>OFTX01000459.1_pt1 | contig 21796 bp, 16 predicted proteins | sample 1775051 | NCBI WGS metagenome assembly OFTX01 (sample SAMN08195772, study PRJEB24354) | sludge metagenome | isolation source: sludge from phenol fed wastewater aerobic bioreactor A | place: India: Nagpur | collected 2016-09-15
ATGGCGGGCGGGTTCTGGACATTGCGGACTCCTTTGATCCAAACGGTAAGGTGTCCGTGAAAAAGGGTCAACTTCAGTTCGCCGCAAATCGTGAGCCGTCCAGCGTCCGTTTGGTAGCGACAGCGATTCGGTTGCTTTGCTGCGGCCACGCATGCGTTGATCCGCCGGCCTCTGCCGGTCACTGAGTTGCTTGCCGAAGCTTTTTACGCAGACTGGGCGCGTGGCATCACGAGCCGGGAAGACCCAGGGTGACAAGGTGCCAGACTCAGGCACATATTCACGTAGCTCGGCCAATCGGGTGAACTGCTGCAGGGCGAAGTCGCTCAAGTGGATCGTGTGTGGGCGCTGGTTTTTTGTGTCCAGAAGATGCCAGGTTCGGGCTTTCAGGTCGACGATCCCCGCTTTAGCGCCTTCGCGTTCCGCCCGCTTTTGGAGTTCGCAGACCAGCGTTCTTGCGTGTCCTGGGTCAGAGGGGAGGGCATCAACCCATGCTGCGCCCATGAGTTCTCCCACGCGAGCGCCCGTGGCCAGCAGGACCCAAATCGCCACTTCTGATCGCAAGGTCAACCCAGCAGATGGGATGGCGCGTGCAAGGCAGGTTATCTCGTCTGCGCTCAAGACGCGGTCTCGCTCCACCGCGACGCCTACGATGCGCGCCTTTTTAATCGTGGACAGCGGGTCGACATCGATCAGTTCGCGGTCAAGGGCGAAGCCCATCATCTGGCGCAGGTCGCTGAGCAGAACCGCAGCGGTGCGCGTTTGCCCCTTGGATGTCTGGGCGTCTACGAGCGACAGAATATCCGCCTTCCGTACATCCTTGGCAGCCATGTCGCCCATGGTTGGAAAAACATGACGCTCGAACTGCTGGCTCACGTAACTGCCCCCATCCTTGCGTCCTGAGCGCTTGCCGTCTGCACGGACGGTCGGTTGCAGCTCGGTTTGACGCCAGCGCTCGAAGAGCTGGCGCACCGTAATCTGACGTTGTTGGGCGAGTTCAGCCTCTCGTAAAGCCTCCTTTTCAGAGACGCGCCGTAGCTCCTCAGTGTGGCGTTGAGCCTCGAATTCGCTGGCCAGGTGCTCACGCAGATCACGCACACCAGATCGATACAACGCGGAGAGCTCTCGGGCCTTGTCCCTCGCTTGCTGTACCGTGAAGTTGGCTCTCCCGTCGCCCCGGGAATCGTAGGGGCCGATGAGAATGCGCACGCGCTCCCCACTCGAGGCGGAATACCGATAGTAGAACAATCGCGCTCCGGCAGGCGTGATCCGACCAACGAACCGACCCTCACCCCGTGCTCCAGACTCGATCAGCCAGTGGTCTCGATCGGCGGGCCTGGCCTGCATGGCTTTTTCAGAAATGATCTCCATCGTCCAAGACCTTCAATGCCTATAGTCAACTTCCTGGTGCCCGTTCGGTGCCCGTTCGGTGCCCGTTCGGTGCCCGTTCGGTGCCCGTTTGTTGATGGCTTTCAGTGTATCTCTTAGGACAAGCTCGGACAATGAATATGTTTAACTGTATGATTTATATGGAGAAAAAAATAAATTTCAGACGAGGCTGGACAGCCCTGGATCAGGAAAATATTGCATGGGGTGCAAGGGGTAGCGAGTTCGAATCCCGCCACGCCGACCATTCATACAAGGACTTAGCTTCGCAAGGGGCTAAGTCCTTTCTTCTTTCCGCCCACGCATGGCATTCGATGCCTGCATGAAGGAGCAGAGAAAAATGAACGGTGCCAAGAGCCTGGTGCAAACCTTGCTGGCTGCGGGCGTGGACACCTGCTTTGCCAACCCTGGCACCAGCGAAATGCATTTCGTGGCTGCGCTCGACCAAGTGCCGGGCATGAAGTGCGTGCTGGGCCTGCAGGAAAACGTGGTGACCGGCATGGCCGACGGCTACTACCGGCTGGCGCGCAAGCCCGCGTGCACGCTGCTGCACTGCGCGCCGGGCCTGGCCAACGGCATGGGCAACCTGCACAACGCGCGCCGTGCGCGCAGCGGCATCGTCAACATCGTGGGCGATCAGGCGACCCATCACCGTCCCTACGATGCGCCGCTGACGGGCGACACCGCCGGCATGGCGCAGACCGTATCGGCCTGGGTGCACACCAGCACCCGCACGGCGGATCTGGGCCGCGATGCGGTGCAGGCCGTGCGTGCGGCCTGCACCCATCCGGGCCAGATCGCCACGCTGATTCTGCCGGCCGACGTGTCGTGGCAAGAAGGCGGCGTGGTGGGCGTTCCAATTTCGGCGCCGCCGCCGCCGGCCATCGATGGCGGTGCCATCGACGAGGCCGCACGCATCCTGCGCAACCACCGCGACGTGCTGATCCTGCTGGCCGGCCCCGCCGTGCTGGCCGAAGGGCAGGCCCTGGCCTGGCGCATCGCCCAGGCCACGGGCGCTGCCGTGATGGCCAGCTACGTCACCGCGCACCTGGCGCGCGGCCGCGGCCACATGCAACTCGAGCGCGTGCCCTATGGCATGGACGCCGCCATCAAGGCCTTGGACCGGTTCAGAAACATCATCCTGGTGAACGCCGTGCCGCCGGTGGGCTTCTTCGGCTACCCGGGCATGCCTTCGATCCAGTACCACCCGCAAACGCGGTTTCACACGCTGTCGCGTCCCGACCAGGACCCGGTCGAAGCGCTCGAAGGCCTGGCGACGGCACTGGGCGCGCCGCAGGTGGCCATGCCCGACCCCGGCCCGCGTCCCGATCCGGTGAGCGGCGCGCCCACGCCTGAAGGCCTGGCGCAGACGCTGGCAGCGCTGATGCCCGAGCAGGCCATCGTCTCGGACGAGAGCATTTCCTACGGCCGCGGCTTCTACCGGTTCACGCACGCGGCGCCCGCGCACGACTGGCTGCACCTGGCCGGCGGCGCCATCGGCGACGGCATGCCGGTGGCCACGGGCGCGGCGCTGGGCGCGCGCAAGCAGCGCCGGGTGATCAACCTGCAGGCCGACGGCTCGGCCATGTATTCGCTGCAGTCGCTGTGGACGCAGGCACGCGAGCAGCTGCCGGTGACCACCGTCATCCTCAGCAACCGCAAGTACAACATCCTCATCGGCGAATACCAGAGCGTGGGCGCCACGCCCGGCGCTACGGCCATGAGCATGCTGGACCTGGGCAACCCTTCGCTCGGCTGGGTCCAACTGGCCAACGGCATGGGTGTCGAGGCCGCGCGCGCCACGAGCTTGGATGCGTGCGCCGATCTGATGAAAGCCAGCTTCGGCAAGCCCGCGCCCTTCGTCATCGAACTCATGATCTGAGCGCGTGGCGGGCAGCTTGCCCGCTGCGTCCGGCGCTCCCGCTGCCTCAACGCCATCGCGTGCGGGGCGAACCACCGGATCTGCTGTTACCCTGCGGCGACCAACGAAAAGGCCACCGGGTTGCGGTGGCCTAAGTCGTTGAGTGATGTGGTGGAGAGGAGGAGGATCGAACTCCCGACCTCCGCATTGCGAACGCGGCGCTCTCCCAGCTGAGCTACCCCCCCACAAGGGATCACGATTCTAACGCAAATCAGCCTGCCATCCCGTTTCTGCGCGCCAGCTCGACGAACAGACCCGAGTGGTCCAGCTCGCCGTCGCCGTGCGCTACACCGTCGGCGTACAGGCGCTCCAGCGCGGCGGTGATGGGGGCGTCGAAACCCATGCTTTGCGCGGTGTCCAGCGCGTTGCGCATGTCTTTCAGCTGCACCGTCATGCGCCCGCGCGGGGCGAAGTCGCGCGCCACCATGCGCTCGCCGTGCAACTGTAGGATGCGGCTTTCGGCAAAGCCACCGCCGATGGCCTGGCGCACCCGGGCCGGGTCGGCGCCGCCTTTCTCGCACAGCAGCAACGCCTCGGCCACGGCGCCGATGGTGATGCCCACGATCATCTGGTTGGCCAGCTTGGCCAGTTGCCCCGCGCCGTGCGGGCCCACGTGCGTGGCGCGCCCCAGCGCGGCAAACACCGGCGCGGCGCGCTCGAAGTCGGCCGCATCGCCGCCGGCCATGATGGCCAGCGTGCCGGCCTCGGCGCCCACGGTGCCGCCCGACACGGGCGCGTCCAAGTGATGCACGCCGCGCACGGCCAGGCGCCGCGCGTGCTCGCGCGCCTCGGCCGGCTTGATGGAGGCCATGTCGACGAACAGCGTGCCGGCGCGCAGGGCTGCGGCCGCGCCCTGCTCGAACAGCACGCTGGCGACGACGGGGCCGTTTTCAAGCAGGCTGATGACGAGGTCGGCGGCCTGCACCGCGTCGGCCAGGCTGGCATGCACCGTGGCGCCCTGCGCGGCCAGCGGCGCGGCCTTGTCGGGGCTGCGGTTCCAGGCGTGGACTTGGTGCCCGGCAGCGGCCAGGCGGCGCGCCATCGGAAAGCCCATGTGGCCGGTGCCGAGAACGGCGAGCTTCATGCGCGACTCCTGCAATGAGAGCGTCCGGCGCGCGCGGGGCGGCGCGCGGCGGCGACTTGGTGGGCTGCCCGCGCTCGAGGACGCGCAGGGCACAAGACTGGCATTCTGCTCCTTCCGCTGGCCAGCTTGGCGTGCGGGGCTTTGCGTCAGAATGGCGGCCGACCATGCCCCGAATCGACGATCTGCCCCACCACTATCCCGCGCCCGCGCAGCCCGACACGCAGTGGCTGGAGCGCATGTACAGCAACCGCCGGCGCGTGCCGGACCATGGCGACTATTTCGCGCGCTGGACGGCGCAGTCGGCCCAAGTGCGCGCCGGCCTGCCGGCCATGCTGGACGTGGCCTACGGCGAGGCCCCGCGCGAGCGGCTGGACGCCTTCGCGGCAAAACGACGGGGCGCGCCGCTGGTGGTATTCGTGCACGGCGGCTACTGGATGTCGATGGACAAGTCGCAGCACGGCTTCATCGCCGGCGCGCTGCACGACTTGGGCGCCGCGGTCGTGCTGCCCAACTACACCCTGTGTCCGCAGGCCGGCATTCCGCAGATCACGCTGCAGGTGGCGCGCGCGGTGGCCTGGGCCTGGCGCCACGCGGACGAGCTGAATGCCGATGCGCGGCGCCTGACGGTGATCGGCCACTCGGCGGGCGGCCAGCTGGCGGCCATGATGCTGGCCTGTGCCTGGGACGTGTTCGACCCCGGCCTGCCGCCGCGCGTGGTGCGCAGCGCGATGGGGGTGTCGGGCCTGTACGACCTGCAACCCCTGATGCACACGCCCAGCCTGCAGGAGGTGCTGCGCCTGACGCCGGATCAGGTGCGGCGCGCCAGCCCGGCACGCCTGCCGGCGCCCGCGCACGGGCGCTTGGTGAGCGTGGTGGGCGCGCAGGAAAGCGGCGAATACCTGCGGCAAAGCCACCTGATCCAGCAGGCATGGGGCCGCGTGCGCGTGCCGACGGTGGCCGCGTTGCCGGGACTCAACCACTTCAGCATCCTGGATGCATTGGCCACGCGCGGGCACCGGCTGAACGCGATGGCGCGCGAGCTGCTGGCGCGCTGAGGGGCGCGGCGCGGCCGGCAATATCCTGCATGAAGGCGCCGCTGCGCGGCGCCCCCGCCGCGCCGGCGCCGCGCGGCGTCACTGGCCCTGCTGCAGGCCGATCGCCTTGGCAATGGCGCGGTACTGCGCGATTTCCTGCCGGTAGGCCTGGTCGGCTTCGGCCAGCGTCTGCGCGGGCGACACCTCCTGCCCCATGGCGAACAGGCCGGCGCGCAACTGGGTGTCGGTCAGCACCTTCTGCAGGCCACCATGCAGCACCTGCACCACCGCTTCGGGCGTGTCGCGCTTGACGAAATAGCCGGTGCCGATCTCCGCGGTGAAGTGCTTCATGGCCTTGCTCTCGACGACGCTGGGCGTGTCGGGCAGCAGGCGCTGGCGCTGCGGCGTCAGCACGGCCACGGCCTTCATCTTGCCCTGCGTGACGAACTCGGTCTGCGCCAGCCCGTAGGGCGTGATGAAGATGTCGACCAGCCCGGCCACCAGGTCGCGGAAGGCCTCCACCGCGCCCTTGTAGGGCACGTGGGTCATGGGCGTGCCCAAGTCCTTCGACAGCTTGGCGCCCAGCAGGTGATAGAACGAGCCCACGCCCACGCTGGCGTAGGTCAGCGGCTTGCCTTCCTTGGCCACCTGGGCGGCGTAGGTGGCCAGTTCGTCGGCGTTCCTGGCCGGCAGGCCGGTGCGCGCGAAGATGGCCATCGGCGCCAGCGCGATGCGGTGCACCTGGCGGAAGTCCTCGGACTTGTAGCGGATCGATGGAATGGCCAGCGGTGCCAGGATCAGTTCGTTGGGCGTGCCCTGATAGACCAGATAGCCGTCGCTGGGCGCGTTCAACACCTTTTGCGCGGCGATGCTGCCGCTGGCGCCGCCCAGGTTGTCGACGATGGTGGTTTGGTTGAGTGCGACGGCCAGCGGCGGGCTGACGCGCCGTGCGATGGTGTCCGACAGGCCGCCGGCGGGGTAGGGCACCATCAGCACCACCGGCTTGGCCGGGTAGCCCTGCGCGGCGGCGCCGAAGACGCGGGGGGCCAACGCGGTGGCGGCGGCGTATTGCATCAGGCGGCGGCGGGTGAAAGGCATGTCGGGTGTCTCCAGAAACCAGGTGAGGCGAAACGGGACTTGAAATATCCTGCATGTTTTTTGATGTGTCAAATGAATTGAAATCAACATTTGAATGAGATAAATTCATTGAATGAACCTCAGGCAACTGCAGCACCTGGCCGCCTTGGCCGAGGAGGCCTCGTTTTCCCGTGCGGCCGAGCGCCTGCACCTGACGCAGTCGGCGCTCAGCCGCAGCCTGCAGGGCCTGGAAGACGAGCTGGGCGCGCGCCTGGTCGACCGCGCCGGGCGGCGCAGCACGCTCACGCCGCTGGGCGAGGCGGTGCTGGCGCGGGCGCACCGCATCCTGCTGGAGGCGGCCGAGATCGAGCGCAGCGCCGAGCTGCTGCGCCAGGGCGAGGCCGGCACCATCCGCGTCGGCCTGGGCTCGGGCCCCGGCGCGCTGCTGATGACGCCGCTGCTGAGTCACGTGGCGGCGCGCTACCCCGAGGTGCGGGTGAGCATCGCGCGCGGCTCGACCGAGCTGCAGGTGCAGCAGCTGCGCCTGCGGGAGCTGGACGCGCTGGTGATCGACGTGCGCCGCATCGCGCCGGCGCCCGACCTGGTGATCGAGCCGCTGGGCGAGCTGCGCGGCGGCTTCATCTGCCGCGCCGGCCATCCGCTGGCCGCGCTCGACGCGGTGAGCTTCGACGCGCTGATGCGCTACCCGGTGGCCACCACGCCGCTGTCGGACGAGGTGGCGCGCCTGTTCGTCGCCCACTACGGCCCCGGCGCCGACCCGGCGCGCATGGCGGCGCTGGTGTGCGAGGACGTCACCAGCCTGTTGGACACCGTGCGGCAGACCGACGCGGTGTTTCTCGGCATCGTGGCCGCCGCGCGGCCGGGCATCGCCGCCGGTGAGTTGGCCGAAGTGCGTATGGCGCCGCCGCTGGTGGCCGGCGCGCGCTTTGCCTACGTGCGCCTGGCCGGCCGCACCGAGGCGCCGGTCATGCAGGTGCTGCGCCGCTTCGTGGCCGAGCGGCTGCGCGATTGATCGGACGAATGCGTCCGATACTATGAAAATAGAAGCTGCTCGCGCTTGATTGACGCGGGCCAGAGCCGGATTTTGTTGTGAATCCGCTGTCTCTGGCGCTTGCCGCTGCCGCTCACATGAACAGGTGCTCGCCCGCGTTGTCGCCGCCCAGGATGACGTAGTTGACCTTGCGCACGTCCATCAGCTTGGTGCCGCCGGCGTAGCTGATGGAGCTTTGCACGTCCTGTTCCATCTCGATCAGCGTGTCGGCCAGCTTGCCCTTGATCGGCTCCAGGATGCGCTTGCCCTCGACGTGGCGGTACTCGCCCTTGTTGAAGTCGCTGGCCGAGCCGTAGTACTCCTTGTACAGCGCGCCCTCCACCTCGACGGTGTTGCCGGGCGACTCCTCGTGGCCGGCGAACAGCGAGCCGATCATCACCATCGAGGCGCCGAAGCGGATGCTCTTGGCGATGTCGCCGTGGCTGCGGATACCGCCGTCGGCAATGATGGGCTTGGTGGCCACGCGCGCGCACCACTTCAGTGCCGACAGCTGCCAGCCGCCGGTGCCGAAGCCGGTCTTGAGCTTGGTGATGCACACCTTGCCCGGGCCCACGCCGACCTTGGTGGCGTCTGCCCCCCAGGTCTCCAGGTCGATCACCGCCTCGGGCGTGGCCACGTTGCCGGCAATCACGAAGGACTGCGGCAGCTTGGCCTTGATGTGGCGGATCATGTCGCGCACGGTGTCGGCATGGCCGTGGGCGATGTCGATGGTGATGTACTCGGGCGCCAGGCCTTCGGCGGCCAGCTGGTCGACCGTGGCGTAGTCGGGCGCCTTCACGCCCAGCGAGATGCTGGCGTACAGGCCGTGCTGCTTCATCTCGCGCACGAACACCACGTTGTCCAGGTCGAAGCGGTGCATGACGTAGAAGTAGCCGTTTTGGGCCAGCCAGCGGCTGAGCGCCTCGTCGACCACCGTCTTCATGTTGGAGGGCACGACCGGCAGCTTGAAGCGCCGGCCGCCGAAGTCGATGCTGGCGTCGCACTCGCTGCGGCTTTGCACGCGGCACTTGCGCGGCAGCAGCAGGATCTGGTCGTAGTCGAAGATTTCCATGGTGTCCAAGCTCCATTCGAGGTTGCGGGGGAAGGGCGCTTGGTCCGGCTCCGGCTGCTGGGCCCGACGCGTTGCGGGCACAAAAAACCGGGCCAAGAAAATCTTGGGCCCGGTGATTGATTTTAACGCCAAACCGTCTCAGCCTGCCGGGGCCTTGCGCCGCACGGCCGGCGCGCCCGCCCGCGCCGCTGGTTTGGCGAGTGGCGCGGTGGGCTGGCCCAGGCTGGAGCTTTCAAACACGTCCTGGGTCACGCCGATGTGCTCGGCCATCAGCGCCAGCGCGCGCTCCACATCGCGCGCCAGCACGGCGTGCATCAGCTCGGTGTGCGGCTCGGGCGCCATGGCGCGGCGCAGCGCGGCGCGGGCCTGCGGGTCGGGCCGGCCGCCGCCCTGGAGCGTGGGCACGATGGCCAGCACGCGGTGGTAGCGCTGCAACTGCTCGGCGATCTGGGCCTGAAAGCGCAGCAGCCAGGTCGACACCGCCGCCTGCAGCAGCGCCTTGTGAAAGGCCTCGTGCATCTGCTCCCAGTGCGCCAGCACGGCCTCCGACGGGTCGCCCACCGGCAGCGTGCAGCGCAGCAGGCGGTGGTGCGCGGCCACCAGCGCGGCCTCCCAGGCGTCGTCGCCGTGCTCCATGGCCTCGCGCAGCAGCGGCAGCTCGATGGCCTGGCGCGCGCGGCGCAAGTCCTGCAGCTCGGCGCGCGACACCGGCGCCACCGCGAAGCCGCGGTTGCGCTGGTACACCACCAGGCGCTCGGCCTCCAGCCGGGCCAGCGCTTCGCGCACCGGCGTCCAGCCCAGGCCGTAGGCCTTGTTCAGCGCCGTCGGGCGCAGCGCCATGTCGGCCGGCAGGCGCGCGGCCAGGATCTCGCGGCGCAGCAGCTGATAGGCCTGGTCGGTCTTGGATTCGCCGTCGTCGGGCGTGGGCAGGGCTGGGTCCATGACTTCGGGTAAATACCTATATGTATATCGTCATGGTTGATTAATATCAACACAAACGAATAATATATAATTTTATTGAAACGACATTGTGATGTCAACGCCCAGTTTAGTGGCTTCTTCCACCCTCTCGACCCAGACCATGACCCACCTGACCCTTGCCGACTGCCGCGCCATGGACGCGCGCGACCCCCTGGCCCCCCTGCGCGATCAGTTCACGCTGCCCGCGGGCGTGATCTACCTCGATGGCAACTCGCTGGGCGCCATGCCCAAGGCGGCGCTGGCGCGCGCGCAGGAGGTGATCACGCAGGAATGGGGCACGGGCCTGATCCGCAGCTGGAACACCGCCGGCTGGTTCGAGCTGTCGCGCCGGCTGGGCAACCAGCTGGCGCGCCTGATCGGGGCGGGCGAGGACGAGGTCATCGTCACCGACACCACCTCGACCAACCTGTTCAAGGTGCTGGCCGCCGCCCTGCGCCAGCAGCAGGGCGTGGCACCCCAGCGGCGCGTGATCGTCTCCGAGCGCAACAACTTTCCGACCGACCTGTACATGACGCAGGGCCTGATCGAGCTGCTGCAGTCCTTCGGCGGCGCGCGCTACGAGCTGAAGCTGATCGACGGCCCGCAGGACCTGGCCGCCGCGCTGACGCCCGACGTGGCGGTGCTGCTGCTCACGCACGTCAACTACCAGACCGGCTTTATGTACGACATGGCCGAGGTCACCGCGCAGGCGCACGCCCAGGGCGCCGTGACGATCTGGGACCTGTGCCACTCGGCCGGCGCGGTGCCGGTCGACCTGAATGGCGCCGGCGCCGACTACGCCGTGGGCTGCACCTACAAGTACCTCAACGGCGGCCCCGGCTCGCCGGCCTTTCTGTGGGTGCACGCGCGCCATCAGGAAGGCTTTACCCAGCCGCTATCGGGCTGGTGGGGCCACGCGCGCCCCTTCGCCATGGAGCCGGGCTACGACCCGCATGCCGGCATCAAGCGCTACCTGTGCGGCACGCAGCCCATCGCCTCGCTGGCCATGGTCGAGTGCGGGCTGGACACCTTTGCCGTCACCGACATGCAGGCCGTGCGCGCCAAGTCGCTGCAGCTGACCACGCTGTTCATGGACCTGGTGGCGCAGGAATGCGCCGGCTTTCCCTTGCGCCTGAACACGCCGGTGGACACCCGGCATCGCGGCAGCCAGGTCGGCTACGAGCACCCGCAGGGCTTTGCCGTGGTGCAGGCGCTGATCGCGCGCGGCGTCATCCCCGACTACCGCGAGCCGCGCATCATGCGCTTCGGCTTCACGCCGCTGTACATCCGCTTCGAGGATGTGTGGAACGCCGTGGCCATCCTCAAGGACATCCTGCTCACCAGGAGCTGGGACCAGCCGCAGTTTCACCAGCGCGGCGCGGTGACCTGAGCGACCCGCCACCCGCGCCACGCGGCGCGCCCCGGCGCCGCCGCGCGTTCGATAGACAAAAAGTGCCTGCAAGGCCATCCACCAAGGAAGAGACATGAGCATCCCCTTCAATCGCCGCCTGCTGCTGGGCCTGGGCGCCGCCGCGCTGGCCAGCGGCGTCTTCGCGCAGGGCGCGTCCAACACCCCCGTCAAGCTGCTGGTGGGCTTCCCGCCGGGCGGCAGCATCGACCTGACGGCCCGCCTGGTGTCGGAGAAGCTGGCGGCCGCCCTGGGCACCACCGTGATCGTCGAGAACCGCGCCGGCGCCGGCGGACGGCTGGCCGCGGCGGTGCTCAAGAGCGCACCGCCCGACGGGCGCACCATCATGCTGGCGCCGTCGGCGCCGATCGTCATCGCGCCCTACACCTTCCGCAAGCTCAACTACGATCCCAAGACCGACTTCGCCCCGGTGGCCAAGCTGGTCAACCTGCCGCTGGCCATTGCGGTGGGCGGCGACAGCCCGATCAAGACGCTGGCCGACCTGACGGCTTGGTACAAGGCCCATCCCAGGCAGGCGGCCTTCGGCACCTCGGCCGCGGGCAGCCAGCTGCACTTTCTGGGGCTGATGTACGGCCAGGCCATCCACATGGAGCTGACGCACGTGGCCTACCAGGGCGGCGCGCCGCTCGTGACCGACCTGATCGGCGGCCAGATCCCGGCCGGCGTCGACCAGTTTCCGCTGGAGTTCTACAAGAGCGGCAAGATTCGCCTGCTGGCCACCTCGTCGCCCGAGCGCTCGCCCCTGCTGCCCGACGTGCCCACCTTCAAGGAGCAGGGCGTGAACGTCGAGGGCCAGGCCTGGGTCGGCGCCTTCGTGCCAGCCAGGACGCCCGAGGCGCTGGTGCAAAAGATCGGCGCCGCCCTGATCGATGCCGTCAATCAGGGCGACATCAAAGCCCGGCTGGCGGCCGCCGGCATGGAGTCGGCGGGCCTGCCCGCCTCCGAGTTCGCGGCCGAACTGGCCAAGGACAACACGCGCTGGCAGAAGGTGGTCGAGGTGTCGGGTTTTCGCGCCGACTGAAGGCTTAACGCTGGCCGGCGTCGTCGCAGCTCGACTCGGCCGCCGCCAGCACGTGGCCTTGCGCGTCGCTCACCCAGCCCAGCAACTGCAGCCGGCTCGCCTGCGCACCGGCGGGCACGTTCATCGGGCGCCATAGCTGGCCCATGTCCTCGGTGTTGTGCGCCGCGATGGTGTCGCTCAGCAGGTTGCGCATCAGCACGCGCGGCACGGGCGAGCCCTCGGTGCCGGCGGGCAGCAGCTCGACCAGCGCCAGCCAGCCGGTGAGCGGCGGCTTGAGCGGCGCGCGACTGTCGAAGGTGAGCGAAGCGCCCACGTAGCCGTCGAACACCGGCCCGCGCGAGACGCGCACGTGATGCGGCCCGCCCTGTACCGTGCTGGATCGCTCGGCGCGCCGTTCGGGCACCGGCAGATGCAGGGCGGCCAGCCGCTGCAGGGCCTCGCGCCGGGCCACGGCCGACAGCGGGGCATCGTCGCCCAAGTGGCCCGGAATCACCCAGTCCAGCACCCCGGTGCCCGGCGGCGGCGTGGGCGTGGCCTCGCGCCAGCAGGGCGCGCAGTCGGCGTTGATGAAGCGCTCGTGCAGCGCGCGCGGCGCCGGGCGGCCGTCGCTGGTGCACAGCGCGGACTCTTGTGCCCAGGCCGTCAGCGCGGGCAGCAGGGCCGCACAGGCGGCGAGGCGTCGAACCAGGGTGGGTGGCATGGGCTTGCGGGCGGCGGCGCGGAGGCCCCCGTTATAGGCGCTTTCTACAATTGGCGCATGTTGTCGAACCCTGAACGCGCGCGCGTCGGCGCGCATCCGGCGCCCGCCGCGGACTCGCCCCTGCTGGCCGGCCTGAACGCCGAGCAGCGCGCCGCCGTCACCCTGCCGCCCGAACACGCGCTGATCCTGGCGGGCGCCGGCTCGGGCAAGACGCGCGTGCTGACCACGCGCATCGCCTGGCTGCTGCAGACCGGGCAGGTGTCGCCCGGCGGCGTGCTGGCCGTCACCTTCACCAACAAGGCGGCCAAGGAGATGCTGACGCGCCTGACCAGCATGCTGCCGCTGAACGTGCGCGGCATGTGGATCGGCACCTTCCACGGCCTGTGCAACCGCTTCTTGCGCGCGCACCACCAGCTGGCCGGGCTGCCGCAGGCGTTCCAGATCCTGGACACGCAGGACCAGCTGTCGGCCATCAAGCGCCTGTGCAAGCAGCATCAGGTCGATGAAGAGCGCTATCCGCCGCGCCAGCTGCAGTGGTTCATCGCCGGTTGCAAGGAGGACGGCCTGCGCCCCGCCGACGTGCCCGCCAGCGACAGCCAGGCGCGCCGCAAGGTGGAGATCTACCAGCTGTACGAGGACCAGTGCCAGCGCGAGGGCGTGGTCGACTTCGGCGAGCTGATGCTGCGCAGCTACGAGCTGCTGCGCGACCACGACGCCGTGCGCGCGCACTATCGCCGGCGCTTTCGCCACATCCTGATCGACGAGTTTCAGGACACCAACCGCCTGCAGTACGCATGGATCAAGCTGATCGCCGGCCTGCCGGCCGAGCAGAGCGAGCAAGCCGGTGGCGGCGCCATTTTGGCGGTGGGCGACGACGACCAGAGCATCTACGCCTTTCGCGGTGCGCGCGTGGGCAACATGGCCGACTTCGTGCGCGAGTACCACGTGCAGCACCAGATCAAGCTGGAGCAAAACTACCGCAGCCACAGCAACATCCTGGATGCCGCCAACGCGCTCATCAGCCACAACCAGGGGCGCCTGGGCAAGAACCTGCGCACCGATGCCGGCGCCGGCGAGCCGGTGCGCGTGTATGAGGCGCCGACCGACTTCGCCGAAGCCGAGTGGGTGGTCGACGAGCTGAAGCAACTGGTGCGCGAGGGCATGGCGCGGCGCGAGATCGCCGTGCTCTACCGCAGCAACGCGCAGAGCCGGGTCATCGAGACGCAGCTGTTCAACGCCGGCGTGCCCTACCGCGTGTATGGCGGCCTGCGCTTTTTCGAGCGCGCCGAGATCAAGCACGCGCTGGCCTACCTGCGTCTGCTGGAGAACCCGCGCGACGACACCAGCTTTCTGCGTGTGGTCAACTTTCCGCCGCGCGGCATCGGCGCGCGTACGCTGGAGGCGCTGCAGGACGCGGCGCGCGGCCTGGGCACCTCGCTGCACGACGCCGTGAGCACCGTGCCCGGCAAGGCGGGCGCCAATCTGGCCGCCTTCATCGCCAGGCTGGACGTGCTGCGCGAGCAGACCGCCGGCCACACGCTGCGCGAGATCATCGAGCAGATGCTGGAGGCCAGCGGCCTGATCGAGCACTACCGCGGCGAGAAGGAAGGGCAGGATCGCATCGAGAACCTGCAGGAACTCGTCAACGCCGCCGAGAGCTTCGTGATGCAGGAAGGCTTCGGGCGCGATGCGGTGGCGCTGCCGGTGGACGAGCAGGGCGCCGTGCCCTCGCAAAGCCCGGCCAGCCAGGGGCTCGATCCGGATGCGCCGATGCTGGACGAGCCCTTGCCATCGGCGCCTGCGGTGGTCGACGCCGACACGGGCGAAACCCTGAGCCCGCTGGCCGCCTTTCTGACCCACGCGGCGCTGGAGGCGGGCGACAACCAGGCCCAGGCCGGGCAGGACGCGGTGCAGCTGATGACCGTGCACGCCAGCAAGGGCCTGGAGTTCGACGCCGTGTTCATCACCGGCCTGGAAGAAGGCCTGTTTCCGCACGAGAACGCGCTCAGCGACGCCGGCGGCCTGGAGGAAGAGCGGCGCCTGATGTATGTGGCCATCACGCGCGCGCGCCAGCGCCTGTACCTCAGCCACGCGCAGACGCGCCTGCTGCATGGGCAGACGCGCTACAACCTGCGCAGCCGCTTTCTGGACGAGTTGCCCGAGGACGTGCTCAAGTGGCTCACGCCGCAGCGCGGCGGCTTTGCCTCGATTGCTCCTCAACCGATAGCTGCTCGCGCAGACTGGGCGGGCGCCAGAGGCTCATTTGGTTCAAATTTCTCGGCACCCCAACCCAGCCCCGCCAGCACCGGCCACGCCATCCGCGCCGGCCAGCAGGTGTTCCACGTCAAGTTCGGCGAAGGCCGCGTGCTGGCCGTCGAGGGCGCCGGCGACGACGCACGTGCGCAGGTCGACTTTCCGCGCCACGGCGTCAAGTGGCTGGCGCTGGCGATCGCCAAGCTGACGGTGGTGGAGTAGGGCGGCGCGTCAGGCCGGCGACCACACGCCGCTGGCGCAGGTCGCTTGCAGTCGCTCCCGCCAGGGGCCGATGTCCTGCCCCTGCGCGCGCAGCCAGTCGTCGCTGTAGTAGGTGTCCAGGTAGCGCTCGCCGCCGTCGCAGGCCAAGGTGACGATGGCGCCGGCCTCGCCGCGCTGGCGCATCTCGCAGGCCAGCTGCAGCGCGCCGCAGAAATCGGTGCCGGTGGAGCCGCCGAAGCGCCGGCCGACCAGGCGCTCCAGCACGCGCAGCGCGGCGTAGCTGGCGGCGTCGGGCACGCGCAGCATGCGGTCGATCACGCCGGGCACGAAGGAGGGCTCGACGCGCGGGCGGCCGATGCCTTCGACCCGCGAGGGCACGTCGCTGGTCACGCCGGGGTTGGAGCGGTCGTCGTAGTAGTCCTTGAACACCGAGTGCTCGGGGTCGACCACGCACAGCCGCGTGGCGTGGCCCTGGTAGCGCAGGTAGCGGCCGATGGTGGCCGAGGTGCCGCCGGTGCCGGCGCCGACCACGATCCAGCGCGGCACCGGGTGCGGCTCGGCGCGCATCTGGTGAAAGATGGACTCGGCGATGTTGTTGTTGCCGCGCCAGTCGGTGGCGCGCTCGGCATAGGTGAACTGGTCCATGTAGTGGCCCTTGCACGCGCGCGCCAGGCGCTCGGCCTCGGCGTAGACCTCGTCGCCGCGCTCTACGAAGTGGCTGCGCCCGCCGTAGAAGGCGATCTGCGCCACCTTGGCGGCCGAGGTGCTGCGCGGCATCACGGCGACGAAGGGCAGGCCCAGCAGGCGCGCGAAGTAAGCCTCGGACACGGCGGTGCTGCCCGAGGACGATTCGATGATCGTCGTGCCCTCGTCGATCCAGCCGTTGCACAGCGCGTACAGGAACAGCGAGCGTGCCAGCCGGTGCTTGAGGCTGCCGGTGGGGTGGGTGGATTCGTCCTTCAGGTAGATCTGCACCCCGCCCAGCGCCGGCAGCTCGATCGGAAACAGGTGCGTGTCGGCCGAGCGCTGCACGTCGCGCTCGATGCGGCGCACGGCTTCGACGGTCCAGGCTGTCGTCATGTGGTGGGGGTGTCGATCAGCGCGTCGTCGTCCGGCTGAAAGCTGCCCAGGAAGGTGAACCACAGCGAGCTGAAGAACATGGCGGCCAGCAGCACCGAGAGCGGAAACATCGCCATGGTGGCCAGGCCGATGTCGCTGCTCGAGGTGCTCATCAGCAGCACCAGCATCATCAGCAGGCCCACGCCCAGCGACAGCGCCGTCCACAGCAGGCCATAGACCAGAAAGGCGCGCGCGTTGCGCAGCACCGCCACCACGCTGAAGAACAGGCTCTTGGCCGGCGTCACGCCGTACCAGTGCACCAGCGCCGGCGCATACCAGAAGGCCAGCGACACCGGCAAATACAGCAGGGTGGCGACCCACAGCGCGGTGAGAAAGCGCGGGTCTTCCATGCGCTCGGCCGACAGGCCGCCACCGCCGCCCACGTACATCTGGGCGAACTGGCCGCCGTCGATCAACGCCGACACGCCCACCACGCACAGCACGGCCAGGGCGTAAAAGGCGCCCACCCACAGCATGGCGCGCGCGTGCGCCTTGCCCTTGTGAAAGGCCACGAACAAGATGCCCGGCAGCGGAAAGCGCCCGGCGTCGGCCGCGCGCGTGGCGTCCATCAGCCCCACCGTGAAGGCCGGCACCAGCACCAGCGCGACGATGCCGCCGATGACCGGCACGATGGCCACCAGCGACAGCGCGGCCATGAACATGAAGAACAGGCCGGTGAGTGCGATGGGGCGCCGGAAAAACGTGCGGATGCCCGCGCGCACCCACTGGGCGCCGGCGGCGGCGGGGACGACGTTGAGCTTCATGGCAGGGCCAGCGGCGCAGCCACGCGCTGGCGCAGCACGCGCTCGAAGTGGCGCGGGTCGTGCGGCGTCAGCAGGGCGGCGCTGCGCGGCAGGTAGAAGTCCCACAGCCGCGAGATCCAGAAGCGCAGCGCGCCGGCACGCAGCATGGCCGGCAGCAGGCGCCGCTCGGCGTCGGTCAGCGGGCGCACGGCCTGATAGGCGTCCAGCAGGGCGCGGGTGCGCGGCGCGTCGGTGGCGCCGCTGGGCAGGTCGACCGCCCAGTCGTTCAGCGTGACGGCCAGGTCGAACAGCCAGCTGTCGACGCCGGCGAAGTAGAAGTCGAAAAAGCCCGTCAGCTCGGGCTGCTCGGGCGTGCCGGCAAACATCACGTTGTCGCGAAACAGGTCGGCATGCACGGCGCCGCGCGGCAGTGCGGCATAGGCGCTGCCGGCGGCCACGTGGTTCTGGTAGGCCAGCTCGGCGCGCAGCAGCGCGGCCTGCGATTCATCCAGATGGGGCAGCACGGCGGGCGCGGTCTCGTTCCACCAGGCCAGGCCACGCAGGTTGGGCTGGCGCCGGTCGTAATCGCGCGTGGCCAGGTGGGCGCGCGCCAGCATGTCGCCCACGGCGGCGCAGTGCGCCCGGCCGGGGTTCAGCTCGCTCTTGCCGCGCAGGCGGTTGACCAGCGCCGCGGGCTTGCCGCATACCGTGTGCAGGATGTCGTCCTCGCCCGCCGGGATGCGCGCGCCCTCGGGCTTGGCCTGCGGCTCGGGCACCGGCACGCCGTGCTGCGCCAGGTGCTTCATCAGGTGCAGGTAAAAGGGCAACTGCGCGTGGGTCAGGCGCTCGAACAGGGTCAGCACCCACTCGCCCGCGCTGCTGGTGACGAAGTAGTTGGTGTTCTCGATGCCGCCCTCGATGCCGCGCAGGGCCTGCAACTCACCCAGGCCCAGTGCCTGCAGCAGCGCGCCGGCCTCGCGTTCGGAGACTTCGGTGTAGACAGCCATGCGGCGCGTCAGAAGCTGAGCACGTTCCAGGTGCGCCGGCCGGCGCCGTCGCGGCCATCGGGGTGGCTCGGGTTGGCGGGCTGCACGTTGTAGGGCGGCACGTCGGCCTTGGGGGTCACGGTGATGGACTGCGTCTGGCCGCCCACGCGCAACTCGTCGATGCGGTTGCCGGCGTCTTCCACTTCGATGCGCTCGATGCGCTCGATGCGCTGCGAGGCGCCGTCGCGCGTGGTCTGCTCGCGCACCACCGGCGCATTGGCGCCCGCCTGGGGGGCGGCAGCCGGCGCGGGCGCCTGCGCGCTGGCCACGGCGCCGATGCCCAGGCACAGCGCCGCCACAACGGCCCGAAAAACAAGGTTTGAACGCATGGATCGATTGTAGTTGCGATGGTGCAAACCTGCCTTGGCGCGCGTGCACAATTTGGCCATGACCGACACCCCCACCACGCCCACCGGCGCGCGCCCCCAGTTGCTGCTGGTCGATGGCTCCAGCTACCTGTACCGGGCGTTTCACGCCATGCCCGATTTGCGGGTCGATCCGGCCGATCCGCACAGCGCGCCCACCGGGGCCATCCGCGGCATGATCAACATGCTGGGCGTGCTGCGCAAGGACTATCCCGACGCTGCCTACGCCGCCTGCGTGTTCGACGCGCCGGGCAAGACCTTCCGCGACGAGCTGTATCCCGACTACAAGGCCAACCGCGCGTCCATGCCCGACGACCTGCGCAGCCAGATCGCGCCGATCCACGAGGTGGTCGCCCTGCTGGGCTGGACCGTGCTGGCGGTGCCGGGGGTGGAGGCCGACGACGTCATCGGCACGCTGGCGCACGCGGCGGCCGGGCAGGGCCTGCAGGTGCTGATCTCCAGCGGCGACAAGGACCTGGCCCAGCTCGTCAACGAGCGCATCGCCATCATCGACACCATGAGCGGCAAGCGGCGCGACCTGGCCGGCGTGCAGGCCGAGTTCGGCGTGAGCGCCGCGCAGATGCTGGACTACCAGACCCTGGTGGGCGACGCCATCGACAACGTGCCCGGCGTCGACAAGGTGGGCCCCAAGACCGCCGCCAAATGGCTGGCCGAATACGGCTCGCTGGAGGGCATCGTGGCGCACGCGGGCGACATCAAGGGCGCCGCCGGCCAGAATCTGCGCGACAAGCTGGCCTGGCTGCCCACCGGGCGCGAGCTGCTGAAGATCCGCACCGACTGCGACTTGGACGGCTACGTCGAAAGCCTGCCTGCTCTCGATTCAATAGCTGTTCGCGCACAACAGACGGGCGATTTGGCCGTTTTTTATGAAAAATTCGGCTTCAAGACGCTGGTCAAGGCGCTGTCGGGTGCCGACGGTTCCAAGCCCGCCGCCAAGCCTGCCACTGCAGCCGCCAGGCCCGCCGCCGACCTGTTCGCCGATGCGCCGGCCGCCTCGCAGGCCGGCGCCGAGCGGGTCTACGAAACCATTCTCGACTGGCCCGCCTTCGAGCGCTGGCTGGCCAGGATCGAAGCCGCCGATCTGACCGCGCTGGACACCGAGACCACCTCCATCGACGAGATGCAGGCGCGCATCGTCGGCATTTCCTTCAGCGTGGTGCCGGGCGAGGCGGCCTACGTCCCGCTGGCGCACACCGGGCCGGATGCGCCGGCGCAACTGCCGCTGGCCGAGGTGCTGGCGCGCCTGAAGCCCTGGCTGGAGAACCCGGCGCACAAGAAGCTGGGCCAGCACATCAAGTACGACCGCCACGTGCTGGCCAACCACGGTATCGAGGTGGCCGGCTACGCGCACGACACCATGCTGCAAAGCTACGTGCTGGAGGTGCACCGCCCGCACAACCTGGCCAGCCTGGCCGAACGCCACCTGGGGCGCAGCGGCATCGACTACGAGGACCTGTGCGGCAAGGGCGCGCACCAGATTCCGTTCGCGCAGGTGCCGGTCGACAAGGCGGCCGAGTATTCGTGCGAGGACTCGGACCAGACGCTGGATGTGCACCGCGTGCTGTGGCCGCGCCTGCAGCAGAATGCGCGCCTGCGCGCCATCTACGAGCTGGAGGTGCAGTGCAGCGAGGTGCTTTATCGCATCGAGCGCCACGGCGTGCTGATCGACGCCAGCCTGCTGAAAAAGCAGAGCCACGAGCTGGGCGAGCGCATCGTGGCGCTGGAGGCCGAGGCGCACCAGCTGGCGGGCCAGCCCTTCAACCTGGGCAGCCCCAAGCAGATCGGCGAGATCTTTTTTGAAAAACTGGGCCTGCCCGTCATCAAGAAGACCGCCACCGGCAAGCCCAGCACCGACGAGGAGGTGCTGGAAAAGCTGGCCGAGGACTATCCGCTGCCCGCGCGCATCCTGGAGCACCGCGGCCTGTCCAAACTCAAGGGCACGTACACCGACAAGCTGCCGCAGCTCGTCGATGGCGCCGGGCGCGTGCACACGCACTTCGCGCAGGCCGTGGCCGTGACCGGGCGCCTGGCCAGCAACGACCCCAACCTGCAGAACATTCCCGTGCGCACGGCCGAGGGCCGGCGCATCCGCGAGGCCTTCATCGCGCCGCCCGGCCACCTCATCCTGAGCTGCGACTACAGCCAGATCGAGCTGCGCATCATGGCCCACCTGTCGGACGACGAAGCCCTGCTCAAGGCCTTTCACGACGGGCTGGACGTGCACCGCGCCACCGCCAGCGAGGTGTTCGGCGTGCCGGTCGACCAAGTGAGCCCCGAGCAGCGCCGCTACGCCAAGGTCATCAACTTCGGCCTGATCTACGGCATGAGCAGCTTCGGCCTGGCGCGCAATCTGGGCATCGACAACACGGCGGCGCGCAACTACATCCAGCGCTATTTCGAGCGCTACCCCGGCGTCAAGCGCTACATGGACGAGACGCGCCAGCTGGCCAAGGCCCAAGGCTACGTCGAGACGGTGTTCGGCCGCCGCCTGATGCTGCCCGAGATCAACTCACCCAACGGCCCGCGCCGCCAGGGCGCCGAGCGCGCGGCCATCAACGCGCCCATGCAGGGCACCGCGGCCGACCTGATCAAGAAGGCCATGGTGGCGGTGCAGCAGGCGCTGGACACCGGGCCGCGCGCCAGCCGCATGGTGCTGCAGGTGCACGACGAACTGGTGCTGGAAGTGCCCACGGCCGAGCTGGACTGGGCCAAGGCCGAGGTGCCGCGCCTGATGGCCGGCGTGGCCCGGCTCAAGGTGCCGCTGCTGGCCGAGGTCGGCGTGGGCGCCAACTGGGAGCAGGCGCACTGATCAGGGCGTGTCGTGCGGCGACTCTGTCGCGTTGATCGGGTGCAGCGGCGGTGGCAGGTTGGCGCCCGAGGGCTTGCGCCGCTCGCGAAACAGCGCCGCGCGGCTGAGGATGACGGTGGTGATCGGCACCGTCATCGACAGCACGATGATGATCAGCCAGGCGCGCAACTGCAGCGTGCCGTCGTGCAGCGACAAAAACAGCATCGACGCCAGCGTGACGCACCACGTGGCGCCCACCAGCACCAGCGCCGGCGGGTGCAGGCGCTTGAAGAAGTCGCGCAGGCTCAGCACGCCCCAGGCGGAGGCCAGCGTCAGCACGGCGCTCAGCAGCAGCAGGCCGCCGGTCAGGATTTGGGCCCAGAGGGGTACGGCTTCCGTTGTCACTCTGGCGGCCTCCGATCGTTGTGGACGCGCACGAAAGCTCGGGTGGTCGGCCGCCCGATCGAATTCGCTGGCCGATCCCCGCAGGCGGGGCCCCTCGTCCGG
>OFTX01000461.1_pt1 | contig 21684 bp, 21 predicted proteins | sample 1775051 | NCBI WGS metagenome assembly OFTX01 (sample SAMN08195772, study PRJEB24354) | sludge metagenome | isolation source: sludge from phenol fed wastewater aerobic bioreactor A | place: India: Nagpur | collected 2016-09-15
CAGCACCTGCACCGCCGGGCTGTTCAGCAGGATCTTCGCGCGCGGCGCGGTCCACAGCACGCGGTCCACCAGGTCGTTCGGCCGGTAGGCGGCATCGGCGATGCCGTCGCGGTCGAGGCTCGCCGGCACGCCTTCCAGCAGCACATGCGCGGCCTCGCGCATCAGGCGCCATGCCGTGCCCAGGATCAGCACGGCCACCAGCACCGACAGGATGGGGTCGATCGGCGTCCAGCCCGTGGCCAGGATGACGATGGCCGCGGCGATGGCCGCCACGGAGCCGAGCAGATCGCCCATGACATGCAGGAGGGCGCCGCGCATGTTGAGGTTCTCGCCGTCGCCGCCATGCAGGAGGACGACCGCCTCCGGCGCCAGCCCGCCGCGCTCCTCGACGAACAGGTCGACATCCGAGTGGCCGAGGAACCGCCCGCGCGCCCGAAGGTCCGCCTGCCGCTGACGGAAGCCCGTGTAGTCGATGGCGTCCAACGCGCGATCCAACGCCCCGTGATAGCCTCCCGAATCGTAGGTGAACCCGAAGTTGTTCACGTGTGGGAAACGGGTGATGAAATTACGGCGGCGGATCTCCACCGGATCCATGTGCAGCTCGTGCGCGAGCAGATCCATGACCCGCTCGACGAGGTGCGTGGCCTCGGGACGTCCGGCTCCCCGGTACGGGCCGGTCCACATCTTGTTCGTGAGCACGCCGATCGAGCGCGCCTCGATGATTGGCCAGCGGTAGCAGCCGCCGGATAACTGTACCGATACGATAGGGTTTGCCCCGGTTCGACCGAAATAAGCACCGATGTCGACAAGTTGCTTGATCTTCATCGCCAGCAGCGTTCCGTCTGCGGCCGCCGCCGCTTCGATATCGAACACCTGTCCGCGGCCGTGGCTGGTGGACGACAAGTTCTCGCTTCTCGTTTCGGTCCATTTGACGGGGCGACCCACGAGCTTGGAGGCGATGGGGATCAGGTAGTCCTCCGCGTACGGGCCCATCTTCGAGCCGAAGGCGCCGCCGACATCCGGCGAGATGAAGCGCACCTTGCTCTCTGGTAGACCCAGACCCTCCGCCACGTACATCCGGTTGAAGTGCGGCATCTGGCTGGAGTTCCATACCGTGAGGCGATCGCGGTAGTCGGCGAGAACGGATCGGCATTCGATCGATGCCGCGCATACGCGCTGCTGCACGATTCGTTGCGTCACCGTGACGGCTGCCCCCGCGAAGGCCGCATCCACGTCGCCTTCGCCCGGCAACGCGACGTCCCACCCGATATTGTCCGCTGCGTCGGCATGGGTGACGCCCGAACCTTCGACGATGGCCGCGTCCAAGTCATGTACTGCGGGCAGCGGCTCGTAGTCGACGGCCACCAACTCGGCGGCGTCAGCGGCGCCATACCGCGTGTCCGCGACGACCACGGCGACGGGCTCGCCCTCGTAAACGGCCTCGTCGATCGCGATCGGGTACTGCGGGGGCGTCTGACGACGGTTGGGGACCCCGGCCGCAATCACCGGGAGCAGCGCGTGCAATTCGATAACGATGTCGTGCCCGGTGAAGACACCGAGCACTCCCGGCAGTGCAGCCGCCGCCGACGTATCAACACCCCGGATCCGTGCGTGGGGGAGCGGCGAGCGGACGATCTCGGCGTAGGCGACGTTCGACGTCGTGAAGTCGTCGACATATTGGCCCTGACCGCGGATGAGCCGCGAATCCTCCACCCGCGGTACGGACTGCCCGCTGTACGGTCCCTGGCTGGCTCTGCCGGCTTCGCGGACTGCTTCCTGGGTCTCCGAGGTCGCCAATCTGATCGTCACTGCGCACCAACTTCCGTGATCGCACGTCGCGTCAACTCTGCGATGAGGGCCTTTTTGTATTCGACATCGCCGGCAAGATCGGCGAGCGGCGACGCGTGTGCGGCGGCGGCCGCAGCGACGTCGTCCGCGGTGCCCCCTGCTGAGTAAACCTCTTCCGCCTCCGGCGCGCGGCTGACGGTGAAGCCCGCGTTCGTCAGCCCGATGCGGCACGCGCGCGCATCGTCGAGTGATCGCTGGACGCCGACGCCGATCACGGCCCAGTCGCTCCGACGCCGCCGGAACTTTATGTATGTGTGCGGCCCACGCGACACCGGGAACCGAATCTCCGTGATCAGTTCGTCCGACCCGAGGCACGTTTCCATGAAGCCCTCGAAAAAGTCCTGGGCGGCGATCACACGATCGGTGGTGACGATGTGCGCGTCGAGCAAGAGCGACACCATGCAGTAGTCACCGGCGCTGTCGGCATGCGCCAGCACGCCGCCGATGGTGCCGCGCGCCCTGACCTGCGCATCGCCGACGTCATAGGCGGTGTCGGCCAAAAGCGGCAGGGCGTCACGCAGGACGGCGCTCGACATGAGATCGCGATGCCTTGTGAGCGCGCCGACACACACCTGATCGCTGTCGACGCGCACATAATTCAACGACTGGAGTGCGCCGATGTCCACGAGGAGAGGGGGCGATGACATCCGCATCTTAAGTACGGGGATGAGGCTCATGCCGCCAGCCAAAGCCTTGGCATCCTCGCCACCGGCGCGCAGCGCGCTGACGGCATCATCGACACTCTGCGCGCGGTAATATTCGAACTGCGGAGGGATCATTTCTCTGCCTCGTCATCACGAGTCTCATTCGATGCGATTTCCGCCGCGCGGCGCACCGCCTTGAGGATGTTGACGTAACCCGTGCAGCGGCATATGTTGCCTTCGAGCCCGTGCAGCAGGTCCTCGTCTGTCGGATGTGGGATCCGCTTGAGCAACGAAGCAGCGGACATGATGAAGCCCGGAGTGCAGTATCCACACTGCAATGCGTGTTCATCGTGGAATGCCTGCTGCATCGGGTGCAGCTTCTGACCCGTGGACAGCCCCTCGATCGTCGTTACTTTGTGTCCATCGGCCTGGACTGCGAATATCGTGCAGGACTTGACGGCGTCGCCATCCAGCCACACGGTGCATGCGCCACATTGGCTGGTGTCGCAGCCTATGTGAGTTCCGGTCATTCCGAGTTGGTCCCGGAGGAAGTGGACCAGGAGCATGCGTGGTTCCACAGGTTCCGTCCGCAGTACGCCGTTTACTTCTATGGACACGGGCACTTTAACGGCGTTGCTCGATGGTGTCGTCACCGTGTATCCCCTCACCTCGCAGGTATATCAATCGCCACCACGGGCTATGATGCGCAATAATGCAGTCAGCCGGTTCGCGGCGAATGTCGGTTGGCCGTCGCGGCGGGAACGCGGATGGTCGCGGGTGGGACGCGCGACGGTACGACTGTTCGATGGTTGACGATATACTAGTGCATCAAAATAGACAAGGGGTCAACCGCGGCGGTGCGACAGCGCCCGGCGCAGCACGAGTGCTCCCAGAATCGCGGCGACAAGGACGAGCAGCCGCTTCGTCACTGCTCCGCCTGCCGAAGCCAAGAGGTCAATCGGACCCGCGGGCGCGGGTGCCGTCGCAGGGGTGGCGGCGCGTTCAGCGCAATGCACTGCGGGGCCGGCCATGCCGCGCGGATCAGCAGTGGGTGTGCCCTCGTCACTCGCGGGTGCGTGGCCGGGAATAGCCGCGGTCGCCTCGTCGGCAGCGTCTGCAGTCGCTCGCGCACCGGCGAGGGTCGCGGACAGACACTCGGCGAACTGGCCGAGGATCTTGTTGCCGACCTCCACAATAACCCCGCGTCCGAACTGCGCAGGCCTGCCCGTAATCGCCAAATCGGTGGCAAGTCGGACGACGGTCCGGTCCGGTCCCGTTGCGGACGCGGTCGCAACCACCGTCATGGTGGCGGTCGAACCGGATCGTGCGGCGGCGCCGGAAGCCTTAACGGTCGCGGTATGCGACGCCTCGTCCACGCTGACGATCTGCGCCGAGCCTTTGTAGAGAAGCTGTATCGGGCCAAGTTTCACCTTGACGACGCCGACGTAATTCGACCCGTCGGCGCTGAGCAGTGTGGCCCCAGGGAAGCACGCGGCGACCCTGCTGAGATCCAGGAGGTATGTCCATGCGTTGTCGAGGTCGACCGGTACTTCGAAGTGGTGAATCAGTTCCACTACTACCTCCGTGAATTGTCGTGGTTACTGCGGCCGCTGCTGTGAGGCGACGCCTCGGCATCGTGCGATGCGATGCCTGTGGGGATGTGCGTCGCGGTCGTGCGAAGGTTTCGCGCCGCGGCGGAGAACCCCGTGCCACCTGCTGCGGCCGCGCCGCGGCGGGTCGACTGTTGCAAATGAACACGGGCATGGCACCTGTGCGCCGAGCCTTCGTTTACGCCCGAGAACGCCGCGTGGCGATCTGACCTGCGGGTATAGATCGGCCAATCCACTGGCGGCGCGTCTCGGGACACCTCTTGCTCGCTGCCCCATACTAGTATATTGTCTCTAGGCAAAGACAACGTCACGGCGTTGCCGCCGTTCACCCCGCCAGAAGGAGTGGAATTATGATCTGGGGACATGTATTGAGACGAGGCGCACTGGCCAGGGTTGTGCGCGCTAGGCGGCGAGCGCTTGTTGCGACCGCACTCGGTGCCGTTTTGTGTATGGCGGTGGCAGCTTGTTCCGGCACGGGCGGCGGCACGGGTGCTGCGGCCAGTTCGACCGGAGACACGTCGGCAGGTACAGCGCCGAGCGCGGACTCGGCGTCGCCAGTGAGTTCTGCACTGACGGACCCTTCGAGCAGCGGGACGGATGCGGGCTCGGATCCGGCCGCCGCTGCGGTCGCCGCCGCGAAAGATATGGTGGCGAAGTATTACGGCGCACCGACGGTCTGGCACGGGCCGCAGACCAGCCCGCCCCCCAAGCCGGATCAGCGCATCGCGATCATCAGTGCGAATCAAGCGACCCTTGGGACAGCTATAGTGGCGCAGGACATGGAGGCCGGCGCCAAGCTCCTCGGCTGGAAGACCACCGTCTTCGATGGCAAGGGCAACCCATCGGATCAGCTCCAAGCTGTCGAGAGTGCTGTCAACTCGCACTATGACGGCATCGTCCTCGACATCGTCGATACGCGCGTGATCCAAGAGGGCGTCAAGGCGGCACAGGCGGCGAGAATCCCCATGATCACGCTCGGCGATCTGGTCAATGATCCGCCCTCGATCCCCGACGTCTCCCACGACTGGGCGTTGGCTGGCCAATTGGCGGCGTATTACATGATCGCCCACTCCCCGGACGGCGCAGCGAACGTGCTGGTGCTCGCCGACCTCGAGTTCCCCGCTGTCAAGGACGGTGAGTACAAGGGCATCATGTCGGTGCTCCAGGACAAGGCGAAGTGCCCCAACTGCAAGTTTACGGTCAAGCAGTTCCAATCCGCGAACATCGCAACACAGCCTGCGGCGCTCACGGTCGCGGCAATTCAAAGCGACCCGACGATCAACTGGGTGTGGTGCTACGACGCATGTATGCAGCAAGTCTCCACCGGTGTGACGGCGAGCGGCGTGAAGACAATCGCGCATGGGTTTGGAATGAACGGTAATCCGCCAAACCTTGAATTGATCAAGGCGAAAGACAAGTTCCAGACCGCATTGGTCGCCAACCCATATCCGTTCGGTAGCTGGGCCACTCTCGATAACTTGAATCGTATGTTAAACGGCGAACCGCTTTTTGACTGGAGTAAGGGTCTGCCCGTGCGCATAATTGACACCAACAACATTGATTCGGTACCGGCCGTGAACTTCAAGACCGGCTGGAACGGAGAACTCCCATTCGAGCAGAACTTTAAGAAGCTCTGGGGTGTCAAATAGTCTGTTGCAAATAGGATGAGCGTATGAATATGAATATCTGTTGAATCGACTGGCTGCCGAGCCGGATCCGAGCCGGCTCGGCAGCACGCTCATGATATGAAGGATGGCACATGGCGCAGCGCATCAGCCTTGCCGTTGACGGGCTGGTCAAAAACTTCGGAGCCACGCAAGCGCTGCGTGGCGTCACGATGAATGTCAACGAAGGCTCTGTACATGCATTATTAGGCCATAATGGTTCGGGAAAGTCCACGCTGATCAAGATTCTGGCTGGCTATCACGTTCGTGACGCAGGAAGAATCGTCATTCATGACGTCGCACTGCCTCGTGAATTTGCCTCGAATGTCGTCCATTCTGCGGGTGTGAGGTTTGTTCACCAGGATCTTGGGCTGGTGGGGAATCTGACCGTTGCCGAGAACCTCGCGCTCCGTGGCAACTTCGAACGATCACGATGCGGCGGAATTTCGTGGGCTAGACAAAAACTTGCGACGCAGCTCTCCCTCGACCGAGTCGGTGCCCGGTGCGATCCCGATCAAACGATCTCGAATCTTGGGCCTGTCGATAAGACGTTGCTCACCATCGCCCGCGCGATCCAGGACATCGACGTTGCACAGGGCATCCTCATCCTCGACGAACCCACGGCACGTCTACCGCAATCCGAGGTCGGGCGCGTCCTGGATCTTGTGCGCAGCCTTCGTGACGATGGCGCGTCTATCGTCCTTGTGACTCATCGCCTGGAAGAGGTCTTCGAAGTTGCCGATTTCGTGACCGTGCTGCAAGATGGGGAGCGCATATTTGCCGACGACATCACGGCCACGACGCCGGAGGAGATACGCAGCGCGATAGCCAGCAACTCGTCAACTCGGCTCGCGGTATCGGAAGTGCCGCCGGACCAACGGGTGCGGTCGGGTGCGCCCGCGTTGCGCGTGCGGGGACTGCAAGGCTTGAACATCAGGGATCTCGACCTCGAGCTCCATGCCGGTGAGATTCTCGCCGTGACGGGGACTGTCGGTTCTGGACGGTCCGAGCTTGGTCGGTTGGTATACGGCCTGCAGCCGATCGTCGCCGGCTCGATTGCTGTCGGTGACGTGGCGTTCACGGATCATATGGATCCGAAACGGGCGAGGAGGCTCGGCCTCGGGTACACACCGCAGGAGCGCGGTGCCGGACTATCCATGGGTGACGCCATTGACGACAACGTTGCGTTGCCGTCGATGCGACGCATGCTGGGCGCGCTCGGCGTCAGTAAGCAGCGAATCGGGAAGATGGCGCGGTCTGTTGTTGAGGATATGTCTATTCGCCCCGCCGATGAGCGCCTCCGTGTTGGTTTGCTGTCCGGTGGGAACCAGCAGAAGGTGTCAATAGGAAAGTGGGTCAAACTGAGCTGCGTTGCGTTGATCCTCGACGAACCGTTGCAAGGGATCGACGTCGGTGCGAAGGCGGATATTATGGCGGCGCTGCGCGATCAAGTCACGCAACGTGGCGGCGCTATTCTTTGGATCGAATCGGACGCGGAATTGATTCCGCAATATGCTGATCGCGTCATCGTATTAGCCCGCGGCAAGATTGTCGGCGAGCTGGCGGGGAATGAACTGAATCGGAAAAATCTACTATACATGCTCTATGCCGATGGGAGTGCCGCCGCATGAGTACGCCACGTGTCGAGCGCGAACGATCCAGCGGAATCGGAAACACTGGCCCCGGCAACGACCATGGCGGCGAGAGCATCGCGACCCGCAGTGAACACGTAGCGACGGCCGGGCCCGCTGGGTCTCATCCCTACCGGCTGGTCACGGTGCGCCGACGGACGGTGGCGCGGGCCGAGGTCGGCAATGTTTCGCCGTCGCGCCGCGGCCCGCAACAACTGCGGAAGTACGGGCTGCTGTATCTGCTGGTGCTGATCGTCATCTTCTTCAGCATATTGATTCCGTCGAGCTTCGCGACGGTGTCGAATATGCAATCGATGATGACCGGCGCGGCACCGCAGGCGCTGGTGGCGCTCGGCGTGATGTTGCCGCTGGTTGTACAACAGTACGACCTGTCTGTCGGGTACACCGCCACTATGGCATCCCTGATCACGATCGGCCTCATGTCTCGGGACGGGTGGTCGGTGTGGCTCGCGATCATTGTCGGCATTGCGGTCAGCCTGGTTATTGGCGCCGTCAACGGTGCGCTTATCGCGTATGGCCGACTTAATTCACTGGTTGTTACTCTCGGTACCGGTTCGTTACTCACCGGTATCGCGCTACTGTACTCAGGCGGTCAACTGATCTCGAGTGGAATTCCAGATGCCTTCACGAACCTGGGACAGGGCAAGCTGTTCGGACTGCCGCTCCCATTCGTTTACACGATTATTGGGTTCCTGATTGCGTGGTACATCCTCAGTTTCCGCGTGAGCGGACGGCACCTCTACGCGATCGGCGGCAACGAGGAGGCGGCTCTGCTTGCCGGTGTCCACGTGAAGCGCTTGACATTCTTGGCGTTGACTTGTGGCGCACTTGCTGCGGGACTCGGTGGAATTGTCCAATCGACGCGTGTCGGATCGGCTGACGCCACGTCGCTCACGTCGCTGTTGTTGCCTGCGTTTGCTGCGGCATTCTTGAGCATTACCGTGATTCGGCCCGGGCACTTTAATGTGTGGGGCACGCTGATCGCAGTCTATATTGTGAGCATCGGTTCGACGGGGATGTTCATGTTGGGAGCGCCGACCTACGTGCAGCCGGTCTTCAACGGAGTCGTCCTTATTATCGCGATTGCTCTCTTTACCATCACGAATCGACGAAATAGACATGTGTGAAGTCACGAGATGTCGATGACATGACACGTCGTCTCGGAGTGCAATGTCTGTGTGTCGGGTCTGCGAGGAGAGACACGGTGTCGGCCGTGTTGGTTGCAGGCCCGGGATGTTCCCTGCGTATGTTGGTCGACTTTGTTCGAGGGCACTGCGGGGCCGTGTGCCCGCAGACGAGATAGAGAAGAAGAGGTAAATCGATGACCACTGGCACGAAGATGGAAGTTCGCCGTCGGATGCTGATTCACGACGAGTTGGCTGCGGACGGGCAGTTTCCGGTTGCGACGCCGCTGCAGGTCGTCGCTGCGGTGACGGTCTTGGCCAATCCCTTCGCGGGGACGAAGCCGCCCGACCTGTCGCTGCTCAGCAGCGAATGGGGCCCAAGGCTTGCCAAGCAATTGTCTGATCGTGCGCGTGTCGAATTGGGCACGCCGGCCATTGCATTCGGCAAAGCAGCTGTTGTCGGATTCGACGGGGCGATCGGCCAGGGTTCCGCCATCATTCATACGCGCGATTTCGGCGATGCAATACGGGCCGTCAGCATTGGTGCGGCACCAATCGCGTCGATCGAGAAGCTCGGCGGACCCGGTGAAGCCATCGATGTCGGCCTTCGCGGTGCGGTCGATACCGGAGCGCTCGACGGCACCGACACCCGGTTCATGTTCAACTGGCCGTTGCGAATCCCGGGCTCGCCGCTGCGCGACGAGATCCTCGTGCTTGTCGCACTGGCGAGCGGTGGACGGATCTAGGGCAGCGGAGCCATCGATACCGACCGCGACTAATCGCCCCGGGGATCGCGCGACGACCTGGAACGGGGTTTCGGTTCGCGAATTCACGGACCGGCTTGCGAGGAAGGAGACATGGTGGCCGCACCATTCATCGGTGAGGGCGGGGACTTCGTGCAACGCTCGTTAAGCGGGTTCGCCCGGGCATGTCCGGAGTTTATTGAGGTGTCGATGGACCCGCTGTTCGTGAAGAGTCGGCTCACGTCCTCGAATCGAACGGTCGGTCTCGTGAGCGGAGGTGGATCGGGTCATGAGCCGATGCATGTGGGGCTAGTTGGGCGGGGGATGCTTGACGCAGTTGCACCTGGTCATGTGTTCGCGTCACCGCATAATCGCCAAATCTTCCGGGCAAGCACCGCAGTCGCGCGCGATAACGGTGTCCTGCACATCGTCAAGAACTACACCGGCGATCGCATCAATTTCGGTATTGCAGCGGAGCGACTGGCCAATGACGGTATCCGCGTAGGGCGCGTTCTGGTCGACGACGATATCGCTACCGACGATCCGGACTCCCGGACGGGGCGGCGCGGAACGGCCGCGACGATCATCGTGGAGAAGATACTGGGCGCCGCCGCCGACGAAGGGTTCGGGCTGGACGACCTTGTTGATCTGGGTACCCGCGTGGTGGCACATGCGCGCAGTCTCGCCGTCGCGTCGGCCGCGCAGACGGTAATGTCGACAGGCCTCCCCGCCTTCGCGGTGCCGGACGGCGAACTCGAGTACGGCGTCGGCATTCATGGCGAGCGCGGACGTGCGTCGATTGCACGCCCCGACTTCCCCTCCCTTGTCCGCGACATGACATCGGAGGTTGTAGGGGCATGCCCGCGAGGAAAATCGGTTATCGTCATCGTCAACGGACTCGGCGCGACCACCCAGCTCGAGCTATACAACGTGTTCGACGAGGCCGCCCGGGCGCTGGAAAGTTTGGGGCGCGATCCTGTCGGTGCGCTGGTCGGCACCTTCTCACCCGCGCTCGATATGCATGGATTCTCGATCACGGTGTGCGTTGTCGCGGAGCCGGATTGGCTGAGGTGGTGGCGCGCGCCGGTGTGGACGCCGGCCATCCGAACCAGAGGAGCAGCCACATAATGTTCGTTTCGCGGTATCTCGCGGCAGCGGAAGAAATGCACGACTCCCTGACGCAGTGGGATCAGGCAGCCGGCGATGGTGACTTTGGCGACAACCTGTGCAACGGCCTTCGGGGTGTGGCCGAACTCGCGGCCAACGCGTCTGGCCTTCCGGACGAACTGGCCGTCACAGGTGAATGGTTCCTCGACCATGTCGGAGGAAGCAGCGGGCCGCTTCTCGGCCTACTCTTCGCCTCGATGGCGCAGGGCGTCGATGGAGCCGGCGACGACGTCGATCAACGCTTGGCCGAGGGCATGTCGGCGGGCGTCGACGCAATTCGTCGCATCGGCGGCGCCGATCGTGGTGACCGCACGATGCTCGACGCCCTGATCCCGGGCGTCGAATACCTTCGACGAGATGGCGGCACCACCGTAGATTGGTGCAGGGCGGCGCAGGCTGCCCTGCAGGGCGCGCGGGAGACGAGCCGCATGCGCGCCCGAGCCGGCCGAGCCAGCTACGTCGGCGCGCGGGCGATCGGGTCGCCCGACGCTGGCGCGATGGGTATTGCGCTCCTGTTCTGGGCGCTCGCCGTCGAACGGGACTCGGACAGTCTATCGCGGCTGCCCTCGCCGAGTGATATGGCGGCGACGAAGTAGCCGTGCCCCGGGCCGGCACCGGTTGCAGAGGGGATCCGGGCGGGCACGAGCGGAACCCGGTCACCTGACCAACCACCTGGGTTGGACCCGACTTGGGCCATTTAGTGTGCTTTTCGGAGGGTGTGGATCGCGGCGAGCGCGTCGGCGAGGTCGGGTGGGGGCGGTTCGGCGGCGGTGAGAGTTTGGTCGCCGACGCGTTCTCGTTCCGTCATCGCGCGCTGATTGGGAGGCCGACCGGCTGCCGCGCTTGACTGTCATGAAGCTGTGGATCGACGCGGGGAACTACGCCCAGGCGTTCCGTCGAGAGATGGGACTGCCGGTGCGTACTCAGCCGTGGTCGGTGCTCGTTGGCTATCGTGGCGTGTTGGCGCACCAATTGCCGGAGGATCGCAGTGATGAGCGTTTGTGACTTGACATGCGTGGTGCGGCCAATGTGCCCGACGAGGTGCTCGCGGCCGGGCCAGGAACGGTCACGCGATAACTGGATCTTCGATGTAATGCGCAATCGTTTTGCGCGCGTGTTTCTGCGTTGGGAAGGCGGCCCGGTAGACGAGCTCGTTCTTCAGGGTGCATATGACGCTGGGTGGGAGCCGCCGTTCCGGGGCTGAGTGAGCCATGGTTCCGCTGGCTGGTGAGCCAGCGCGACGGGGCTGAGTGAGCCGTGGCGCCGCTGCTGGTTGTTGCGGGTGCGACCGTTCGTCGGGTTCGTGTCATTGGGACGCGGACGTGACGAAAGGGGTCGCCTTCGATGGTCGACTACAAGGAAGTCCTTCGGCTTCGTGCCGAGGGGGTGAGCCAGCTGGCGTTTCCCCGATTTTGTGGACACGGGCTATGCGGCTTGAGCGCCGCTTTGCGGGTGGCTCTTACGGTATCTGGTCTCCCATGCGTTCGGGGTCTGGTAGTCGAGGCTGGAGTGCAGGCGCGCTCGGTTGTAGTAGTTGATCCAGGCGAAGATCGCCCGTCTCGCCTCGGCCCGGGTGGTGAACCGGTAGCGGTGTACCAACTCTCGTTTCAGGGTGGCCCAGAACGCCTCTGCGACGGCGTTATCCCAGCAGATCCCGGTGCGCCCGACCGACTGTCTCATGCCGAGATCGGCTATCTTGCAACGGTAGTCGCTGGACATGTACTGGCTGCCGCGATCCGCGTGCGCGATGACGCCCTCGACGTTGCCGCCGCGAGCCGCCACCGCCATATCCAGCGCCGCCGAGACAAGCTCGGTTCGCATATGGTCGGCCATCGAGTAGCCGATCAGCCGGCGCGAGCCCAGATCCAGCACCGAGGCCAAATACAGCCAGCCCTCGCCGGTACGGATGTAGGTGATGTCCGAGCACCATGCGACATCCGGTTCACCGGGCGCGAACCGCCGCCCGACCAGGTCCGGCACCGGCGGGTTCTCCTCCGCGGGGATCGTGGTGCGCACCTTGCGGCGCTTGTGCACCCCCACCAGGTTGTTCTCGCGCATCAGCCGTTCGACCCGCTTGTGGTTGGCCTCGACACCGCGGTCGGCCAGCTCCCGGGTCATGCGCGGCACCCCGTACGTCTTGTCGCTGGCGCGGTGGATGTCGACCATCACGTTGATCAGCAGCGCATCATCGAAGTCCCGATCACTCGGGCCTTCCTGGGCGACGAACTGGTAGTAGGCGCTGGTGGAGATCCCGGCGACGGCACACGCTGCCGCCACCGGGTATCCCTCGGCCTTCCGGGAGTCGACCCACCACACGCGGGTCATCGTGTTGACTCCTGGACCCAGAAGACCGTTGCTCGTTTTAAGAGCTCACGCTCCATGAGCAGCTGCCGGTTCTCCTTGCGCAGCCGCACCAGCTCGGCCCGCTCGTCCGTGGTCAGGCCCTCCTTCTCGCCCCGGTCGATCCGGGCCTGGCGCACCCAGTTCCCGAGCGTCTGTTCCACGATGCCGACACTGCGCGCCACGTCCGCGATCGACCGGTCCTCGTCGAGCACCAACGCGACCGCGTCAGCCCTGAACTCGGCCGTGAACTTCCGCCGCCCAGCAGACCCGGCCGGCATCCCACTTGCTTCCATGAACTCCTCCTACACGAGGTGTCCACAAAATCGGGGGATATCCACCCGAAGCGGCAAACTGCTACCTGCTCGGCTCCCGACCCGCGCTCGGCTGGATCCTCGACCGCTACCAAGTCAGGACCGACAACGCCTCTGGCATCCTCAACGACCCCAACACCTCTTGCGGCGAGCACGACAATCCCACCTACATGGTCGATTTCATCAAGCGCATCACAACCGTCTCGCTCGAAACCATGCGAATCGTCGACTCCCTCGCCAGCTGACTTCATGCGACGTTGCGCGTCGGGTGATCGTACAAACGAAATCGGGTCTTGACCCGACTTGGGCCAGGTGGCAACATTAACAGCATCAGTTTTTTAGATCGGACGTACGAACAACGTAGGAAGAATCGTGCCGAAACTAGGGATCGCCCCCATAAGGCGGCAGGAGCTGATCGATGCGATCCTGCACATCGTGTCCACCGAGGGCTGGGAAAGCCTGACGGTCAGGCACGTGAGCGCCTTGTCAGGGGTTGCGCCAGGCGCGATTCCTCACTTCCTGGGCACGAAGGCGGACATGGTGTCCGAGGCAATTGACTACGGATATCGCATCTACCAGGAGCGCGTGACTGATGCCATCAGATCCGTAGAGACTCCACCCGCAAAGCTTGCGGCGTGGTTGAGTTCGACGCTGTCACCCACCGCCGATACTGACGAGGAGTGGGGTTTCTGGCTGGCGATGTGGGGCCGGCTTCCGTTTGACGAATCGATCCGGACGCGGCTTGCTCCGGTGTACAAGGTGCACTCGGGCGAGCTTGCCGCCGTCGTGGATGCGGGTGTCGAGGCGGGCGACTTCGCCTCCGGTGTGGAAGGCGGTGTTTTCGCCGACCAGCTGATCGCCATGATCGACGGCTTAGCGATGCGCTGCAGGCTGGACGCTTCCATCCCGGTGTCATACATACAACGGGCGGTGGTCCAGTTCGTAGATCGTCAGCTAGATCTGGATCCCAGCATTGCCGGACTGGCCGGTTGGGAAGGCGTCGACCTTTCCCGCGGGCGCAAGGATCGGCCGGGAGGTTCTGGGTGACTGATTCGGCTGGGGGCGACATCGTCGTCCGAGACTTGGTGAAGTCGTTCGGAGATGCTCAGGCGCTGCGAGGTATTGACCTGACTATCCGCCAGGGCGAGTTCATGACTTTGCTAGGCCCGTCCGGGTCTGGGAAGACGACTCTGCTGAACGTGCTGCAGGGCTTCGAGCGACCTGATTCGGGCGACGTTCACCTTGGCGGCCGCTCGGTGGTCCAGATGTCGGCTGACCGCCGCGGGTTCGGCATGGTCTTCCAGTCTTACGCCTTGTTCCCTCATATGACGGTTGCCGAGAACGTGGGGTACCCGCTGCGGCTACGGGGGGGTTCGCCGTCGCGATCGTTCCGAGGCCGTCGCCGAAGCCCTTGCCCAGGTGGAGCTCGAGGGTTTTGGCGACAGGTTTCCGACCCAGTTGAGCGGTGGCCAGCAGCAGCGAGTGGCCCTGGCTCGCGCGATCGTGTTCAACCCGTCGGTGCTGCTGATGGACGAACCTCTGGCCGCCTTGGATCGTCGGCTGAGGCAAGCGCTGCAGTACCAGATCAAGCGCCTCCATCAACGGATCTCCGCGACGATCCTGTACGTCACCCATGATCAGGAGGAGGCCCTGGTCATGAGTGATCGGATCAGCGTGATGGACCAGGGTCGGATCGTTCAGGTGGGTACGCCGTCAGAGGTGTACCAGCAACCGGCGACTAAGTTCGTTGCCGCGTTTCTCGGGGAGACGAACCTGCTTGAAGGCGCGCTCGGTGCGGACCTGGACGGCACCCGGATGCTGTCGCTCGACGAAGGTAGCAGCATCCGCTTGGAAGGTGTGACCGCAGACCCGGGTGACGTCGTGGTATCCGTTCGGCCCGAAGACGTGATGGTTCGGGGTGCTGTGGATTGTGGCGCGGCGGGTCTGACCGCCGAGGTTACGAGTGCCGTGTACCTGGGCGACTCCTGGCGCTTTGAGTGTCGCACCTCCGCCGGAACGATCCTCGTCTGCCGGCAGCAAGCGCACGAGAAGACGTATCCCGAAGGCACTCGGGTGGAGGTGGCGGTACGACCCGGGAAAGCAGTGATATTCCCGGCCCAGAAGGTGCCGGGATGACAGGGGCAGTGCAGGCGATCGGACGAAAGGAGTGCGAGTGATGATGTCAACAGCGTCAAGAAGAGCATCTCTTGCTCTGGTGGCTGTGGCGGCCTTAGTGGCGGCCTGTTCAAGTTCCGGTGGAACCGGTACGGGTAAGTCCAGTTCCGCGGGTGCGTCTTTGAGTACTGGTGGCACGGGAAGCGGGGGTGTTGTGGTGGTAGCTGACGGAGGCGGCAGTTACCACGATTCACAGGTGAGGAGTACCTACGAGCCGTGTGAGAAGGAGACCGGCCTGAAGATCACGTCGACGAGCTATGACTACACGATCGGCCCGATCCGCGCGCAGGTGCAGGGAGCTAAGCAGTGGGACGTGGTGTCTCTCGGCAATCCGATGGCGCCCAACCTCGAAGAAGAGTTGCTTCAGCCCATCGACTACGGCGTTGTAAAGCAGCCGGGCCTGCCTGATAGCGCGAAGCTCAAGTACCAGGTGATCTACGTGTACTTCGCTTGGGTTCCGACCTTCCGGACGGATAAGTTCCCGGACGGCGGACCGCAGCCGGAGAACTGGGCGGACATGTGGAACGTTTCGAAGTTCCCTGGCCCTCGCGCCCTGCTGAACTATCCGATCGGGACGCTGGAGATCGCGCTGTTGGCGGACGGGGTTCCGTACGACAAGTTGTATCCGCTGGATCTGAAGCGTGCCTTCGCGAAACTGGATGAGCTTCGCAAGGAGACGAAGGTGGTCTGGTACAACAGTGGCGCCGAGCAGGCACAGGATATGGCGAACGGTCTAGCCACCGTGGGCGCTGCCTGGAATGGCCGCATGACGCAGATCCAGAAGGACAATGCACCCGTAAAGTACACGATGAATCAGGCGGTGCTCCAGGGGACTTCATGGGCTGTGTTGAAGACGGCGCCACACCCTGAGAACGCAATGAAGTTCATCCAGTGTGCGGCGTCCGCGGCGAACGGGGCACGCGACACGGAAGACTTTCCAGGAAACGCACCTGCCAACTTGGATTCGTTCAAGGACCTTCCTGACTCGGTCGCGAACACCGTGCCGAGCAACCCGAAGTTCAAGGACACGATCGCCGGCACAGTTGACTGGGCATGGTGGGGCAAGAACTTCGATTCGGTGTATTCGCAGTGGCAGAGCTGGTACGCAGGCGGCTGAGCAACCCTAGTTGCCCCTAGTTCACTGCTTATGTGTGGCGCCCAGGAGGCGCGCGTCTGTGCGTTCTGGGTCGCTGAAGCGCACTCCGCGCTGAGGGAACCCGGAGAAAGGGAGGTGGAATATGACCGCGATCCCGCCAGCGCGGGTGCGCAGGCGCGCCCTGAGCCTGCGTTCAGGTTTGAGTTGGCTTGCCGCTCCCCCGCTGGTGTACTTGGTCGCGCTCTTTGTCGTGCCGATCGTGTACATGGTCGCGAAGAGTTTGTTCGTACCCGGATTCACATTGATGGAGTACAGGGAGGCGCTGTCATTCGGGGCGAATGGCCGTGCCCTGCTCAGGTCGTTGCAGGTGAGTTTGTACGCCACCGTGGGAACGGCAGTGCTGGGAACCGTGATCTTGGCCGCGCTCGAACTGTGGCCGGCCTGGGCGCGCCGAATCGTGACGCTCGCACTTTTGTTGCCCTTCGCCACCGCGGGTGAACTTGTCCGCATCGTTTCCTGGATTATCTTGTTAGCGCCCAGCTCTTTTGTGAGCAAAGCGATGGCTTCCCTCGGCCTAATCCAACCGGGCACATCCATGGTCCCGGGTATGGGCGCCGTGGTGCTAGCGCTGATACACATCCTGCTGCCTTTCTACGTATTCACCGTGTACGCCGCGACACGTCGCATTGACCGCCGTGCAATCCGTGCCGCAGTAAGTCTCGGCGGACGACCGGTGCAGAGCGTGTTGACCGTCTACGTGCCATTGGCCATGCCTGCGTTCATTGCTGGATCGTTGATTGTCTTCGTTATCGCGCTCGGCTACTATGCCACCCCGGCAGCACTTGGCGGCTCAGACTCTGTGGTTTTACCAATCCTTATTCAGAACCAGGTGCAGCAGGTGGGTGACTGGCCTCAAGCGGCAGCGCTGGGCACCCTGCTGCTGGTGATCACGGCAATTGTCTTGATGCTGCTGTTCCGCTGGGGCGGGCTCAGCGTGCTGTACACCTCGGTGAATGCGTCGGCCACAACGACCGGCAAGTCTCGCCGCATCGCCCAAGCGTGGCAGGCGATGTTCTGCAGCCAGCTATACACCAGGTTCACGAGAACGTTAGGGGCAGCGCCCGGCCTGGGACTGCTTGCGCGAATCGTCCACGTTCTAGCAGTAGCTGTTCTCGTACTGTTTCTGGCGGCGCCACTGGTCGTGGACATCGGCGCGTCGTTCAGCAGCCGTTCGCTGATGCAGTTTCCGCCGCAAGGCCTGTCGCTTCGCTGGTACCGAGAGTTCTTCACTCAAGGAAGCTGGCTCGAGGCCACCAGCAATAGCCTGCTCATCGGCGCCATTTCAGCAGTGATCGCGGCTGCACTCGCACTGTGCAGTGCGCTCGTTCTCACTCGCGGCGCCTCGCACCTACGCACTCCGGTCTTGGTCCTGTCCGTCCTACCGATGGTGATGCCATGGATCGTAGTGGCACTCGGCATGTTCTTCGTCATGAACTGGCTCGGCCTGGCATATACCATCCCCGGCGTCGTCCTTGGGCATGTGATCCTCTCCGTCCCGTACGCCGTCGTTGTACTTGCGGCCGCGCTGACAGCGTTCGACTGGAACCTGGATCGTGCCGCACAGAGCTGCGGAGCATCACTGTGGGCCCGCTTCAGAGACGTGGTCATTCCTCTGCTGCGCCCCGCGCTCCTGTCTGCATTGTTGTTCGCGTTCATCATGTCGTTCTCCGAAGTGATCTACGCCCTGTTCATGTCAAGCCTGAGCATGACAACCCTTCCGGTTGTGATGTGGCAGGGCCTGTCCTACAACATCACCCCGGTCATCGCGGCGGCGGGCGGAGTCCTGACCGGAACATGCCTAATCGCATTCGCTCTGGTGACCGGTGGTCGCTATGCCCGGCGCCGGACCAGACTTCAGAGGCGATGAACTCAACTTCTCACTGCTCGCGGGGGAGTTCCCGTGTCGGGCAAAGCACACCAGGCGGCCACAGCGATGTAGTCAGAGCACCAGGAAGGAACGGACCCATGGCGTTGAACCGTCAATCACCTAGGCACGATCACGACATTCAGATCTTTTCAGCTGAGGAGATGCAGCGACGACATGACAACCTCGTTGCGTGGATGCGTAAGGGCGACGTCGATGCCGCCCTTGTCCACACGGCTGACAACGTCTACTACCTATCGGGCGTACCGCTGCTCTCACCGTGGGGTCGTCCGCTCTGGTACGTAATCACTGCGTCCGGTGAATCAGCCTTGATCGGATCGGGGATCGAGTTGGAGAACATGCAGTCGTCCTTTCTCGACGAGGCCCTGTGGTATGCCGACGAAAAGCACGTCGAAGAGGCTGCGCTGGACCTTGCGTTGAAGTTCCTCGGCTCCCGGAACAACACGCTTGCGGTAGAAGCTAGCTTGCTTACGGAACGGCAGCGGGAGGGGATCGAGAGTCGCTTCCCCTCCGTTGCTCGTCAAATTGAAATTGGCGACCAGCTCGCCGACTGGAGGCTGATCAAGTCCTCCGAGGAACTCGAACTGTTAGAGCTCGCCGGCGAGGTAGCAAAGATCGGCGCGAATGCGTTCCTCGAAGAATTTCGCGAGGGTGTTACCGAGCTGCACGTGACGTCGGCCGCAGTCTCCGCGATGAACATCGCCACAGCTGCCCTCGCCCCCGTCGGGCTCTCCAGCAGCTACTCCTACTGCCAAGTAGGGTTGCGGACCCTCACCCCGCACCTTCACGCCGGCGGAAGGCGGGTCCGTAAAGGCGATGTCGTTGGCTTGAATGTGTTCCCGACGATATCCGGCTACTGCGTGGAACTGGAGCGAACCTTCGTCTACGGAGAGCCGACCAAACAGCAGGACGACGCCCTGAGGGCGGTCACCGATGCATTCACGATGGCCAAGGGTCTGGTCGCTCCAGGGGTGATCGCCGGCGACATAGACACCGCGGCAAGGAACAGGCTGATCGAGTTGGGCTACGGGAACAATCTGAGGCACGGGACCGGACACGCGCACGGCATCATGATTGGGCAGACATCCCGAGAGGAATTCGGAGAGCTGCGTGAGTATAACCGGCACGTAATCCGCAACGGCATCGCTTGCTCGGTGGAGCCTGGCATCTTCATCCCCGAAGTCGGCGGTTTCAGACACTCCGACGTGATGATCGTCCGAAACGACGTGGCCGAGTGCATTACAGAATTCGACGTCCTGCTAGACATGTGACAACAGAACAAGGCTGAAGAGGAAGCGATTTGAAAGGTAGTAAGCAATGACGACAGACTCGAGTTCGACTGGCATGTTCGAATCCCGTAAAACTCGCCTACTAGAATCGATGGAACAGCGAGAGATTGACGTCCTGGTGGTTTCCACCCCTGCCTCAGTCTTGTACATGACGGGCATCGACCTAGGAGGGTTCTGGTCCCCGCAGTATCTGGTGCTGTCCGCCAGCGGCGACCACCGCTACGTTCTGCGTGGGATCGAGATCCACTGGCGCGACAAGTGGTCCCGAGTCAGCTGGTGCACGAACTGGTCTCCGTATTCAGACGATCAGGACCCCACGACGGTCCTTGCTGGTGCCATCAATGAATTGTCCAACGGGACACCGTCGCCGAGGCTGGCGGTGGAGGTCAACCGTACGTCGATTCCCTACCAGGTGGTTCAGAGCATCATCCGGGAGTGCCATCCCTCAGAGGTTGTGAGTTCAACAGATCTGGTCGAGCGGCAGCGAGTTATCAAAGAGCCCGCGGAAATAGAGATGATCCGCGCCGCAGGCCGCATCACGGCCGCAGGCATGAAGGCCGCAACCGACACGATCCGCGACGGTGGGATCGACTCCGCAGCTTCGTCCGCGGCGTTCGTGGCAATGTTGGCCGAAGGGTCAGAATTCCTGGCAGACAATCCTTTCGTTGCGATAGGCCCGGAGTCGGCGATGGCGCACGCCCGCGCCACCAACCGCCGACCAGAGCCTGGAGAAGTGGTCCCGATCATGATGTCTGCAGCAGTACATCGGTACCAGTGTCCCGTCGAACGCACGTATACCTTCGGTCTGCCATCAAAGGAGCTCGAACGGTCACTATCGACCGTGTCAGATGCGATCGAGGCCGCCATCGATGCCATCCGACCCGGGATGAAGTCCTTCGAAGCCGACGCCGTGGTACGGGGCATCTACGAGCGCGCGGATCTGGACCGCTACTTCCTGAACCGCCTCGGCTACTCCTTCGGCCTTGCGTATCCGCCTGTCTGGTGGGAGAACGACATCATGCAGTTGCGGCCAGGAGACGAACGGGTCATCGAGGAGGGCATGGTGTTTCATCTCGTCCCCGCACTGCACATTCCCGGCCAAGGCTTCTTGAACCGGAGCATGCCGATCGCGGTCACATCGGACGGATGCGATCCCCTCATCGACGTGCCCGTCCGGGTCAAGCCGTTGTAGAGCCCTGCGCGGGGTTGTGGCTATCGTGCTCGGATTCTCGGCCGCTGCCCGCGACGCCTCGGTAAAGACCGACCGCGGCAACACCCGGACCGTAGTGCCGTCATACCAGGGGCATCGCAACGGTGCGCGGGGCCTTGTCATAAACGTTTGGCAAGGGCTCACGGACGATACGGTCATGCTGACCGGCGGCCACTCGACCGACGCAGGAGTCTCGAATGTCCAGAAGTCGGTGACGATCGCAGGCGACGACACGGCGACTACCTTGAGCATCGACATGCGCACTCCGACAGGCGGCGTGGCGGTACAAGATACATGGCGCCGCTTGCCGATCGTGTCATGCCGGTGAGATCGCCCTGGGCTACAAGAATCGGCTCAAGGCCGAACACGGCTTGGGCAACATGAAATCTACCCTGCATCTGCGGCTCATTCGGCTCGAGCTCCCTCGTCGTCCACGTCACCCCGATCATTACCGCCCAGGCCGATTCTTCAGGCCTTCCACATCCCGGTGGCCGCCGTCGTGACCACCCTGCAGCTCAGCTGCCGCCTGGGACTGGTCACATTCCCGGTGTTCTTCCAATGCAAGAAAAATGCCTGAAATACGCCGGGAGTGTCGGCGCCGGACGTCGTCCGCGACTTCCGCGTCGCCACGCTGGGCCGCGGCGACAAGGGCCTTCTGATCACCACCGGCACATTCACGACTGGCGCAAAGGCGGAGGCCATGCGCCCCGGCACCACACCCATCGATCTCGTCGACGGCGACCGGCTGTGCGAACTGCTCAAACGCTACGAACTCGGCGTGAAAACGGCTCTTCGTAGTTGAGGGTGTAGTGGTGGGCGTGTCGGTGGGCTGGTAGGGGTCGAGGTCCTCCGATGATGGGGGT
>OFTX01000462.1_pt1 | contig 21683 bp, 26 predicted proteins | sample 1775051 | NCBI WGS metagenome assembly OFTX01 (sample SAMN08195772, study PRJEB24354) | sludge metagenome | isolation source: sludge from phenol fed wastewater aerobic bioreactor A | place: India: Nagpur | collected 2016-09-15
TAGAGCAAGCTTCTCCTATTTGCCATAGTGCAGTGCACTTTTGAAAATGTGTGCAATCGCCTTCTGAAAACGACAACTGCCCTTTATTCCGTCCGTTTATCAAAGTCCGTAAAATTAGATTTTTAACGGGATTGCGGACAGCGCTATGAAGATCGGCTATGCGAGGGTTTCGACCGACGACCAAAACCTAGACCTACAACGTGATGCGCTCATGGCCGCCGGCTGCGAGCGCATTTTCACGGACACGGCCAGCGGTGCGAAAGCTGACCGCCCTGGTCTGGCCGAAGCGTTGACCTTTGCACGCAAGGGTGATGTCTTGGTGGTGTGGCGACTAGATCGCCTAGGCCGATCGCTCCCCGAGCTGGTACGCCTGGTCGGGGAGTTGGACGCCACGGGCATCGGTTTTGAGAGCCTGACCGAGAGAGTCGATGCCACCACGGCAGCTGGCCGCCTGGTCTTTCATGTCTTTGCCGCCTTGGCTGAGTTTGAGCGCAATTTGATCAGAGAGCGCACACATGCGGGTCTGGCCGCAGCTCGTTCACGTGGCCGGAAGGGTGGTCGGCGCGAGCTATCGGCCGAGAAGCAGGCCGCAATCCTCTCGATGTCCAATCGCCCGCCGGCTGAGGTTTGCAAGGCTCTCGGCATCAGCCGCAGTACCTTTTACAAGTACGCGGCCCTGGCCAACAGCGCCAGTTCCGACGATAGAGATCTGCAGGCTCGTCAGAAATGATGATGCCGTGCACTCCTAGCACGTGTCGTGACGTTACTTTGAGCTATGGGAACGTTCCCGGATTCGAGGTAATGACATGACCCTAGTTTGGACCTTTGAAGGCGGCTACCTGATGGCCCGCACCGCCGCCGGCCGGCTGCTGTGGGGATGGTTGGCCGATGAAGTGATAGGCCAGCCTTTCGCAGATCTGCTAAACCATGCCCCGGCCCTGAGTCGACTCTTGTTGACGCCCTGGGCGATGTCGGTGCCGGCGGAGCCCGCCTAGCTTTTGCCAATCGCCGCACTGTTGCTCCGTACCCATCCATGATGCGTGCGATGTGGATGGGGACCGGTATGCTACTGTCATTTTCAGGAGATGGTTGCACCGGTCTTAAGCAAAACCTGGTGGTGCCGGGCTTCTTTAAATTCGATTTATACGCAAATACGTATTTGCGTTGTACAATAAATCTATATCGATGGAGGTGCGTAAATGCGGACTATTGTTGTGGCGAGTCAAAAGGGCGGTGTCGGCAAAACAACGATTGCAGGCCACTTAGGTGTCATGGCCGAGCAGAGCAAGGAGGGGCCTGTGGCGCTGATCGATACAGACCCACAAGGCTCGCTCGCGTCCTGGTGGAATGAGCGAATCAATGAAGCACCGCTGTTTGCACAAGTGGAAATCAGCAAGTTGCCTGAGCACCTTCAGGCCTTGGCCAAGGGTGGCATCAAACTGGCCATCATCGACACCCCGCCCTCTGTTACGGACATGATTCAGCAGGTGCTCCGCACCGCCGACCTGGTACTGATCCCTACAAGGCCGAGTCCGCATGACTTGCGGGCGGTCGGCTCTACCGTCGAACTGGTGGAGAACGCAGGCAAGCGAATGATCTTCGTCATCAATGGGGCTGCGCCTCGTGCGCGGATTGCGGGCGAAGCTGCTGTGGCGCTTTCGCAGCATGGCACGGTGGCTCCTGTGACTCTGTACCAGCGTACTGACTTCGCCAGCTCGATGATCGATGGCCGCACTGTCCAGGAGATTGACCCCAAGGGACGGTCAGCCGAAGAAATTGGACTATTGTGGAAATACGTATCTACACAGTTGCGTAAAATTTGATATAATACGTATATACGTATTAATGGAGGTGCGTAAATGGCTAAAACTGCATCGTTGACTGCCGGCCTGGTGGCCAAGAAAGGGGAGGCGTCTCCCGCTACTGTTGTCGCGGCACCCCAGGCTCAATCCATCGAGGTGAAGGCCTCGCCGAATGGCAGCAGCCGGGATTACTACAAGGCATTGACCGTCAAGCTGGATCGTGACCGCTACGAGAGTCTGAAAAGCATGGGCGTGAAGTTGGACAAGAAGAGCCAGGAAATCTTTGTCGAGGCGCTGGACTTGTGGATGAAGTCGGCCGCTGGTCAGCAACATGCCTAAGAGGTTCTTATGCGTTCTGCCGTCGAACTTGCCAAGGAATTAGCGGAGAAGGCCAAGGCCCGTCGCCTGGCTGAAAAGAACGTGCTGGAGCTTGAAGAACCAACTCAGGCTACGGCCGCAACTCCTTGTGCTGCCGAAGTGGTGAGCGAGCAACCTGCGAGGCGTAAGGGGGCGCCGAAAGGGCCGCGGGGCCTGATGCCGGTGCACTATCCCAACCGCGATTTCTTCTTGTGCGATTTGTTCGATTACGCCCTGAAGGATGACGGTGTGAGCATGGAGGCACCTATTTTCACTTTGGCGACTAGGCCGGACACCTCAGTTTGGCATTGGGAGAGCAAGGACGGCGGTCGCGCCATCACTGTCACCCCCAGCGTGAAGGGGAGGGCTACACAGTTTGATAAGGATTTACTTATTTACGTAGTTAGCCAGATGACCGAAGCGATGAACCGAGGTCGGCCAGATGCCAACAGCCGCACCGTGCGTTTTCGTGTCTATGACTACCTGGTTTCGACAAACAAGCCGACTGGCGGCAAGGAGTACCAGCGCCTGGAGGATGCCTTAGATAGGCTGCGGGGGACGTCGATCAAGACGAACATCAAGACGGGTGGCCAGCGTGTGAAGGAAGGCTTCGGCATCGTCGATAGCTGGGCCATCATCGAGAAGGCCCCCGACGATGACCGCATGATTGCCGTCGAAGTCACGCTCTCGAAGTGGCTTTTCAATGCAGTGCAGGCTCACGAAGTACTGACCATCAACCCGGACTATTTCCGGCTGCGAAAACCCATTGAGCGCCGCTTGTACGAGCTGGCCAGAAAGCACTGTGGCGACCAGGCGTTTTTCGTGATTGGGCTAGAACTGTTGCAGGACAAGTGCGGCAGTAAGTCAGCACTGTTCGAATTCCGTCGCGCCTTGCGAGAGATCATCAAGGCCGACACCTTGCCAGACTACCGCATGACACTTGATGACAAGAAAGACCAAGTGATTTTCTACACACGCAACACGAAGAAGCTAGCGGCATCTACCGCTTTGGGCAGGCGCTTTCCATGATGCGAAGTATTGACCGTCAATACTTCGTTACTTCACCCATGTTGTATTCCAGCTACATGTAGGACTTCCCTTTGAAGCTAAGGGGGAAGTCGGCCGGGGCTGCTCTGTATCGAGCAGCTAAGTGAGTCTGGTCACTTCGGGCATGAATTTTACGCACCAGAGTCGAGGCAAGCTCCTTGATGGAGCTGTCGTTACATCACCCATGACTGTGGATGAGCACGTTATATCACCCATGTTTTTTGTGGATGGACACGTTACATCACCCATAGTTGTCTCGTTATATCACCCATGCGCTAATTTGGAGACGCCTTATCCAGAAAGGCTTTCCGAGCGTTGTCCACAGTCGTAACACGCGCGCGTTTTTTTAACTATTTAAAACCTTTAACGTCTGGCGGCCAAACTCGCACCGCCTCTTGGGGCTTCGCCCCGCCGGCTCCTCCGGGCCTTCGGCCCTCCGCCCGCGCTTCGCGCTCCCACCCGGCATCCCCAGGGGTTTCGCTTCGCTGCACCCCTCGCACTTCGTGCTCACCCGCAAATCGAGGCCCCCAAAGGGGGCTTTCGGGGCCCCATGTCCTAGCTCCACCACCTAGCTCAAACCCAACCTCAACAAAGCTCGTTACCTACCGGTCTATGAAAGGCAGAAGGCCCACCCTCTTTGCCTGCAAAAGCCCATTGAGAGCTACCAACGCTCTCCCATCCCCCCTGCCCCTTCCCGCTGGGAAGGGGAGCGAGTCGCCCTCTGTCGTCAGGGGTGCAGGCCGCGCGGCGCTTCGCTTGCTTCTCCTGCCCCCTGCCGGTGAGCGTTGGAGCGTTCCAAGGGCGTCAAGGGTTCGCTTCGCCCTCCGGGGTGGCCCGTGTCCTCGCCTTCGGCTGCGGGCCGCGCCAGCCACCCCTACGGCCCTTGACCCCCTTTCCACTTGAAAAACAAAACCCCTCCGCATCGAGGGGGCATACCGGCTGCTCCTACCCGCTAGCCGCGTTTTCCGGGCCGTGACGGGCCGTTTGTACTGTCGCCGACCCTATCCCTTACCCAGACGACCAAAATCGCGCTAAACGGCCTTTCTTGCCCCTTAGCGGGCGCCTAGGCGATCAGTTGCGCAACGAGGGAAGCAAAATATCGCTTGCATATCATATCTGTATTGATACATTTTATTTGGTATGAAATACGAAAGGGTCTGACATGGCACGAGAAGGCATCACGTTTGAGCAGGTCGCCGCCGCCGCTGATGCGCTGGTCGGTGAAGGACAGCAACCAACTATCCGCGCGATTCGCGAGCGTTTGGGCACCGGCAGTCCGAATACCGTTCACAAGCACCTCACCGCCTGGAGAGAGGCCCGGCCGGTTGCGGCTGCTTCTGCGCCGGAACTGCCCCAGGTGCTGACTGCCGCCATTGCCACCGAGATTGAACGCGCCGCCGCCCAGGCCCGCGCTGAGATCGAGGGCCGCCTGGTGCAGGCCCAGGGCGAAGCCGCCGAGCTGGCAGCCGCTGGTGAGGTGATCGAGGCCGAGCGTGATGCCCTGGCCGAACAGGTGGCAGACTTGACCCGCGAGCGTGACACCCTGGCAGGCAAAGCCGAGCAGCAGTCTGCTGACCTGGCAGACCAGGCGCAACGCATTGAGCGCGAGCAACAGGCTGCCGAATCGGCACGGGTAGAGCTGGCCACGGCCCGCCTCAAGATCGAGGCCCAAGCTGAACGGCAGACCGAGCAGATCGCCGAGATCGAGCGCCTACGCACCGCGCTGGCCGATGCTCAACAAGGCCGCACCACCGCTGAACAGCAGGCCGCCGTGCTGGCCGCCAAACTGGAGGCATGCGCTGAACGGGTTGCCCGTGCGGAAGCCCGCGTTGAGCAGATCGAACTGCAGGCCAGCAAGGTGGCACAGGCCCACGAAGAAGCCCGCACCGCCGCCGCGCAGGAGGCCCGGCAGGTGCAGGCCGAACGCGACGAAGCGCGCAAAGTGGCCGCCGAGGCACGTGAGCAGGCTGCGCGCCTGACGGGGCAGCTGGAAGCCCTTACCGCGAAGGAGCAAAAAGCAGATGAAAGACCGTGACCACAACGAAGCGATGGCCAGCTTGTTTCAGGCCGAACCTCGATTTGCCGCCGACTACCTGCGCCAGGTGTTGGCCGATGGCGAGCTTGCCGACCTTCGCACCGGTTTGCGGCAAATGGGGGATGTGCTGCGTGTCAGTCAAGTCGCCGTGCCGACCGATTCCGTGCCTTCGGCCGGCCTCTTTGACCGGGCCGGCGTGCGTTACGAAGTGGCGTGCGACGTGATCGGAGCGCTGATCGCTCACTACGCCGAAATCATGGGACGAGAGCGCGAGCAAGCGCAGCCGAATGAGGCGGTTTTGCGGGTGGCCAGGGCCATGAAGGGGGCGCTGGCCGGGGAGCGGGATGATCTCGACCCGCGTGACAGCGCCGGCATCGAGGCGGCGATTTCGCGCTATGCGCCACTGGCGCGCCGTCTGTACGGCCAGGATGAAAACGACCACGCCCGCCAGGAGCAGCGCCGCATCGATTTCGACCAGGCGAATGCTTCGCTGGCCTTGGAGGGGCTAGACGTGAGTGAGGATGATTTGGCAATTCAGGCACTGCTGATCCGGGGCGACATCACCCATGATGAGGCAGTGCAGTGCTACCGCATCCTCTATCGCCATACGCAGTAAAACCGGCTGGCTGCCCGAGGTGGCCAGTGTGCTGGATGTACTCGAATCGTAGCCCCCAGAGTCGGCGATGCGGGTGGGCTGTTTTCTGGCGGCGGTGGCCCATCCCGATCATGCGGCCGAGCTGGCGATGTTCGAAAAATTGCCGCCAGCGGCCTGGATGGCTGTTGGGTAGCTTGTCTCGTTTTTTCTAACGGTCGGCCTGGACGACGCTGGGTGCGAAAAACTGCATTCGCACATGCAGGCATGGGCCGTCCGTCAGCGCCGCTTTCGGTGAATGGCTGGAGTCATCCACTCGGGCCAGGCAAAGGGGAATAGAGGGCGATGCCGGCTTGCGGGATGGCCCCGCACCCCCAGAAAACTTGTCACACACCACGCAACTCCCGTTGCTTCGCTAAAAGCCTTGTGCTGCAAGGCTTTTAGCGCGGCGACACCGAAGACACATCGCGGCGACACCGAACGGGCTGAATCGGACTAAAACCCTTGCTGCGCAAGGAAAACAGCCGCGCTTTCGCGCGCGAAAGTCGTTCAACCGCCTGTTGGCATCAGCATGGCATAGATCGGCACGCCGAAGGCGTTGGCGATGCGCTCCAGGTTGTCCAGGGAGATGTTTCTGACCTGGCGTTCGCAGTGCGCCACGAAGGTGCGATGTAGGCCGCACTCGAAGGCGAGGGCTTCTTGTGACCAGCCCATTTCTCGCCGGAGTCGGATCATGTTGGCCGCGAGCACGGCACGCGCAGAATGCGCAGTCGGTGCAGGAGAGTGGGCGGCGGAAGACATGCAAAACAGTCTTCCGGGGTGCTGCTTTTACGTCAGCCGCGTTTAAGTCACAATATGGTTTTCTCATAGAGAAAGACGGCGTGACGATGGACAGAAAAGCAGCAATCAGGCGAGGGTGTGGCGTGTTGGCCAACCTGTTGATTTGCGTAATTGAACCGGCTGGTGCGGCCTCCCTAGTAGGTGGTCAAACCGACGATTCCGTGTGTGACCTGGGTAGTGCGCCACAGAACGCCCGGAAGCTGTCGGCGGCAGGTGACTTCATCCGGGCGCAGTGCAAAAACGGTCAAGTACTGGTGGGTTCCGGCATCGTGCCGGCCGGTGGATTTGACTCGGAGGTGGTGCGCCTGGCGCGCACTTTCTGCCGCCTGGCGGACATTCAGACCCAGCGTACACAGGGCAACATGGCTGGCCTCATCATGGAGATCGATGAGGTACGGTGCATCATCGGGAAGCTGCCGACATGAGAAACGCGCTGCTGGCTGGCCTCCTGGCTGTTGTGGCGGCAAACGCGGTTGCCGCTGATGGCGGCGCGCCCTTGCGCGGCGGCGTTTGCATCGGCCCGTTCCGTGGCGCTGATTCTGTCGTGCACTGCGAGCACATCGGCAAGGTGACGATCCGCCAGATTTACGAAAAGGGCTTTCGAGTCGTTCACATGCAGGACGACAAAAACACAGCCAGCTACGTTGTGCTGGTTATTGAGGAGCAGACGCGATGAGGGCGAAGGCGTGGCGGATGCTGTTTGCCGGGCGGCGCTGGATGCTCTGGCTTCCCGTGCCGACTTCGGTATGGCTGGCACTGCCCGAATGGCAGCATATCCCCGCCATGTTGTTCGGCGGCCTGATCGTGTGGATTCCCTTCTGGCTCGCGTGGTGGCTCAGTGACGGCTTCGCGGGCATGTCCAGGTGGCCGGGAACCGGCGTGCCTTCGGTGTCGGGCGGGGTGAACCCGCATACTGGCAAGCCGAGCACGGTCTATCACCATCCGTGGGGTGATACCTACGTTGGTGGCGATTGATCCGCCGAGGTAACTGGCTTTAAAACCTGTGACGCCTCCTGCAACCGTCCGGCTAAAACCCGCTGTGCGTGCGCCAATTCTGTGGGATCAGCGGTTTGTACTGCCTGCCGCGCGCAGTGGATATTGAGGTGTCGGGAGTTCGGTAATCGAACCTCGTCACGTACCACCACAACTCCTGTCACTGCTTTGGCCGCGCCACTAGCGTAGGTCTTGGATTTGCGGCCCTGAGTGCGCAGCCCGTGACGCCCGATAGTTTGGCGTACTGCGCCCAACAGGGTCTTGGTGGCCGCTGCGCCGGAGATCGTTACATCGTCAACGTAGGCGGTCATCTTGCAGCCTACGCCCTGCGCCGCTTGGGCGATTTCATCGAACATGTGACGCTTTGCAAAGAACGCCACCCTCCCGCTAAGGGAGCTTCCTGTAGGGAGATGCAACTGCTTGTAGCAGCAAATATCGGCCAGTCGATGAGCCACATCAACCGAGCACTCGAAGTCGTCCAGAAACATGCGGAAAACCGCTTGGCGAGTCACGCTGGGGTAGAAGCGGCTTATGTCAGTCTTGATTAACGGGGTGTTGCCTCGATGGGCGCGGGCGTTATCAGCGTAGGAACGGCCCTTCTGTGAATATACATAGTCGGGCAGCTCGATCCTGGAAAGCAGCACCCCGATGCGCTTATGTACTTGGGCCAGCCACCCGTGGGGAGCTTGAATTTCGCGCCCCTTGTCATTTGTCCAGACGCGGTAGTGTTTGACGTCAAGTAGCTTTGGCATCGCCTCCCACTGTACGCCGAGAACAGCCTCGAACTTCCCCTTGCCTCGTAGGCGATAAAGCGGAGACCGTTCGAGCGGGTAGCGCTTAGGCGTGCTTTTGGATGGCATCGCGCTCTTCAAGCCATTCCAGCAGGCGAAGAATCTTGTCTGCTGCTCCTACGCGCAGCTTGCCGCCGCGCCGGCCTTCGCCGTTCATCGACTCGGAGAACAGAAAGATGGACGACGTGGGCATCTTGAAGATTTCCGAATACTTTTCCAGTAGATCTAACTGCGGCGTCTTGTCGCCGCTTTCGATTTCACTGAGGTACGAGTTGGAGATGCCAAGGCGCTTCGCCAACTCGACTTGTGTCAGTTGGTGATACGTCCTTAGTAACCTCAGTGCCCGATTCAACATGTCCAATTCCAGTGCCCTGATTTGAAAGAGAAGGGGTGCCGAAGAGCCTCAAAACTTGTCTATGACCTTCGCGATCTCGGACACCAGACGAACCAGCGCGAACGCCAGTCGAATAGTGCCGGGACGCGTCAGCCATGACCATCGGCTCTTCAGCGCTCGCCGCTTGGGAGGCTTCTGAACGTCAATTTTCATGACTGTTCTCCTTGGCTACACCAACCGACACCAACGCGGAATTGCGTGGTGTCGTGGCTGTCGTCCGTAACCAAGCAGAGCAAACGACGGCTTTACCCCTTCACTTCTCTAACGCCTGTCCGGGAGTCGTCCCGGACAGGCTCGCACAGGCGGGACAGGGCTATGGGTATCCGGCAGGCGGTGTACCGCAGGCACCAGTGAGCCAGGCGAGTTGCCGAGGTCTTGCGACCTCACAGAGTGCCGAAGCACCCCTCAGAATCGACAGTTATCTCTGTCAGCCTCAGTCCTGACTATACAACATATTTCGCTGTTAGCGAAATATGTTCGATAATCACGCTCTTCTGTTGTGTCACGGTGTAGCCGTTTTTAACTGTAAAAAAATGGAAAAAAGATGTCGGCGCTTGTTCTTGAACTGGTAAATGCGGCAATTGATGTCGCGGTGTCGCCTGGTGATTTATTACGCCGGGCGTTGGTTGTTGCCCGCCGTCTGGCTGTGCCTGAGTTAGTCGATTGGATCAGCAGAGAGCTGAACGGCTACTCTTCGGGAGAAGTGCCTGACTATCGCCGGGTGCGGGGGCAGTTGATGGCTGAAAACCCCATCAATGGACCGATCCCATTTTTTGCTCCGCCAGACATGGCCGAGCTGCTGTCGGACTTCGAGGTGCGACAGTCTGTGCCAGAGCTGATGCAGCTTGCTCAGAGCACAACCGGCATCTACAGTCACTTTCCGGCCAACATCGAGCACACGCTGATGCAGATGATGAGCGAGGCAAACGGCGTGACGATGCGCCCGGCGCTCAGGTTCTCCACCGTGCAGGTGCAGGGAGTCATCGAGAAGGTGCGGAGCCGGGTGCTCGAATGGGCGCTTGACCTGGAGGCCAAAGGCGTGCTCGGGGAGGGTATGACGTTCACTCAGCAGGAGAAGCAGACTGTGCAACAGCAGCATTACCACTTCGGAGACGTAAGCGGCTCCCAAATCCAGATCGGATCGAATAGCTCTAACCAGACCCAGACTCAAACAGGCGGTGATATGGCTGCGCTGTCGGCCTTGATTGAGCTGCTGTGCGATGCCATCCAGCAGGGACGCATCGAAGCCGAGGTGCGCGATGAATTGCAGGCAGAGCTGGCGACATTGCAGGCTCAAGCGGCATCGCCGAAGCCCAAGTGGGCCATCATCAAGGCGACCGCAGGAAGCATTAAAGCCGTGTTGGAAAACGGGGCTGGTGGCGTACTTGCGACGCAGGCGCTGCCGTACCTGACGGCGCTGCTGTGATACTAGCTATCTTTGCTGGGGATGGGCCAGAAACGACAAACCCGCCAGTAGGCGGGTCTGTCGAGGAATTGGGGTGGCCCTGCATAACAGGGCCAGAACGAACCTAGTGTCATCACCAGTATGGTGGCTGGGAGAGGACTGAGCCTAGGGCTGCAAGCCGAGTATAGCAGCACTGGCCGATGATTCAAAGTGACGAAGAATGAACTGGAATGATCTAGAGAAGCACTTTTCGCCTGCCCGGCTGGGCCGTTACCGGGCAGCGCGGGGGGGGGATGCAACAAAGGCTGCGGCGGACTACTCCAGCAATGTCTTGCTGTCCGAAGCGATGGTGCCGATGCTCAACGTCTTGGAGATCGCCTTGCGCAACGGCATCCACGCTCGTCTGAGCAAGCTCTATGGCAGGGCTGATTGGTGGGAAGCATGGGTCGGTGATCCTGCCTTCAGTTGGCAGAACAACGAAGTGGCCAAAGCGAAGGCAAAGCTGATCCGAAGACATGAGCCTCAGACCTCGGACAAGGTACTGGCTGAGCTGACCTTCGGGTTCTGGAGTTCGCTCTTCAACAAGCAGTTCCAGACTGTCCTTTGGAAAGACCTCCGCCTTGTGTTTGCGCGCTGTCCGAAACCGCAACGACAGCGGCACAACATCTCGGCGGCACTGAACCAGATTCGTGATCTACGCAACCGGGTTTTTCATCACGAGCCGTTATTGTGGCTAACGCCGACGCTGCTCAATCAGCACACTGTTGGCGTAACAGTCATCAACTGGGTCGATCCCCAACTCGGGCAATGGCTGGGCAACCATGACCGCTTGCCCGCTACATGGGCGGGGTGGGTCGCGACTTGATAGCTATATAGCTATCTATCTTTGTTCATGAAACGGTTAATAACCGTTCAAGATCGTCTTCCCCGGAAGGGTGCGATGAACCTTATTTTTCGTACCCGTCGCGCAGTGTGCTCATCTTGGTTCGCCCGTGTGGATGAGTGTATTCGCCGCTTACGATAGTGAAATCAAGGCCATTAAGAATAGGTTTAAGTCGCTGTTCTACCCAGTCCGATACAGAGGTATTCCCCGCTGCCTTTCTTTCGTATGTGTAGTCACCGATTTCCTGAGTGGGCTTTGCCCTGATCACAACAACGATTTCTTCCTTCTCAAGAATTTGAGCTTCAAGTTCACGTACAGTAGCCATATCTGCTTCCTTTGTATGTGTTAAATATTGAATGTTATAGATCTATGCAGGTGTTGTCAATGCATTATTTTCTTTTTATTTTCTAGTTAATCGGTGTTAAAGCGATGATATGAAAAAGGCCGGCATAAAGGCCGGCCTCGAAGCTTTACCTTCGTCAGTTCAGGAAGCTGACTCTAACTCGGTGAAATATAGCTGTTGGTTCTGTTGGGTCTTCTGATCATGAGCCCTAATGCGAACCTTCGTGCCATCAGGTCTATGGACTGCTGGTTTCTTACTCTGCTCTTCAACGAAGCGCTTAAACGCTTTTCCTAGCTTGATCCGGTTGCCTGGGCTACGAGCTTCCCAGGTGATATCGAAGTTAAGATCTTTGTACAGTTCCTCCACCAAGTACATTGGTTTGTTCAGGGCCCGACGGGTAGCCGCATGAAAAAGGGCTTCTGCGAGGGTATCGACGGAGTCTGTAGATCTTCCCTCAGACCTCACAGTGCAGCTTTCGTCTGATGACAGGCGTTGATCGATGTACTCATCGAACGAAAGACCCTGTTGAGCTGCGGCAGTGATCGCATTCGCGACAGTTTTATCTTGAAGACAAATTTGGATGGTGATCATGGAGCCTCCGGTTGATCATTAAATCGTTAGCTATAAATTAGCTAAAGATTTAGCTATAAATTTAGCTAAATTTATAGCTGTAGTCAATGGCAGTTTCCTCTCGCCATTCCTGTGCCGTTTCGTAGAGAACTGCTCCCCTCGAGGTTCGTCAGTGCCGATTTCAAGGAGTCCTGGCGATCAGGCCGATTGTCCAAAAAACGGTGGTTTGGCGGACAGTGGGAGCGACCGGCTGAGGATGTCATTTTCAGAAGACGACTGCACCAATTAACTGGACGTAACGCCCGGAGTGCAGTCAGCTCCTGATAACCAAATATCAGAAGTCATCGTCACCAATTTCGACTATGCTCAATACTCGTGTGCACAAAAGCGAGGTATGGGCATGGCGTCAGATGCACGAATCACGGAGCACGGGGTGGCTACCCTGTCCGACGCGGCATGGGAGCATGCCCGCCAGCGAGCCGAGATCATCGCCCCGCTTACGACGCTTGAAGTAGTCGGTCATCAGTCTGCCGACGCCGCAGCGCAGGCGCTTGGACTGTCTCGGCGGCAGGTGTATGTCCTGATCCGCCGGGCGCGACAAGGCACTGGCCTTGTGACGGACCTGGCACCAGGTCGGTCCGGCGGCGGCAAAGGCAAAGGGCGTCTGCCTGAGCCGGTCGAGCGCATCATCCGCGAGTTGTTGCAAAAGCGTTTCCTGACCAAGCAGAAACGAACCCTAGCGGCGTTCCACCGCGAAGTCGCACAGGCTTGCAAAACGCAAAAGCTCCGCGTACCGGCGCGCAACACCGTGGCCTTACGGATCGCCGGCCTCGATCCGCTCAAAACCATGCGCCGCCGGGAAGGCCAGGATGCCGCCCGCGACCTGCAAGGTGTAGGCGGCGAGCCTCCTGCCGTGACCGCGCCGCTGGAGCAGGTACAGATCGACCATACGGTCATCGACCTGATCGTGGTCGATGAGCGCGACCGGCAACCGATTGGCCGCCCGTACCTGACCCTCGCCATCGACGTGTTTACCCGCTGCGTGGTTGGAATGGTGGTCACGTTGGAAGCGCCATCCGCCGTCTCGGTCGGCCTGTGCCTTGTGCATATCGCCTGCGACAAGCGCCCTTGGCTGGAAGGGCTGAACGTGGAAATGGATTGGCCGATGAGCGGCAAGCCCTTGCTGCTCTACCTAGACAACGCGGCCGAGTTCAAGAGCGAGGCCCTGCGCCGGGGTTGCGAGCAGCATGGCATCCGGCTGGACTATCGTCCGCTGGGACAGCCGCACTATGGCGGCATTGTGGAACGGATCATCGGCACGGCGATGCAGATGATCCACGACGATCTACCGGGAACAACCTTCTCCAACCCGGACCGGCGCGGCGACTACGATTCCGAAAACAAGGCCGCTCTGACATTGCGCGAGCTGGAGCGCTGGCTCACATTGGCGGTCGGCACCTATCACGGCTCCGTGCACAACGGCCTGCTCCAACCGCCGGCTGCGCGCTGGGCAGAGGCCGTGGCGCGTGTCGGCGTGCCGGCCGTCGTCACTCGCGCCACGACGTTTCTTGTCGATTTCCTGCCCATCCTTCGCCGCACGCTGACCCGCACCGGTTTCGTCATCGACCACATCCACTACTACGCCGATGCGCTCAAGCCGTGGATAGCTCGGCGCGACCGCTTGCCTGCGTTCCTGATCCGGCGCGACCCGCGCGACATCAGCCGCATTTGGGTGCTGGAGCCGGAGGGTCAGCACTACCTGGAAATTCCCTACCGTACCTTGTCGCACCCGGCTGTCACCCTATGGGAACAACGGCAGGCGCTGGCGAAATTACGGCAGCAAGGGCGCGAGCAGGTGGATGAATCGGCACTGTTCCGCATGATCGGGCAGATGCGCGAGATCGTGACCACCGCACAGAAGGCCACGCGCAAGGCGCGGCGCGATGCGGATCGACGCCAGCACCTCAAGGCAACGACACCGCCTGTCAAAGCGATGCCACCGCCGGACGCAGAGATGGCTGACCCGCAGGCAGACAAGCAGCCACCAGCCAAACCGTTCGACCAGATCGAGGAGTGGTAGCCGTGGACGAATATCCCATCATCGACTTGTTACACCTGTTGCCGGCGGCGCAGGGATTGGCCCGGCTGCCGGCGGACGAGCGCATCCAGCGTCTTCGCGCCGACCGCTGGATCGGCTATCCGCGCGCGGTCGAAGCGTTAAACCGGCTGGAAACCCTGTATGCGTGGCCGAACAAGCAGCGCATGCCAAACCTGCTGCTGATTGGCCCAACCAACAACGGCAAGTCGATGATCATCGAGAAGTTCCGGCGCACGCATCCAGCCAGCGCCGACGCCGACCAGGAGCACATCCCGGTACTGGTCGTTCAGATGCCGTCTGAGCCGTCGGTGATCCGTTTCTATGTTGCGCTGCTCGCCGCAATGGGCGCGCCACTGCGCCCGCGCCCCCGACTGCCAGAAATGGAACAACTGGCGCTGGCACTGCTGCGCAAGGTCGGCGTGCGCATGCTGGTGATCGACGAGTTGCACAACGTCCTGGCCGGTAACAGCGTCAACCGCCGGGAATTCCTCAATCTCCTGCGCTTCCTCGGCAATGAACTGCGCATCCCACTGGTCGGGGTCGGCACGCGTGACGCCTACCTGGCCATCCGCTCCGATGACCAGTTGGAAAATCGTTTCGAGCCGATGATGCTGCCGGTATGGGAGGCCAACCACGATTGCTGCTCACTGCTGGCCAGCTTCGCCGCTTCGCTTCCACTGCGGCGACCCTCGTCGATTGCCACGCTGGACATGGCCCGCTACTTGCTCACACGCAGCGAGGGCACCATCGGCGAACTGGCGCACTTGCTGATGGCGGCGGCCATCGTCGCCGTGGAGAGCGGCGAGGAAGCGATCAACCATCGCACGCTGAGCATGGCCGATTACACCGGTCCCAGCGAGCGGCGGCGGCAATTCGAGCGGGAACTGATGTGAAGCCAGCGCCACGCTGGCCACTGCATCCGGCCCCCAGAGAAGGCGAAGCCTTGTCTTCGTGGCTCAACCGCGTGGCCATTTGCTATCACATGGAGGTGTCCGAGCTGCTGGAGCACGATCTTGGTCACGCTCAGGTCGATGACCTGGATACCGCGCCACCACTGGCGCTGTTGGCGATGCTCTCCCAGCGGAGCGGCATCGAGCCGGACCGGCTGCGTTGCATGAGTTTCGCCGGCTGGGTGCCTTGGCTACTGGACAGCCTTGATGATCAGATTCCAGACGCATTGGAAACCTATACGTTCCAGCTCTCGGTGCTGCTGCCGAAACTCCGCCGTAGGACGCGATCCATCACGAGCTGGCGTGCCTGGCTGCCCAGCCAGCCGATACATCGCGCCTGTCCGCTCTGTCTGAACGACCCGGCAAACCAAGCCGTACTGCTTGCATGGAAGCTGCCCCTGATGCTGAGCTGCCCGCTGCATGGCTGCTGGCTGGAATCCTATTGGGGCGTGCCTGGGCGGTTTCTCGGCTGGGAGAACGCCGACACTTCGCCGCGCACCGCCAGCGACGCGATTGCAGTGATGGACCGGCGTACCTGGCAGGCACTGACGACCGGCCATGTGGAGCTGCCGCGCCGACGCATCCACGCTGGATTGTGGCTTCGGCTGCTACGCACGCTGCTCGATGAGCTGAACACCCCGCTTTCGACGTGCGGAACCTGCGCGGGGTATCTCCGCCAGGTATGGGAAGGCTGCGGGCATCCGCTGCGTGCTGGGCAAAGTCTGTGGCGACCGTATGAAACCCTGAACCCGGCAATACGGTTGCAGATGCTGGAGGCGGCGGCAACGGCAATCAGCTTGATCGAGGTGAGGGATATCAACCCGCCAGGCGAGCATGCAAAGCTGTTCTGGTCCGAGCCCCAAACCGGGTTCACCAGTGGTCTGCCGGCGAAAGCGCCGACGCCCGAACCCGTCAATCACTGGCAACGGGCGGTCCAAGCTATCAGTGACGCGATCATTGAAGCGCGGCGCGACCCCGAGACGGCACGCTCGCTGTTCGCGTTGGCTTCCTATGGTCGGCGCGATCCCGCTTCCCTGGAACAGTTGCGCGCCACCTTTGCAAAGGAAGGCATCCCCCCGGAATTTCTGTCACATTACGAGCCTGCTGAACCCTTTGCATGTCTTAGACAGAATGACGGGTTAAGTGACAAATTTTGACGGCCAGAACTTTCCGGTTCACACTGTCACATAATCGAACGTATATGTGACAGGCAGAACATGCTGATTGGCTACATGCGGGTATCGAAGGCGGATGGCTCCCAAGCCACCGACCTACAGCGCGATGCGCTGATCGCGGCTGGCGTCGATTCGGCCCATCTCTACGAAGACCAGGCATCGGGTAAGCGCGAGGATCGGCCTGGTCTGGCAAGCTGCTTGAAGGCGCTGCGCTCAGGCGACACGTTGGTCGTGTGGAAACTGGATCGTCTCGGGCGCGACCTGCGCCATCTGATCAACACCGTGCACGACCTGACCGGACGTGGCATCGGTCTCAAGGTGCTGACGGGGCATGGTGCCGCCATCGACACCACGACGGCTGCCGGTAAACTGGTTTTCGGCATCTTCGCGGCGCTTGCCGAGTTCGAGCGCGAGCTGATTGCCGAGCGCACCGTGGCTGGCCTGGCCTCGGCGCGGGCGCGGGGCCGCAAAGGCGGGCGGCCTTTCAAAATGACCGCCGCCAAGTTGCGCTTGGCGATGGCCGCGATGGGGCAGCCAGAAACCAAGGTCAGTGATCTGTGCCAGGAGCTGGGCATCACCAGGCAGACGCTGTACCGACATCTCTCGCCCAAGGGAGAGTTGCGTCCGGATGGTGCGAAATTGCTGGGGCATGCCTGACCGCCTTAAGGTCACTCAGTCGTACTCGGACTCCAGAATGCCTGATGGACAGCCGGTAGTGCCGCAAGTCGTTTGACCAGCGCATCCAGGTCGTCACCATCGACCGACGTGGCCACCAAGGTCGCTTCGATCTCGACATCCTCCTCGCCGAAGGCGTGAATATCGAGGTCTCGCGTCGGATAGCTGCTGCGTTCCAGCTCTTCCTCAAGCTGGGCCATCACCATCTTCTGATGCGCTCGCTCGGCGATCACATAGACGGTATTCGTCACCTCGACCGATTCCACGTCCAGCGGCTTGCGGTTGATGGTGTTGACGATGGGGCGCAGCAGGGTGTTGGCTGCCAGCACGAACAAGGCACCTAATACTGCCTCCACGATCAGGTCGGCACCCGCTGCCGCACCGACTGCCGCTGACCCCCATAGGGTGGCGGCGGTGTTCAGGCCGCGCACATTGCCCTCTTCGCGCATGATCACGCCCGCACCGAGGAAGCCGATGCCGGACACCACATAGGCCATGACATGCACGGCCCCATCGTGACCGTGCAGCCGATTGGCCAAATCAACGAACAAGGCCGCGCCCACGGCCACCAGTACGTTGGTGCGCAGGCCCGCCGTGCGTTGCCGGTACTGCCGCTCGAAGCCGATCAGCCCACCGAGCACGAAGGCTGCGGCCAGGCTGATCAGGGTGTCGAGCAGGGAGGTCAGGTTGATGTTTTGAATTGCCTCCATGCTCGCCTCCTTATTGCCAGCCGTAGCGGCGGAAATAGATGCCCTTCATGGCCTGGGTCAGCCCCATGTACGCCAGCAGGATCATGGGCAGAAACACGAAGTACAGCGGCGGCAGGGCTTGCAGCTTGAAGTAGTGCGCCAACGGCCCCATCGGCAGGAAGATGCCGATGGCCATGATCACCGCCGTCATCACCAGCAGCGGCGTCGCTGCCCGGCTCTGGATGAACGGAATTTTCGGCGTGCGGATCATGTGCACGATCAAGGTCTGGGTCAGCAGGCCGACGATGAACCAGCCGGACTGGAACAGGGTTTGTTCTTCCGGCGTGTTGGCGCTGAACACGAACCACATCATGGCGTAGGTGGTGATGTCGAAGATCGAGCTGATCGGCCCGAAGAACACCATGAAGCGGCCCACATCGCCCGGCTGCCAGCGCTGCGGCTTCTTCAGCAGTTCGTCATCCACATTGTCGAAGGGGATGGCGATCTGGGAGATGTCGTACAGCAGGTTCTGCACCAGCAGGTGCATCGGCAGCATCGGCAGGAAGGGGATGAAGGCCGAGGCCACCAGCACCGAGAACACATTGCCGAAGTTCGAGCTGGCCGTCATCTTGATGTACTTGAGCATGTTGGCGAAGGTGCGGCGGCCTTCCAGCACGCCTTCCTCCAAGACCATCAGGCTCTTTTCCAACAGGATGATGTCGGCGGCTTCTTTGGCGATATCCACCGCCGTGTCCACCGAGATGCCGATGTCGGCTGTGCGCAGCGCCGGCGCGTCATTGATGCCGTCGCCCATGAAGCCAACGACATGGCCGTTGGCTTTCAGCAGGCGCACGATGCGCTCCTTGTGGGAGGGCGTGAGCTTGGCAAAGACGTTGTGGCTTTCCACGGCTTCGGCCAGCACCTTGTCGCTCATGCGCTCGATGTCGCTGCCCAGCAGCACGCCCTGCTGATCCAGCCCGACCTCGCGGCAAATCTTGGCCGTCACCAGCTCGTTGTCGCCGGTCAGCACTTTGACGGTGACGCCATGCTCGGCCAGTGCTTTGAGCGCAGGCGCGGTCGATTCCTTTGGTGGGTCGAGGAAGGCCACATAGCCGATCAGGGTCAGCTCGCGCTCATCGGAAATGCCGTAGGTGTCTTGGGTCGGCGGTACCTCCTTCATCGCCACTGCCACCACGCGCAGCCCCTCTTCGTTCAGCGCGGCGGTGACTTCGCGGATGCGGGCCAGCAGATCGGGCGTCAGCGGCTCCACGGCGTCGCCATGGCGCACCTGCGTGCACACGCTCAGAATTTCTTCGACAGCGCCCTTGGTGACCAGCTCGTGGTGGTCCTCGCGCTCACTCACCACCACCGACATACGGCGGCGGTTGAAGTCGAACGGGATTTCATCGACCTTGCGGTAGTTGTTGGCCGGGTTCAGTTCCTGATGCACTTCCACGTGTTCGAGCACTGCCACGTCCAGCAGATTTTTCAAGCCGGTTTGGTAGTAGCTGTTGAGGTAGGCCGCTTCCAGCACCTCGTCGGACTCCTCGCCCCAGACATCCACATGCCGGGCCAAGAAAATCTTGTCCTGCGTGAGCGTGCCGGTCTTGTCGGTGCACAGCACATCCATCGCACCGAAGTTCTGGATCGCGTCCAGGCGCTTGACGATGACCTTCTTGCGCGACAGGATCACCGCGCCCTTGGCCAGCGTTGAGGTCACGATCATCGGCAGCATCTCGGGCGTGAGGCCCACCGCGATGGACAGCGCGAACAGCAGCGCTTCCATCCAGTCACCTTTGGTGAAGCCGTTGATGAAGAGCACCAGCGGGGCCATCACGAACATGAAGCGGATCAGCAGCCAGCTCACCTTGTTGACGCCGGACTGGAATGCCGTGGGTGCGCGGTCGGTCGCCGTGACGCGGGAAGCCAGCGCGCCGAAGTACGTGGCGTTACCGGTGCCGAGCACCACGGCCGTGGCCGAGCCGGACACTACGTTGGTGCCCATGAACAGGATGTTGTCGAGTTCCAGCGGGTTGATCGCCTTGGCGTCGCGTTGGGTGGCGAACTTCTCCACCGGCATCGACTCCCCGGTCATGGCGGCCTGGGCCACGAACAGATCCTTGGCGCTGAGCACGCGGCAGTCGGCAGGGATCATGTCGCCCGCCGACAGCACAATCAGATCGCCAGGTACCAGCAGCTTGATCGGCAGCTCGATGCGATTGGCATCTTTCACATGCAGATGCGCGCCGTAGTACTGCTCGAAGATCGGCGCGGCATCCTCGGACAGATCACGGCGGATGACGGTGGCCGTGTTGCTGACCATGGCCTTGAGCGCATCGGCGGCCTTGTTGGACTTGGCTTCCTGCCAGAAGCGCAACAAGGTCGAGAGCACGACCATGGTGCCAATCACCACGGTGGCCTTCATATCCTCGGTAAGGTAGGAGATGACGGCCAGCAGCGTCAGCAGCAGGTTGAACGGGTTCTTGTAGCAGTGCCACAGGTGGGTCCACCAAGGCAGCGGCTTCTCGTGCTCAACCTCGTTCAGGCCGACGCGGGTCCGAACGGCCTCGGCCTGCGATTCGGACAAGCCATCGGCGTGGCTGTCCAGTTGCCGCAGCAATGTGGCGGGGTCGGTCGTCGCGGCGCTGACCAGGGTCTGGGTCAGCTCTGGCGGCACTTCGCGGCTGACGCCGGTCTGTGCGAGGGTGTCCAGCAGCGTCAGGCGGCGGAAGTGTCTGGCGAGGTGCCGGGTACGCAGGAAGCCTGCGAACAGCTCTTTCAGCAGTGTGAAGTTCATTCTTGTTCTCCGGGGCGGCCTGCCCGATCCACACTGTTGAAAGCGTGCTCAGGCAGGCAGCCGATATTCAGGGTCTGGCATAGTTTGCTAAGGTTTTGTGACGGTCATGGCATCACGGCAGGAACGGCACCGACAGCAGGCGCAGGCCGATGGAAAACCATCGTTCGCCGCCGCCGTTGCGGTTGCCGTAAGTCGCATCGAGCTGGATGCGATCCGGCACCAGCCAGTGACGCAGACCCAGTTGATGAAAGGGCTTGCCCTGGTTCTGACCGAAGGTCTCGGCGATCAGCCAGGTGCGTTCAGTGAGCTGGGCTTCGGTGCCCAGGCCCCAGGTCAAACGGTTGTGCCGGGGCTCCCCCTCGCGCAGCCAGCCCACATTGGTATGAACGACCACGGCATCGTCGCGGAAGGAAAAGCTGGTCGGCACATAGGCATACCAGTCGCGGGTATCCGCTTGTGGGTGGCGAACCGTACCGACCGCCAAGCCGATGCCCCAGCCATTGGTGTCCATGGTTTTGAACAGGGTCTTGCCCTGCATGACGACATCTGTGGTTTTGGCACTGCCCGCTTCGCGGGTGGAGGCTCCGCCCAGGGTCAGCTCCAGATTGCCGGTGAAGTTGCAAGCCGGAAGCGCCCAGAATTCAGTGCTGTCCGGGTTCTTCTTGACCCAGCTTTCGAGCTGGCACGCCTTGGCATCGACGATGCGGGCGTCGTCGGTAATCATGGGGCGTGCCGCATGGGCGGTGCTGCCTGCCAGCAAAGCGGCACTCAGCAGCGCGAAGCGGCCGGGGTGTCGGAAACGGGTCATACGCACAGCGTTCTCCTCTTGGATCGAGGCGAAGCCCTGTCGCGTGCACGGCTCATCGCGTGGCACCTTGGTTGATGCACACGGCAAGCGACGTTCGTGGCCGATCACCTTGGGGCGATCAGCCAATCAGTCGTCTGGGAGGCGAATGACGTGCAGCGGATGCTGCGACGGGTTGCCGCCTCTCGCGTTCGGCGAGACAGCGGCAGGGAGAACCTGCGCGTTATCTTGCCGAGAGGGTGCCGGCGCTTAAAACCGGCTGACTACTGTCACTCGAACAAGTGCCCACTTGGGAACTCCGCAGTTGATGAAGGCCGTAATTCTACTCTCACGGCATTGACTGGACAATCCCCGAACCCAAGAGGTAGAGCAAGCTTCTCCTATTTGCCATAGTGCAGTGCACTTTTGAAAATGTGTGCAATCGCCTTCTGAAAACGACAAC
>OFTX01000464.1_pt1 | contig 21570 bp, 18 predicted proteins | sample 1775051 | NCBI WGS metagenome assembly OFTX01 (sample SAMN08195772, study PRJEB24354) | sludge metagenome | isolation source: sludge from phenol fed wastewater aerobic bioreactor A | place: India: Nagpur | collected 2016-09-15
GGAGCGGCGGGCGGGCCGAGGCGAGGGATCAAGCCTGACCGCCCGGAGCAGCGGCCCGCCGCCGCGACGCCGCCCAGTCAACCGTGTGCGTCGATGTTTCACGTGAAACGCTCAGAGGAGCGCGCAGCCGAGTGGCCCAGCCCTGGGAGCCTAACCATATGAGTCCACGCCAAGTAGGCGGCTGAGCGTGGATCGGGCGGCTACTATGGCGGCATGAGGGACGTGACCGAGATTGAGTTTGTCTTCGAGCCCCAAGCCGAAGGTGGGTACTACGTCTATGCGCCGGACCTACCCGGTCTGCACACCCAGGGCGACGATCTCGACGATGCCACTGCTAACGCCCGCGAAGCACTTGCGCTCTACGTCGAGACCCTACGTGACGACGGTCGTGCCATTGATCAAGGAATCATTCGGCGCACTCTACCCATTCCGGCGTAAAGGAGCGGCTGCCGACTCTCTCGGGCGCGCGGCTCATTGCCGTGCTGCGCATGATTGGTTGGGAACCCGTACGTCAACGTGGCAGCCATGTCTGCCTCAAGCGCTCGGCTGGAGGACGGATGCTCGTGGTGCCGCTGCATGGAGAGTTGAAGAGGGGCACTCTGGCAGCAATTCTTCGCGATGCAGATCTCAACCACGACGAACTACGCCGCCTTCTGTAACTCAAGCCGCCATGCAAACCATCCTGCCTGACCCCCGGCGGCCGAGCGGCGGGCAGGCCGATACGAGGGATCAAGCCTGACCGTCCGGAGTATCGGCCTGCCCCTGCGAAGCCGCCGAACCAACTGTGTGCGTAGATGTTTCACGTGAAACATCTACTAGGGGAGTATGCGGCCGAGCCAGAGGGTGGTGTCGTCGCCGTCCAGGTCTGTGAAACCGAGGTGTCGGTAGAAGCCGACGGCGCGCTCGTTGCTCCGGCCCACGCCCAGGTGCACGCCGGTCGAGCCGGCGTCGGCGAGTTCCGCGAATAAGCGCTCGATCAGCCGCCGCCCCCAGCCGCCGCTTTGCCACCGAGGCAACAGGTCGATGTGCAGGTGCGAGGGGTAGTCGCGAGCGAAGTCCGGCACGGGGGGCGGGGTTTCGATCCAGCGCAGCAGCCAGGCATCCGCCGAACCCTGGTCGATCGACACACCGCCGTAGCGGGCGCGTACCGCCGGCCACCAGGCCCGCTCGCAGTCCGCGGCGAACGCGGCGCTGTCCAGGGCGCCGAGTACATATCCTTCGGCGCCTAATCCGTCGTCCACCACGAAGGCGAATCGCGGCTGCAATTCCAGGTACGGGCCGACGAACACGTCACCGAGGAGATCCGGGTAACGGTACAGACCGGTCGCGTCGCTCCCGCCGTCGCCGGTCCGCAGAGACACGCGGTAGAGGGCTTCCTGGTCGTCCGGCCGATACTGCCGGATCGAGCCGGCCGAGCCGTCGGGTCTGTCCGGGTAAGGCATCGGCGCGGCGTCGCGCCCGTCACCGTTACCGCCAACCGCCCGCTCCGCGGCACCTGGGCGAGGCATATCCGTCTCGCGGGACGTCATCGAACACCTCGCCCACGGGTTCCGCGCCGACCTGAAGCTCGCGGCGCCTTCGACTCGGCTCCACCTACGCGACCGACGACGCGGCGCCCCTTCACCACCGTCACGGGCCCGCCGGGCACCTCTGCCCCGACACGCACCACGTCCAGGTCGGTGATCCCGGACCGGCGCACCGCGGCCCGATCGCGGCGCACCTCGTCGCCAGCGGTCTCACCCTTAAGCGCCAGCAACAGGCCCCCCGGCCGCAGAAGTGGAGCCGCCCATTCGCACAGGCGACCCAATGGGGCGACAGCCCGAGCGGTCACCACATCGGCACCGCCGACCTGAGGACCGGCCTCCTCGGCACGAGCGCGGATCACGCGGCACCGATCGGCCAGGCCGAGCCCACCGACCGCCTCCTGGAGGAACGTGGTGCGCCGCTTCAGGGATTCGACCAGGTCGACGTGGAGATCCGGTCGGGCCAATGCCAGCGGAATGCCGGGAAGCCCTGCGCCGCTTCCGATGTCGACCACACGGGCGCCCTCAGGGATCAGTTCCGCCATGGCGGCGCAGTTGAGGATGTGCCGGGTCCACAGCCGGCTCGCCTCGCGCGGCCCGATCAGCCCGCGTTCGACGCCCGCGCTGGCCACCAGCAGGGCATAGGTGCGGGCGGCGCCGATCCGGTCGCCGAAAACCTCCGCCGCGCCCGCGGGCTCGGCTACCACGCCGGGGTCCGATCTGGCTTCCAGCTCGGCTAACGGTCCCTGGTCCGGCCCAGGCCAGGAAGCGGCCGTCGGCTCCCGAGCCGCCGCGCCCTCCGACCCGGGCTCCAACCCGGGCGCCTGCTCGGGATCGCGCGCGGGGGCGGAGGCCGGCGCTGTGTCGTCTTGGAAGTCATCGCCGATCACGACGCCGTCATCCTCGAAACCGGCGGCCATGAGACCCGACAGGCCCCACTACTCAGCGGGGCTGACGACGACGCGACGCCGAGGCTCCTCGCCCTCGCTCAACGAGGTCGCACCCGCCACGGTGGCCACGGCGTCGTGCACCACCTTGCGCTCGAACGGGTTCATCGCCCCGAGCCGGACCGCGCGCCCGGAGGCCACGACCTGCTCCGCGGTCTCACGACCGAGCGTCATCAGTTCTTCGCGCCGATGCGCACGGTAGCCGGCGATGTCCAGCATCAGCCTCGAGCGCTGGCCGGTCTCCATGGCCGCGGCCAGCCGGGTCAGTTCCTGCAGCGCGGACAGCACCTCACCGTGTTCGCCCACGAGCTTCTCGATGTCGCCCTCGCCGACGATGGACACGACGGCCCGCTCGCCCTCCACGTCGAGGTCGATATCGCCGTCGTAGTCGAGGATGTCGAGCAGGCGTTCGAGGTAGTCGCCGGCCGCGTCGCCCTCGGCCACCAAGTCGTCGCGAGAGTCGTGCGCCTCGACGCCGGTCGGCTCGGCCTCCACCACGACGTCCTCGTCGCGCTCGGAAACCGCAGCCGCCTCGTCCGTGCTCTGCGTCATGGGTCTTCCTTCTCTATCTGGGCCGCCCCGGCGGGCGGAACGTTGCGCGGCTGCCCGCCTCGCCGACGAGCGCCGCTCTAGCGCTTCGGTCGACGGTTCGGCTTGGCGCCCGGTCGCGGCTTCGCGCCGGGCGGGGGCAGGAAATCACCGCTGAGTTGGGTCGAGCCGTTCGTCGAACCGCTCCCGCCGGGAGATCTTCCGCCGGCCGGTTTGCCGTTCGCGCGCTTCCCACCGACCGTCTTCCCGTCAGCCGGTTTCCCACCCTCGGGTACAGCGCCAGATCCGTTGCGCGGCTTGCCTTTTGACGACTCTGCGCCGCGCGCACCGTCGCCCCCCTCGCTCCGGTCGGAAGCGCCCGAACGCGTCGCGTCCGATCCCTTCGGAGCCGGCCCGCCCTTCGGCGCCCCCTTGGCATCCGCCCCCGGATCGACACCGTCGGCCACGCGCAGGCTCGGCTTGATCGTGCCCGCCTTGGGGTTTCGCGACGGCCGCGCACCCGGCTTCGGGGTCGAGAACGACGTCGAATCCTTCGCCGCCTCAACGACTTTCGCCTCTTCGGCGAGTTTTCGGTCCTGGATGCGGTGCGCCACGAACAACTGCCCGAACGTCCACGTGTTGTTCGCCAGCCAGTAGAACAGCAGCGCCAGCGGGTAGAACGCGCCGATAAACAGCACGCCGAGCGGGAAGCCCCAGAGCATCAGCTTCTGCATGATCGCGGCCTGGCCGCCGACCGCCGCCGTGCCGAGCTGGGCCTGCCGCGCGATCGATTTGCGCGAGGACAGGTGCGTGGCCACCGCGGCCAGGATCATCAGCGGGATGCCGACCGCCAGCATCGTCGCGCGGTTCGAGCCCAGGTCCGCCAGCGACGTCACCATCGGGTTGGTCGACGTCGCCGGCATCGTCAGGTGCGCCGACAGCGACGCCCCGCCGAACAACAGCGCGTCGTGGAACGACGTGACGTCGCTGGCCGGGAAGAAGTAGTTGTTGATCGTGGTCGCGGGCAGGTCGGGCTTGGTCAGGTGCGGGTTGAAGGCATAGATGAAGTTCCGCAGCACGTGGAACAGCCCGATAAACGCCGGCGCCTGCAGCAACGCCGGCAGGCAGGAGGCCAGCGGGTTGACCCCGGCCTCCTTGTTCAGCTTCATCATCTCTTCGGTGAGCCGCTGCCGGTCGTCCTTGTACTTCTCCCGGATCTTCTTCATCTCCGGCTGGATCGCCTGCATCTTGAGCGACGCGTCCATCTGCTTCATGAACGGCTTGAACATGATCGCGCGCAGCGTGAAGACCAGGAACATCACGGACAGCACCCACGCCCACGGGTTCGAGTACCCCATGAAGGAGCCGAACACCTTGTGCCAGACCCACATGATCCCGGACACCGGGTAGTAGATGAAGTCGAGCGACCAGAAACTGAATGTCACGCCGCGGTTCTCCCCGCACTCGGTGCGCAGGAGCCGCAACGCTGCGCAGTGTCGTCGGCGACATGCGTGCCGCCGCTGATCTTTTCGGGTATGACGCTGTTCGCGGCCGCATCACTGTCGCCATCGTCCCACCGACCGGGCGCATCCCGATCAGGGCCTAGCACGAGAACATCGTCATCGGCGGTGTGCAGGCCGTCGGCGCCGTCGGCAGGATCTTCGGCGGGCGGCACGTACCGCCACCGGCCGCGCTCCGGAACCTTATCCACCCCGCCGGCGCTCCACGGGTTGCAGCGCAACAGCCGCCACGCGGTGAGCAGCAGGCCTTTGATCGCGCCGTGCGTGCGCAAGGCGCCGACCGCGTAGGCGCTGCACGTCGGGTAGTACCGGCACGTCGCCGGCGTGTAGGGCGTGATGAACTTCTGGTAGAAACGGATCGGCAGGATCAACAGCCAGGCGACCGGGCCGACTCGCCGCCGCGTCGCATCGTGGTGTGCCATCACCGCCTCCTCCGCCGCGCCGAGTCCAGGGCGGTGCCGACCGCAACGCGAAGATCCTCGCCCAGGCGTCCGCTCGAAACGCCCGCCGCTGCTGGTAACGCCCGGACGACCAGGTCGGTTCCCGCCGGCAGGTCGCCCAATGCCTCGCGGACCAGCGGACGCAATCTTCTGGTCACGCGATGCCGGACCACCGAGTTGCCCACCTTCGCCGATACCACGAATCCGGCTCGCGGGCCCGCCGTCCGGTCCGTCCGATAGAGGTGTACGACGAGGGTCCTCGACGCGCCACGGGCACCGCGCCTGGTCGCCGCCGCGAACTCCGCCGCGGAACGCAGGCGAAACTCGGTCGGCAACATCGCCGTGCTCGTCGTCAGGCAGACAGCGCTTCGCGGCCCTTGCGGCGCCGCGCCGCAAGGATCGCGCGACCGGCGCGTGTTCGCATCCGCAACCGGAAGCCGTGCACCTTGGCGCGCCTGCGGTTGTTCGGCTGGAAGGTGCGCTTGCTCACGGTTGGTCTCTCCAGTCGTTCCACGTATCAGGCCGGTGATCACCGTGTGATCACCGTGCGGGTTCGTCGCTCGCTGTCCGCTGCACCGTCAACACCCGATAGAGCGAATGTTGGCGGGTTCCGGCGGCCGCCTCGCGGCCACCTCGACCGACCAAATGGGCAGCACAGATGGCCCACCAGGCGCGGGCACGACGTCCAGCGTACGGATCCGTGCTTCCCAACGCAAACCGAGCCCATCGGAAGTATTCGCGACGCGCCGACGACGATGCTTGCGATCGGCCTACCACTTGTGGCAAGGCCACGAAAGTTGTTAGCGTCGCGCCGAGCGTGACGGGATCCACGTCTGTACGGCGATACCACGGGCAGCCGGCTCGGCGGCTTCGTGACCTCACGAGTTGTCCAGATTGGGGATAACTCGTGTGGATGGTATCGCTGCTACGGCGCGAGCCGTAGGCTTGCTGCGGCGGCAGGGCCGCTCGATCCGACCGGCGGACCGGGCCGATCGCACGCCGAAACGACGGCAGTGCCGCCGAGTCGGTGCGGTGCACGCCAGATCGGCGCGCGGTCCCACGTGTCCGCCGTACGCCACGAGCAGGCCGGACATGGTTCAGGGGGAGGATCTGGTTGTCCGAGGACGCCGTCGACCTCTCCGGGTCCATCTGGGCCGATGTCCAAACCACGCTCCGGCCACGGTTGACCCGCGCGCAGCAGACCTGGCTGTCCATCACGAGACCGATCGGCATGGTGGCCAATACCGTGCTGCTGGCGGCACCGTCGGACCTGGTGCGTGACGCCATCGAGCGTCAGCTCCGCGACACCGTGACATCGGCGTTCGCGGACCGTCTCGAGATGCCGGTCTCGCTCGCCGTCACGACGGATGCGACCCTCACCGATGACGCTCCGACGGCATCGGTCGATACCGCACCGTTCGATACAGCGACACCGGCGGCCGGACCGGCCGCCGGCTCGGTGGGCAACTTGGCCGAACAGAACCTCGCCGAGCACGACGGTGCCGCAGGAATGACGAGCACCCACACGGCGCCGGCACCGCTTCCCGGCCCGCCGACCGGAATGTCGGCCGGGCTGCAGGCAGGGCTGTCGACCGGGAGTCCTCACGCCGCAGTGGCCGAGACGGACATCGACGACGTGGACTCCTACTCCTACACCCCGTCCATAGGACGCTCGGCAAGCGTGTGGAGCACCACCCGGCCGCCGGCCGGCTCGGCGCTGCCCAACCCGGCGCACAGCCGCCTCAACGACAAGTACACCTTCGACACATTCGTCATGGGCGGCTCCAACCGGTTCGCGCACGCCGCGGCGATCGCGGTCGCCGAGGCCCCGGCGCAGAGCTACAACCCGCTGTTCATCTGGGGGGATTCCGGTCTCGGCAAGACGCACCTGCTGCACGGCATCGGCCACTACGTGCAGAAGCTCTACCCGACGGCCCGAGTGCGGTACGTGTCCAGCGAGGAGTTCACGAACGAGTTCATCAACTCGCTGCGCGACGACCGCAAGGAGGCGTTCCGCCGCCGCTACCGCGAGGTGGACGTGCTGCTGCTCGACGACGTGCAGTTCCTGGAGGGCAAGGAAGGCACGCAGGAGGAGTTCTTCCACACGTTCAACACGCTCTACAACGCCAACCGGCAGATCGTGATCTCCTCCGACCGCCCGCCCAAACGCCTCGAGACGCTGGAGGACCGGGTCCGCACCCGGTTCGCGTGGGGCCTGATCACCGACATCCAGCAGCCGGACCTGGAGACGCGTATCGCGATCCTGCGCAAGAAGGCGTCACTGGACCGCATGGACGTGCCGGACGACGTGCTGGAGTTCATCGCCGGCCGGATCGAGCGCAACATCCGCGAGTTGGAGGGTGCCCTGATCCGTGTGACGGCGTTCGCCTCGCTCAACCAGCAGATGGTGGACCTGTCGCTCGCCCAGGTCGTGCTCCGCGACCTGATCCACGACGCGACGGTCGGCGATATCGATGCCGCGACCATCATGGCGGTGACCGCCGAGTACTACTCACTGTCCCTCGACGACCTGTGCGGCCCCAGCAAGACGAAGAACATCGCCGGCGCCCGGCAGATCGCAATGTATCTGTGCCGCGAGCTCACCGAGCTCACCCTGCCGGCGATCGGCAAGACCTTCGGCGGCCGCGATCACACCACGGTGATGCATGCCGCAAAGAAGATCCGCGCGGAGATCACTGAACGTCGGCAGACGTACGAGCACGTCCAGGAACTCACCGCCCGCATCCGCGACCGGATCCGGCCGTAGGGTCGCCCGGGTCCACGCGGGTTGGTCGTACCCGACCGGGCGCCGGTCAGGTCCGCGTGCGGCCGCCACACGCCGCGGGGTTCCATGGGATTGCGCTGGATTCGCCGCCGAATATGACGGATATGACGCTGTTCGCCGCCGGCCAAGCCCGGCGGGATGCCCTTTCGCGAGAGCCACAGCCTTGTGACCGGCATCACCGCGCCTATGCACAGTATGTGGATATCCATGTGGATCGATGGGGATAACCGGCGACGCCGTGCCCCCCAGGTCTGCGGTGTCCACACACCGGCGCGGACACACACATCGTCATACACGTTCCATCCCGAGCAGCGACACGCCTGAAGTCCTGCGCCGACGCTCGATATCCACACCATCCACACCGCCTACTACATCTTCGGTATTTCTCTTCTCAGGGATTCCTTTGGAACTAGCCATGGGGACAACCACCACGCCGGAGGGCCGCGCGGAGAAGCGGACACCCACAGAATCCGACCCCGATCCGACCCGGAGATGACGCGCCGCCGATTTGGTCGTACCGTGAGACGCCGCAGTGTCTTCACGACCGTGTCCATGGCGGCGGTCGTGCGTGATGACGTGCCACGCCAGCGAAGGGAGTACCCATGAAGTTCCGCGTCGCCCGCGAGGATCTCGCCGACGCCGTGGCGTGGGTCGCCCGGTCACTGCCCAGCCGCCCGCCCGTGCCGGTGCTCGGCGGGATCCTGCTCACGGTCGACGGAGATGTGCTATCCGTCGCCGGTTTCGACTACGAGGTCTCGACCCGCGCGGAGATCGCCGTGGACGCCGAGACCGGCGGCAAGGTGCTGGTGTCCGGACGGCTGCTCGCGCAGATCACCTCGGCGCTGCCGCCGAAGCCGGTGGACGTGGAGGTCGACGGCGCGAAGGTCGCGATCCGGTGCGGATCGGCGCGGTTCTCGCTGCCGACGATGCCGGTCGACGACTACCCGGCGCTGCCGGAGATGCCCGACGCGTCCGGAACCGTGTCGGCGGCCCAGTTCGCCGAGGCCGTGGCGCAAACCGCCGTGGCGGCCGGTAGGGACGACACGCTGCCGATGCTCACCGGTATCCGCATGGAGATCGAGGGTGACCGGCTCACGCTCGCCGCGACCGACCGGTTCCGGCTGGCCGTGCGGGAGCTCGGCTGGACGCCGGGCAGCGCGAGCATGTCCACCGCGGTGCTGGTACCGGCGAAGACGCTCGCCGACACGGCGCGCAGCCTGGCCGGAGACACCGAGGTGACGATCGCCCTGGGCGACGGGCTGATCGGGCTGCAGGGCGGCGGCCGGCGCACCACCGTGCGGCTGTTGGACGTGGAGTTCGTGAAGTACCGCTCGCTGCTGCCGACGGAGCACACGACCACGGTCGAGGTTCCGGTGGCGGAGTTGTCCGAGGCGATCAAACGCGTGGCGCTGGTGACGGATCGCGGCCACCACCTGCGGATGCAGGTCTCCGACGGAACGCTGGGGCTCGCCGCCGGCGGAGACGACGAGGGCAGCGCGGAAGAGGAGCTCGCCGTATCGGCGGACGGCGCCGAGCTGCTCATCGCGTTCAACCCGAGCTACCTGCTGGACGGGCTGTCGGTGCTGCGCACCGAGTCGGTGCGGCTGGCCTTCACCACGCCCGCGCGGCCGGCGCTGTTGCTGCCTGTGCTGGAAGACGGGGATTCGAGCGGCTCGGCCGAGCCGGCGTATCGGTACCTGGTGATGCCCGCGCGGCTGCCGGGCTGAGTCGCGGCACGGCTCCACCCGGGGGCCGGACCCGGCCCCCGGCGTCACGCGAGTTGCGCATGCGCGACAGCGCCCGGGCACGCGGACGTGCGGCGCCGTCATACCCGCCCAAAGCCGCGGAAGACGGGCCGGCGGATACCGGCCGGGGCTACCGTCGAGGATGCACATATCGGACGACGGGAAGGTAACGAGATGCGGATCGGATTGATCGGACTCGGCAAGATGGGCGCGAACATGGCCGAGCGCCTGCGGCGGGCCGGACACGAGGTGATCGGCTACGACCGCAGCCCCGACGCGCCGCGCACGGTCGCCTCGATCCAGGACATGGTGGCCGCGCTCGCCGCGCCGCGCGTGGTCTGGGTGATGGTGCCGGCCGGGGAGCCCACGCACGCGACCGTCGCCGAGCTGACCGGGGTGCTGGCGGCCGGGGACATCATCATCGACGGCGGCAACTCCCGCTACACCGAGGACCAGGCGCACGCCGCGGCCGCCGCGAAGCACGGCATCCGGTACATCGACGCAGGCGTCTCCGGCGGCGTGTGGGGGCTCGAGGAGGGCTACGCCCTGATGGTCGGCGGCGACGCGGACACCGTCGCTCACGTGCAGCCGATCTTCGACGCCCTGAAGCCCACCGGCAACGGCGGATTCGTGCACGCCGGGCCGGTCGGCGCGGGACACTTCACGAAGATGGTGCACAACGGCATCGAATACGGCATCATGCAGGCCTACGGCGAGGGCTACGAGCTGATGAAGGCCTCCGAGCTGGTGCCGGACGCGGACACGGTGATCGCGTCCTGGCAGGAGGGCACGGTGATCCGGTCCTGGCTGCTCGACCTGCTGGTGCGGGCGCTGGCCGCCGACCCGGGCCTCACCGCGATCCGGGACTATGCGCAGGATTCCGGCGAGGGCCGGTGGACCATCGAGGCCGCCATCGAGCACGCCGTTCCGCTGCCCGTGATCACCGCGGCACTGTTCGCGAGATTCGCGTCCCGGCAAGATGTTTCGGTGGCGACGAAGGTGGTGGCGGCGCTCCGGCAGCAGTTCGGCGGGCACGCGGTCGGCGCGGCCGGCTCCGACGCGCCGGTGCCGATCAGTTAGCCCGGGGGCACGGTCGACGCGTCGCCGGCGGTTCCGGCTCGGCGGGCCGGGCAGACTGAGGGCGGGGTGGGCCGAAGGAAGGGTGGTGGCACGAGGTGTACCTGCGGCACCTGTCGCTGGTCGACTTCCGCTCCTGGCCCGCCGCGGAGCTTCCGCTCGACCCCGGCCCCACCGCCCTGATCGGCCACAACGGCGCCGGTAAAACGAATCTCGTCGAAGCCGTCGGCTACCTGGCGACGCTGGCCTCGCACCGGGTGGCCGCCGACGCCCCGCTCATCCGGCGCGGCGCCGAGCGCGCCCTGGTGCGTGCCGCCGTGGTATCGGCCGGCCGGGAGCTGACCGTCGAGGTCGAGTTGACGGCCGGGAAGGCCAACCGGGCACGCATCAACCGCGCCCCACAACGCCGCGCCCGGGACATCCTGGGGATCGTCCGCACCGTGCTCTTCGCACCGGAGGACCTCGCCCTGGTGCGCGGCGACCCCACCGACCGGCGCCGCTTTCTGGACGAGCTGCTGGTGATGCGCACGCCAAGGCTTTCCGCGGTGCGATCCGACTACGACAAGATCCTGCGCCAGCGATCCACCCTGCTGAAGTCCGCCGGCGCCGCCCGCAGGTCCGGAGCAGAGCTCGCCACCCTGGACGTGTGGGACGAGCACCTGGCCACCACCGGCGCAGAACTGCTCGCAGCACGCCTCGCGCTGACGGACGAGTTGGTGCCGCATGTGGCCACCGCCTACGGCCGGATCGCCCCTGGGAACGACGCGGCCGCCATCCGCTACCGGTCCTCGCTCGGGGAGAACGTCGACCCGGCGGAACGCGACCCGGCGGCGCTCGCCTCGGCGCTGCGCGCCGCGATGGTGCGGCTTCGGCCCAGCGAGCTCGATCGCGGCGTGTGCCTGGTCGGGCCGCACCGCGACGACCTGGACATCGAACTCGCCGGCGGCCCGGCGAAAGGCTTTGCGTCGCACGGGGAATCGTGGTCGCTGGCGCTGGCGCTGCGGCTCGCGTCGTTCGACCTGCTGCGCGGCGACGGCGTGGAACCGGTGCTGGTGCTCGACGACGTGTTCGCGGAACTCGACTCCTCCCGGCGCGCGATGTTGGCCGGGATCGCGCAGGGTGCCGAGCAGGCGTTGATCACCGCGGCCGTCGCCTCCGATGTGCCCGCCGAATTTTCGGGCATGACGATGTGTGTGGCCGATGGTCGGATCGGAAGTTCGCAGTCATGACGGGGCAGTCATGACGGGCGGCCGTGACATCGCCGGCGGTGATTCCCGGGGCGACCCCTATGGCAACCCCCGCGCGGCCGCGCGCCGCACGCCCGACGAGACCCTTGACGCCCCAATGAATTTGGGAGCCGCGAAGGGTGCCGATCTCGCCCGGGAGGCGCTGGACGCCGCCAAGGCTCGAAATGCGGCAGCCCGGGCCGGGAAGCGCACCGGCGGGTCCGATGCGGCGGCCGCCGGGGTGTCGCGACGGCTCCAGCGGCGCCGGTGGTCCGGGCCCGGTACCGACCGCGCCAGGGATCCGCAGCTGCTCGCGGACACCGTCGGCTCGTGGCTCTCGGCCACCGGCGCCGGCCGAGAGATCGTCAAGGCATCGGTGTTCGCGCGCTGGGCGGAGCTCGTCGGTGCGGACATCGCCGCCCATGCCACGCCGGTCTCGCTCGTCGACGGTGAGCTCGTGCTGCAGGCCGAATCGACCGCATGGGCCACCCAGCTGCGACTGCTCGCCCCCGGCATGATCACGAAGATCAACGCGGCCGTGGGCCGCGGAACGGTGACCCGGGTCCGGACTCGCGGCCCTGCCGGGCCGAGCTGGCGCTTCGGCAACCGGCATATCCCGGGCCGCGGGCCGCGGGACACCTACGGCTGAAACCCGCCAGCCGCGAACGGGTTCCGCACCGTCACGCCGCCGATCGCCTGACCATCGTTCAGATCCTCCGACCAGAGCGTGGTGCATCCCAGGGCGGCCGCACTGGTGAGGATCATGGCGTCCCAGAACGAGAGCTGTGCGGTTTCGGCGAGTCCGGTGGCGGCGAGCACGTCCGCCGGATTCGGGCTATGCGTCGGCCACAGCGCAAGGGCGCGGATCTGGCTCCGAGCCCGATCCGCGGGCAATGGTCGATCCAGCTTGCGGGTGGCAACCGCGTAGAACTCCTGCATCACCTGGATGCTGGTGGCACCCTTCCGATGTGCCGCCATGTGTTTGACCAGGTCTTTCGCGACACGGTGCTTCTCGCCGGCGGTGACGTCATGCAGATACAGGATGACGTTGCTGTCGATGAACTCGAGTCCATCCGTGATCCCGGACGTCACCGTGCCACGCCCGCCGCGCTACAGGGAACGATCGTGAAGATCGTCGCGTGTCCAGGTGATCTCGCCGATCCGCATGCCCGAGTCCTGCTCTATCTGCCGGAACTCCTCCGCCCAGACGCGGTCGTAATCCTCCTCGCGCTGGACCAGGCTGGCCAGATACTCCTCCACGAGTGAGGTCAGCGACGTGTCCTGCTGGGCCGCAACAACTCTCGCACGCTTCAGTAGGTCCATCGGAAGGGCGAGCGTCACGTTGCGCCGCGCCCCGGCACCTCGGTGATGTCGCTGCTCACTCGAGATGCCATTCGATACGTGTGCCGCCGTCACAGCGCTTGATTGTTCGCTCAGCGCTCCACTCGCCGGGCCTGCGACTTCGTCGCGACGGCCCAGCCTCCTTCCGGCCTCGCTCACGAGTCCCACGATAACACGACATCACGAGACCACGGGATCACGAAGGCACGCTCGCGAGCAGCAGTTGACCCATGCGGGGGTGGCGTCTGGTTAGCACGTGTGGGTAGCGGCCGAGAGGCGCACCGGACGTGTGGAGGATCGGACAGGGGCGCGGCCGCGAACATCGTCATACCCGTCATATCTGTTGGTCGGGGACCGATGCGGCCAACGCCGTCCTGGACGGCATAGACCCCCGCGGGAAGCACTGAATCCCATGAGACGGGCGTTACGGCGCACCACGGCGCAATCAGGGGCGCTAGATCGCCATCTGTGTCGGTGTGGGGAGATAGAATGAACACCGCGCCTTTCGTGGCGGGCCCCAGCGGGCTCACAGACGCAACGAGGCGGCTCCGGCATCAGGATGGTGGCGGGGTGCGTGGCCGCTGGGCGGCTGCGCCGTGATCAGCTCAGGAACGAGCCGGGCGAGCAGGGGACACGTGGCAGCGCAGAAGTCAGGGCAGAAGACAGGCGCGAGCGATTACGGCGCATCGGCCATCACGGTGCTCGAGGGTCTGGAGGCCGTCCGCAAGCGACCGGGCATGTATATCGGATCGACCGGTGAGCGCGGTCTGCACCACCTGGTGTGGGAGGTCGTCGACAACGCGGTCGACGAGTTCATGGCCGGGTACGGCGACGTCATCGAGGTGACGCTGCGCGCCGACGGCGGTGTGACGGTGTCGGATCAGGGCCGCGGATTCCCGGTGGCCATGCACCCGACCCAGCACAAGCCGGCCGTCGAGGTCGCGCTGACCGTGCTGCACGCCGGCGGCAAGTTCAACTCCGACACCTACGCGGTCTCGGGCGGTCTGCACGGCGTCGGCGTCTCGGTGGTGAACGCCCTGTCCACCCGGCTCGAGGTGGAGATCCGCCGCTACGACAAGCTCTATCGCCAGGAATATCTCGCCGCGAAGCCCGGGCCGCTGATCGAGGTCGGACCGGCGAAGGGCACCGGGACCACGCTCACGTTCTGGGCCGACCCCCACGTGTTCGAGACCACCGAGTACAAGTTCGAGACGATCGCGCGGCGCCTGCAGGAGATGGCGTTCCTGAACAAGGGCCTCACCATCAAGCTGCGCGACGAGCGGCCCAAAACGATCGCGGTGACCGAGGCGGACGAGTCCAACGAGGCGGTGCAGGCGGACCGGGCCGCCCGGGCCGCGGCGCAGGCGGGGCAGGATGCTGCTCTTCCGCAGACCCCCGGCGCCCCAGGCGTTCTCGCCGGCGTTGACGGCGCGGCAGCGCCGGGAACAGCGTCACACCCGAAGAAGAACGTGCCTGTGGAGAAGGTCTTCCACTACCCGAACGGGCTCGTCGACTACGTCAAGCACCTGAACGCGACGCGGGAGAAGGTGCACGAGTCGATCATCGGGTTCGACGTGAAGGGCGAGAACATGGAGGTCGAGGTGGCCATGCAATGGAACGCCTCGTACTCCGAGTCCGTGCACACGTTCGCGAACACCATCAACACGATCGAGGGCGGCACACACGAGGAGGGCTTCCGCGCGTCGCTCACCACGGTGGTGAACAAATACGCCAAGGACAAGAACCTGCTCAAGCCGAAGGATCCGCCGCTGTCCGGTGACGACGTGCGCGAGGGGCTCGCCGCCATCATCTCGATCCGGCTCAAGGAACCGCAGTTCGAAGGCCAGACGAAGGCGAAGCTCGGCAACACCGAAGCGAAGTCGTTCGTGCAGAAGGCATGCAACGAGTGGCTCACGGACTGGTTCGAGCGCAACCCGACCGAGGCGAAGAAGATCGTCTCCAAGTCGGTGTCCTCGGCGCAGGCGCGCGCCGCGGCGCGGAAGGCGCGAGACCTCGTGCGGCGCAAGGGGGCTCTCGACATCGGCGGCCTGCCGGGCAAGCTCGCCGACTGCCGGTCGAACGATCCGGAACGCTCGGAGCTGTTCATCGTGGAGGGCGATTCCGCCGGCGGGTCCGCGAAGTCTGGGCGGGACTCCATGTTCCAGGCGATTCTGCCGCTCCGCGGCAAGGTGATCAACGTCGAGAAGGCCCGCATCGACCGGGTTCTCAAGAACACCGAGGTGCAGTCGCTGATCACGGCGATGGGCACCGGCATCCACGACGAGTTCGACATCACCAAGGCGCGCTATCGGAAGATCGTGCTCATGGCGGACGCCGACGTGGACGGCCAGCACATCCGGACGCTGCTGCTCACCTTGCTGTTCCGCTTCATGCGGCCGCTGGTCGACGCCGGCTACGTGTACCTGGCGCAGCCGCCGCTCTACAAGCTGAAGTGGACGAAGGGCCCGCACGAGTTCGCCTACTCGGATCGCGAACGCGACGGGCTAGTGGCGCGCGGCGAGGCCGCCGGGCGTCGGTTGCCGAAGGACGACGGGATCCAGCGGTACAAGGGCCTGGGCGAGATGGACGCGAAGGAGCTGTGGGAGACCACCATGGACCCGTCGACGCGGCTGATGCTCCAGGTGACGTTGGACGACGCGGCCATGGCGGACGAGCTCTTCTCGGTGCTGATGGGCGAGGATGTCGCCGCCAGGCGCAGTTTCATCACCCGCAACGCGAAAGATGTTCGCTTCCTGGATGTTTAGCCGGCCTGATCGGGCGGTGCCCGAGAAATCCGTCATACCAGATTGTTTCGCTTGATCTAGCAAAGGCTCGACACCTGTGACGCAACCACCCGAAGGCCCGAACGGTACCGAGAACACCGACGGCGTAGACGATCTCGACGTCATCGAGCACGACCGCACCGAACCGATCGACATCTCCGACGAGATGCAGCGCTCCTTCATCGACTATGCGATGAGCGTGATCGTCTCGCGGGCGCTGCCGGATGTGCGGGACGGCCTGAAGCCGGTACACCGCCGCGTGCTCTACGGCATGTTCGATTCGGGTTTCCGGCCGGATCGCGGGCGGGTCAAGTCTTCCCGCGTGGTCGGCGACGTGATGGGCAACTACCACCCGCACGGCGACTCGTCGATCTACGACACCGTGGTGCGCATGGCGCAGCCCTGGTCGCTGCGCTACCCGCTCATCGACCCGCAGGGCAACTTCGGCTCGCCCGGCAACGACCCGGCTGCCGCCATGCGGTACACCGAATGCCGGATGTCGAACCTCGCGATGACCATGCTCGACGGCATCAACGAGGCGACCGTCGACATGGTGCCGAACTACGACGGGAAGACGACCGAGCCAACGGTGCTGCCGGCGCGCATCCCGAACCTGCTGGTGAACGGCTCCTCCGGCATCGCGGTCGGCATGGCCACCAATATCCCCCCGCACAACCTGCGGGAGGTCGCCGCGGCCGTCACCTGGGCGCTGGAGAACCCGGAGGCCGACGAGGAGGAGCTGCTCGCCGCCTGCATGGAGCGCGTCCCCGGGCCCGACTTCCCCACCGGCGCACTGATTGTCGGCCGCGGTGGGATCGAGGACGCCTACCGCACCGGGCGCGGGTCGATCCGCATGCGCGCCATCGTCGAGGTCGAGGAGGACGCCAAGGGGCGCACCATCCTGGTGGTCACCCAGCTGCCGTACCTCGTCAACCCGGACAACCTGATCGAGTCGATCGCGGCGCTGCACAAGGACGGCCGCATCGCCGGGATCTCCGATATCGCCGACGAATCCTCCGAGCGGGTCGGCACCCGGATCGTGGTGACGCTGAAGCGCGACGCCGTGGCCAAGGTGGTGCTGGCGAACCTGTTTAAGCACACCCAGCTGCAGACGAATTTCGGCGCGAACATGCTGGCGATCGTCGACGGGGTGCCGCGGACGCTGCGGCTCGACCAGATGATCTCGTTCTACGTCGCGCACCAGATCGAGGTCATCGTCCGGCGCACGCAGTTCCGGTTGGACGAGGCCGAGGCCCGGGCGCACATCTTGCGTGGCCTGGTCAAGGCACTGGACATGCTGGACGAGGTCATCGCGCTGATCCGGCGGTCCGCGACCGTGGACGTGGCCCGTGAGGGTCTGATCGAGCTGCTCGACATCGACGCGGACCAGGCCAACGCGATCCTGGAGATGCAGCTGCGCCGGCTCGCGGCCCTGGAGCGGCAGAAGATCATCGACGAGTTGGCGGCGCTGGAGCTGAAGATCGCCGACCTGAAGGACATCCTGGCCTCGCCGGACCGGCAGCGCCGGATCATCGCCGAGGAGCTGGCCGAGGTGGTCGGCAAGTACGGCGACGACCGCCGCTCGAAACTGGTGCCCTACGACGGCGACGTGTCCATCGAGGACCTGATCGCCGACGAGGACGTGGTCGTCACCATCACCCGCACCGGCTACGCCAAGCGCACGAAGACCGACCTGTACCGCTCGCAGCGGCGCGGCGGCAAGGGTGTGCAGGGGGCGGCGCTCAAGCAGGACGACATCGTGGCGCACTTCTTCGTCTGCTCGACGCACGACTGGATCCTGTTCTTCACGAACAAGGGGCGCGTGTATCGGACCAAGGCGTACGAGCTGCCGGAGGCCTCCCGCACCGCCCGCGGGCAGCATGTGGCCAACCTGCTCGCGTTCCAGCCGGACGAGCAGATCGCGCAGGTGATCCAGATCTCCGGGTATGACGTCGCTCCGTACCTGGTCCTTGCCACCAAACATGGCCTGGTGAAGAAGTCCGAGCTCACGGCCTTCGATTCCAATCGCTCCGGCGGGCTAGTGGCGATCAATCTGCGCGACGAAGACGAGCTGGTCGGCGCGGCGCTGTGCTCCGCGGAATCGGACCTGGTGCTGATCTCCGCCCAGGGGCAGTCGGTGCGGTTCCACGCCACCGACGAGGCGCTGCGGCCGATGGGCCGGGCGACCTCGGGCGTGCTCGGCATGCGATTCAACGGAGATGACGAGCTACTGGCGATGGAAGTCGCCCGGCCCGGGACGTTCGTGCTGGTCGCGACGTCGGGCGGGTACGCCAAACGGACGGACATCGACGAGTACCCGCTGCAGAACCGGGGCGGAAAAGGTGTGCTCACCGTCCAGTACAACCCGAAACGTGGCAAACTCGTGGGCGCACTCATCGTCGACATCGACGACGAGCTGTACGCCATCACCTCCTCCGGCGGGGTCATCCGGACCTCGGCGAAGCAGGTCCGTAAGGCCAAGCGCCAGACCATGGGAGTGCGGCTGATGAACCTGTCCGACGGCGATCAGCTGGTGGGCGTCGCCCGTAACGCCGACACCGAGCCGGACGACGGCGGTACGCCCGGCGCCGCCGGCGGTGCGTCGTCGTGAGCCGGCCGACCGGACGCACCCAGTCGGGCGGCATACCGGCCACCGTGGCGGCGCCTCCCGGGTCGGCGCCTCCCGGGTCGGCGCCGGCCGGTGGCCGTGCGCCGACACCGGCCGGAGGTCGGGTCACCGGGCCGTCCGGACCGCCTCCGGAGTCCCGACGGCCGCGTGCTCCGCGCCGTGCTCCGCGGCTGGCGTCGTTGCAGCTCAAGCGGGTCGACCCGTGGACGGTGCTGAAGATCAGCCTGATCGTGTCGATCGTGATGTTCTTCGTGTGGATGATCGCGATCGGCGTGCTGTACCTGTCGCTCGGATCGCTGGACGTGTGGAGCAAGGTCAACTCGACGTACCAGACGTTGGTCAGCTCTGACACCTCGGCGGCCCAGTCCGACCTGATCACGCCCGGCAAGGTGTTCGGCGTCACCGCCGTGATCGGTGCGGTGAACATCGTGCTGTTCACCGCGCTGGCCACGATCGCGGCGTTCGTCTACAACGCGGCGGCCGGGATGGCCGGGGGTGTCGAATTGACCCTCGGCGAGCGGGACTGAGCGCCGGTTCGTGGTTTGAGGGCGACGTGTCTCGTGCGGTACGCTCGAAACCTGCGGCGCCCAGACGGTGCAATCCCGTCACGGCGCCGTGACTGGTGTCTGGAGCCGGTGCCTGCGGGCGCGGCGGGGTACGCCGGGGCCTGTAGCTCAGTCGGTTAGAGCGCTTCCCTGATAAGGAAGAGGTCGGTGGTTCAAGTCCACTCAGGCCCACTAGCCCGGCTGCGGATGACCGATCCGTCCGGCACACTGGGTACCGGCGCGTCAACGATGCGTCGCCACCACCGCAGAGCGCAAAGGATTCGTGATGAAGAAGCTCCTCCTGTTCCTCACCCTGGCCGGGCTCGGCGCCTTCGTCGTCGTCAAGCGCAAGCAGGCGGCCGCGGCCGAGCAGGCCCTCTGGGACGAAGCGACCGGCAACTCCGCCGCGTCGAACTGACCCGCTTTTTGCCGGCCGGCTGCGTGTTGCGCGCGCCGGCCCATGCGGGGACGTAGCTCAACTGGCAGAGCACCGCCTTTGCAAGGCGGGGGTTGAGGGTTCAAGTCCCTTCGTCTCCACTCGATGTTTCCGCAGCTCAGCGCGCGTCTCCGTCGATCCGAGCAGCCCCGAGTATGACGAAGTTCGCGGCAGCCGGCCTCGGCAGCATCCGTGGGTGAATGCCCCAACGCCGCCATGGCATCCAGCGCCGGCGGCGCGCAGTGCTCGGAGGATGGACGGCTTCGTATGAACGTGCACACCCTGACGGTCGCGCTGCCCGACGGCACCATTGAAATGCCCTATCTGGACGCGGTTGGCGATCGCCCCGGCCCCCACCTCACCGTGATAGCCGGGATCCACGGAACCGAGTACACTTCGATCGCTGCCGCCCGCGAGTTCGCCGCCCGCCTGGACCCGGTGCAGATGGCTGGACGGATCACGATCGTGCCGGTGGTCAACGTGACCGCGTTCTGGGCGCGCTCGCCGTTCGTCGTCCCCGAGGACGGTCATAATCTCAACCGCAGTTTCCCCGGTGACCCGCACGGATCGGTCGCCGAAGTCCTGGCAGATGCGGTGACCACAACGTTCATCAAGGGCTCCGATTACCTGCTCGACCTGCACGCCGGTGATCTTCCCGAGGCGCTCGAACCCTTTGTGCTATATGACGAGTCGCCGGTGGAGGCTCAGGCGCGTGAGCTGGCGTTGGCGTACGGTCTCGGCCACGTGGTCCGGCAGTCCCGCCGCGAACGGACCGTGGGTGGGAGCACCTCGGCGACCGCGGCCGACCTGGGCATCCCCGCGATCACAGCGGAGTCGGGACAGAACGGGATTCTCGACCGCCCCAGCGTGGAGCGGCACCTACGGGGCCTTGACAGCGTGTGCCGCTGGCTCGGGATTCTCGACGGGCCACGGCCGGAACCATCCCCACCGGTGGAGCACGAGGGCTGGCTGTGGCTGCGCACCGACCGCGCCGGCTGGTGGGAACCGGCTGTCGCGGTCGGCACCGATATCGCCGCGGGGGATCTGCTCGGCACAGTAAGTGATCTGCTCGGTGACCGAGTGCAGGAGATCCGCGCCCCCGACGCAGGTGTCCCGCTGTTCATCACCAGCAGCCCGGCTGTCGGCGAGGACGGGCTGCTGATGGGTTTGGCGCTCACGGCCGACCACTGATCATCTCCGGCTTCGACGCCGAACGGGCCCCGACGGACCCGGCAGGACACGCAATCTCATGCGATTGCGCGACATGAACTGGCAGGCGGTCGCGGAATACCTCACCCATGACGATCAGGTGGTGGTGCCCATCGGATCCACCGAGCAGCACCGCTCTCTCTCCACGCGTACTGATTCGAACCTCGAGCCGGCTGTCGCGGTCGATGCGGCGAGCGCGTTGGGGTTCCCGGTGCTTCCCGTGCTGCCTCTCGGCTCTGCGCCGGATGGCAGGGTCGCGCCGCCCTGGTGACCGGAACGGCGCAGGGCGTCGGGGCGTGCATCGCGGACGTGGTGGCCGTGGCGTCATGGGTGACCGGGCAAACCCTGTCGATCGATGGCGGCGATGGTTGTTACTGACCGGCGATGACGGATCCGATGCCGGTTCGGCGACGCGCGGGATCGGCGGTATCGGCCAACGCGGTCTCCACCGCGGCGGCAACTCGCAGCAGGGCGGCGTCCTGACCGATACCGGCGGCAAGCTGCAAACCGACCGGAAGGCCGTCGGCCGTCATTCCACACGGGATCACCACCGCCGGCTGGCCGGTCACGTTGTACGGGCCGGAGAAGATCCCTTCGATCTCACCTTCCGGAGTGTCGATGGGCGGCGTGTCCTCCGGTGCCGGGTACGGCACGGCCGGTCCCAGTAGCGCGTCCACGCCATTCAGTAGTGCCGCGGCCCGCGGCAGTACGGTCGCCCGGCGCTCCATCGCGGCGTCCCACCGCTCTGGCGGGACGCCGCTGGCGGTCCGGAACAGCCGCATCGGCGGCGCCCCGAAGTTCTCCGGGTGGGCCAGGACTGGCGCCCCAAGGACGCG
>OFTX01000466.1_pt1 | contig 21543 bp, 21 predicted proteins | sample 1775051 | NCBI WGS metagenome assembly OFTX01 (sample SAMN08195772, study PRJEB24354) | sludge metagenome | isolation source: sludge from phenol fed wastewater aerobic bioreactor A | place: India: Nagpur | collected 2016-09-15
CCTCGCCCGCCAGCGCCAGCGCGGCGGCCGGGCGCCCGCCGGCGGCGCGCAGCAGGCCGGGGGCCAAGGCGGCGGCCACGCCCTGCTCCGCCAGCCAGGCCAGCGCCTCGGGCTCGGCCGGCCAGGCCAGGGTGTGGGCCTGGCAGCGGCTGCGGATGGTGGGCAGCAGCAGGTGCGCGGCATCGCTGGCCAGCACGAAGCGCGCATCGCCCGGCGGCTCTTCCAGCGTCTTGAGCAGGGCGTTGGCGGTGACCGCGTTCATGCGCTCGGCCGGGTAGACCAGCAGCGCCTTGCCGCGCCCGCGCCCGCTGGTGCGCTGGGCGAAGTCGATGGCCTCGCGCATGGCGTCGACGCGGATGTCCTTGCTCGGCTTGCGCTTCTTGTCGTCGATCTCGGCCTGCGCCTTTTCCGGCAGCGGCCAGCCGCGCGCCAGCATTTCGGTCTCGGGCATCAGCACCACCAGGTCGGGGTGGGTGTGCACGTCGATGCCGTGGCAGCTGGGGCACGCACCGCAGGCGCCCAGGGGCGTGGGGGCATCCGAGCCGCCGCCGGGCCGCCCCAAGGCGGCGAGCGCCCCCTCGGGGGGCAGCGAACCACGCGCAGCGGGGAGCGTGGGGGCATCACACAACCACGTGCGAACAAGACTCAAGGCCAAGTCGAACTGGCCCAAGCCCGAGGGCCCCTGCAGCAGCCAGGCGTGGCCGCGCTGGGCCAGCAGGGCTTGCAGCTGGCGCGCGATCCAGGGGGCCATGGCCGCGCTCACAACCACCCCCGGGCCTGCACGGCGGCCCGCACGGCCTGGCGGACGGCGGCCGGGGGCTGGTCGGCATCGATGCGGGCAAAGCGCGCCGCGTCATCGTGCGCCCGGCGGGCGTAGCCGGCGCGCACGGCCTCGAAGAAGGCGCGGGGCTGGGCCTCGAAACGGTCGGGCGCGCGCGCCGCGGCCAGGCGCCGGGCGGCCACGGCCGGTGGCAGGTCGAACCACAGGGTCAGGTCGGGCTGCAGCCGGGGTTTTTGAATCAAATCAGCCTCTGGCCCGCTCAGGGTCTGCGCAAGCCGCTCCAAAATCAGGAGTGAATCCCAGTCGAAGCCGCGCCCGCCGCCCTGGTAGGCGAAGGTGGCGTCGGTGAAGCGGTCGCACAGCACCACCTCGCCACGCGCCAGCGCCGGCACGATGACCTGGCCCAGGTGGTCGCGCCGGGCGGCGAACATCAGCAGCGCCTCGGTCAGGGCGTCCATGGCGTCGTGCAGGGCCAGCTGGCGGATCTTCTCGGCCAGCGGCGTGCCGCCGGGCTCGCGCGTCAGCACCACGGCGCGGCCAGCGGCGCGAAAGGCCTGGGCCAGGGGCTCGATGTGGCTGGACTTGCCGGCGCCATCGATGCCCTCGAAAGTCAAGAACAGGCCCGCGCCCGCCATCAGTTGCCCCCTCCGCGCTGATATTTGTTGACCGCCCGATTGTGCTCGTCCAGCGTGGGGCTGAAGTGGCTGGAGCCGTCGCCGCGCGCCACGAAGTACAGCGACTGGGTGTCGGCCGGCTGCACGGCGGCCATCAGCGAGGCCTTGCCCGGCATGGCGATCGGCGTCGGCGGCAGGCCGGCGCGGGTGTAGGTGTTGAAGGGCGTGTCGGTGCTGAGGTCGCGCCGGCGCAGATTGCCGTCGAAGGCCTCGCCCAGGCCGTAGATCACGCTGGGGTCGGTCTGCAGGCGCATGCCCCGCTTCAGGCGGTTGATGAAGACGCCGGCGATCTCGGCGCGGTCGGCCGCCTGGCCGGTTTCCTTCTCGACCAGGCTGGCCAGGATCAGCGCCTCGTCGGGCGACTTGAGCGGCAGGCCCGGCGCGCGCGCGTCCCAGGCCGCCGCCAGGCGCTTGTCCATCAGCTGCAGCGCCTCGCGCAGCACGGCCAGCTCGCCCGAGTTCTTGGCGTACAGATAGGTGTCGGGAAAAAAGCGCCCCTCGGGCGCCACGCCGGGGCGGCCCAGCGCGCTCATGATCTGGGCCGGCGTCATCGCCGCCGTGTCGTGCGTCAGGTACTCGGCCTGCGCCAGCGCCTGGCGCACCTGCTTGAAGGTCCAGCCTTCGACCAGGGTCACCGGCAGCATGACGCGGTCGCCGCGCACCAGCTTGTCCAGCAACTCGCCGGCGGTCATGCCGCGCGTGAGCTCGTAGTCGCCCGGCTTGATGGTTTGCTGTTGCTCCACCTTCCAGCGGAAGTAGGCGTACAGCAGCTCGGCCGGCGCGCGCACCCCGGCCTTGACCGCCTGGCGCGCGGCGGTGCGCAGCGAGGCGCCGGCCGGCACGCGCACCTCGATGGTGTCGCCGCTCAGCGCCAGCGGCTGCGTCACCCACCAGCCCAGCGCGCCGGCCACGAGCACGGCGGCAAAGAGCAGCAACAGCAGAAGGCGGCGCAAGAAGCGAATCAACACGGCAGGAAAAAATCAGGGGCGACCATGATAATTGACGGCATGCCCGCCCCTGTGTCCGAATCCGCCACCGCCCTGTCCGGCATCGCCGCCCTGCCCCAACTGGGCGCGATCCGCGCCCAGGGCGAGCAGGCCGCCGCCTTTTTGCAGGGCCAGCTGACGCAGGACGTCGAAGCCATGGCCGTCGGCCAGGCGCGCCTGGCGGCGTACTGCAACGCCAAGGGCCGCATGCTGGCCAGCTTCGTCGTCTGCCGGCGCGCGGAGGGCGAATTCTGGCTGGTGTGCAGCCGCGACCTGCTGGCGCCCACGCTGAAAAAGCTGTCGATGTTCGTGCTGCGCGCCAAGGTGCGCCTGACGGACGCGTCGGATGAGCTGGCGGTGTACGGCCTGATCGGCGACGCTATCGATACAGTAGCTGCCGGTGCCCGTCCATCAAGCGTCGAAGGTCAAAATGACGCTGATTTTCTGGCCCCCTTGCCGCCGGCCGACGGCGCCGCCCGCGCGCTGTGGATCGGCCCGACCGGCCGCCCGCCGCCGGCCGGCCCCGCCCTGTCCATCGAGCTGTGGGACTGGGCCGCCGTGCGCAGCGGCGTGGCCACTCTCACGGCGCCGGTGGCCGAAGCCTTCGTGCCGCAAATGCTCAACTACGAATCCGTCGATGGTGTCAGCTTCAAGAAGGGCTGCTATCCCGGCCAGGAAGTCGTCGCGCGCAGCCAGTTTCGCGGCGCCATCAAGCGGCGCGCCTACGTCGGCTGGGTCGATGGCGCGGCGCAGGCGGGGCAGGACGTGTTCGCGGCGGACGATCCCGCCCAGCCCTGCGGCCTGATCGCGCAGGCCGCCGCGGCGCCTGCGGGCGGCACGGCGGTCATCGTCTGCCTGCCGCACGCGCTGGCCGAGGCCGGTGCGCGCCTGCGCGTGGGCGCGGCCGACGGGCCGCCCCTGACGGGGCTGCGCCAGCCCTACCCCCTGATCGAAGTCTGAGACTCAGCCGCCCAGCGCCTTGCGCATGGCGATGTGCGCGATGCCGACCTCGTCGAAGGGCTGGCCGTAGGGCGCGTAGCCCAGCCGGCGGTAAAAGCCCTCGGCGCTGCGCTGGGCGTTCAGGCGCGCCTCGCGGTCGCCGCGCTCACGCGCGGCCCGCTCCAGCGCGGCGATGACCTGCTCGCCCAGACCGGCGCCGCGCACCTCGCGCAGCACGGCCATGCGGCCGATGCGCGCCACGCCCGGCTCGTCGGGCAGCAGCCGGCCGGTGGCGACGGGCTGGCCCAGGCGGTTGCGCACCACGGCGTGCAACACCTGGGCATCCAGGGCGTCCCATTCGTCTTCGCGGGCGATGCCCTGCTCCTCGACGAACACGGCGGTGCGCACGGCGCGCGCCGCCTCGCCCAGCGTGGCCCAGTCGCCGGTGGCGACCTCGGTCACCGGCTCGCCGGCGTCGAAGCCCTGCAACAGGGCGCGCAGCGCGGGCGGCACCGGGCGCGCGGTTTGGGTGGCCGGGTCGGCAAAAACGTAGACCAGCTCGCCGGTGATGAGCAACTGCTCGCCGCGGAAGATGGCGCCGGCCATGCTCATCGACGAGGTGCCCACGCGCGCGCAGCGCAGGCCGATGTCCAGGCTGTCGTGCATGCGCGCCGAGGCGTGAAACTCGACGCCGGCCTTGCGCAGGTACAAATCGCCCTGCAGCGCGGCCATGGCCTGGGCGTAGGGCAGCGCCAGCGCGCGCCAATAGCCGGTGACCGCGGTGTCGAAGTAAGTCAGGTAGTGCGCGTTGAAGACGATGGCCTGCATGTCCACCTCGGACCAGCGCACGCGCAGGTGCTCGAAGAAGCGAAAGTCGGCGCGGCGGGGCAAGGGGTTCTGATCCATGATTTGTGAGTCAAACAAGGCGCTAGCGCTTGATGGGAAAGCGCGAGAAGCTATCAAACATATAGTATCCGGTCACAGGCCGAAGGCCGCGCGCAGCGCCTGTGCCGCGTCGTGGTGAAAGCGCCGCGCCTCGGGCAGCGCACGGCCCATCTGCGCAAAGCCGTGCACCATGCCGCGGTAGATTTCGAGGTCCACCGGCACGCCGGCCAGGCGCAGCTTGTCGGCGTACAGCACGCCTTCGTCGACCAGCGGGTCGCATTCGGCCAGGGCGAACCAGGCGGGCGCCACGCCGTCCACGTCGTCGGCCTGCAGGGGGGCAAAGCGCCAGTCCTCGCGCTGGGCCTCATCGATGTATAGCCCGAAGAACCAGTCGATCTGCGCCTGGTCGAGCATGGGGCCGTCGGCGTAGGTGGCGTGCGAGGGCGTGTCCTGGTGCGCGGTGGTGCCGGGGTAGATCAGCAGCTGCAGCGCCAGCCGGACGCCGAGGTCGCGCGCATGGATGGCGCCGACCGCGGCCAGGGTGCCGCCGGCCGAGTCGCCGCCAATGGCCAGGCGCGTGCCGTCCAGGCCCAGCGTGCGTGCGCCCTCGCCCGCCAGCCAGGCCAGCGCGTCCCAGGCGTCGTTGACGGCGACGGGAAAGCGGTGCTCGGGCGCCAGGCGGTAGTCCAGCGTCAGCACGGCCGCGCCGCTGAGGTGGGCCAGCATGCGGCACAGCGTGTCGTGCGTGTCGATGCTGCCGATGGTGAAGCCGCCGCCGTGCAGGTACAACAGCACCGGCAGCCCCGGCGCGGTCGAAGGCGCCAGCAGGCGGGCGCGCAGGGGCGTGCCGTCGCGCGCGGGGATGCGCAGGTCCTGCACGCGCGCCAGCGGCGGCTTGGGCACCTCCAGCACGCCGGCGGATTTTTCGTAGGCCTGCTTGGCGGCCGGCGCGCTCAGGGTGCGCAGCGGCGGATAGGGGGCGCGCGCCATGCGATCCAGCAGCAGGCGCATGGCGGGGGTCAGGCGGGCCTGGATTTCGGGGCTCATCGCCGGCGAATTTAACCGCAGCGCCGCCGCGCCGGCCATCAGACCAGAAAGCGCTCGGCCAGCAGCTTCCAGTAGGCGGCGCCGATCACCACGTTGCCGTCCTTGAAGTCGAAGCCCGGGTTGTGCACCATGCAGTCGCCCGCGCCGTCGCCGTTGCCGATCAGCAGATAGCTGCCGGGGCAGTGTTCGAGCATGAAGGCGAAGTCCTCGCTGCCGCCCAGCGCCGCGCCCTGCGGCACCACCTGGCTGGCGCCCAGCAGTTCGAGGCCGACCTGGCGCGCGAACTCGGTTTCTTTCTCGGTGTTGATCAGCACTGCGTAGCCGCGCTGATAGTCGATCTGGGCGGTGCAGCCGAAGCTCTTGGCCTGCGCGTGCACCAGTTCGGTGATGCGCTCCTGCAGCAGGTTGCGCACCTTCGGATCGAGCGAGCGCACGCTCAGCTCCAGATGCGCCGTCTCGGGGATCACGTTGTTGGCGCGGCCGGCCTGCAGCACGCCCACGGTGACCACGCCCATGCCCATCGGGTCGACGTTGCGCGCCACCACGGTCTGCAGCGCCATCACCAGGCTGGCGGCGGCCACCACCGGATCGACGGCCTTGTGCGGCATGGCGCCGTGGCCGCCGCGGCCGGTGATGGTGATGACGACCTTGTCGGACGAGGCCATCATGGCGCCGGTGTGAAAGATCAGGTGCCCCTGCGGCCAGCCCGGCATGTTGTGGATGCCGAAGATGGCGTCGCACGGGTACTTGGTGAACAGGCCGTCGTTCATCATGCGCACGGCGCCGCTGTCGGCGGTGCCGTACTCTTCGGCCGGCTGAAAGATCAGGTTGAGCGTGCCCGAAAACCGGCCCGACTCGGCCAGCGCCTTGGCCGCGCACAGCAGCATGCTGGTGTGACCGTCGTGGCCGCAGGCGTGCATCACGCCCTGGTGGCGGCTGGCGTAGGCCAGGCCGGTCTGCTCGACGATGGGCAGCGCGTCCATGTCGGCGCGCAGGCCCAGCCGGCGCTGACCGCTGCCGCGCTTGAGCTGCCCGACCAGCCCGGTGCCGCCCAGGCCGCGCTCGACCTGGTAGCCCCAGGACTGCAGGCGCTCGGCCACCAGATCGCTGGTGCGCTGCTCCTTGAAGGAAAGCTCGGGGTGCTGGTGAATGTCGTGCCGCAGGGCGACGAATTCATCGGCGTAGGCGTGCATCGCCTGCAGGGTGTCGGAGGTGGACATGAACGGACTCCAGTCGATCGGGCACAAGCCATTTCAATGCTGCAAAACCCGGTCCTTGCCGGTTTCGCGCATCAGCAGGATGGCGATCACCGTGATCACGCTGGTCGGCACCACGTAGAGCGCCGGCGCCGCCGGGTTGCCGGTGACCTTGAGCAGCCAGGTGATGACGATCTGCGCCGTGCCGCCGAAAAACGCCACGCCGAAGGCATAGGCGATGGACAGGCCCAGCGCGCGCACATGGCTGGGAAAGAGCTCCGGAATGGCCACCAGCGAGGGCGCGCCGCCGATGGCCGTCAGGCCGCTCAGGGTGACCGAGGCCAGCAGCAGCGTGCCGATGCTGGGGTGATTGATCAGCAGCGCGAACACCGGGTAGGTCAGCACCACGATGGCCACGCGCGACCACAGCATCACCGGCTTGCGCCCGTACAGGTCGGACAGCCAGCCGCCCAGCAGGCTGCCGACCCAGGTGGACAGGCCGAACACCACCGTGGCCATCATGCCGATCACGGCCGACAGCTTGAGCGTGGTGACCGCATAGGTCGTCATGTAGATCGCCGCATAGGTCGAGATCGTCGTGCCCAGGATGAGCATCAGCGCCAGGACGATGGGGCGGATGTGGTTCCTGATTTCGACCAGCGGGTTCTTGACGGCTTCGCCGGGCGCGCCGTGCTCCAGGCTTTCGGGCATGTGGCGGCGCAAGAAGATGGCGATGGGGATCAGCGCCAGCCCGAGCATGAAGGGCACGCGCCAGCCCCAGGCCAGCATCTGCTCCTTGCTCAGGGCCAGCGTCAGCGCCACGCCGACGATGCCGGCCGCCAGCGACGCGATGCCCTGGCTGGCCAGCTGCCAGCTGCCGTACAGGCCGCGCCGGCCGGGCGGCGCGATCTCGATCAGGTACGAGCTCGACGGCCCCACCTCGCCGCCCAGCGCGAAACCCTGGATCAGGCGGCAGGCGATGACGATCAGCGGCGCCGCCATGCCGATGCTGGCGTACGAGGGCGTGAGCGCCATGCCCAGCGTGCCGACGGTGATCAGGCCGATGGTCAGCAGCATCGCCGGCTTGCGCCCCACCCGGTCGGCAAAGGCGCCGATGAACAGCCCACCCAGCGGTCGCGTGATGAAGCCGACGCCGAACACCGCCACCGACAGCAGCACGCTGACCAGCGGGTCGTGCGTCGGGAAGAACGTCTCGCCGATGTAGACGGCGAAAAACGCGTAGGTGGTGAAGTCGAAGAACTCCAGCGCGTTGCCGGCCACCGTAGCGGCCACGATGCTGGGCGAGGCGCGCGGGGCCGCTTGCGCCGCGGCACCGCCGGGCCGTTGCACGGGGATGGACGGCGCCTTGCTGCCCGCGGGGATCGAGCCGGTTGCCACGATGGTGTCTCCTCACGGCGCAGCCTGCGCGCCTCGATGAGCATCATGCTCCCAATCGAGCGCGGCCGCCAAGGCCCGCGCCGCCGCGCGACAACGCGGCAAGCGCCCTCAGCGGAACGTCACCGTCACCGGCTGCAGGCCCGGCACGCCGCCGTAGTGCACGGTGGCCTGCAGGCCCGGCTTGGGCGGCAGCAGGGCCGAGAACGAGCCCAGGCTGATCAGCTGCCCCGGCTGCATAGCCAGACCCTGCGCCTTCAGCGCGCCGGCCAGCCAGACCACGGCGTTCAGCGGGTGCTCCAGCACGTCGCTGCCCTTGCCGCCGCCCAGCTTGGCGCCGTGGGCGTCGGTCAGGCTCACGTTCATGTCGCGCAACTCGGTCAGCAGCCGGGCCTGGCCGGCGGCGTCTTGCGGCACCGGCAGCGCGGGGCCGCGCACGCCCAGGCGCGCGCCGACGTTGATGGCGCTCACGCCCACGCCGTTGAGCTTGGGCGGCGCCTGCACCATCAGGTCGGGCAGCTCGATGAAGGGCACGATCTGGTCGACGTGCCGCAGCACCTCGGCCGGCGTCTTGGCGGCGTTGATGGCGGCGTCCTTCACGCGCACCAGCAGGTCGGCCTCGTACAGCGGGCGCGCGCCGAAGGCGGCGTCCACCGTGGCGCCGCTGTTCAGCAGCATGGTGCTGTACAGCGCGCCCCACACCGGCTGGTCGGTGTTGAACTTCTTCTGCACCGCCGGGTTGGTCAGGCCCGCCTTGTAGCCCACCAGCGGCCCGTCCTGCGCGGCCAGGCGCTGCTGCAGCTTGGCGCGGGTGCAGGCGGCGTCCGCCATGGTCATCGATTCGGGCGGATTCATGGCCGGCTTGCGGGCGTTGTAGTCGGCCATCCAGGTGGCAACCTGGGCATCGCTCAGGCAGCCGGCGGTCTGCACGATGGGCGCGTGCGAGGGCGCGCTGGCGCAGGCGGCCAGCAGCGCGGCCGCGGCCACGACGGACAGGCCACGAACCAGGTGGCGGGGGGATGCGTGCATGAAGGTCTCCTCGGGTGTCGTTGGAATGGGGCATTGATCCTAGCGCAAGCCCGTCGCGGCGCCATCACCCCAGCCAGCCCATCAGCACGCTGATGCTGAAGAACGAGGCCACCGTGGTGCCCAGCAGCGCGGCGGCGGCCAGGCCCTCCTCGCCGTGGCGGCCGGCCAGGATGGGGTAGATGCTGAACATGGGGCAGGCGGCGGACACGATCAGGCCGGTGCGCAGCGCCGGGTCGACCAGCGGCAGGCCCAGCGCGGTGGCGCCCGCCAGCACGCCCAAGGTCAGCAGCGGGTGGGCGATGAGCTTGCCGGTGGCGATGCGCGCCACGGCGCGGCCCATGCCGTGCAGGCGCAGGCCGGCCAGCGCGCCGCCGATGACGAACAGCGACAGCGCCGCGCTGGACTGTGCCAGCAGGCCGACGGTGCGCTCGATGGGCGCCGGCAGCCTGAGCCCGAGCCACGCGGCCAGCAGCCCGGCCGCCAGCCCCAGCACCAGCGGGTTGCGCCACAGCCCGGCCGCGGCGCCGCGCAGCACCGCGCGCCAGTGGCGCCCGCCGCCGGCGCTGTCGGCCAGCGCCAGCAGCAGCGGGATCAGCAGCAGGTTCTCGACCAGCATGTTCATGCCCAGCACCACCGCCGCGTTGGAGCCGCCCAGCAGCAGCAGGTTGATGGGGTAGCCGACGAAGCCGGTGTTGGGGCAGCTCATGCCCATGGTCTGCACCACCGCCGGCAGCGGCGCCTGGCGCGCCACGCGCCGCGTCCACAGCAGGCCGGCGGCCATGGTGGCCAGGCCGCCCAGCGCATAGATGCCCAGGTAGCGCCCGTCCAGGATGTCGCCCACGGGGCGCTTGCCGACGGCGTCGAACAGCAGCGCCGGCAGCGCGATGTAGAGCACGAACTGGCCCAGCACCCGCATGTCGCCGCGCTGAAACAGCCCGGCGCGCGTGGCCAGCCAGCCCAGCGCGATGCACAGGTAGATGGGGCCGGTGATGCCCAGGATGGCGTGCATGGGCGCCGGCTTTCAGCTCTGGCGTTGCGCCAGCAGCGCGTCGGCAAAGTCCTGCCAGGGCGCGCCCTGGGCCACGCCCGCGAACACGCCGGCACGCGCCTGGTCGGCCACCCACTGCTGCCGGGCGGCGATGGCGGTGGCCATCAGCGGCTCCAAGCCGGCCTCCTGCACCGTGCGCGCCGATTCGCGCATTTCCTCGGCGCGACGCTGGCCGTGCTGCGCCACGCGGCTGAAGAAGTAGGCGCCCTGCGCGCTCCAGTCGATGGACGGAAAGGTCTCGGCCAGCGTGGGCAGCACGTGGTCCTCCACGCCGTAGGCGCGTGCCGTGGTGTAGCTCTCGATCACCAGCGCCTCCAGGCCCTTGATCATCACGCTGCGGCACATCTTGATGGCGCTGGCCACGCCCAGCTGCGCACTGACCGCGGTGGCGTCCATGCCCCAGGCGCCCAGGCGCTGCGCCAGCTCGGCCGCGTGCGCGCCGCCCAGCAGCATGGGCACGCGGATGCCGTAGGACGGCACCGAGGTCATCACCCCGGCCTCAACGTAGTGCGCGCCGGCGCCGTCGATGTGGCGCGCGCACTGCCGCTTGGTGCCGGGCGAGGCCGAGTTGAGGTCGAGAAACCAGGTGCCGGGCCGGATGTGGCGCGCGGCCTCCTCGGCCACCGCCAGGGTGTTGGACGCGGTGACGGCCGAGATGACGAGCTCGCTGGCCGCGCACAGCGCCTGCGCCGAGTCATGCGCCTGCACACCGGCCCGCGCGGCATGCCGGCGCTCGGCGGGCGCGGTGTCGGCGCGCGCGAACTTCAAGTCCCAGGCGCCGACGCCGGCCACGCCGGGCTGGGCCCGCAAGCCGGCGGCAAAGATCTGGCCCACCTCGCCGTAGCCGATCAGGCCGATGCGCAGCGCTTCAGACATGACGAGAACTCCTCATTCGATAGCTGCCTGCGCTTGATGCATGCCGGCTGCAGGCCGATTTGGCTTGAAACTTCACATCTTTTGAATCTTGGCCTTGGCGATCACCTCGCTCCAGCGCTGGATGTCGCCGGCCAGCATGACCTGCGCGTCCTGGGGCGAGCCGGGGTGCGGGTCGAGGTTGAGCGCCTCCAGCTTGGCGCGCACCTCGGCGTCCTTCAGCGCGGCGTTGACGGCCTGGTTCAGCCGCCCGATCACGGCGGCCGGCGTGCCCGCGGGCACGGCCAGGCCGTTCCAGGACGCGGCGTTCAGGCCCTTGACGCCCGCCTCCTGCGCGGTCGGCACGCCGGGCAGCAGGCGCGAGCGCTTGGCGCCGGTCACGGCCAGCGGCTGCAGCACCTTGCCCTGGATCTGCGTCAGCAGCGGGCTCAGGATGTCCAGCCCGGCCTGGATCTGGTTGCCGCGGATGGCGGCCACCACGTCCGGCGTGCCCTTGAAGGGCACCACCTGCAGGTCCAGCCCGGCGGCGCTCTTGAACCACTCGGCCGCCAGGTTTTGCGTGGTGCCGATGTTGGGCGTGCCCAGGTTCAGCTTGCCGGGGTTCTTGCGCCCGTAGTCGAGCAGATCGCCCAGCGTCTTGAACGGGCCGCCCGCCTTGCCGACGATCACCAGGTCGAACGTGGCCAGCGGCGCCACCGGCGCGAAGGCCTTGAGCGTGTCGTAGGGCAGCGACTTGAACAGCGCCTGGCTGACCGCCGTGCCGCTGGAGATCAGCAGCAGCGTGTAGCCGTCGGGCGCGGCCGCCGCCACCGCCTGACCGGCGATCACGCCGCCGGCACCGGGCTTGTTGTCGATGATCACCGGCTGGCCCAGGCTGCGCGCCATGTGCTCGCCCACCGCGCGCGCCGTGATGTCGGCCGCGCCGCCCGGCGCATTGGGCACGGCGATGCGGATCGGCCTGGAGGGATAGTCCGCCGCCCGCGCCGCGCCCAGCGGGACGGCGGCGGCCAGGGTGAGGAAGTCACGGCGTTGCATGGGGTACTCCGGGAGGTTCAAGATCGGCGCGGATGGCGGTCGTTGGACAGTCTATCGACGCGCCACCGATCGTGGCGCGGCCTGTCGATCTGGATTGGGTGGGCATCAGGGTTTTCACTAGGGAAAATGATGTCTCGAACGCTTGAATTTAATTATTAAAAATAAATAATAAACGCATTGGAGAACGCGGATGCAGAGCAAGCCCAAAGATCTTTCCGTCAGCTATGCCGGCGCCAGCCAGCAGATCGCCGTCGTGCGCCTGACGCGCGGCGCCAAGCGCAATGCGCTGTCCGACGGCCTGGTGGCCGAGCTGCGCGACGCCTTCCAGAACCTGCCGGACACCGTGCGCGCCGCCGTGCTGGACGGTGAGGGCGAGCATTTTTGCGCCGGGCTCGATTTGTCGGAGCTGAAGGAGCGCGACGCCGGCCAGGGCCTGCACCACTCGCGCAGCTGGCACGTGGCGCTGGACGCCATTCAGTACGGCCCGGTGCCGGTGGTGGCCGCGCTGCACGGCGCGGTGGTGGGCGGCGGGCTGGAGCTGGCCGCCAGCGCCCACATCCGCGTGGCCGACGCGACGACGTTTTACGCCCTGCCCGAGGGCTCGCGCGGCATCTTCGTCGGCGGCGGCGGCTCGGTGCGCATCCCCAAGCTGATCGGCGTGGCGCGCATGACCGACATGATGCTCACCGGCCGCGTCTACAACGCCGAGGACGGCGAGCGCCTGGGCTTCGCCCAATACGGGGTGCCGGCCGGCAGCGCCTTCGACAAGGCGATGGAGCTGGCCGAGCGCATCGCCGGCAACGCGCCGCTGACCAACTACGCGCTGATGCACGCGCTGCCGCGCATCGCCGAGCAGCCGGCCGACCACGGCTACCTGACCGAGGCGCTGATCAGCGCCATCGCCCAGGCCGCGCCCGAGGCCAAGGCGCGCGTGCGCGACTTTCTGGCCGGCAAGGCCGGAACCAAGGTCAAAAAGGGCTGAAGCCCCCGTGTATCAAGCGCCACCAGCTATCAATTCAGGATTACGGAGACATCGCCCATGACCGCGCAGGCCACCGCCGCCTCGGCCCCGCCCCGCTACCGCGCGCTGACCTTCGGCGTCACCCGCGCGCTGCTGCGCGCCGGCGCCGGCGGCACGCAGTACCTCCGTGCCGACGAGCCCTTGCAGCCCTTCGGCACGCGCATGTCCGACAGCCTGGCGCACTGGGCGCGCGCCACGCCCGACGTCCCCTTCATGGCGCAGCGCCAGCGCGGGCCCGACGGCAGCCTGGGCGCGTGGCGCCACCTCACGTACGCGCAGGCGCTGGATGGCGCGAGCCGCATCGGCCAGGCGCTGCTGGACCGCGGCCTGTCGGCCGAGCGGCCGGTGCTGATCCTGAGCGAGAACAGCCTGGAGCACGCGCAGCTGGCGCTGGGCTGCCTGTGGGCCGGCGTGCCCTGGTGCCCGGCCTCGCCGCCCTATTCGCTGGTCAGCCAGGACTTCGGCAAGCTGCGCCACGTCATGCAGACCCTGACGCCCGGCCTGATCTGGGCCGACGACGGCGCGCGCTACGGCAAGGCCATTGCCGCCACCGCGCCGGCGGACGTCGAAGTGGTGCTCTCGCGCAACCCCGACGCCGCCGCGCTGCAGGGCCGCGCCAGCACGCCGATGGCCGCGCTGCTGGCGACCGAGCCCACGCCCGCCGTCGACGCCGCGCAGGCCGCCACCGGGCCCGACACCATCCTCAAGTTCTTGTTCACCAGCGGCTCGACCAAGCTGCCCAAGGCGGTCATCAACACCCACCGCATGTGGTGCGCCAACCAGCAGCAGATGCGCCAGTCCATGCCCATCCTGCAGGACGAAAAGCCGATCCTGGTCGACTGGCTGCCCTGGAACCACACCTTCGGCGGCAACCACAACGTGGGCATGGTGCTGGCCAACGGCGGCACGCTGTACATCGACGAAGGCCGGCCCACGCCGGCGCTGGTGGGCGAGACGCTGCGCAACCTGCGCGAGATCGCGCCCACGCTGTACTTCAACGTGCCGACCGGCTTCGACGCCATCGCGCAGGCCATGCAGACCGACGACGTGCTGCGCCGCAACTTTCTCTCGCGCGTCAAGATGTTCTTCTACGCCGGCGCCTCGCTGGCGCAGCCGGTGTGGGAGTCGCTGTTCGAAAGCGCCGAGCGCGAACTGGGCGAGCGCGTGGTGATGACCTGCGGCTTCGGCATGACCGAATCCTCGCCCTACGGCCTGTTTCCCACCAGCCCCGACATCAAGGCGGGCGATCTGGGCCTGCCCACGCCGGGCATGGAATGCAAGCTGGTGCCGGTCGACGGCAAGGTCGAGCTGCGCTACCGCGGCCCCAACATCACGCCCGGCTACTGGCGCGCGCCCGAGGCCACGGCCGAGGCCTTCGACGACGAGGGCTTCTTTTGCACCGGCGACGCCGTGGCCTGGATCGACCCCGCCGACCCCAACAAGGGCCTGCGCTTCGACGGCCGCATCGCCGAGGACTTCAAGCTGGCCACCGGCACCTTCGTCAGCGTCGGGCCGCTGCGCGCGCGCGTGACCAGCGGCGGCGCGCCCTACATCCAGGACGTGGTGCTGACGGGCCTGAACCGCGGCGAGGTCGGCGCGCTGGTGTTTCCCTCCGCCGCCGTGCGCAGCCTGACCGAGCTGCCGCCCGACGCGCCGCTGGCCGAGGTGCTGCGCCACCGCGCCGTGCGCGCCAGGTTCCAGAGCCTGGTGACCGACCTGTCGCTCACCGCCACCGGCAGCGCCAACCGCGTGGCGCGCCTGCTGCTGCTGGCCGAGCCGCCCTCGATCGACAAGGGCGAGATCACCGACAAGGGCTCGATCAACCAGCGCGCGGTGCTGAAAGAGCGCGACGCGCTGGTGCAGGCGCTGTACGACGAGACGCCCGGTGTCGATGTCATCAAGCCCGAAACCCATTCTTGACGGAGCAAGCCACCATGGCCACCAAGGGATTTTTCACCGCCTTCAACGACGTCTGGATGCTGGACGGCGTGCGCACGCCGATGGTCGACTACTGCGGCGCTTTGGGCCACATCTCGCCCACCGACCTGGGCATCAAGGCGGCGCGCGAAGCACTCCAGCGCGCCGGCGTCGCCGCCAGCGACATCGGCTCGGTCGTCTGCGGCAACATGGCGCCGGGCGACTTCGACCAGTTCTTTTTGCCGCGCCACATCGGCCTGTACGCCGGCGTGCCGGTCGAGGTGCCGGCCATCATGGCGCAGCGCATCTGCGGCACCGGCTTCGAGCTGTTTCGCCAGGCGGGCGAGCACGTGCAGGGCGGCACCTGCGAGGCCGCGCTGGTGGTCGGCACCGAGAACATGACGCGCAACCCGATCGCCGCGTTCGATCACCGCACCGGCTTCAAGCTGGGCGCGCCGGTCGGCTTCAAGGACTACATGTGGGAGGCGCTGAAAGACCCGGCGCCCGGCATCAACATGATCCAGACGGCCGAGAACCTGGCCAGGAAGTACGGCATCACGCGCGAGCAGGTCGATGAATTTGCGGCCGCCTCGTTCGCCCGCGCCGTGGCCGCGCAGCAAAGCGGCTTCTTGGCCGGCGAGATCGTGCCCGTCATCACCGAGAAGTTCGAGCTGGACGGCTACAAGCCGCGCGGCATCAAGCTGCAGGGCAAGGTGACCGAAGTCGCGCAGGACACGCACCCGCGCCCCTCGCCCGTCGAGGTGCTGGCCAAGCTGCGCCCGGTGTTCGACGGCGGCGTGCAGACCGGCGGCAACTCGTCGGCGCTGGTCGATGCGGCGGCGGCGGCCGTGATCGCGTCGGGCGCGTATGCCAAGGCGAACGGCAAGCAGCCGCTGGCGCGCATCGTCGGCGCGGCGGCGGTGGGCGTGCCGCCCGAGATCATGGGCATCGGCCCGGCGCCGGCGATCCGCCTGCTGCTGGAGCGCACCGGCCTGAAATTGTCGGACATCGGCCGCATCGAAATCAACGAGGCGCAGGGCGCGCAGACGCTGGCCGTGGCCAAGGAACTGGGGCTGGACTTGGCCAAGCTCAACGTCAACGGCGGCGCCATCGCGCTGGGCCACCCGCTGGCGGCGACCGGCGTGCGCCTGACCCTCACCGTGGCGCGCGAGATGCGCCGCGCGGGCGTCAAGTGGGGCATCAGCTCGGCCTGCGTGGGCGGCGGCCAAGGCATGGCGCTGCTGCTGGAGAACCCGGCTGCCTGAATCCAAATACCGAACGCAGAGGACGCAAAGATGACGCAGAGGACGCAGAAGAAAGACCAAAGAAAGGTTTTTTCTGCGCCCTCTGCGAATCCTTTGCGTCCTCTGCGTTCGGCTGTTCATGAATTAAATTGGCCTCTGGCGCTTATGCAGCAAGCGCAAGAAGCTATCCAATCAATAGTAAGGAGCAAGACATGAAGATCCAAGGACAGGCAGCCCTGGTCACCGGCGGTGGCTCGGGCCTGGGCGAGGCCACGGCGCGCGAGCTGGCGCGGCTGGGCGCCAGGGTGACGGTGATCGACCTCAATCTCGACAACGCGAAAAAGGTCGCGGCCGACATCGGCGGCCTGGCTGTGCAGGCCGACGTCAGCAACGGCGACAGCATGCAGGCCGCCATCGACCAGGCGGCGGCCGCGCACGGCCCGGCGCGCATCCTGATGCAGATCGCCGGCATCGGCGCCGCCAAGCGCGTGATCGGCAAGGACGGCAGCGCCGCGCCGCTCGAAGACTTCATCAAGGTCGTCAACGTCAACCTGATCGGCACCTACAACGCCGCGCGCCTGTTTGCCGCCGCCTGTGCCAAGCTCGATCCGATGGAGGACGGCGAGCGCGGCGCCATGGTGTTCACCGCAAGCGTGGCCGCCTTCGACGGCCAGGTCGGCCAGCAGGCCTACAGCGCCAGCAAGGGCGGCGTGGTCGGCATGACGCTGCCGATGGCGCGCGACCTGGCGCAGCACGGCATTCGCGTGTGCACCATCGCCCCCGGCCTGTTCGCCACCCCGCTGATGCGCACCCTGCCCGAGCCGGTGCAGGCCTCGCTGGCCGCCAGCATCCCGTTTCCGCAGCGCCTGGGCAAACCCGGCGAGTTCGCCGAACTGGCCTGCCACATCGTCACGAACGGCCACCTGAACGGCGAGGTGATCCGCCTGGACGGCGCGCTGCGCATGGCGCCGCGCTGAGCACGACCATGAGCAAGACCACCGTCTACGAAGTGAAAGTGATGTTCGGTGACTGCGACCCGGCCGGCATCGTGTTCTTTCCCAACTTCAGCAAGTGGATGGACGCCTCGTCGCTGGACTTCTTCATGCAGTGCGGCGTGCCGCCCTGGCGCGAGTTGAAGGCCTCGCACGGCATCATCGGCACGCCGCTGCTGGAGATCCACACCAAGTTCATGCGCCCCGCCACCTACGGCGACACGCTGCAAGTACACACCAGCATCGAAAGCTGGGCCGCCAAGACCTTCGTGCAAAAGCACGTGGTGATGAAGGGCGACGCGCTGCTGTGCGAAGGCCGCGAGACGCGCGCCTTTTGCATTCACCCCGAGGGCGGGCGCCTGCAAGCCATTCCGGTGCCCGACTTCATCAAGGACAAGTGCAGCTGAGGCCAAAGGCGCTGCAACGCGAAAAGACTCACCGTCCGGAGACATCACCATGCCCCACCACCCTCATCTGCACCGACGCCACATGCTCGGCCTCGGCGCCGCTGCATCACTGACCGCCTTCAGTTCGCTCGTGCGCGCCGAGTCCGGCTCGCCCCTGAAGATCATGGTGGGTTTTGCCCCGGGCGGCTCGGCCGACCAGACCGCGCGGCTTTTGGCCAGCGCACTGCAAGCGGAACTGAAGCGCCCAGTCATTGTGGAGAACCGCACCGGCGCCGGCGGCCGAATCATGGTTGCGGCCGTCAAGGATGCCAAGCCGGACGGCAACACGCTCATGCTGGTGCCGCACGGCCCGATGACGTTGTTTTCGCACATTTACCGTAAGCTGGGCTATGACCCGGTGCGCGACTTCACACCCATCGGGCGTATCTGCAACTTCGACTATGCGTTTTCCACCGGTCCAGCCACCGGTGCCAAATCATTGGATGAGTTTCTCCGGTGGGCGCGCAATCCAGCCAACAAGCCTTCGTTCGGTTCGCCCGGCACCGGTACCATCCCGCATTTCTTGGGCCAGGCACTGGCCACGCGGGCCCAGCTGCCACTGGTGAACGTCCCCTACCGCGGTGCGGCGCCTTCGGTGGTCGACTTGATCGGCGGCGCCATTTCCTTGGTGGTCACTCCATTGGCCGATGTGATCGAGCATCACAAGGCCGGCAAAATTCGCGTGCTGGCGACCGCGGGTTCGCAGCCGACGGACATGCTGGACGGCGTGCCAACACTCAAGGATCAGGGCATCGACGTTGTGCTGGATGGCTGGTACGGCTTGTATGCGCCGGCCGCTCTGCCAGCGGACATCCAGCAGCAGATCAGCGGTGGTGTCCAAGCCGCCGTGCCCGGCATGGCCGACGCCTTGGCGCGCACGGGTCTGGTGGCCGCTGCCAGCACGCCGCCGGCCTTGGCGCAGATGCAGCAGACCGAGAGTGCCTTCTGGGCGCAATGGGTCAAGGCCACCGGTTTCAAACCCGAAGATTGATTCAACCCCTCCACCCTCCCAACCACAGCCACCAGGAGACACGCACCATGAAAACCCATGCACTCAAGGCCCTCGTGGCCGCCTGCGCCCTTGCCGCCTGCGGCACGGCGCTGGCCGACATCACCATCGGCGTGATCGCGCCGCTCACCGGGCCGGCCTCGGGGCTGGGCATTCCGGTGGGCAACGAGGTCAAGCTGTGGCCCAAGGAAATCGCGGGCGAAAAGCTCAACGTGATCGTGATGGACGACGCCACCGACCCGACCCAGGGCGTGACGGCCGCCAAGCGCTTCGTGGCGCAGGACAAGGTCGACGTCATCATGGGCTCGGTGGCCACGCCGGTGGCGGCCGCCATCGCCCAGGTGGCCGATGAGTCCAAGACGCCGCAGCTGGCATGGTCGCCGGTGGCGCTGCCCGCGGGCAAGGACCACTGGACCTTCCGCATGCCGCAGTCCAACTCGGTGATGGGCTACGCGGTGCTGGAGCACATGAAGAAGCTGGGCATCAAGTCGGTCGGCTTTCTGGGCTACAGCGACGCCTACGGCGAGACCTGGCTGACCGACTTCAAGCCGATGGCCGAGAAGGCGGGCATCAAGTTCGGCCCGGTCGAGCGCTTTGCCCGCGCCGACACCAGCGTCACCGGCCAGGCGCTCAAGCTGGTGTCGGCCAACCCCGACGCGATCCTGGTCGTGGCCTCGGGCAGCGGCGCCGCCATGCCCGAGATGGCACTGCGCGAGCGCGGCTACAAGGGCAAGGTCTACCAGACCCACGCCGCCGCCACGCGCGACCTGATGCGCGTGGGCGGCAAGGCGGTCGAGGGCACCTACGTCGTCTCCGGCCCGGCCGTGCTGGCCGAGCAGCTGCCCGACTCGCACCCGTCCAAGCAGGAGGCCATCAAGTTCGTGCAGCAGTATGAAAAGGCCTACGGCCCCGGCTCGCGCAACCAGTTCGCCGGCCACGCCTACGACTCGATCACGGTGATGGAAAAGGCGGTGCCGATCGCCCTGAAGACCGCCAAGCCCGGCACGCCCGAGTTTCGCGCCGCGCTGCGCGATGCCTTCGAGCACATCGGCCGCACCGTGCTGGCGCACGGCGTGCTGAACTGGACCGCGCAGGACCACTGGGGCTACACCAACGACACCGGCGTGATGATGAAGGTGGTGGACGGCCAGTTCAAGGTCGAGTGATGCCCGCGCGGGCCGGCGCCGTCGGGTGTGCGAACATCGCCCGGCCCCCGGCCCGCCCGCCCCCTGACGTGACCCAAGACCCGCCGCTCCCGCTCGCCCCTGCCCCCGCCCCCGTCGAGGCGGTGGACGCGCGCTTCCTGCAGTCGCTGGTGGGCTTCAATGCCCGCATGGCGGCGCTGAAGATCATTGGCCAGTTCGTGCCGCGCATGGCGCAGTTCGGCCTGCGGGTGGTCGACTTTTCCATTCTGTCGCTGATCCACCACAACCCGGGCGTCACCTCGCGCCAGCTGTGCGATGCCCTCAACCTGCTGCCGCCCAACCTGGTCGGCAAGATCGGCGCGCTGGAGCGCCGCGGCCTGCTGCAGCGCCGCCCCCACCCGCTGGACGGGCGGGCGCAAAGCCTGCTGCTGACGGCCGAGGGCCAGGCCCTGATGCGCGAGGCCGAAAGCGCCGCCTCCCAGCTCGAGGACGAGGCCGCCCAGGCCCTGAGCGCCGCCGAACGGCGCACCCTGATCCGGCTGTTGCAGAAGATTCACGGCAGCTAAGGGATTACCCCAGTTCCGCCGCCGGGATTCTGGATTTTGTAGCGGCCGGCCCACGCCCGGCCGCCGTCGGGAGCTATGAAACTGCTAGCGTGCTACAGATTTGCGATATAGTCTCCTCGACGCATCCAGCGAACCCGAGGAGAAGCCCGACATGAGCTCGAAAGAAAATTCCGCCACCAGCCAGCTGTTGGCGCTGCTTGAGGCGCGCTACGCCATTCGTGTGCTGTGGGCCCTGCGCGACGGCCATCCCCAGACCTTTCGCCTGCTGCAGGACAGCGTCGGCGGCATCACCCCCAACACCCTCAACACCCGCCTGAAGGAGCTGCGTGCGGCCAACCTGGTCACGCACGGCTCGGACGGCTACAGCCTGACGCCCAGCGGGGCCGATTTGACCAAGCGCCTGTCCGACCTGCAGGCCTTCGCCACCAAGTGGGTGGCCGCGCAGGGCAAGAAGAAGTGAACGCGCCCGCCATAAGCGCGCCGGGCCGCTCCCAAGCGCGAAACCCGCAGCGCGTAGCGCGGAGGGTCGCCCAATGAGCTCGTCCCTGCAAATCACCGACACCCGCGCCGGCGAAGGCGCCGAAGCCCGCCGCGGCCAGACCGTCACCGTGCACTACACCGGCTGGCTCTATGAAAACGGCCAGCCCGGCACCAAGTTCGACTCCAGCCACGACCGGGGCGATCCGTTCGTCTTTCCGCTCGGCGCCGGCATGGTCATCCGCGGCTGGGACGAGGGCGTGGCCGGCATGAAGGTGGGCGGCGCCCGCACCCTGATCATCCCGCCCGAGCTGGGCTACGGCGCACGCGGCGCCGGCGGCGTCATCCCGCCGGGCGCCACGCTCAAGTTCGACGTCGAGCTGCTGGGCGTCACCGACTGAGGCTGACCCGGCGCCCTGCCGCCCCCGAAACGCTCCGCCGGGAGCGTTTTTTGTTGCCGGCAGGCCGATCGAGCCCCCGGCATCCGCCAAAATGCGCCTTGGGCCCTCGCCCGCCCTTGAAGAGCCGGCTTCGGCACCCATGTGCGAGGCAAGCACCGCCTTTCCGGCTTCAACCCGTCTTCCGAGCATGTCCGACCCCAACTACAACGCACCCGGCGCGCCCCGCCCCCCGTCCCCCTTCGACAGCCCCCTGAGCCCCGAGGAAATGGAGGCCGCCGCCGCGGCCGACGCCGCCGATTCGATGGCCCAGGAGCAAAACACGCAGGCCGAGCTGACGGCCCTGCAGGCCAAGATGACCGACCTGGTCGAGCAGGCCATGCGCGCCCAGGCCGAGGCGCAGAACGCCCGCCGCCGCGCCGACGAGGAAGTGGCCAAGG
>OFTX01000468.1_pt1 | contig 21439 bp, 15 predicted proteins | sample 1775051 | NCBI WGS metagenome assembly OFTX01 (sample SAMN08195772, study PRJEB24354) | sludge metagenome | isolation source: sludge from phenol fed wastewater aerobic bioreactor A | place: India: Nagpur | collected 2016-09-15
GAAAAAAATAGCGCTTGTTTTATTGTGCAGCTTTGCTTTAAGTGGTTATGCGCAGGAGAATGTAAAGCATTTCATCTTTACATCAGATGTTCATTTTGGTTTGGTAAAAGAGCAGTTCAGAGGGCAAAAGAATGTGAGTGCGGCTGTTGTGAATGAATCAATGGCAAAGGCTATGAACGGCTTGCCGCAATTAGCCCTGCCTGAAGATTCATTGGTAGCTGCCGGTGAAACCATAAAATATATAGAGGCAGTGATTATTACCGGCGATCTTGCTAACAGGCAGGAAGAAGGAATACAAAGCGCAGCAACATCCTGGCAACAATTCTCAGAAGTTTATTTTAAACAATTGCATTTGCAGAAAAACAATGGCCAGCCATCGTCTCTCTATTTAACGGCAGGCAATCACGATGTTAGTAATGCTATAGGGTACCATAAGAAAATGCTGCCCACTACCGATGCTACAGCTTATATTGGTATCTATAATAGCATGATGCATCCCTCAGTGCCTAAAACAGTAAATACTTTTGATTATTCTGTTGATAAAGTACATTATTCAAAAGATATTAATGGTATTCATTTTCAGTTCATCAACCTCTGGCCGGATAGTGCAGAAAGGGTATGGATGGAAAAAGACCTGGAGAAAATACCAGCTAAAACCCCGGTATTGATTTTCGCACATTCAATACCTGATGTGGAAGCTCGCTTCTTTAAAAACCCAAACGGCAATCATTCCATCAATGCAGCAGACCGGTTTGAGAATCTAATGGAAGAAGTATTTAAAGATGGAATGCTGGTAAACGATGCGGCAGTTATTGAACAAAAAGCCTGGGCCGATTTTTTACGAAAGCATCAAAACATTAAAGCTTATTTTCATGGGCACAACAATCACACAGAGTATTATACATGGAGCGGGCCGGAACATAATGTTGCTTTAAATTGTATAAGGGTAGATTCTCCCATGAAAGGCAAATTATCGGCCAAAAACGAATCGCAGTTATCTTTCGAGCTTATCAGTATCGATTCAAATAAAAAAACACTTACTGTTAGAGAGTGTTTATGGAATAACAATGGAGACGGATCTGTTAAATGGGGAGCCAGCACTCATATTACGCTTTAATCACAACAGGCAAACATTATATAAAGAAGAGCTTTGATTCACTGTCAAAGCTCTTCTTCTTTTTCATGGGTAGTATGCATTAACCATCCTGCCACTCTTAAAAGGAGAGTACACATTTTACACAGATGTTCCTGCCCATATTATAAATACCATAATGGCCATTAGGTGATTGTTGATAATGTTCAAGATATTTTAGCCGGCTTAAATTAGACTGATAAGCCTTATCTAACAAATTATTCACCTGTAACAATAGTTGTGCTGTATGGTTTTTAGAATATGGAATCGTAGCAGATATACCTGTGTTGAATAATACATAACCCTGTGTTGGCGTTTCCGTATTGTTCAATGCCAAATATCTATTCTGCATTGCAGATAACTCCATTTCCATTTTAGGTTGAAGAGAAAATGAATGCTTCTGAATTGGATGCATGGTATAGCTGATGGCACTGAGTAATTTTGCAGGAGGAATAAATGGCAGGTATTCTCCGTTAATGCCTTTGTTCGTGTAAATGTTTTTTCTATTGAACCCGTAAACAATTGCCAAACTATTATCCCATCTGAAAGCGCTTATCTTTTTCGGGTGCAACGCAAACCATATTTCAGCACCGTAGAGTTGTGCAGTAGATTGTTGATATTGAAAAGTTTTGTTGCCCTGTGCATCAGTTACTGCATTACCATTTACATCTACCACCATACTTTGATAAATATAGTTTTGAATATGATTGTTGAATAAATTCACTTCCGCAGAAAAATCTGCAAAGCGTGCCATCAGGCCTATATCTTCCTGTAACGAGAACTCTGCATTAAAACCGGTATTGCCGAGGTAAACAATATGTGCGCCTGGGTCTAATCCGTTAGAAGCCATTTCTGTAATATTCGGAGCACGATATCCTTTGCCTATATTGGCTTTAATACTAATCTGTTTTGTTGCCGCATAAGTAACGCCGATACTTGCCGAGGTGCCTGAAAATTTTTTTCGATATGCATTGAATTGTAATGAAGCACTGGCAGTGTCTGGAACAAACACTTGTTCATTAAACCCATTGGCGGTACTGGTTCTTATATAAAAATCATTCCACTCAACATATCTCATGTCGTAACGAGCACCCCCGCTTATTGTCCATTTTTTATATTTCCATTTTGCGAAGAGGTATATGCCGCCATCGTACAATCTGTAATCAGGAATAGGAAAATCTGTTGCCCGTAGGTTCTTGTTATTTTGCAACATACCATTCATACCAATAGTAGTTTCAAAATTGGCCCACTTCGGCATATTGTATCTTATGCCGTAATTTAATGTGTTTAAACGAACATACATTCCCGGTTGATTTTGCACAGTAGGGTGCGCATATTCTCTGCGGATATTTTGCTGCGCACCAACAAGCATGTCTATATCACCTTTCCTTAACTGGTAAACATGGTGAACGTATATTCTGTAGTGCTGAATATGCTGAGACAATGCGGGAATTGTATATGCGTTTAATTCATTAGCGCTAACAATTAGCCGGTTTTTTATACTATCCATATCTCCTTCTTCTGTTTGTTTTGTAAATCTTCTTGATGTAGAGTCTCTGCTTCCATCGGGTATACCTTGCCTGTTATCGTATAAAGTAAAGTTCAGGTTGGTATAGCCTCTTGCAGTGGTATACCCTGCCGATCCGGCAATATGCTTCTCGTTAAAGCCGGTATTGTATACCCTTCCATCTATATTATTTCGGTAATTTTTGGCCATACGAAAAGAGCCTCGTAAAACAAATGATAAATTTTTTTTCGATTTTTCTATATTAAAACCATTGCCTATTAAATTATTATTTGTTTGGTACTCGCCGGTGTATTTACCATGCATTTTCCCATCTTTTAGTTGTGGCATTGGCGCAAATAAACTTACTACACCGGCAAGAGCATCGGATCCATACATCAGGCTGGCCGGGCCTTTAATAATTTCGGCTTTTTCAATATTATAAGCATCAACCTCAATGCCGTGCTCATCTCCCCACTGCTGGCCTTCCTGCCGCATACCATCAAACAATGTTAATACACGGTTGTAACCAAGCCCGCGGATAATGGGTTTAGAAATGTTGGGACCCGTTTTAACAGCATGTAAGCCGGGTGCATTTTTAACCAATGCATCAATAATATTGCTTTCTGTTGCCTGTTCAATCTGCTTTGCCGATATACTTACTATCGCAGCAGGGTTCTCTTTTATGCGGGTAGCTTTGGTAACACCGGTAACTACCACTTCATTAATGGTTCTATTGTTTTCGGTAAGATTAATGTATATTGTAAATTCTTCTTCTGCCTTTACCAGAACTTGTTGCTCAAAATCTTCTGCACCCATATGCAGTACGGATAGAATATATGAACCGGCAGGAATATTGGTTAGTATAAAATGGCCGGTACTGTCTGCCATTGTTTTAAAACCGCTTCCTTTTAATTGTATTGCTGCATAGGCAGCAGGCTTATTGTAAATACTGGCGCTTCCTTTAATGTTTGCAGTTTGTGCCCGGGCAATAAAAGCCATGCATATTATTAGGGATAGCAGAATGAATCGTTTCATGTATGTTTTATTAGCAAAAATATAAAGTTAGATTAGTCTAACAAATATAATTTGAAAAACCTGCTTACATTTGGTATATGTTATCTCAAACGGAAGAGAATTATTTAAAGGCGCTATTCCACCTCACTGAAGAATATGCTGATAAGCCTGAAGCTGGCACCAATGAGTTGGCTGCCATGCTTAATGTAAAGCCGGCTACCGCTAACGATATGCTTAAAAAACTGAAAGAAAAAAAACTCATTCATTACGAAAAATATGGGAAGATATCCCTCACTTCTCTTGGTAAAAAACAGGCAATAGATATTGTTAGAAAACACAGGCTATGGGAAACATTTCTTTATGAGAAACTGGAATTTACCTGGGATGAAGTACATGAGGTGGCAGAACAATTAGAACATATTCATTCTCCCAAACTCATAGAAAAACTGGAGAAATTTTTAGGGTACCCTTTAATTGATCCGCACGGAGATGCCATTCCCAATGCAAAAGGAGAATTAAAGTTACAGGCCCGTAAAACTTTATCGCAAATAGCTGTTGGCAAAACCTGTAAACTTGTGGCGGTAAGAGATAACAGTGCTACTTTTTTACAATATGTGGTAAGTGTTGGTTTGGGTTTAAGCAGTAAAATAAAAGTACTGAACCGGCAGGAATTTGATGGTACAATGGAAATAGAAGTGAATGGAAAAAAATCGAGCGTAAGCGAACGCTTTGCTAATAATATTTTTGTAGCATAACCTGTACAATGCAACAAAGGCCGTTATTGTTTTCTTTTTAAATAGTCAACCGCTTTTGCCAGTTGCTCGTCTATACCTTGCTGGTAACCCCATATGGTTTGTGTTACTTCTATATCCGGCTTAATACCTGTTCTTTGGGTTTCTTTTCCATTAGGATAATAAACCCCTAATCCCGTAACTACGGTATTAATACTTCCCGGTAACATAATATGGGTAATATTCCCATCGGCGCCAGCGGTAGTAGTACCAAGTGTTTTAGCCGTTGGTGCTTTTTGATAGGCCATTGTTAAAAACTCGCCTACACTTATGGTTTTTTCATTAATGAGAATAATGATGTTGCCTTTAAAGGGATTGGCAGATTCGGTAATACCCATATTAGATGCATTGCCAAGTGTAAATACGCCGGGGTATTGGGGTTGTGCACTTGTAAACTTTACAAAGCGGTTCTCTGCAGGCAATATTAGCTTTGCAACAATATCGCCCCCGCCTGTTCCATTTGTTTCATCCTGGTTCTGCCTGTTATCAATAATAAGGCTCTTTGCTTTTGATATAAATGATTTCAGTGCTAAGCTGTCGGCTCTTTTAAATTTGCCAAGATTCACGTAACCGATCTCATCTTCCAGCATACAGAACGCGCTGTCTTTTTGATAACTGAAAAAAGGAGGAGCTAAATTTACCGGGGGGTAAAGATTAGGAATATAATTCTGTGTACGAATGTTTATTAATTCCCCATTCCTTCTAACAGTAAGGTTATTCTCTTTGTTATTGCTTCTTGTTAAACGATAACTCATTTTATGAAGTAAAGAGCCGGTGTTAGAGGCGGGCAGATTTGTTGAATAAGCGTGGGGATAGATTTATTGTCTATACTTTCTATAATGTCTTCTACTTTAATTTTCGATAATGCTGCAAGAGAATCTTTTAATATGGAAGTAACGAGTAATTTATGCTCTATCAGTTTAACGGTAAACGGCATATAGTATTTCCCAAGTATTTCTTCTGTTAAGGGCCCCCGGCAATAGCCATGCCCGTCTTGTAAAGCAACAAGCATTTGTTCAATGCAAATAGTATAATCATACCCGTTGGTATGGCGCAGCATTTTAGGAATAAACTCATACAAAAAAGTATCCCATTGCTTTAATGGTCCGTATCGGTAAGGGTACCAGTATTCTATAATATTCCAAAAACGAAAAAGAGATAGCAGCCCATATGTATCGTTTGGAAATACAAGGTTAAGATACAAAGGCTCATGTTGAAATTGAATAAAGTTCACACCATCTGCGGCCAGCACTTTAATATAATATGGCTCTTGCTGTATCCTGTTATTCTTAATAAATAATAATTTTTGAACAAGCGCTTTGGAGAAGTTTTTTTCATTGATCCATGAAAAATCTGGTTTTAGCTTTGCATTCACCAATATGCTGTCATTACAGGAGGTACAGGCAGAAACCGGCCCAAACTTGTTTAACCATTGTTCCAGCAGTTCATTCCTTTCTTTTGCAGAGCTATTGCAAATAGAAGGCAGTATTGCAATCAACTCCTGATCCCAGTTAAATTTGCCGGCAGCAATTGTTGGATGGTAATATTTAAGAAAGCCCCATACTTTGGCTAATAAAAAAAGATTTTCATTAACCGTAGGAATATTTTTTTTGTTCATTGATGAATGATGCAGGCTGGCCCGGATGCTTGTATCAATATCCTGTTGCGTAAAGGCCTGTAAGAAAAATAAAATGCAACAGGTAATGCCCAAAAATCTTTTTTTCATTGGAGGAATTTAATACACTTACTTATATTATTAATAGTATGCTTTGTTCGAGTGGATATTTGACCTGTAATACCTTGTATTCAGATAAGCATCTGAATGTTCAATCTTGGAAGGAGTAATAAAACTGGGTTTTACGAGCACATTCCGTTGCCTGAAAATTGGGGATGCAAGCAATTGCTTTTTACCAGTGAATTGAAAATAGTTGCCGGATTGTTGTTGCTTGTTTAAGAAGCTACTTTGTGGTATGTATTTTTCCTGGGCATGTATGGTACTGCAGAATAATAGCGAACATATGATAATACAGGGCTTCATTTGTTGCAGAATTTTAAGGGTTGGTGAAATTGAATGTTTTATTATAACCTGAATATGAGCTACAATATACAATTACTGAATTGTAATATGTCTTTTGCAATTGTTAAATTCCTTTCAAAAGAAGTAAATTTTACTGCCATAAAAACTTATTCTCGGTAGCCTTACCGGTAACGTTGACATTTTTAAAATGTTGATTTTTTTTCAATAAATTTTATGATTAAATAGATTTATTTCATAGAATAAATCAAAAAATTATAAAAAATTAAATGGGCTTTACCTGCTTTGCCGTTACCGATAACGCTAATATTACTGTGCAAGTCGTAGTTTTTCATTAACGATTGCCAGCCATATGAGAGTTGCACCTGCGATATTTTGTATTTTATTCTTTCTTAACGATGCTATTGGTCAGCATCCTGTGGCTTATTGCACCAATTCAGAAATCATCAGCCTTAAGCAAGGCATTTCATTATATCCATCATTAAGTAGTTCATTCAGGGAAATGAAAGCTGCAGTAGACCCTTTTATTGGCAAAGAAGTAGATGTTCCTTTGCCTAAAGATGCTGCCGGAGGGTATACGCACGATAAGCATAAGGCTAATTATACCTTAATGTTTAATGCTGGTTTATTGTATCAACTAACAGGGAATAAAGAATATGCCGAGCTTGTACGTAAAATGTTCTTGAAATATGCCGCTTTAAATCCAGCCTTAACAAAGCATCCGCAGGCCACAACCAACTCACCCGGTCGTTTGTTCTGGCAAGCGCTTAACGATGCCAACTGGCTGGTGTATACGGGTATTGCTTTTGATTGTATTCATCATTATCTAAGTGTAAGCGACAGGCAAAAAATAGCAGAAGGGGCTTTTAAGCCTGAAGTAGATTTTTTTACAAAAGATCTCAGGAATTGGTTTGATATTATTCATAACCAGGCATTGTGGGCATGTGCCGGAATAGGTATTGTTGGCATTGCAACAGATAATAGCGATTATATTAATATAGCCCTGAAAGGCACATCCCTTACCGGAAAATATGGCTTTTGGGCAAACCTTGATCAGCTCTTTTCTCCAGATGGCTATTATGTAGAAGGGCCTTATTACGCCAGGTATGCACTATTGCCGGTATATTTATTTGCCAATGCGCTAAATAATAAATTTCCTCAATACAAGGTCTTTGCTTATCGGGATTCTATTCTTCAAAAAGCCTTATCCTGTGCATTGCAACAAACAAACCTGGATGGTTCTTTTTATGGATATAATGATGCATTAAAGGATAAAACCTTCTTTACAAATGAAATAGTTGAAGCATTGAACATTAGCCGGAAAGCATATGGAAAAGATATTACATTGTTACCTGTTGCAAAGTTGCAATCTCGTGTTACTTTAAGTAAAGGCGGTATGCTCATTGCGTCAGACCTGGCCACCACAAAGAACATCCCTGCTCATTTAGCTTATCGATCGGTAGAATATACAGATGGGGCAAGTGGAGATAAAGGGGGCATAAGCATACTGCGCAGTGGCAGAACAGATAGTCTTACTTCACTTATTTTTAAATATGCTTCACATGGTATGGGGCATGGGCATTTTGACAGACTGAATATTAATTTATATGATAACGGCCATGAGATATTACAAGATTATGGAGCTGTTCGGTTTATTAATATAGAACAAAAATGGGGTGGCCGCTATTTGCCGGAAACAAAAACTTTTGCGCAGCAAACCATAGCACACAATACAATTGCGGTAGATGGGGCCAGCGATTTTAATGCCAATGAAAATGCGAGTGAGCAATATACACCTGTAAAACTGTTCAGTAATATTAAAGAACCATATATTCAGGTAGTAAGTGCAGCAGAAAACAGGGCCTATAACGGTGTAGGGTTGCATAGAACTTTATATATGCTTAGCCTGAAAGAGTATAGCAAGCCGTTGATCGTTGATGTTTTCAAAGCAAACTCCAACACAGTACACCAATACGACCTGCCATTTTATTATCTGGGTAACTTAATCAACACGAATTTCAGGTATACTTACTTTGGCAACGGGCAAACAACATTAGGTGCCCACAATGGTTACCAGTATTTATGGAAAGAAGCAGAAGCACCTGCAGTAAAGGGTACTATGCAGTTTACGTTTCTTCAGCATAATACTTATTATAGTATCTCGTCGTTGGGTGGCGATTCAACTTCAGTCTATTTTGCAAGAATAGGCGCCAATGATTCAAGTTTTAACTTACGCCGTGAGCCTGCCTATATCATCAGAAAAAAAGGGAATAACGAAACCTTTGTAAATGTAATTGAAGCGCATGGCAATTTTAACCCTACCACAGAAATATCAGCCAATGCTTATCCGTCTGTTAAACATATTCTCTTATTAAGGGATGATGAGCAATATACCGTATTAAAGATTGAACTGAAACAGGCCATCATCCGCATTGCACAGTCTAATACAGATACAGGAACAAAAACGCAACACAGTATTAATATTAACGGAGAGCCGATCAACTGGAGCGGCCCTTATACAATTCAAATTTTCAATCAAACAACAGATTAAAAAAACAATATCATGGAGATTAAAGAAGTAGTAAAAAAATTTATCAGCGACAATGAGATCGAGTGGCAGCAGGTAGATAAAGGCGTGCAAAGAAAGATCATGGCCTTTAACCAAAACCTGATGATGGTTAAAGTAAGATTTGAAAAAGGCGGTGTTGGTGCTTTACATAAACACCACCATTCTCAAATTACTCATATTGCCAGTGGCATTTTTGAAATAGAAATAGAAAATGAGAAACAAATACTTAAAAGCGGAGATGCGTATTATATTAATGCTTTGCATGGCGCTATATGCATTGAAGAAGGTGTTTTAATAGATGTATTTAACCCCATGCGAGATGATTTTATAACAAAATAAACTAATACACCAAACAAACGCTAAAACTAGCTTGCCATGAAAAAAATAAGATTGCTTTTAATGTTTTGCTGCATACTGGGTGGTTTACTCGGTAAAGCGCAAAGTATTGTTATTTCCGGGAAGGTAACCAACAAAGAAACCGGTGAAAAAATTGAAGGCGCCAGTGTGGTTGTAGGCGACGATAAAAAAGGGGTTACCACCAACGTAGAGGGAGCTTATACTATTAAAGTAAGCTCTAAAAATACGGTACTCACTGTTTCTTATGTAGGCTTTACAAGCCAATCAGTAAAAGTGGGCGATAAAACCGTTATCAATATCGGCCTGCAGCCGGTAAGTACAGCATTAACTGATGTAGTGGTGATTGGTTATGGAAGTGCCAGGAAAAAAGACCTTACCGGATCGGTAGCATCCGTGTCGCTTGCCAATATTGATAAAACACCTGTAACAGGAACTGAACAATTGTTACAAGGCCAGGTGAGCGGGGTACAGGTAACACAGGTAAATGCACAACCAGGTTCTGTATTTTCTTTAAGGATACGCGGAACCAATTCTATTAACTCCGGTAACGAGCCGCTCTACGTAGTAGATGGTTTTGCGGGTGCAGATATAGGAACCATTAACCCGAGCGATATTGCGTCGATAGATGTGTTGAAAGATGCTTCTGCCACTGCTATTTACGGAAGCCGTGGTGCCAATGGTGTAGTAATTATTACCACTAAACGGGGCACATCTGGTAAAAATGCAGTGAATGTAGAAATGTATATGGGGTATCAACAAGTGTCTAAAAAAATGAACATGATGAATGCCTCGCAGTTTGCAACCTATATAGACTCTGTATATTCAAGAAACGGTAATCCACTTCCTTTTACGCCAGCACAGATCAGTGCTTTTGGTAAAGGCACCGATTGGCAGAATGAACTTTTCAGAGTTGCGCCTATTTCTAATTATGTTGTAAGTTTTTCTGGCGGTAATGCAGAAACAAAACATTTTTTAAGCTTCAACTATTTTGATCAGAACGGTATTGTTATCAATTCCGGTTATAAAAGAGGAGTACTCCGCTTTAATCTCGATAAAAAAATAGGTAATAAAATAAAGATTGGCGTAAGTTCAAGCGTAGCGTACAGCTATCAACAAAAATCTAACGTAAACCCTAACGGTGGTAATGCCGGCGCCATTATTGGCGATGCGCTTATCATGAGCCCTACCATTCCGTTAAGAGATAGTACCGGGCAATATACTTTTGCCAATGCACCTGCCACTTATTTTAGAGAAGTAGGTAATCCTGTTGCAGCAGCTATGAACAATACTGACAGAATGCAGAGCGTAGGTACATTCTTTAACTTTCATGCAGAATACGAAATTGTAAAAGGCCTCGTGTTTAAATCGTCTTTCGGTTTAAATTATAGAGACAGTATAGAAAATGTTTTTTATCCCACTACTACATTTTTAGGTGCACTAACCAGTGGCTCTATCAGCAAAACAACTTTTAATAACTATAATTGGTTGAATGAAAATACGCTTTCGTTCGACAAGAATTTTAAAGGCATACATGCTGTAAAAGCAGTTGCCGGATTTACCGTACAGGATTTTAGAAAATCTAATTACAACGCAACTACTCAAAACCTGCAAACCAATAACCTGGGAAGCAACAATATTGCTGTAGGGCAGAATATATTGATCCCTACTTCGGTTGCTTCTGAAAACTCTATTGTTTCTTATTTCGGCCGGGTAAATTATGGGTTATTGTCAAAATATCTTTTCACATTCACTATGCGTGCTGATGGATCGTCTCGTTTTGGCCCTAACAATAAATGGGGTTATTTTCCTTCCGGAGCGTTTGCCTGGAGGTTATCTGATGAAAATTTCATGAAACGCAGTAAAACCATCAGCGACCTGAAATTGAGAACCAGTTATGGTATTACGGGTAACCAGGAAATAGGGTCGTATAATTCTATGCTGCAATACTCAGCCAACAGTTATACTGGGGGAGGAGCCAATTCGGGTGCCACCAATTCGCAGGTTGGTTTTTATCCTGCCAATATTGCCAATCCTAATTTAAAATGGGAATCAACCTCTTCTTTCGATGTAGGTGTAGACCTGGGTTTATTACAGGGACGAATTACTTTTGTGGCAGATTATTATTACAAAAAAACTTCAAACCTTTTGCTGCAGGCTTCCATTCCTTCCAGTTCAGGTTACACCAAATTGTTACAGAATATAGGCAGTGTTGAAAACAGGGGTTTAGAGTTTTCTATTAATACGGTAAACATTGCTACGCCTAAAGTAAAATGGTCTACCTCATTCAATATTGCTTTTAATAAAAACAAAATATTAGACCTCGGTGGACAGAACAATGTGCCAATAGGTAGTGTGAGCAGCAGCCTTTATCCCGGAGCCGGTAAATTCTTTTCTTCTGTATTACGTGTAGGGGCTCCTGTAGGTGCTTTCTATGGTTATGTGTTCGACGGAATATGGCAATCGCAAGACCAGATAACTAAAAGCGGAACAAAACAACCTGTTAAGCCCGGAGATCCTATTTATAAAGATTTAAATGGAGATAGCTTATTGAATGCTTCAGACCAGGCTATTATTGGTTATGCAACACCCAAATTCACTTATGGGTTTTCAAGTACACTGAGCTTTGGCAGATGGAACCTGTTTGTATTGTTACAAGGCCAGTATGGCGATAATATTTTGAATGAAAATTTGTTACAAACAGTTAACGGGTATACCAATACCAATAAGCTTGCTTATGTTGGAACCGATAGCTGGACAGGCCCTGGTTCTACCAATACCATGCCTGCGGTTAATAGTGTTTACAGAATAGGATTGGGTGTTACGAGCGACCTGATTGAAAATGGCACTTACTTAAGGGTAAAAACCGTTACACTGGGTTACGATCTTCCTTTGCCAAAACTTACCAAAGGAGTATTTAAATCTGCCAATGTATACATCACTGCTCAAAACCTGCTTACGCTTACAAAATATAGCGGGTACGATCCTGAAGTGAACTCTTATGGGTTAGATGGTACGAGCTTGAACACAGATTATAATTCTTACCCTAATGTGAAAACGTTTTTAATAGGTGCGAAACTTATTTTTTAATTAGTTAATAACCTAAAAGAATAAAAAATGAAAAATAATTTTATAATATGCTTATTAACTGTAGCAGCACTTGCTTTTAGTTCTTGTAAAAAATTACTTACCGAAACACCCTATAGTTTTCTATCGCCTTCCAATTATTATCAAACAGGAACAGATGCACAAACTGCATTGAATGGTGCACTCAGTGTATTACAGGGGCAAAACTATTATTCAAGGGCTATTTATGAGATCACTGAACTGCCTTCCGATTTAATGTATCCTTCAAGCGGCAACCAGGCCAGGGCTGATTTGAGTGCGTTAACCTACCAGTCAACCAATAGTGAAATCACCGTATGGTGGCAGAATTGTTACCAGATGATTAAAAACGCTAATGATATCATTGCTAATGTTCCGCATATTGATATGGATACGAACTATCGCAATAATATTTTGGGGAATGCCTATTTTTTAAGAGCAATCGGTTATTTTGATCTGGTAAGAAGTTTTGGCGATGTGCCTTTGCTTACCAAACCAATTCTAAGTCCGTCAGATACCTCTTTATTCCCTCACAGAACACCAGCTGCTCTGGTGTATCAGCAAATCGTATCAGACCTGAAATTTGCCGAAGCCAATTGTTTCCCGGAAAATGTTATTGGCACAAATGTAGGTAATGCAAGACAACCAGCTACCTATAAAGGAATGGTATCTAATGGTGCTGCTTCTGCAATGCTTGCAAAGGTTTATTTACAAAGAAGCAGTACTTCGTTTGCCGATCCTGCCGATAATCAGAATGCGCTAACAGAGTGCAATAAAGTAATCAATTCAGGCGTATATAAGCTAATACCTGTATATTCCAACCTGTTTAATCCAGATACAAAAAACAGCTCGGAGCATATTTTCTCTGTTCAGTTTGGTCTGCCTCCAAATACCGGTAATATCGTAGTGAGAATGATGCTGCCTTCTTCTTTAGGTGGTGCCGGCTCTTTTCTTGCACAAACCAGTTTTGCCACTACGGCATATTCTTCTGCCGATACGATGCGCAGTAGCTGGAATATTTTTAAACTGAATTCTACCAAATATTATTTCTATAAATACAGAGATAACCAATGGGTGGCCAACTCAAACAACTCTCGTTGTAACTGGAACATTATACGTTACGCAGATGTATTATTAATGCAGTCAGAGGCTATGAACAATATTGATCCGAACAACCCGGCAAAATTTGCGGGAATAGATAGTGTTAAAAGCAGGGCCAAAATACCTTCTGCAAAATTTCTCAATTTTACCAATACACCTACGCAGGCAAATTTTGTAGATTCATTGGTGGTGGAAAGGGCAAGAGAGTTATGTGCCGAAGGGCATAGGAGGTGGGATCTTATCAGGCTGGGCCGCTATGCAGCAGCTATGAGCAAAGTAGGCATTACAGTAGATAACGATCATCTTTTATTCCCAATACCTTATACTGAAATGCAGTCTAACAATAACCTGACACAAAATCATGGATGGTAAATAAGTGAAGCGGATTATTTTTTATTATGACCTAAATTAAAAGCGGGTATTAAAAAGAGATATGAAAATGAAAAAAATATATGCTTGTTTTTTATTAATGCTGGCAGTTGTTGGCAATGGAGAAATAGTAAAAGCACAAGGCAAACTGTCTAAATCGGATCTTATAAAACTTGATTTTAAAACACTTGCCGTTAACAAGCAAAAATTGAAATCTGATAAGAGATGGCAGTTCCCGGCGTATAAGAATTTAATAGATAATGCCAACAAATTATTGAAGTACAAACCGGTAAGCGTAATGCAAAAAAGCGCTTATCCACCCAGTAACGATAAGCATGATTATATGAGCATTGCGCCTTATTGGTGGCCCGATCCGTCTAAGCCGGGCGGCATGCCCTACATGCGCAAAGACGGTGAAGTAAACCCTGAAGTGAACAGTTACCCGGATAAAGAGCATCTTCCTGTGCTTTGTGAAAATGTATATATGTTGGCATTGGCTTATTATTTTTCGGACGATGAAACTTATGCCGAACATGCCGGCAAACTGTTGAAGGTATGGTTCATCGATACTGCTACAAGAATGAATCCCAATCTTAATTATGGGCAGGCCGTTAAAGGAGTTGCCAATGGCAGGGCTGAAGGATTGATTGATACCCGGCATTTTATTTTTTTGTTAGATGGTGTGCAACTCTTGCAAGCATCTAAATACTGGCCAAAGCAGGATAACGAACAACTGAAACAATGGTTCTCTTCTTTCTTGAATTGGATGCAAACCAGTAAAATAGGAATCGATGAAATGAACGCAAAGAACAATCATGGCGTTTGGTACGATGCGCAATCCCTGGCTATTGCATTATATGTAGATAGTACAGCTTTGGCCAACAAAATAGTACTGCGGGCTGTAAACAGGTTAGAACAACAAATGAATAATGAGGGGCTATTCCCTCTGGAACTGGAAAGAAAAACATCTTTACACTATTCAACTTTTCTGCTGAATGCGTTTTATGTAATTGCAGGGCTTTCAGAAAAAACAACTGTTGATTTCTGGCACACCAAAACAAGCTCCGGTAAATCTCTTGAACAGGCTTTCAATGCCATTCAGCCATTTATAGCACAGGAAAAAATATGGCAGCATGCACAAATAACACCGTTTGTTTACCAGGATGCATTTCCTATTTTGTTCAGGAGCAATACTGTTTATGGTTGTAACCGTTGTACGGAAGCCATAAAAAAAATAGCAGGAGATACATATTATACGCTGCTGCTTAATTTATTATGATTATACGAAACAGTAAACCAAATTAAGTATGCTAAACTTTAGGCTCGACGGGAAAATAGCGTTGGTTACAGGATGCAATAGCGGAATAGGCTTAGCTGTTGCTATTGAAATGGCACAATGTGGAGCAGATATTATTGGTGTGTCTAAAAGTTTATCGGCAACGGGTAGTGAAATTGCGGAGGCTGTAGAAAAAGCAGGGAGAAAGTTTTATGCCTATACTGCCGATTTTGCCGATAGAGATTCTATTTACCAATTCATAGATCTGGTAAAACAACATCATCCAAGAATAGATATACTTGTGAACAATGCCGGGCATATTTTACGAAAACCGATTGCAGAACATCCCGACGAATTTTGGGATACGATCATTGATATTAACCTGAATGCACAATTCATTATTACCAGGGAGATTGGTAAACGAATGATAGAGCAGCGTTCCGGTAAAATTATATTCACTTGCTCTTTGCTCAGTTTTCAGGGTGGGGTTAACGTGCCGGGTTATGCAGCCAGCAAAGGAGCAGTTGCTTCTCTGTTAAAAGCTTTTTCTAATGAGTGGGCAGCTTATGGTGTAAATGTAAATGGTGTGGCACCAGGATACATAGCCACCAATAATACTTTACAGTTAAGAGAAGATGAAGAAAGAAATAGTTCTATATTGTCGCGAATTCCGGCTAAAAGATGGGGAGAAACCTCAGACCTAACGGGTGCCTATGTTTTTCTGGCATCCTCTGCAGCTAACTACATAAATGGCACGATCATTACTGTTGATGGCGGATGGATGGGAAGATAATAAAATCATTAAAGTATTATAAAAATTAATATACATGGAAATCAGGTTTCAAAACAGCCCCAAAGAAACCGGGGGCATGCACACAGAAGAATTGCGCAGTAATTTTTTAATTGAGAATTTAATGAGCCCGGGAATACTTAAGCTTGTTTATTCACATTTCGATCGCATTATTATTGGCGGGGCCGTGCCCGTAAATGAACCCATTCATTTATCTAATGAAGAAGAATTAAAAGCAAAATTCTTTTTAGAAAGACGCGAACTGGGTATTATTAATGTTGGTGGAAAAGGAATCGTTACAGCAGATGGTACGGCATATGAGATTGAAAAATTAGAATGTGTTTATGTGGGTAAGGGTACACAATCGGTAAGCTTTAGCAGTGTTTCGGCACAAGAACCGGCGCTGTTTTACCTGTTGTCGGTTCCGGCACACCAGGCTTATCCTAATCGTAAAATGACCAAGGCTGAAGCTGCTCCTGTTCATCTTGGAGATATTTCCACATCTAATAAAAGAACTATTTACAAATACATTCACAACGATGGCATACAAAGCTGCCAGTTGGTAATGGGATTAACAGTATTGGAAGAGGGTAGTGTTTGGAATTCAGTTCCGCCGCATACCCATACCAGAAGAATGGAAGTATATTTTTATTTCGATGTAAAAGAAGGGCAAAGAGTATTTCACGTTATGGGCGAGCCGCAGGAAACAAGACATCTTGTAATGGCCAATAATGAAGCGGTTATCTCTGCTCCATGGAGTATGCATTTTGGCGTGGGAACTGCCAATTATGGATTTATCTGGGGTATGGCGGGAGAGAACAAAGAATTTACCGATATGGATCCTGTTGCCATAGCATCTATAAAATAACCTTATTTAATTATGCATAAGAATACAGCATTACTGCTGATAGCCTCCGTTATTTTTTTCGGTTCTGTAAAAGCGCAGTATACCTATTCTGTAAATTCTGTTAAGCAGGTTATGAAAAAAGTTGCCGACTGGCAATTGAATACCTGGGCTGAAAAAGGAATGAAAGCTGCAAAATGGGATTGGACAAATGCCACTGCCTACGCCGGCTTTATGGCTTTTGATAAAATTGCAAACGATAGCACTTATTGCAAAGCCATGTATGCAATTGGAGAAGCTTTACAATGGAATACGGGACCCAGGCGAATGATGGCAGACGATTATTGCATTGCTCAAACCTATATACAATTGTATGCAAAGTATCATGAACCGTTGATGATTGAAAAATTTAAACTACAGGCCGATTCTATCTGCTCTATGCCCCATACCGAATCTTTAGAGTGGAAGAACGATGTTCGTTTGAGGGAGTGGGCCTGGTGCGATGCATTGTTTATGGCACCACCTGCATTGGCTTATTTAACTACAGTAACCAAAAACCCGAAATACCTGGATACTGCCTGTTCTTTATGGTGGAAAACAACAGATTATCTTTTTGATAAAGAAGAAGATTTATACTTCAGAGACAGCAAGTATTTTGATATGCGTGAAGCAAATGGTAAAAAGGTGTTTTGGTCTCGTGGGAATGGATGGGTGATGGCAGGGCTGGTACGTCTGCTGGAAGCAATGCCCCCTAAACATACACAAAGGGAAAAGTTTATAAGATTGTACAGAGAAATGGCAGAAAGAATTGCCGGGTTACAACATCAGGATGGTACCTGGCACAGTGCTTTATTAGATTCTGTAAGTTACCCGCTTAAAGAAACAAGTGGCACCGGTTTTTACTGTTATGCCCTTGCATGGGGCATTAATCATCATATAATACCTTATAAAAAATATGCTAAAGTGGTATGGAAAGCATGGGATGCATTAACAAATTGTGTGCACAGTAATGGTCAGTTGGGTTTTGTACAAAAAATAGGCGAGAAGCCCGGTGTTACAGATGATTCTAATACAGAAACATTTGGTGTAGGAGCATTCTTACTGGCAGGTTCGGAAATAATTACATTGAGTAGCCTTAAGCAATAAGGCTACTTTTATGTTATACTTTTTTAGTGAATCGTAAAGAAGATTCGCGAATGAATAATTTGGGCTTTAAAATAATCTCTTCATTATTCATATCCTTTTTACTGTTCATCATTTCAATGAAAAGCTTTGCGGTTATCTTCCCCATTTCAAAAGCGGGCTGCTCTACACTGGATATATTCGGCGTAACCAATTTGGTAATAGGCTCATTATTGAAACCAACCAATCCTATATCGGTGGGCATGCGCAGGCCTTTTTCTTTTATAGCCAGTGAAGCGCCAATGGCCATCCTGTCGCTAATGGTAAAAATGGCATCCGGCCTGTTTTTCATCGCGAGCAATTCTTTGGTAGCTTCATAAGCATAATCCTGGTTAAAATCGCAATGAATAATAAAATCTTTCTTAATACGCAGCCCGTGTTTTTTAAGTGTGTTTAAATATCCTTCCATCCTTTTATTGCTGATGTCTAAATTTTGCGGGCCTGCAAGAATGGCAATTTTCTGGTAGCCTTGTTCTAACAAATGTTCTGTTGCCAATACGCCACCTTCAACATTATCTAATTGCACATGCGGTGCTACGATCTCTTTGTTCACCCTATCAAATACTACTAAAGGAATGTTCCTGTCTTTTATTTTTTTAATATGCTCAAAAACTTTGGTTTCGCTGGATACAGATACAATAATACCATCTACTAGGCTATCTAATAGCCTCTTGGTATTTACCAGCTCTCTGCCAAAACTTTCATTGCTCTGGCAAACCATTACTGTATAGCCTGCTTCCAGTGCTACTTCATCAATTCCCTTCACCATTGTAGACAATACAAAATCAAGATTGGGAATAATTACACCTATGGTATGTGTTTGCCTTTTCAGCAAACTGATGGCAAGGCGGTTGGGCTGGTAATTCAGTTTTTCTGCCAGTGCCATAACAGCTTCTCTTGTTTCTGCTTTTACATCGAAAGTATTCCTGAGTGCCCTGCTTACGGTGGAGGTAGAAATATTGAGGGTTCTTGCAATGTCAATGATGGTGGCCTGTTTTTCCATATCTATAAAAATACTGTATTAGCGTATTGCAATTTGGGAAAATACCGGTAACGTTACCGGTATTTTAGGCAAAGTAATTTTTTTAAATAAAATAGGTACTAAGACCGAATGGTGTAGTTATGCGGCTTAAGAAAATTTCAGTTTTTCTTCTTCCAGGTCCAGCTTCATCAACTGCCTGCGTATTACATCTTCATCAGTCTTCAGATCCTTATTCCATTCGTGCAACCAATTGCGTTGCTTATTAATGATTTCTAGATACACATTCCTGCAAATCGTATTCAGTTCTTCATTGTCGGCCATGTCTTTTTTGCCAGACCATGTTTGAGCAATTTTTTGCAAAGCAGGTTGTGTTGTTAACTCCCGGGCATAATGATGATGCAGGTAAAGCAGGCTTTGTTCAGCCAGTTTTTGACTGATTAGTTTATTCTCTTCTTCGTAAGAGAGATGGTTATCCTGATCTTTTAACTGCAACCTTTTTATAAGCCATGGCATTGTAAGCCCTTGTGCCACTAACGTAAGCAGTATTACAACGAAAGTGATGAAAAGAATAAGATTTCGCTGCGGAAAAAGGGTATTGGTGCCAGACAATACAACAGGTATTGACAATGCCGCAGCAAGCGACACTACACCACGCATACCTGCCCAGCCAAATATGAAAGGGGTTTTCCAGCTATTGGGCCTGCCTGCAGTGGTAATAAATCGGCTCATGAATATTGTAAATGCTATGGCCGCATAAGCAGATACCAAACGGCCTGCAATGAGTACTCCCGTAATTAGTACACCATAGCCAATGGCTTCTTTAATGCTCACTTCTCCAAGGCCGTTTACAATAACCGGTAATTCTAATCCTATTAACATAAAAACGAGCCCGTTGAGTACGAAGCCTAATGCAGACCATACGCTTGTTGCTCTTAGCCTGCTGCTGTTATTCATAATACGATGTTGGTGGGTAGATAGGAACAATCCTCCTGATACCACAGATAAAACACCTGATACGTGTATAGACTCTGCTGCGAGATACATGGCGTAAGGTGCCACTAACGTAAATACAAGATCAATATTTACATCAGTCGGCAACCAACGATGCAACAGGTAAAATATCCACCCTATAAGAAGACCTACGGCCACACCTGCCAGTATTACCCAAAAGAAACTAAGTGCTGCATCTTTTAAAATAAAATGCCCAGTTTCTACAGCTATCAAAGCAAAACGAAAAACGATAAGGCTCGATGCATCATTTAAAAGACTTTCTCCTTCAATAATCGCTTCAAGCGCTTTGGGCACTTTTACAGATTTCATAATGGCCGAGGCACTTACTGCATCTGGCGGAGAAACAATCCCTCCCAATAAAAAGCCCAAAGCAAGGCTGAAGCCAGGTATAAAACTACTGGCCACCCATGCCACTACCAGCGAAGTTAGGATAACTATTAAAAAAGCGAAACTGCCAATAATGCGACGGAACCGCCAAAACTCTTTCCATGAAGTTTGCCAAGCCGCTTCATACAAAAGTGGCGGGAGAAATATAAGGAAGATCAGTTCATGATCTATTGATACATTGGGTACAGATGGTATAAAGCTTAAAGCCAGTCCGCCCAACACTAGTATAATCGGGTAAGCAACATTAATACGTTTTGCCAGCATAATAAGCAGCATGATGAACACTACCAGCAATAGGTAAAATGGGAATTGATGTAACATAACCTGAAAACTACTAAAATTATTGCATCTGCAACAAGTGTTACCCAACAGCCGCCGCTATTACAAAGTTTGGCACGGGATAAAATAGACAGCAGGCTGCAGGTAACTTCAGGGGTTCGCAAATGGGCCGTTTTACATAGGTATTTCGGATGAAATAAAAATAATGAAACAGTAGTTTACCTGTTTTTGGTTAGGTACAAGCAACAGTAAAATAAAGAACGAGAGTGATAGCTGGTATAGCTTATTCATTAAATATACACAATAATCATTGGTAATCGTATTTATAAACGTTTATTATTAATGTTACGGCTAATATGTTTAAAGTGTTCTCAAAATCACCATTATTTCATTGCACAAAAGTATTGTGACGCTGATAGAAAGAGTTTTTAATCCCGTTAAAAACACTAAAACGCTTGATTGTTTGATGGGAACAGCACTGATAAATTTAGTGCACTCATGCCAATAATCAAATTTTATGACATGATTCTTTAATACTAACAGTTTATATTGTAGTATGGGCTGATCACGATTTTCTGATCGGAATAGCCTATTCATTGGCTATTTTTTGTAAAATGCATAAAAAAGACTGTAATTATTTTTAATAGTTTTCGTACAAAGTACAATAATCTTAAAAGATATAAGACTTAAAATTAATGCATTATTTAGGGT
>OFTX01000470.1_pt1 | contig 21375 bp, 15 predicted proteins | sample 1775051 | NCBI WGS metagenome assembly OFTX01 (sample SAMN08195772, study PRJEB24354) | sludge metagenome | isolation source: sludge from phenol fed wastewater aerobic bioreactor A | place: India: Nagpur | collected 2016-09-15
AAACATTAATCATTACAGAAATATAGAAATACCACTTACAGCAGGTTATGAATTTGGCGATCCGAAAGATAAATGGAAGTTTGCAGTAAATGGTGGCGTGGCATTGAACATAGCAAGCTGGTACAGCGGGTATACACTGGATACGAGCTTAACTGTAACGCCGGTTCAATCTAAAGGCAGCAATGCATATTATAAAAAAACTGTTGGAGTAAGTATTTTAGGAAGTGTAAGTGTGATCAGGAATATTGATGAAAGAACAGACGCTTTTATTGAACCTTATTTTAAGTATGGTATCTCCAGTATTAATAGCGCTGCCGGCTTTAGCCAAAAGTTTAATACAATAGGAGTACAGGCGGGCATCAGGTTTAAATTAAATTATGTAAAGCATCATTATTAAAGAAAAGCGTATCTGATATAGCATTAAAAAAGTAAGTGAATGAAAAAACCGGGCATTGTTATAGTCTTTGTTGTGTTTGTTGCATTATCGTGCAGCAAAGACTTGTCGAGCAGTTTTGTTCCTTACGCCAATCTTAATATTAACGACACTTCGTGGGCAGGGGGAGGAACAAATACAGGTATACTGGATTCTATTGCAGGGGTGATTGATACATTGAGTTTTGTAGTGGATTCTTTTGATTGCTCTACCGGCAAAAGTATTGCTTGCAGCAATAACGATAACCTACAGGTTAATTTTCCGCCAATGTGTAATGGCAGCGGCGGCAGTTCTATGGTAAAAGCGGCTATTTTAATTTTGAAGAAAAGGGGAGATTTTATAAGGGTGCTGGCCCATACTAAAAACATTGAAAAACCATTGGAAGCTTCTTATTGTTTTTATATTCAACTAACGAATAAAGCGGGTCAGGAAATTGCTATGCCTCCGGGTATAAGCTATACCATTTCGTGGAAAGATGCCAATGCAAACAGTAAAATGGCTTTTTTTGAAGGATATGCTTCCAGGAATGTAGATACACTGATGAACTGGATGCCAAGCACCGGGGGCAATATCCATCCATCTTTTCAGCCGGGGAGTACCAATGTAAAAGGTTATGAGCTTATTACCAATACTACACACTGGATTGGCGGGTTAAAATATATAGATACTTCTGCTGGTACTACTGCAGCTAATATTGGATTTAATTCGTTGAATTTTACCAATAAAAACACGATTTCGTATGTAGTATTGAGAGATACAAAAACAGTAATCCGCATGGCTTCGGATAATAGCAATAAAACTTTTTATTGCACTAAAATACCAATTGGCGCAAGGGTTACTTTTGTTACCATCTCACCACCACATCCACACCCTCACTTGGGAACAAGAGACGAAACAATAGCTGCCGGCACCAATATTTTTAAAATAATGCCGGATAAAAAAACGGTTAATGATATTCATAATTTTTTAGAAAGCCTGTGAAAGCCCAATAAAACACTCCTTATAAAAGCCATAAATTCTATGGCTTTTATTCTTTTTTAAAATCAAATAACGTAGCTGTAAAAATGCCTCTTTCTCTTTTCTTAAATATAACATCCCAATTGCCTCTGTAACGCAATACTCTTGGCACGTATAAATCATCAAACTTCATCATTTCCACTTCCATTGTTACATCAAAATCATAAACACCGGCTTTATAACTTAAAGAATAAGTTCTGGTAAGTACTTGCAGGCTTTGCATATCGAAACGGGTAACCATAGCATCTACCACAATATCATTTTGTTTGGCGTTGCTTAAATCTTCTTTAGGCAATATGCTGAAAATATAACAGAGCGTTCCGTTGTATTCTTCAATGTCTAATTTATAGTCATAATATTTTCTTGCATGCTCATCGTACAGGTCTAGCTTGTCTCCAATAAAAGGAATGCCCGGAATTTTTTTACCCGGATTAAAAAACAAGGTTTTAAGTTGTTCTTTGTGTTTGCTGATACCCGATGTATTGGCAGTTGATGCTTGTTTCCCTTTTACAATATTATTCTCACCACAAATACTGCCATCTGTAAAAAAGAGACTGGCATATAATTCAGCCGTTAAATAATTATAGTTGTGCCTGCTTGTATAAAAATCTCCTGTTGTTTGTTCTTCTAACACCTGCATGGTTCTGCAACCACTGCTTCTTATTTGTTTTGTTTTGCCATACAGAGAGGCTTTGATGCTGCCCTTTTTATCCATCATCTTAATATCGTTGTAAGATGAATAGTTCAATATTCTCAGGTTCCTGAAAGCTTTATAGAATGTGGTATCTTCTTTTATTTGCTGCAATACTTTTATATAATCAAAATTATTCCTCACCATTACATTGGGTAATGTAATAGCACCTGCTGACCCATAAACGATAGTGTCTTTTTTTTGTTTAAGAGAATCTTGTGCGTTTAGGTCTTTGAAGAAGAACAATAAACAAAAAATAACAGTCAGGTTTTTCATTTAATGAAGGTCATTTTATAGTCCACTTTTGTTTTGCCTTTACTAATATCTGTTAATTTACTGGCCAGTAATTTTTTTCTAAGCGGCTTCAGGTAATCTATAAAAAGTTTTCCTTCAATATGGTCGTATTCATGCTGAATAATTCTTGCTGTTAATCCACTAAAAGTATCTGTTCGTTCTGTAAAACTTTCATCCATATACTTTAAGGTTACAGTTTCCGGCCTCATAATATCTTCTCTTATTTTGGGTATGCTTAGGCATCCTTCGTTGTAAGGCCACTCATCTCCTTTCAGTTCTACAATGCTTGCATTGATGAATACTTTTTTTGTTCCAGGCTCGTCTGTGTATTTACCCTTATCCTCATCTTCCTGGTGTTCAAATATCTGTGCGCTGTCAATTACAAAGAGCCGTATGTCTTTATTAATTTGTGGAGCAGCAAGCCCTACGCCGTTACTGGCGTACATGGTTTCCCACATATCTTCAATTAACTGATGCAGCCCCGGGTAATCTGTATCTATATCTCTTGCTTTTTTTCTTAATACCTGTGCACCATACGCCACAATAGGATAAATCATGAATTACTTTTTTAAAATAAAGTGCAAAAATAACGGCAATGTAATTAAGCAGCAAATCGCCGTGTATTAGCGGTTTTCCAAATATTCCTGAAGCATAATGGTAGCAGCTATTTTATCTACATTACCTTTTACCCTCCTGTCTTTTTTCTTCATACCCATTTCAACCATGGCCCTGCTTGCCATTTTAGAGCTGAATGTTTCGTCCAGCGTTTTAATGGGTGTGGAAGGGAATTCTTTTTTTAATTGTTGTATAAACCGGTGAACCAAAGTTGTTGCGTGTGTTGGCGATCCATCAAGGTTATAGGGCTCTCCAATCAGGATCAATTCTACAACCTCCAGGCGAAAATATTCTTTTAAGTAAGAGATCAGGTGTTTCGTATCTACAGTTGTAAGGGCCGATGCAATGATCTGTAAAGGATCTGTAACTGCAAGTCCTGTTCTTTTCCCGCCATAATCAATACAAAGAATACGAGCCACTGCGATAAGTTTTATGAAATATTGTGTTGTTAATCTTTTGTGTTCCTAACTTAAAAAAATATCTGTGATCACAAATAAAGCAAATACTACGCTGGCAATTCCGTTAGCAGTCATGAATGCAATATTCACTTTACTCAGGTCATCCGGTTTTACCAGTGAATGCTGATAAAGTAACATGCCCACAAATACGGCAATACCTATCCAGTAAAAAACGTGAAAATGCGCATAAATGCCCACAGTAATTACACAGGCAGCACTAAGCACATGTAATAGCTCAGATACCTTTAATGCTTTTGATTTGCCGAATACAGAGGGTATGGAATATAATTGTTGTGATTGATCGAACTCTACATCCTGTAAGGCATAGATCACATCAAAACCACTCACCCAAAAGATTACTGCTAACGAAAACAAAATAGGAACCATATTGAAAACGCCTGTTACTGCCAAATACGCTCCTATTGGGGCCAATGATAAACCTAAACCCAATACCAAATGACATAAAGGGGTAAAACGTTTGGTGTAGCTGTAAAATAAAATAACAAATAATGCTACGGGTGATAGGTAGAAGCAGATGCTATTAATGAAATAAGTGGCAGTTATAAAAATTAATGAAGAAAGGATAACAAACCTTAGTGCACTTTCTGCAGAAATAATTCCTTTCGGAATTTCGCGGATGGCTGTTCGGGGATTCCTGGCGTCGAAATGCCTGTCTAAATACCTGTTAAAAGCCATTGCAGCACTTCGGGCAGACACCATGCAAACAATAACCAATACAAATATTAATGCCAAATGTTGCAGGTTGTAAAATGTGGGTTGACTGGCACCTAAAAAGAACCCGATCAATGCAAAGGGCATTGCAAAAATGGTATGAGAGAACTTTACAAGGCTTAAATAATTTTTTACAGTACTCATGTTATCTGGTGATCAATTTTAATTTAGGTTCAACAAGTTTCCATAAAACAATTCCCGCAGCTACAGATATATTCAGTGAATGTTTCATGCCTAACTGGGGTATTTCTATGCAGCCATCACAAAGAGGTAATATGCCGGTGTCAACACCTTCTACTTCATTACCAAAAACTACAGCAATATTATCTGTTGGCTGTATGCTAAAATCAGGCAAAGGTATGCTGTTCTCAACCTGTTCAATAGCATACACCTTATAGCCTTTTTGTTTTAGGGCAATAACTGCATCTTTGGTTTGCTCAAAATATAGCCAATCTACTGTTTCAGTAGCGCCCAAAGCTGTTTTATGAATATCCCTGTGTGGTGGTTGTGGTGTGTAGCCGCACAAGCAAATTGCTTCAATTAAAAAAGCATCTGAAGTTCTAAAAACACTGCCTACATTGTGCATGCTGCGAATATTATCAAGCACCACAATAACCTTGTTTTTTTCGGCCTGCTTAAATTCTACTACAGATTTTCTGCCCAGTTCGTCCATGCTTAATTTTCGCATGGGGCAAAGGTAAAGTTATGCCGGTGGAATTGTAGTGCAGGTTTGCCGAATTTTTTATAGTGTTCAATCTATTCTTTCTACCTTTCTTGCTTACTTCAAACAATTAACTTATGAGAAAAATCACTTTCGTGTTTGCATTGTTGTTGTCGGCCGCCATGCAACTTCATGCACAAACGGAGACTATTGACGCTGCTACCATTGAGAAAATAAAAGAAGAAGGATTAAAACATTCGCAGGTAATGGATATCGTTTTTCATTTAACAGATATGGCCGGTAACCGGTTAACCAACTCTCCCGGTTATTTTAAAGCTGCGAATTATGCAAAAGATAAACTGGCAGGTTGGGGACTGAAAAATGCGAAGCTGGATCCCTGGGGTGAATTTGGAAAAGGCTGGGAATTACAAAAATCTTACCTCGCTATCAATGCGCCTTATTATAAACCGATACAGGCTTATCCTAAAGCATGGACAAGCGGTACAAACGGGTTAAAAACGGCAGAGGTAATAGCTGTAGATATAAAAGATTCGGTTACACTTAGTCAATATGCAGGTAAATTAAAAGGTAAAATCATTATCATAGATAAGTTAGATACCTACCAGCAAAGCTTTAAAGCAGACGCACATCGTTATGCCGATTCAGATCTTTTAAGAATGAGCAACGCACAACCACAGGCTCCAAGGCAACAGAATGGCGATACGGCAGCCACGCGCAGAATGTTTCAACAACGCAATGCACAACAGCGAACTGCAACACTGCTGAAAGATATGGCCAAAACAGAAGGCGCAATAGCCATATTGAGTAGCAGCACCCGTTTTCACGATGGTACTTTGTTTACGCAAGGAGGCGGTGGATATAAAGGAACCGACCCTGAAAACTTTTTAGATATGGTGGTAGGCATAGAAGATTATAATACCATATTGCGTTTGGTTAAAGCAGGAAGCCCTCTAAAAATGGATATAGATGTACAATCTAAATTTTATAGTAACGATTTGCAGGGATACAATGTGATTGCTGAAATTCCGGGAACGGATCCTAAGCTTAAAGATGAGATTATAATGATTGGTGCGCATTTAGACAGTTGGCATACAGGAACGGGTGCAACAGATAATGCTGCAGGTAGTGCTGTAATGATGGAAGCCATAAGGATTTTAAAAACATTGGGTATTCAAAACAAAAGAACCATTCGTATTGGTTTATGGGGCGGAGAAGAAGAAGGATTGTTAGGCAGCAGGGGCTATGTAAAGAAAACATTTGCCGATCCGGCAACGATGCAATTGCTACCGCAACACGAAAAATTCTCTTCTTATTTTAATATCGATAACGGAACAGGAAAAATAAGAGGCATTTATTTGCAGGGCAATGCTGCATGTAAAGATATTTTTGCTCAGTGGTTTGCGCCTTTAAAGGATATTACCGATGGCACTATTACCATTAGCAATACAGGTGGAACAGACCATCAGTCTTTCGATGGTGTTGGTTTGCCGGGTTTTCAATTCATTCAAGATCCGATGGAATATGATACCAGAACACACCATAGCAATATGGATGTGTATGATCATTTAAGCGAAGCGGATTTAAAACAAATAGCAACTGTGGTAGCGGCTTTTGTTTACAATGCATCTCAACGTGCTGAAAAATTACCGCGTAAAGAATTACCAAAACCAAGGCCGGCCGGTGGAATGGGATTTTAAGTGATAATAAAATAAGTGTAATTGTAGGCCCGCAAGATTTTTTGAAACCTTACGGGCCTTTTACTATCGAGCAAAAGTTGGGGCATTTCCTTCCATGAATACCCTTTAAAAATATTTGCTACTATTGCACCACATCTTCATACAAACTATTCACCACAGCTTTTACGGCTGCATTGAAACCTTTATCGTATTTGCCATCACAGCCATTGATGATGGCCACAATACCATAATGTTTTTTTCTGTTGAAGAACATGGCACTGTATAAACCATAAGCAACACCTGTATGTCCGGTAAGCTGCTGCCCATTAATCATATTCTCCACGTTCATCATGGCAAGAGCATATCCCTCTTCTTCCGAAATTTTCTTTTGCATTAGCTTGGAATTTTTTGAAGACATAATGCTCACGCCATCATATTTGCCATGATTCATATGCATCATCATGATTTTGGCTAAACCTGTTGCAGAAATTTTCATGCCACCTGTTGGTGAAAAAATGGGTGTACTGTAACCGAACCGGTAATTTTTAATGTCGTCACTTCGCGGATTATATGCCATAGGTTGCGGAACAAATTTTTGTTGGGTTGAATCGAAATCGTATAATGTTACAAAGAGGTCTTTATTTAGTGAATCCACGCAATAGCCGCCATACACATGTAAAGGTTGTAAAACATGTTTTTTTACATATACATCAAAACGTTCACCTGAAGTTTTTTCAATGATCGCTCCAACCATATTAAAATTCAAATTGCAATATTGATATCCTTTACCCGGAGCATAATTGTTATAACATTTTGCGTAATCAGCATTCTTAGCAGGGTTGATGGCATCGAAACTAAAATAACCCTGACTGTCATTCACACTTGATGTGTGAGATAACAACATTTTTAAAGTGATGGGAATATCCGGATATTTCGGATTACGAACTGTAAAACCAATCAAATTGCTTACATCATCGTTCAATGAAAGCTTACCGGCATCTACCAGTTGCATGATAGATGTTGCTGAAAAAGATTTTGAAATGGAAGCAATTCTGAAAATATCACTATCACTTAAAGGAATATTATGTTCAACATCTTTCATTCCGAAAGAATGCGTATACACTATTTTGTTATGCTTAACAACTACAGTAGAAACACCAACTATTTTGTATTGCTCCATTACCTTTTTGATATTGGCTTCAACTTTTTCATTTTGACAAAAAGCAGATGATGTAAAAACTATGGAGATAATTGTGCAAATTCCAGGCAGCAGGTGTTTTTTCATATGTTGGCTTTAATCAACTCAAATATAATTTGTATGGATGATGTTTTGAAATTTGTAATGCCGATAACTCAACACGTCATCCTGAAGATGCGAAGCATTATCCAGAATTTCAACTCTTATTATAAGATTCCAAATAGATTTTGGGATGACCGGAAGCGTGTAGATTTCTCGCCAACAACCTCAAAAAAACAGTAATTATTTGTCCACAATCTTAATTCCCCCTTCAAGGGGTTAGGGGGCTTCAATTATATTTGTTGCCCATGGCAAAGAGTAGTGCAGATACACCTTTAATGCAGCAACACAGGGCTATCAAACAAAAATACCCTGATGCCATTTTATTGTTCAGGGTAGGAGATTTTTACGAAACATTTGGTGAAGATGCCATTAAAGCCTCTGCTGTTTTGGGAATCACTTTAACCAAAAGAAATAATGGAGCCGCTTCTTCATTAGAACTGGCAGGCTTTCCACACCACGCTTTAGATACCTACCTGCATAAACTGGTAAAAGCAGGTTACCGGGTAGCCGTTTGCGATCAGTTAGAAGACCCTAAACAGGTAAAAGGCATTGTTAAGCGGGGGGTTACCGAAATGGTTACGCCAGGTGTGGCCATGAATGATAAGTTGTTGGAACATAACAGCAATAATTTTTTAGCTGCTGTTCATTTTGGCGAAAAAATATTGGGGGTAGCTTTTCTGGATATTTCTACAGGTGAATTCTTTGTGGCTGAAGGTGATGATGAATACATTGATAAATTGTTACAGAGTTTAAAACCTTCTGAAGTTATTTTTCAAAGAAGTCATCAGAAACAGTTTAAAGAATTATTCGGAACGAAGTTTTATACCTACACTCTGGAAAGCTGGGTGTTTGAAGAAGCCTTTGCAACGGAAAGCTTACTAAAACATTTTCAAACACATTCTTTGAAAGGGTATGGTGTTGAGAATATGCACAGTGGCATTGTTGCGGCAGGCGCGGTGTTGTACTATCTTAAAGAAACAGAGCACCCTAATTTGCAGCACATAACCTCTGTTCAAAGAATAGAGCGTGATGATTTTTTGTGGATGGACAGGTTTACCATTCGCAATTTAGAGATCATCAGCAGCGGTGGCGGTGAGGGGAACAGTTTGTTGAAAGTGATTGATCATACAGTGAGCCCGATGGGTGCAAGATTAATGAAACGTTGGACTGTATTGCCTTTGAAAGACATCAATAAAATCAATGAACGATTAGAGGCTGTTGAAATATTCATTAAAGAAGCAGATGCACGAAATCAGTTGATACAATTCATTAAACAATGCGGCGATATTGAAAGGTTGGTGAGTAAGATTCCGATGAAGAAGATCAACCCACGGGAAGTGATGTTGCTAGCGAAGGGTTTACAGCAAACGCAACTTATCAAAAACATCTGTTCATCACTTCCCAATAATTACATCAAACGTTTGGCTGATGGATTGAACACATGTTCAATCATTCTTCAAAAAATACAAAATGAAATTGTGGAAACGCCTCCTGTGGCTGCCAATAAAGGCGGTGTAATTAAAGAAGGCATTCATGCAGAATTAGACGAGCTAAGAAAAATTGCGAGTGGTGGTAAAGATTATCTCATCAATATTCAGCAAAGAGAAGCGGAGAAAACAGGGATCGGTTCTTTAAAAATTTCATTCAATAATGTTTTCGGTTATTATTTGGAAGTAACCAACATTCATAAAAACAAGGTTCCTTCAGATTGGATTCGCAAACAAACATTGGCCAATGCAGAAAGGTATATCACGCCTGAATTAAAAGAGTACGAAGAAAAAATTACCGGTGCAGAAGATAAAATAATGGCTATTGAACTGGGTTTGTATGATGCATTGCTTAATGCTTTGCAAGACTATATTCAACCCATTCAAACGAATGGAAATATTATTGCCAATTTAGATTGTTTGCTATGCTTTGCAGAAAATGCACTGAAGTATAACTATAAAAAACCGCAACTGCATGAAGGTTTTGAACTGGAGTTGAAAGATTCCCGCCATCCTGTTATTGAAAGATCCCTCCCTGTTGGCGAAGTATATGTAGCCAACGATATTGTACTGGATAATGATTCGCAGCAAATCATTATTCTAACCGGTCCGAACATGAGTGGTAAAAGCGCTATTCTTCGTCAGACTGCACTCAATACTTTAATGGCGCATATGGGAAGCTTTGTTCCGTCTGCGTTTGCGAAGATTCCGTTAACAGACAAAATCTTTACAAGAGTTGGTGCCAGCGATAATTTAAGTGGCGGAGAAAGCACTTTCATGGTAGAGATGAATGAAACGGCAAGTATCATTAATAATATTTCAAAACGTAGCCTGATATTGTTGGATGAAATTGGAAGAGGAACATCTACTTACGATGGCATTTCCATTGCATGGAGTATTGTGGAGTTCTTGCATCAATCCTCTTTCACACCCAAAACATTATTCGCAACACACTATCATGAATTGAATGAACTGGAAGAAAAACTACCGCGAGTAAAAAATTATCATGTAACGAATAAGGAAGTTGGCAATAAAATTATTTTTTTACGAAAATTAGCAGCAGGAGGAAGTACTCACAGTTTTGGTATTCATGTTGCGAAGATGGCAGGAATGCCGCCGAGTTTGATCGATAGGGCAAATGAAATTTTGAAGCAGTTGGAAGATAGCAGGGAGGCAGAAGGGAGTGAAAAATTAAAAGTGAAAAATGAAAAATTGAGTGAGGTTGTTAAAAATATTAGTGGATCGAAAATGCAGCTCTCTATTTTCGATGCACATTCCCAAACATTTGATGATATCAGGAAGTTGTTAACAGAAATTGATATTAACCGATTAACACCTGTTGAAGCATTAATGAAGCTGAATGAAATTAAGGGAATGCTGAAATGATCTTTACAAATAACTCAACCACCATTTTTTATTGTTCATCTTATAATTGTCGTAGCGCTTGCATATCGGGTAGAGCACAATAATCAATCCCATCCATACCAGATAAATCACCCATAAGGGAAACCCCCAATGCTGTGGCCTGAACAGGAAGGGTACGTTTACGTCAATAATATCTTTTGTGCCCTTGCCTGATGCAAAAAAGAAAATTACGGTAATAAGGTGTGCTAAAAAAAAGTGCCAGAGATAATAATAGAATGGAACCCTGCCATATACACTCACAATATTTGTCCAGCCAGCCCTGGTTCGTTCCAATAAAGAAAGCATTACCAGCGCCGGGCCAAGTGTAATACACAAATACAATAGTGATGGCGGATATTTGGCAACATTAATAAACGAAATAATGGTAAAAATGGTGCCTTTAGGCTGAAAGCTCCATTTGCTTGGGTCTCCGTAAACATTCCCATACCTTAAAACAATAAAAAAAACAATGACAGCAATGCCTAAATACAAAAGTTTCTTTTGCCGTTTTAAAGCATTGGCGTTTGGTTGATACCAGGCTCCAAGACAGTAACCCAACATCATTACCCCCACCCATGGAATTAAAGGGTACATAACGCCTACAAAATGTGTTTTGTTATATTGAAAGAAAGATTGCTGGTGTAACAATCCGTACCAGAAAGGTACCTGAAAGGGATTGGGATAAGAAAACCTGTCGAACCAATTATGAGTAAACACCATTACTATTGCCAGCCAGAAGATAACTCTAAAAGGTAAAAAAACAATAGCGGCCATCAACACCATAGATAACCCTATAACCCAAATTACCTGTAGTATAAGAAAATTGTATAAAGGGTTAAAAGTCATTAATAAGTTTACAATTACTATTTCTGCCAGCATAAGCCATAACCCTCTTTTTAATAAAAAAACGGATAATTCTTTTTTGGATTTTCGAAGGGCTTGCAGGTAAATGGATGTGCCCGACAGGAAAACAAATATTGGAGCACAATAATGTGTAATAAATCGTGTAAAAAATAAAGCAGGAGTAGTAGTGGTAATATTTGTAGGGTCTTCGTCTGCGCCATGTATATGCAAATAATCGCGTATATGGTCTAACGCCATAATAATCATCACTATGCCACGTAAAACATCAATACTGTTAATACGTTGCTTAACGGCTGGTGCAGAAATGGTCATTTTGGTTTGGTATTATTTTGTTTAAGGTGCGTTAATATACAATTTAGAATTTTGTTAAAAAAACAAATACTGGTTTTCTTAGGCTTTTAATATTAAAACCTAATGCCTAATTTGTTATGTTTGCCACGCTCTAAAAGCCAAAACCATGAATTTTAAAAAGACGAATAACCTTGTAGGTTGGATTGTTGGACTAATTGCTTGTGCCGTATACATTCTCACTGCCGAAGCAGGCGGTAGTTTTTGGGATTGCGGCGAATTTGTGAGTAGCTGTTATAAGTTACAAATCCCGCATCCGCCGGGAGCTCCCTTATTTGTAATGCTGGGAAGATTTTTTATTATTTTATTTGGAGATAATCCTATGAATGCTGCCAAGGCCGTAAATATCATGAGCGCCTTATGCAGTGGTTTCACCATTTTATTTTTATTCTGGACCATTACTCATTTTGCCAGAAAAATTGCAAAAGTGAGTGTGAATGGAAGCATGACTACCCCACAGGCTATTGCCATTATGGGGGCCGGTGCTGTAGGTGCTTTGGCTTATACTTTTAGTGATTCATTCTGGTTCAGCGCTGTAGAAGGCGAGGTATATGCTATGAGCTCTTTCTTCAGTGCTATCGTATTTTGGTCTATCTTAAAATGGGAGAATGTGGCCGATGAACCCGGGGCAGACAGGTGGCTGGTATTTATTTTCTTCCTTATAGGTTTATCAATTGGGGTGCACCTGTTATGTTTATTAAACATACCTGCCATAGTAATGGTGTACTATTTTAAAAAACGCGAACACTTCAATTACGCCCTTATACGCAAATGGTTTTTACGATTAATGATTGTTGGCGGTATACTTGCTTTTATAGGAGCTTTAATTGGAGCTGCCGGTGAGGCAAATGAAGAACGTGGCATTAGTATGGATGGCACCATGGCCGGTCTTATGATTATTGGTACTGCTATTGCTATTGGATTATTGTTTGCGGTAGAAAGGTTTTATAAAGAGAGAAAAGATTATTATGGTGGTATCTATATTTTCTTTGTGTTAGGATGCTTGCTTACAGGCGTTGTTCAGATAGCAGTGATTCAATATTCCATTGCAGGTGCCGGAAAGTTTGATATCCTGTTCAGAAATAATTTCGGACTGCCATTCTTTAGCGGTTTTACTTTCTTCTTTGTGTTACTCGCAATTCTTATTTGGCTTGGCTTGCGATATGCCAACAAAAAAGGATGGGCATATATACGTCTTGCACTATGGGCATTTGCTTTTATGCTTATTGGATATAGCACCTATTTAACTACAATGATCCGCAGTAACGCAGATCCTGCGGTAGATATGTATAATGTAGATAATCCTATCAGTTTAGTTGGTTACCTTGGCCGGGATCAATATGGAGATTTTCCATTATTGTACGGTCAAAAATTTACGGCAGATCCTATTGACTATAAGCAGGGTGCAGTAAGGTATCAGAAAGGGAAAGACAAATATATTGTTATTGGTAAAGAAGGGCATTATGTGTATGCTCCTGAAGATAAAATGGTATTACCCCGTGTTTGGGATGCCAGTAACGATCAGTACCATGCAGATTATTATGCAAGCTTTTTAGGTATTAATAAAGTAAGAGATAAAGATGGCCGTGAAAAATACGATACGGAAGAGGGAAGAAGGCCTAATCAAATAGATAATGTTCGCTTTTTTGCACAATACCAGGTTTATTGGATGTATTTCCGCTACTTCATGTGGAACTTCAGCGGTAAACAAAACGATATACAGGGTGTTTTCCTTGGCAATGTTAGAGATGGTAACTGGATTAGCGGTATCCCTGTAATAGATAACCTATTGTATGGCCCGCAAAGTGCCATGCCAGACAGCCTTAAGAACAACAAAGCACATAACACCATGTTTATGCTGCCGTTTATTTTAGGAATGATCGGTTTGTTCTATCATTATAAAAAACGTGGAGACGATACCCTGGTAAATGGCCTATTGTTCTTCTTTTCCGGGCTGGCTATTGTGTTATATCTTAACCAGGCGGGCAATCAGCCACGTGAACGTGATTACGCATATGTTGGATCTTTCTACGCATTTGCTATATGGATTGGCATTGGAGTAATGAAAGTGATTGAATGGCTTCAGAAAAAAATGAGTCAAACCACTGCAGCAGCAATGGCCACAGCAATTTGTTTGTTGGCAGTTCCTGTTTTAATGGCCCAGCAGGAATGGGATGATCATGACAGAAGTAAAAAAGTGTTGGCAAGAGACCTGGCCAAAGATTACCTGGAAAGTTGTGCCCCAAATGCTATCCTATTCTCTTTTGGCGATAACGATACTTACCCCTTATGGTATGCGCAGGAAGTGGAAGGTATAAGAAGAGATGTTCGTGTAATCAATTATAGTTTATTGGGAATTGACTGGTATATTAACCAGTTACGTTATAAAGTGAATGAAAGTGCACCGATTGATGTAATCTGGTCTCCCGATCAGATTGAGGGTCGCAAAAGAGATTACATCGTGTATCAGCCTAAACCAAACATTCCTGATGATCGCTACTATAACCTGTACGATATGATGAAGAATTATGTAGGAAGTGATGATCCGGATAAAATGCAAGACAGGGGTGGTGGTGAAACAATCAATACTTTCCCTGTGAAAAAAGTAGCAATACCGGTTGATAAAGAATTTGTTCTTAAGAATGGCACAGTTACAGCAAAAGACAGCGTTGTTAGCGAGGTTCGCTTTGAGATACCTAAATATGGATTGATGAAAAACGACCTGGCAGTACTGAATATAATTGCTGCCAATAACTGGAAAAGGCCGATTTATTTTACCGGAGATTTTGGTGAACTCGGATTTGGAAAATTTGTACGCAGAGATGGCCTGAGCTACCGGTTTGCTCCGGTTGAGAATGATGATGTGAATGCAGATTGGATGAAAGATGTGGTAATGAATAAATTTGGTTTTGGCAATGCCAATATAAAAGGCGTTTATTACGATGAAGAAAACAGGCGCCATTTACAAAGTATTCGTACAGCTTATGCCGATTTAGGAAGATACCTTGCAGACAAAGGAAGAAAAGAAGAAGCAAGAGAAGTATTGGAAAAAGCAGACAAATCTATTGACCAGGATAACTATCCTTACGGTATGGTTAGCCGAGGCAACATGCATAACAGGGTATCACTGGTTTTCCTTGATGCTTGTTACAGGGCTGGAGATACAACACTGGCTAAAAAAGTAGCAGAGTCTGTTAAAAAAGATTTGCAACAACAGGTTAAATACTATAATGCTTTAAGTGGAAGAGATGCTGAAAATATGTCTGATGAAAAACGTGCAGCAGAAAGCTACCTGCAAGGCATTCAGCAAATGGAACAGATATACACCAATAATATACCTGTGCCTAAACCAGTTGAAAAGCTAAGCGGTGGAAACCAACCTAAAGACTCAACAAAAAAATAACAGTTGAAATTACTGATATCGAAAATGCCCCGTACAAGACGGGGCATTTTTTGTTGCAACTTTATAAAAACCAATGTACTTTTTCTCTTGAAGGAAAAAGCACTAAAAAATTTAAGAACGAATGATAATACAGTTCATCCGTTCACACGCCTTGATTTAGCTTTTGTGTTATTGTGAATTGTGTGATAATAATTCTATTGCTCATATCTCTTTGTGCAAAAGCTGAGTAATGCGGAACAACAAAAAATGCTGAATATCTTTTTGTCTTGATTTTTTATTTGGCACTTCCTTTTGCATCAAGGCAAAAGAAAGTAAGAATAGATAAATTAACTTAGTAGAATGATTGGTCACCGTTTCATACAATTTAATCCCAACGAAAATGCCAAATCAAAATTTGAGCAGATGCTTGATATTTTTATGCAACTGCTCGCATATACTAATGGCGACGCAAGTGAGGCTTTAAGTTGGATGAATGAATTAGATAAACAATACCGGCTAACAGATGACGACTATGGTATGGGAGATTTTATTGAAGACCTGAAACAAAACGGATATTTACAGGAAAACCCTGCTAACGGTTCTGTGAATATTACCGGAAAAAGTGAGCAAACCATTCGTAAAAAAAGCCTTGAAGAAATTTTCGGTAAACTCAAGAAAACGAAACAGGGCAATCACCAAACATTTAAGCAAGGCAGTGGAGATGAAGTAAATCCCGATACAAGGCCGTTTCAATTTGGTGATATGCTGGAGCAAATAGATTTTACAGAAAGCATCCGTAATGCACAAATTAACCATGGGGTAGAAAATTTTCATTTACAGGAAGATGATTTACACATAAGAGAAACAGACTTTAAAGCTCAAACATCTACCGTATTAATGATTGATATTTCTCACTCAATGATCTTGTATGGTGAAGACAGGATTACACCTGCTAAGAAAGTAGCCATGGCTTTGAGCGAGCTGATCACTACAAGGTATCCTAAAGACACATTGGATATTGTTGTATTTGGGAACGATGCCTGGCAAATTGAGATCAAAGATCTCCCTTATTTGCAAGTAGGGCCTTATCATACCAATACGGTAGCAGGATTAGAACTGGCTATGGATATCTTGCGCAGAAGAAAAAATTCCAATAAACAGATATTTATGATTACGGATGGCAAGCCAACTTGTTTAAAGATCGGTGGACGCTATTATAAAAATAGCTTTGGCCTGGATAGAAAAGTTGTCAACCGATGTATTAATCTTGCTGCTCAATGTAAGAAACTGAAAATTCCTATTACAACGTTTATGATAGCTTCAGATCCTTATTTGCAAAAATTTGTGCATGAATTTACAGAAATGAATCATGGGAAAGCTTTTTTTGCAAACCTTGATAAGTTAGGCGCGTTTGTTTTCAGAGATTTTGAAAGCGGAAAGAGGAAGTCGGTTTATTAGAAAAAATAGAAGATAGGAGACAGGGATTTCAAGTTAACCTTTTAAAAAAATTATGAATATTCACAATATAAAAACCTTAGGTGATTTAAAGAAAAGCGGCTACAAACCTTTATCTGTTAAAGACGAAGTACGAAAAAATCTGATTGATAAAATTCGCTCAAAAGAAAATCCTTTTGCCGGTATTGTAGGGTATGAAGATACCGTGATACCGGATACGGAAAGGGCTTTATTGTCTCGGCATAATATTTTATTCCTGGGGTTGCGGGGGCAGGCAAAAACAAGAATGGCTAGAAAGATGACAGAATTGTTAGACGAATATATTCCCATTGTTGCCGGCAGCGAAGTGAATGATGATCCTTTTCACCCATTAAGTAAATACGCCAAAAATTTAATTGCACAACATGGTGATGAAACACCTATTCATTGGGTGAATAGAACAGAACGTTATGGCGAAAAACTGGCAACACCAGATGTAAGTGTTGCCGACCTGATTGGTGATATAGACCCTATTAAAGCGGCAAATTTAAAACTCAGTTTTGCCGATGAGGAAGTAATTCATTATGGCATTATCCCAAGAAGCAACAGAAGTATTTTTGTAATTAACGAATTGCCCGATCTTCAGGCACGTATCCAGGTGGCTTTATTTAATATTTTAGAAGAAGGCGACATTCAGATACGGGGGTTTAAATTAAGAATACCTTTAGACATTCTGTTTGTATTTACTGCCAACCCTGAAGATTATACCAATAGAGGGAGTATTGTAACTCCTCTGAAAGATAGAATACAAAGCCAGATACTTACACATTACCCAAAAACCATTGAACACTCTTTGGCTATTACCGAGCAAGAAGCTAATGTGCCGGAAGAGCAAAAAGAAAAAGTGGTTGTAAGCGATTTAATGAAGCGGCTGGTAGAACAAATTGCATTTGAGGCGAGGAATAATGAATATGTAGATAAGAAAAGCGGCATTAGTGCAAGGCTTACCATTGCTGCATTTGAAAACCTGGTTAGCGGTGCAGAACGAAGGGCCATTATACACAATATAAAACAAACACAGGTTTGGGTAAGCGACCTTGCAGGAGTGGTGCCAGCCTTAACCGGGAAAATAGAATTGGTATATGAAGGTGAACAGGAAGGCCCTTACCAGGTAGCATTGAATTTGATTGACAAGGCCATTAGAAATATTTTCATTCAGTATTTTCCGAATCCTGATCTTCAGAAAAAGAAAAAAACAACCGGTAAAAGATCTGCCGATGAAAGAAATGAAAAAGAAGAGCATCCGTATAAACAGGTTATTCGCTGGTTTGATGCAGGAAACCATCTGGACTTATTTATAGATATGAATGATGAAGCGAAAATAGAGGCGTTGTATAAGGTAGATGGTTTGTATGGGCTTGTAAAAAAACATTATCATACGGCCAGCAACAAAGAGAATGCATTGCTGATGGAGCTGGTATTATATGGACTGTCTGCTTACTCACTTATCAGTAAAAAAATTATTGAAGGCAGAATTGAATTTAAAGACCTGATGGGAAGTATGATGAACCTTAGCAATATAGGGTTCAATGATGATGAGGAATTGAATGAAGATGACTTCCATTAAACAAAAAACCATTCGAATATATCGAATGGTTTACTTTGGGGTAGGTTTAGTGGTTGAAAGGATTAATATCCTAATTATTTCCTCCTTGTCTTCCTCCGCCCTGCATCATTCTTTGTGCCTGTTGCGCTAAAGCATCTTTTACTTTTTGTGCAAGGTCTTTAGGTAATGCTGCATCTAATCTTTTATCTCTTGCTGTAGCCAGTTCTTTCATTTTAGACATTTTATCATCCTGGCTTAAATTCTGATCTCTGAATACTTCCATTTGCTTGGGGCGGAAATCATTGGTAATGGCAATAACAGAATCAACCTGAACGTCATTTAACCCAAGTGATTTATATCTTTCTTTCATCATGGCCAAACGTTGTGCAGGATCCATTTGCCCGCCACCGGGAGGCTGCGCTATAACATGGGTAGCTCCGGCAAAAAATAAGATGGTTAAGAGTGCTAATACTTTCTTCATATTATTGATTTTGGATACTGAATATAGAAAGAATATAATTTAACCAATATTATTATCGGTAGAAATGATACGGAAGCGGATGTAAACAGATACGCCACCGTATTTACGGTGGCGTATGGTTTTGGTTGCTTGCTCTAACGTAATACTATCTTAACAATAGCATTTCACGGTACTTTGGCAGGGTCCAGTCTTCATCATTTACCAAATGCTCAAGTTTATCTACATGGTAACGAATATCATCAAAGAATTTTTCTTTCACCTGAGAACAATAAGCAATTGCTTTCGTTCTTGTATTCTCAATTGCATTGGCAATTTTTCTGGCTTCTACCAAAGCATCTACTTTTTCGTATACTGCCTGTATGTGTTTGCTTACATCGGTTAAAATTGCTAACTGGGCTTTATAAGCACTTTCCGGTAAGCCGGCAGATTTAAAACTATTAATATTGGTTAATAAATCATTCTGATAGGCAATGGCTGCAGGAATTACATGATTTAATGCAAGGTCTCCCATAACCCTGGCCTCTATTTGAACTTTCTTAATATATTTTTCCAATTCAATCTCGTGCCTCGCCTCTAATTCTACATGGGTATATACATGGTTGCTTTCAAATAATTTTTTGGCTTTATCCGAGATCATTGCATCTAATGCTAAAGGGGTAGTGGGTATATTGGGTAAACCTCTTTTTTCTGCTTCTTTATGCCATGCCTCACTGTAACCATCTCCTTCAAACAATACTTTTTTACTATCAACAATATATTTTTGTATAACCTGCATAATGGCAATCTCTTTTTTCTCGCCTTTAGCAATTAAGCCGTCAACCTCATTCTTAAACTGTTTTAATGTTTCGGCCATAATCACATTCAATACAGTCATCGGGCTGGCACAGTTGGCAGTAGACCCTACTGCACGGAATTCAAACTTATTGCCTGTAAAAGCAAAGGGAGAAGTTCTGTTTCGGTCTGTATTATCTAAAAGCAATTCAGGAATGGAGCGGTGAATGTCTAATTTCAGGATTGCTTCATCCTGCTCATCAAATTTATCGCCAACCCTTTGTTCAATCTCATTCAGCACTTTTGACAAATATTGGCCTACAAAAACTGAAATGATAGCCGGGGGCGCCTCATTTGCGCCTAAACGATGATCGTTACCTGCAGATGCAATAGCAGATCTTAACACATCGGCATAATCGTGAACAGCTTTAATGGTATTCACAAAAAATGTTAAGAACATTAAATTGGTTTTGGGTGTTTTCCCGGGGCTCAATAAATTAACACCGGTATCGGTAGCCATACTCCAGTTATTGTGCTTGCCACTGCCATTAATACCTGCAAATGGTTTTTCATGAAGCAATACCCGTAATTTATGGCGACGTGCAACACGGTCCATAATGTCCATTAATAATGAATTATGGTCTACTGCAACACTTACTTCTTCAAAAATGGGAGCCACTTCAAATTGTGAAGGGGCTACTTCATTATGGCGTGTTTTTAAAGGGATGCCCAGTTTGTAACATTCAGTTTCAAAATCCCTCATAAAGGCATATACTCTTTCCGGTATAGAGCCAAAATAATGGTCTTCCAGTTGCTGGCCTTTAGCAGGTGCTGCACCAAAAACAGTTCTTCCGCATTGTACAATGTCCGGACGGGCATTGGCAAGGCTTTCATCAATTACAAAATATTCCTGCTCCCATCCTAAAGTGGCTGTTACCCTTGTAATGTTTTTGTCAAAATAATTGCAAACTGCTACTGCAGATTCGTTTAAAGATTCCAAAGCTTTTAATAACGGAGCTTTATAATCTAGGCTTTCTCCGGTATATGAGATGAAAATAGTAGGAATACACAATGTTTTACCGTTACCAATTTCCATAATGAATGCAGGAGAAGAGGGGTCCCATGCTGTATAGCCTCTTGCTTCAAATGTAGCACGTAAGCCTCCGTTAGGGAAAGAAGAAGCATCGGGTTCTTGTTGTATTAATGCAGAACCATCAAATTCTTCAATGGCAGTGCCATCGCTCTTAATTGTAAAAAAGCTATCGTGTTTCTCAGCAGTTGTACCTGTTAAAGGTTGAAACCAGTGTGTAAAATGTGTTACGCCTTTACTTTCTGCCCAGGCTTTAATGCCATTGGCAATTTGACTGGCCACGGTTCGGTCAATTTTTTTACCGTTTTTAATACTGGCTACTAAACTTTTGTAGCCTTCATCACTTAAAAACTGGCGGGCGGTTTTTAAGGTGAAGACGTTTTCCCCAAAAATGGCTGTTATTTTTTGGGAATGAACGCCTAATGTTCCTTCCGGTTCATTGGTGAGATTGCTGATTGCTTGAAAACGAAGAGACATACTTTTTTAGATTTATTCCTACAAAAAAACTTAAAACTTAAAGAAAAAACAATTTTTTTATTAAATTAATACAAAATAACAGGTAGTATCCTATAAATCAAATACATAATTTAATTTTTAATATAAATATTAG
>OFTX01000471.1_pt1 | contig 21359 bp, 15 predicted proteins | sample 1775051 | NCBI WGS metagenome assembly OFTX01 (sample SAMN08195772, study PRJEB24354) | sludge metagenome | isolation source: sludge from phenol fed wastewater aerobic bioreactor A | place: India: Nagpur | collected 2016-09-15
GGACGACCTTGGCAGGGGTGCGGTGGGCCTCGGCGATCAGCGGGATGTCCATCGTCATCGGCTCGAGAATCACCGGGGTGTCGCCTTCCGAGATGCTGTCGCCCTCGGCGACGAGCACCTTCCAGACGTTGGCGACCATCTCGGCCCGGACTTCCTCCGCCATCGACATTCCTTTCCGCCACGTGCTTCTCACGTGCCAACGGCACCCGCTGCCGTGCCCCGAGGGGTATTGCATGGTTCGTTCACGGGAGTGAGGTACATCCAACCACGGCGCCGAGCGCGATGTGTCCGGCGACCCTGCGCAGCATGGCACGATGGAACGCGGTGCGCCACCGCGGCGCGCTCGGTCGCCGCAGCACCCACGGTGGCCACGAGCAACCACGTCGTCCGGCGATCAGCGCATCGTCATACGCGACAGCACAGCGAGGAGTAACGATGGGCAAGCGCTCACGCAAGAAGAAGGCCCGCAAGGGATCGGCCGCGAACCACGGCAAGCGCCCGAACAGCTGAGCGTGCCGTCGGCAGCAGTCAATCGTCCGACTCGGGCCCGGCCTCCGCGGACAGCGCGGAGGTCACGGATAGCGTGACGGCCGTCATAGACGTCATCTCCGCCATCGACGACGCGACGGTCTCGGACGTCTCGGACGAAACCATCTCGGACGCGACCGAGACACCCCCGGACGCTGTGGATTCGGTGGATTCTGCACGCCAGGCGACCAGCTGCGTAACGATCCGTTCCCGCAGGTGCGAAGGGGCATGGTCGCCGCCGCACTTGAGCGCCAGCAACTGCTTGAGTTTCGTGTCGATGCCGGCTTCCTCCAGGCACGGCGAGCAGTCGTCGAGGTGCCGCTGGATCGCCGCGCGCCGCTCCGGGTCGAGCTCGTTGTCCAGGAACCGCCAGACGTCCAGCATGACGTCGGCGCAGTCGTCACCGGCGCTCTCGTCGCCGATGGTGCCGTCCGGATCGGGTGCGCACACCATCATGAACCCTCCGTGACAGGCGAACCCGCGGCATCCGGCCGGATCAGCCCCTGTTGCGTCGCATAGTCCGTAAGCAGGTGGCGCAACTGCGCGCGCCCGCGATGCAAGCGCGACATCACGGTGCCCAGCGGGGTGTCCATGATCTCCGCGATCTCCTTGTAGGCGAAGCCCTCGACATCCGCGAGGTAGACGGCCAGCCGGAATTCCGCGGGCAATTCCTGCAGCGCACTTTTCACATCGCTGTCCGGAAGCCGGTCCAGCGCCTCCATCTCGGCGGAGCGCAGACCGCTCGACGTGTGCGACTCGGCCTCCGCGAGCTGCCAATCGGTGATCTCGTCGGTGGCCTGCTCGAGCGGCCGCCGCTGGCGTTTGCGGTAGTCGTTGATGTACGTATTGGTGAGGATGCGGTAGAGCCAGGCGCGCAGGTTGGTGCCCGGCTTGAACCGCGAAAAGGCGCCGAACGCCTTGAGATAGGCCTCCTGCACCAGGTCTTCGGCGTCCGCGGGGTTGCGGGTCATGCGCATGGCGGCGGCGTAGAGCTGGTCGAGCAACGGCATCGCCTCGGCGACGAACCGCTCGGAGAGTTCTGGGTCCGGTGCGGTCTCGGGCCATGCGTCGGGCTCAGTGTCGGGCTCAGTTTCCGCCGCTGTGCCGATGTCGGCGTCGGGCTCCGTGCCGATGTCGGCGTCGGGCTCCGTGCCGGTTTCGGCGTCGTGCGCGGCCGCGCGTGCGGTCTCGCGTCCGCCGTCGGTCGGCAGATCGGGTATGACGATGTTCGCGGGCGCACCGCTGTCGGCAGGCGCGGCGTCAGAAGCGGCTGTGTCAAGGGGCGTCGCACCGGACGTAGGCACAGCCCTCGACGGTGCTGGTCCGGCCACGGTCACTCCCTCGGCGATCGGCACGACGGGAACGGTCTGTCCCTGGCCCGCCGCGTCCGGATAGCCTACCGCCGCAGTACGACAGCGAGCCCGAGCCGGTCGCCCGCCCCGGGAGGTTTGGGGGGACCGGGAGCCACGCATGTTCCGGGGGGAACTCGAAGAACGGGAAGTGCGCTCGGCATCTTTCTGGCCGACCAAGGTCGCTGGCACGGGCATACCTCCTCGGTCTGAGCCAACGCGGGATCCCGGCGCGATATTCCCGGGCTGCAGCGCCGGGCGGCGGCCCCGCCCACCGCATGATCGAGCCACTGTCAGACGGCGGGCGTATGGTCGCGCACGGACGAACCAGCGCAGTGACAGTGAGTGACAGGGTTCAACAAGAACGTTCGACGACTACATTGGGCAACTACGTCAGGGTTCGAACCGCAGGCAAGGCAGGCCAGACAGCACACGTTACGACAGAGACCGGACCGGGTAGACACCAAGCACCACCCGAACGACAACGCGCGGGGGGACGATGATCAGCTTCCGATCGGTGGGCAAGACCTATCCGGGCGGCACCCACGCGGTCGCCGGGATCGATCTCGACATCCCCGCCGGGAAGCTCACCGTCTTCGTGGGGCCGTCCGGGTGCGGCAAGACGACCTGCCTGCGGATGATCAACCGCATGGTCGAGCCGTCCACCGGGACGGTCGCGATCGACGGCGTGGACGTGCGCGATACCCACGCGGCGCAGCTCAGGCGGGGCATCGGGTACGTGCTCCAGAACGTGGGCCTGTTCCCGCATCGCACCGTGCTCGACAACATCGCGACCGTCCCCGTGTTGAACGGCGTCGGACGGCGCCGGGCCCGCGCCCGGGCCGCGGAGCTGCTGGAGCGAGTCGGGCTGTCCCCGGAGGTGGCGCGCCGCTATCCGGCGCAGCTCTCCGGCGGGCAGCAACAACGGGTCGGCGTCGCGCGGGCGCTCGCGGCCGACCCGCCCATCCTGCTGATGGACGAGCCGTTCTCGGCCGTCGACCCGGTGGTCCGCGCCCAGCTGCAGGACGAGATGGTGCGCCTGCAGGCCGAGCTCGGCAAGACCGTCGTCTTCGTGACGCACGACATCGACGAGGCGCTGCACCTCGGGGACCTGATCGTGGTGTTCGCGCCCGGCGGCCGGATCGCCCAGGTCGCCGAGCCCGCCACGCTGCTGGCCGCCCCTGCGGACGACTTCGTCGCCGACTTCGTCGGGCACGACCGCGGCTACCGCGCCCTGTCTTTCGCCGATGCCGGACCGCTGCCGATGGTGCAGGCGCCCACCGTCGATTTCGCATCCGCCGTCGCCGCGGCCCATGCGGACGGGCAGGTCGGCGAGTATGACGATGTTCTCGGGGCCGGGCGCGGACTGCCCCGATGGGCGTTGTTGGTGGACGACCGTGGGCACCCGCAGGGCTGGCTGGACCGTGCCGGCCTCGTCGCCGGGCGGCCGCTCACCCGCGACGACATCCGCCTCGGCGGCACCCTCATCCGGCCCGGCGGATCACTGCGATCGGCGCTGGACGCGTCCCTGTCGTCGCCGTCCGGGGCGGGCGTCGCGGTCGATGCGGACGGCCGACTGATCGGCACCGTGTCCGCGCAGGCTGTGCTCGCCGCCATCGAACGATCGCGCGCCGCCGCGGCGTCGCCGGAGGCGGAGGGGCCCGTCGTGGGCTTCGCCGACAGCGACACCGTCCGAGCAGTGGGCGAAGCGAGATGAGCAGACCATGAACTGGGATTGGCTGGCGCGCAACGCATCCGAGATCATCTCGTGGACTCTGGCGCACGTATTGCTGTCGGGAGTGCCGACCGTGGTCGGGCTCGCCCTGTCCATCCCGCTGGGTGCGCTGGCGAGCCGGTACCGGTGGGCGTACCCGCCGACGGTGACGATCGCCGGGCTGCTCTACACGATCCCGTCGATCGCGCTGTTCGTGCTGCTGCCCGGGATACTCGGCACCGGCATCCTCGACCCGATCAACGTGATCGTGGCGCTCACCCTGTACACCGTCGCGCTGATGGTGCGAACCGTGGCCGACGCGCTCACGGCAGTGCCGCCCGACGTCCGTCAAGCCGCCGTCGCCATGGGCTACCGGCCGCTGCGGCGCCTGATCACAGTTGAGCTGCCGGTGGCGATACCGGTGATCGGCGCAGGCCTACGGGTCGCGGCGGTGTCCAACGTGTCGCTGGTGGCCGTCGCCGCCCTGATCGGCGTTCCGCAGCTCGGACAGCTCTTCACGCAGGGGCAGCAGCTGGACTTCTACACGCCGATCGTCGCGGGCATCGTGCTGTGCGCAGCCATCGCCGTCATCTTCGACGCGATCATCCTGTCCACGGTGAAACTCGCCACCCCGTGGCGCAGACTCGGGCGGGCAGCGGCATGATCGGCGACATCTGGGCGTGGTTGACCACCTCCGCGCATTGGACCGGCTCCGACGGGATCTGGCAGCGCACCGAAGAACACGTCGAGTACACGCTGATCGCGGTGGCGGTGGCCGCCGTCATCGCGCTGCCGATCGGTGCGCTGATCGGCCACACCGGCCGCGGAACCGGACTGGTCGCCGGAACTGCCGACGCGCTCCGCGCACTCCCGTCGCTCGGGCTCCTGGTGATGCTGGCGCTGTGGGCCCTCGGGCACCTGCCGGTCGGCATCGCGCTGCAGACCGCGTCGATCGCGGTGCTGGCACTGCTGGCGATCCCGCCGATGCTGACCAGCACCTATGCGGGCGTCGCGGCGGTGGATCCGGCGGCCCGGGATGCCGCCGAGGGCATGGGGATGAGCGGGGGCCAGGTGCTGCTCCGGGTGGAGCTGCCTATCGCGGTTCCGCTGCTCTTCTCCGGCCTGCGGTCGGCATACCTGCAGGCGGTGGCAACCGCGACAATCGCCGCGTTCGTCAGCCTGGGCGGCCTGGGCCGGTACGTGATCGACGGTTTGGCGCAGCACGACTACCCCAAGATGGCGGGCGGCGCCCTGCTCGTCGCCGTGCTGGCTGTTTTAGGTGATCGGATACTGGCAGTGGTCGGTCATTTCGCGGCTTCGGCCGGGCTCACCAGCCGGCGAAGGCTATGGGCGAACGCATCGCCATACCGGTCGTCATATCCGACGGCATCACTCAGCGAAACGCAACCCGAGGTGGTGAACGCAGCACGGCAATGACGGACGCACCGGTGGCGCCAAGCGCTAACTGACGGTGGCCACCGGGCGCCGCCGACACGATCCTCGCCCGGGGGGCCGAAAGGGGTCCTCCGGGAGGGACACAGAAGAGGGAGAGTTCTCCAGTGAAACGCACACGAATGCACGTGACGACCGTCGCGATGGCAGCCATCGCCGCCGCGGGCCTGCTGCTCGCCGGCTGCGGGTCGAATACGAATCCGCTGAACAGTTCGGCGGGATCCAGTTCGTCAGAGTCGAGCGGGGCGCAGTCGAGCGGGGCGGGGTCCGGCGGCGCGTCGAGCACCGCGGGCGGGTCCGGCGGATCGGAGACGTCGCCGGCTACCGGATCCACCGAGGGCGGCGGGGCCGGGCAGACCTCGCCGGGCAGCACCGGCACCGGACAGCAGCAGGTGGTGATCGGGTCGGCGAACTTCACCGAGAGCGAGCTGATCGCGGACATCTACGCAGCCGCACTCAAGGCGGCGGGCGTGCCGGTGACGACGCACCTGAACATCGGCGCGCGCGAGGTCTACCTGCAGGCGATGCACGAGGGTTCGATCAACCTGCTGCCCGAATACACCGGCGGGCTACTCGCCTACTACGACAAGACGTCGCCGGCGCACAGCCCGCAGGACGTCTACGCGGCGCTGCAGAAGGCGCTGCCCGCGGACCTCGAGGTGCTCAAGTACTCGGCGGCGCAGGACCAGGACTCGGTGACCGTCACCAAGGCGACGGCGGACAAGTACCACCTGGTCTCGATCGGTGATCTCGCCCCCGTGGCCGGGCAGATGACGCTCGGCGGCTCGAGCGAGTGGCAGACCCGGGCGGACGGGCCGACCGGGATGGCGAAGCTCTACGGGGTGACGTTCAAGGACTACAAGGTGCTCGATCCGGGCGGCCCGTTGTCGGTGAAAGGGCTGCTGACCGGCCTGGTGCAGGCCACGGACATCTTCACCACGGACCCGGCGATCGAGGAAAACAACTTCGTGGTGCTCAAGGACCCGAAGAACCTGTTCCTCGCGCAGAACGTGGTGCCGCTGATCGCGAAGTCGGTGGCGACGCCGCAGGTGACGGGTGTGCTCGACGCGGTGTCGGCGAAGCTGACCACGACGGACCTGACCGATATGCAGAAGACGATCAACGACACGAAGGCGAACGTGGCGGACGTGGCGTCGACGTGGGTGTCGAAGAACGGGTTGGGGTAGGTTTGCCGGGCGGGTGATCGGGCGTGCGTCGGGGGGCGCCCCGGGGCGGGCTGGCGTCGGGACGGGCGTCCGGAGGTGCGCTGACCGCGTGTGGCAGGCTGCGGATATGGCTCGCTCCTCCGGCGCTGCGGCGACCCCGGCGATCGCGGCGTTGACGCGCGGACGTTGCATCAGCAAACACTCCTGGGATTTCAGCGGCGGGACCGATGTTGCCAGGATCTCGGCTGAGCCAAATCCGGTAGTATTCATGTCTCAGGTAGTCCGATCTGGGTTCCACAGTTTGCGGATCCAACCGGAAGTTGGCATAGTTCGTGTCAAGTACTGGTCATGCAGAGCGCGCACTCCGCGCGAATTGTCTAGTAAGGGGCATAGTGGCGGGCGTAATGGCACGATCCTGGTGGCCAGCAGCAACGCTCGGAGTTGCTAGTGCCGCAGGAGGTACTCTCCTTGCATTCGAGGCACTGATTGGCTTACGGGTCATATCGACGACATCCTTTTTCATCACGCTCCTAATCGCGCATATTCTAGCTTTTGCTATACTGCTCATCATTGTTTACGTGTCGCAATCATGGCGCCCACCGGTACGTCAGACCAACCGGTCTAACCCATTTTGGCAAGGTGTGTGGTATGGATTACTCGTTGCGATAGCAGTACCCATCACGTTTGCCATCCTCATAACGACAACACAGGGCGGTCTCATTCCTGCCATCGGCGCTGCGTTTGCACTGTCGGCATGGACCGTGGAGTTCCCGTTCATCTGCTTGGCTGGCGGGCTGGCCTGGGGCGTGCTTTCACGAAAGGGATAACCCTCGTCTGCGTCGCATGACTCACAGTAGATCAACGGCATGGGCTGGCCCGCGCATCACTATCCCGCCCCTGCGCGAACTACCGGCGAAGGGGCGGGATAGTTGCCGAATAGATTGCCCGCGGCCTTCAGCGGTGCAACGGACGCTTCGCCTGACCCCAACATCTTCAGTCGGACACTTTCACTATTGAATCCTGCCTGAATGTTGAGGCGACGCTTCGACTCGGAATCGTTTAGAAATAGCCACTTCCGGTGAAATTCATAAGGGGGCACATAGACGTCCCCGCCAGGCAATGAAAGCCGGCGTTTGTCGATGTATACACCATGCTAACACGATTGCCGCTGACTGGGTCGGCATCTATATACACCATGTGATTCGGCACGGGGCGATGATTGCCTGAGATAAATGACCAGCTTCCGGTATCCGTAAGATGCATTGAGAATGCATCATCGATGGCACCGAGTTTGCAATACGGATTACTTGCATGCGTCACCAATCTCACGTCGACGAAATTACTTCCGCTGCTCGACTTCTTAGCTGACATGCCTGAATCGTTCGCAAGCCCGACAGCGATGTTCGTACCCGCACTGTTGTACACGTGGGTCGCGGCCACGTCCTTCATACTGGTGACCGCCTTGGTGGCCCAATTGACGGACGCCTGGACGAACGTCCGGTTCGATGCCGCGTACCAGGTAAATCCATGATTGTCCCCGCCGTACTGATATCCAGCCCCGTAAGTGCAGGTCAGGCTCATCAGCAGATTACCGTCGACGCGGGCAGTGGGAATGAATGTCTTCCATACGACGTTCGTAATATTGCTGGCCAGCGTGCCATACACGACTTCTGCCTCTGCCACCGGGTTCGCAGCAAACGAACTCGACGGCGTGCGGATTTCATAGCCCCACGATTCGGCTTGCGAAACGGCATCCATTGGGATGACGGAATAAACGTACCTGTTGTTAGGCCGCACGCTAGTGTCTGTGAAAGTCGCCTCGCCTGGGCTGAGTTCCGCTACCACCTCACCATCACGAGTCACTGCGTAACGTGAAGCTGGTGTAGCAGGGCGCCACGCGAAAGAGACATCTCTATCTGTGTAGCTCGCGATAATTCCACGATCCAGCAGCGAACGATCCAATATCGCAGTCGACCCACTATTGAATCGTACCGGCAAGATGGATTTCTCTGCGGCCAGGCTCGAGTAGTTTCCACCTTTCACTAGATCGAATGAAATGTCTTGGTCGGCAGGATGCGGTCGAAAATCAATAGGGCTGGCGAGCGGATCTTTTGCTGCGCTGGCGAATGGCGCTGAGGCGGTTGTAACAACGATGCATACGATCACGCTCAAGATGCTGATTGACGCGACGCGAAGGCGCGAACGTACTGAACGATACATAGCCAAGTCCTTCCGATAAAGGATGATCCAGTCGAAGCCATCGGGCTGCGGATCTGCTTTCTGATAATTCTTACCTGTCCTGATAGGCACCTCCTGATTCTTTTATTTCCATCTCGTGCGTCCTGGTGAAAGTACGATAGGAGCGTCGACCTAAGTCGATTTTGATGGAAGCGTTCCTTGGAATTCGAGGGGTTGGACACCAGATTTCATTACGGGCTACCATAACACCTACGTTCTGCATTCTGAAAATGCGCATTGGCTAAGATGCTTAATCTGCGCATGCTGTTCACGTGTTACACATGCCACACTATTTCTTTCGAAAACGCAAGCGCGGCTCCGAATATCATCCGATCGGGCACGATTGTAATAACATAAAGTTATGGGCACGGACACCACAAGCGTCATACGCTCGTAATGGACCTATCACGCCTCTTTATACTGACCGTCTAGTAACAGTGCGTTACTCACGCAACCGTGGAGTTGGCGCCGAGACCGTCAGCCGAAATGGCCAAGTCGGTGTCGAAACCCGAGTTGGGCAGCTAGGCGTGCGTCGCACGGACACTACGTCATGGCCGATCGCAGGAGGCGACGGTCGGCGGTGACGTAGCGTTCGGGGCCACGCGCGTGTGGCAGGCTGCGGATATGGCCCGAGCATCCGGCGCTGCGGCGACCCCGGCGATCGCCGCACTGACGCGCGCCAAGATCCCGCACACCCTGCACCCGTACCAGCACGACGCGGCCGCCACTGCGTTCGGCGACGAGGCGGTCGCCGCGCTGGGGCTGGACGCGGCGCGGGTGTTCAAGACCCTGGTCGCCGAGGTGGACGGCGCGCGACTGGTGGTCGGTGTGGTGCCCGTAGCCGGGCATCTGAACCTCAAGGCGCTCGCGGCGGCAGTCGGCGGGAAGAAGGCCGCCATGGCCGCGGTGGCGGACGCCGAACGGTCGAGCGGATACGTGCACGGCGGGATCTCGCCGCTCGGCCAACGGCGCGCGCTGCCCACGGTGATCGACTCCTCGGCGCAGGAGTTCGACACGATCTTCGTGTCCGCCGGCAAGCGCGGGCTGCAAGTGGAACTGGCCCCGGCCGACCTGGCCCAGGCCGCCCGGGCGTCGTTCGCCGACATCGCGGCCGACGGCCACGCCTGACCTGGACCCGATCCACGTTGATACTCGGCCGAGTACCGGGTCGACCTGGGCGGTCCGGATACGGGATCATGGGGGCGTGAATCCGACTGCTTCGACGCGCGAGCCCACGCCGCAGACCTCGCCGGCAACCCAGCCGGAGGCCGCGCCGTGGCACGCGCCGCTCGCGGCCAGACCGATCTCGGCCGAGGTTTCCGTGCCCAGCTCGAAGTCGGAGATGAACCGGGCGCTGATCCTCGCCGCCCAGGCGACCGGCCCGTCGCGCATCGGCCGCCCGTTGCGGTCGCGCGATACCGAGCTCATGGCCGCCGCGCTGCGCGCCCTCGGCGCCCGCGTCGACACCGTCTCGGACGATGCGTGGACCGTCGAGCCGGCGCCGCTCACCGGCCCGGCCACCATCGACTGCGGCCTCGCGGGCACGGTGATGCGCTTCCTCCCGCCGCTCGCCGCGACCGCCACCGGAACAATCACCCTCGACGGCGACGACGCCGCCCGCCGCCGCCCCATGGGCACGATCCTGAATGCGCTCCGGGCTCTCGGCGCGACGATCTCCGGCGATGCGCTGCCGTTCGAGATCGCCGCCACCGGAAGCCTTTCCGGCGGCGAAGTCACCATCGACGCCTCCGCCTCCTCGCAGTTCGTGTCCGGCCTGCTACTCGCCGCACCGTCCTTCGAACGCGGGCTGACGGTCCGGCATCGCGGCGCGCCGGTGCCGTCCCTGCCGCATATCGAGATGACGGTCGCCTGCCTGCGCCGGGTCGGAGCCCGCGTCGACGACTCCACCCCCGACGTGTGGCGCGTCGAACCCGGGCCGGTGGCGCCGTGGACGTGGCCCATCGAGCCCGACCTGTCCAACGCCACCGTGTTCCTGGCGGCTGCGGCGGTCACCGGCGGGTCCGTCACGGTGCCCGGCTGGCCCGAGTCGACCACCCAGGCCGGTGCCGCCTTCTGCTCGATCGCGGAGCAGATGGGTTGCCGCACCGCGCTTTCCGACCGCGGCCTGACCGTCTCCGGCCCGGAAGCGCTCAAGGGCATCGACATCGATCTTCATGACGTAGGCGAACTGACGCCGACCGTCACGGCCATGACGCTGTTCGCAGACGGACCCAGCCACCTCCGGGGAATCGGGCATCTGCGCGGGCACGAGACCGATCGGCTCGCGGCGCTCGCCGCGGATGTGGCCGCGCTCGGAGGCACGGCGATCGCCGATGACGACGCCCTGCACATCACCCCGGGCCCGCTGCACGGCGGTCTGTGGCGGGCGTTCGCCGACCACCGTGTGGCGACCGCAGGGGCGATCATCGGGCTCCGCGTGCGAGGCGTCTCGATCGACGACATCGCCTGCACCGCAAAGACGATGCCGCACTTCGCCGACGATTGGAGTGCGCTGGTCGCGGTGCCTAACGGGCCCGATGTGCCTATCGGGGGCGCGGCATGAACGACGTCATCATCGCTCTCCCGGCCCTGCGACACGGCGGGACACCACGCTGAGCCGCCTCGGCGAGGAATGGGACAACGACGACGTCCGGGTGCGCCCCGGGCGCGGATCGCGGCCGCGCACCAAGCGGCGGCCGGCGCACTCGGATGCGGTTGACGGGTTTGTGACGGCCGTCGATCGTGGCCGCTACACCTGTCTGGTGGGTGAGCCGGGCGGCAGCGGGGCGGACTCGCGGCCGGTGGTCGCGATGCGCGCCCGCGAACTCCATCGCGACGCGATCGTGGTGGGCGACCGGGTCGCGCTGGTGGGCGACACCTCCGGCGCTGCCCATACTCTCGCGCGCATCGTGCGAATTGCCCCGCGCAGTAGCGTTCTTCGCCGCTCCGCGGACGACACCGACACTGCTGAACGGGTTCTGGTGGCGAACGCCGACGCGCTGCTCATCGTGACGGCGGCGGCCGACCCGGAGCCGCGCACCGGATTCATCGACCGGTGCCTGGTCGCCGCGTACACCGGGCACCTGCAGCCGATGCTGCTCGTGACGAAGTCGGACCTGCGCGATCCGGCCGCCCTGCTCGCCGCCTACGCAGACCTCGATCTGCCGGTGCTGATCTCCGGACTCGGCGGCGTCGCCGGCCCCGGCGCGGGCGGGGCATCGAACGATGCGCTGCTGGACGACGCAGCCGTGGCGCAGGTGCGCGCCGCGCTGACCGGCCGCATGACGGCGCTCATCGGCCATTCCGGCGTGGGCAAGTCGACGCTGGTCAACGCTCTCGTCCCGCACGCCGACCGGGCGACCGGCACCGTGACCGATGTCGGCAAGGGGCGGCACACCTCCTCGTCGGCCATCGCGCTGCCGCTGCCCGGCGGCGGATGGATCGTCGACACCCCCGGGGTGCGCTCGTTCGGCCTGGCGCATGTGACGGTGGATGACGTCCTGGAGTCGTTCGACGATCTGCTGCCCGCGAGCGCGAACTGCCCACCGGGCTGCACGCACGACAGCCCCGACATCGGCTGCGCACTAGACGATCTCGTCGCGCGCGGCCAGGCGCGCAGCGGGCGATTGGCGTCGTTCCGCCGGTTGCTTGCCTCGCGCACACAGGGGTTTGACCAGCCGAACGGGTAGGCGACGAGAGACGTCATAGACGTCATACCCGATTCTTGCCGCGGCAGGTTATCCACCTCGCCGATTTCCATCCCCAGCGCGACGAGCGCGGGCCGCGATCCGGCGGCACCGGGGCACACTCGCCCGCGTGGCCCCGTTCGACATCCCGATGACCGTGCGCGTGGAGGATGGCCGGGTTCGGTTGCTGTTGCGCCTGACGCGGCCGCTCGACTGGTCGCGCATGCGGGCGGCGGTGTGCGCGGCGGCGGGGCTGCCCGAGGGAACGACACTGCACTTCGGGGCGGGCGCGATCCCGGACCATTGGACGGTCGGCACGCCGCCGCTCGTCGCTGGTTGCGAGATCGCGACCTTCGCCGATGACGAGGTTCCCGAGCGGCCGCCGGTGGTTCTGACGGTGCTGGCCGGGCCGGACGCCGGGGCGTGTGTCCCGATGGGCACCCGATCCATGCGCGTGGGGCGGGACGCTGCGGCGGATCTCGTGCTGACCGATGCGGCCGTCTCCCTGCGGCACGCGGTGCTCGATCCGACGGCAACCGGCCTGGTGGTGCGCGACATGCGTTCCACCAACGGGGTTTTCGTGGACGGCTCGCCGGTCCGCCACGTTGCCGCGGCAGGGACCGGATCGATCATCCGTATCGGCAACGGGGTGTTGCAGGTGCAGCTGACGGCGGAACCGGTCGGCGCGTTCCGACCGGATGGGGCCGGGCATCTGGTCCGCGACCGCCGCGCCCACCGGGTCGCCGAGACGCCGACGATGCTGCCCACGCCACCATCGGCGCCCGAGCCACGCACCCGGCGCGGCCTGCCGCTGATCTCGGCCCTCGCCGGAGGGGCGGCCGGCGGTGTGTTGGCGCTGGTCCTGCGCAATCCACTATTTCTGGCGTTCGCGGCGTTCGGGCCGCTCACGATGATCGGCACGGCTGTGGGCGATCGTGTGCGCGGTCGGCGCTCCTACCGACGGCAGCGGGTGGAGTACGCGGCTGACCTGGCAGCATGGCGGGCGACGGTCGCGGCGACGGTCACCGCGAATCGCCGCGCTGCGTGGCGGGCATGGCCCGGACCGGCCGAACTCCTGCGGTGCGCCCAGGTCGCCGGCGCACGGCTGTGGGACCGTGCCCCCGGTGATCCCGATTACCTCCGGCTGGTCGTGGGGAGCGGAACCTGCACCGTGCCGGTTCCCGGGGCGTCGGCCGCTGGGCGATCGGCGCCGGAGGGCGGCGGCGAGCCCGGGACGATCGTCATGACCGACATGCCGATCGTCCTCCCGCTCCGCGGCGTGCTGGCGCTGACCGGGCCTACCGGTCGGGGTCTGGCACGGTGGCTGATCGCGCAACTCGCCTGCGCCCACTCGCCGGCTCATGTGGCGCTCAGGATCCTCGATGCGCGCGACGATCTGCTGCCCTGCCTCGACCTGCCGCATGCCATCGAGTCGGTACCAAGCGGCACCGACGCGCGGCACGATGCCGGGGTCGAGGCGGGCCCTGAAACAAGGCCCGCTGCTGGGCACGGGGCCGACCTGGCGGCCCTCGCCGACGCGGCCGGCGGGCGCGACCTCGTGGTGGTCCTCGACGGTCCAGCCGCGATCCGGTCGGAGCTGGGCCGCCGGATGATGGCCGCCGCCAACAGCTCTGCACCACCCGAGTCGACGGCGGGCGAATCTGCCAGACCCGCCGGTGATGCGAGTACGCCCCACATTGCCGCAGTGCTGTGCCTCGCCGAGTCGACCCACGCTCTGCCGCCCGACGCCGCCCCCGTCAGCTCCCGATTCGCTCCGGCCGGCGCGCGGGGGTCTGCGCCGGGCCCGGCGGGCTACCGCCCCGTCACCCCGACCATGATCACGCCCGACCTCCTCCGGCAGATCTGCCGAGCGCTCGCGCCACTGCGTGACGCCACCCAGGGCGGACCGACGACACTGCCGCCGGCCGTCGATCTCACGGCCCTGACCGGCCCGATCGGCGCGGACCTGCTACGGGAGCGCTGGCGTGCGCCGACGCTGCGCGCGCCGATAGGGATCGGGGCGGACGGCCCGGTCGCCGTCGATCTGGCGGCCGACGGTCCGCACCTATTGATCGCCGGAACCACCGGCTCGGGTAAGTCCGAACTGCTACAGACGCTCATCTGTTCGCTCGCATCCGCGGCCCCGCCGACCGCGGTGACGTTCCTGCTCGTCGACTACAAGGGAGGTTCCGCATTCCGGGCCATCGCGGACCTTCCGCACGTGGTCGGCCTGCTGACCGACCTCGACCCGGCCGAGTCGACGCGGGCGCTGACCAGCCTGCGCGCGGAGCTGCGGCAGCGAGAACGCCTCGCGGCGGCGGGCGGCGACACGCCGGAATTGATCGTCGTCATCGACGAGTTCGCCACCCTGGCGGCCGAGCTGCCGGAGTTCTTGACCGGCGTGCTGGACATCGCGCAACGCGGCCGGTCCCTCGGCCTGCACCTGGTACTCGCCACCCAACGCCCGGCGGGTGTCGTGACGCCCGCGATCCGCGCCAACATCTCGACCCGCATCTGCCTGCGCGTCACCGACCCGGCGGATTCGATGGACGTGGTCGGGTCGGCGTCCGCCGCACACATCTCCGCGCGGCATCCCGGTCGGGCCTTCCTGACGACGGGCGGGGCACCGGTTCCGTTCCAGACCGCCTCGGTCTCCTGCTGCGCCCCACCCGACGTGCAGGTGCTGCGGCGTTCGGGCTGCGCCTCGTCCACGGGCCCGTCGAATGCTCCGCCCGAGGACAGGAGCCGTCCCGGCGCCGCCCCGTCCGAGGCCACAGCCGCCGCCCAACCCGCCATCGCAGGCACCGCAACACCGCCGGCGAGTGTGCCCGACGAGTCACGCCTGTCGATCCTCGCCATGGTCGTGGCGGCGGCGCGCAGCGCAGCGGGGGGCGGCCTGCTCGGTCGCCGTCCATGGCTACCGCCGCTGCCCCTCGAGTTCCCGGCGCCGGACGATCGCCCGGCCTGCCTGGCCGTCGCCGACGTGCCGGAGGAGCAGGCGCGCCGACTGCTCGACCTCCCGGAATCGTCAATGCTGGTGACCGGTCCCCCTGGCTCGGGACGCAGTACGGCCCTGCGCCGCGTGGCGCAGATCGCGGCGCACCGCGGCGCGGAGCTCATCGTGATCGACGGCGCCGGAGACCTCGCCGACCTCGCACGGTGGTCCGCCGTCACGTCGTATCTCGACCTCGGGGACCCGCAGCTGCTTCTGCGCGCGCTGGCCCTGCTCGCCGACCCAGCGCGCCGCCCGAGCGATGCGCACGTCCGCTACCTGATCGTGGATCACTACGACCTGGCGGCCGCGGAACTGGAGCGAGCCGACTATCTCACCGGCTCATCGCTTCTCGCCGAACTCACGGCACGCAGCGGCGGCACCGTGCGGATCGCCGCGACCGGACCGGAAGCCCTGGCGCACCAGCGCGCGGCGGGCGCGTTCCGGACGCAGATCGAACTCGGACGGCCGGACCGTGACGCGCCGCCGGGTCGCGGCCGGTGGGACGGAGTCGACGTCCAGCTCACCGCGTGCCCGCCCGATCGGGGCCCCGCCGAGCCGACTGCCGCGAGCGGCATGCGATCCACGCCAGCCTCCTTCGTCGACCCTGTGATTGTCCGCCCCCTCCCGGTGCACGTGACCGCCGCGGGCCTGCGATCGTCCGACCCGGCGCACGTCGCCATCGGGATCGGCGGTGACGAGGCACGACCCATCACCGTCGATCTGACCAGCTCGGGCGGTGGCATCGTGATCGCCGGGCCACGGCGGTCCGGAGTGTCGAGCGCCCTGAACGTGCTCGCCGACCAGGCCGCGGCTGCGGGAATCCCGGTCGTCATCCTCCGGGCCGCGGCGCACGCTGACCCGCCTTCGGCCGCGCATGCTCACCCGCCTTCGGCTGCGCGCACTGACCCGCCCTCGGCGGCGCCCGACGCGCCGGCGCGGCAACCCGTCACACCGGAGCGCCGAGAACCGAACGTGCTCGACATCCGCCGGGGGACCGAGCACCTCCGCACCATGCTCTCCGCCCATGACGGCCCGATACTGCTGGTCGCGGATCACGCCGGTATGGGCGACGAGTACCCCGCGGCCGGGCTCCTCGAGCAGTTCCTCGCGGTGTGCACGCCCGGCCAGAACCTGGCGCTCGGCGCACGAGTCGATGTCCTAACGAGGGCTCGGCGTGGGCACCTGCGCGAAGCCCTCGCCGCGCGGCGCGGTCTGCTGCTGGCACCGGACGCCGCCGACGGTGCCCTGTTCGACGTCGCACTGCCGAAGCGACGCACATCTGTTCCGGGGCGCGGAGTCTGGGTGGAGAGCGGTCAGATCACGCCGATCCAGGTCGCGTCCCCATGAACGCCGGGCACCCGGAATCTGCCGACTTGGGTCTACGCCCGGCAACCGTCTGCCGTCGTGCGACCGAGAGTGTGAACAGCCTCACGGTCCGACAATGTTGACACGTCACTTAGATGTTCATACTCTCAAAGAGAACTACTTGAACGTTCACATAACTCTTCGCAGAAGGGAACTAGTCATGACAGTCACCGACACGGTCGCCGACACAGCAACCGACACGGCCACCGACGCCGTCACCACCCCCGCCCTGACCGGTACGTGGACCGCTGACACCGTTCACTCCGAGCTCGGGTTCAAGGTTCGCCATATGGGCGTCGGCAAGGCGGGCGGCACACTGGCCATGAACCACGCCACGCTCACCTTCGGCGAGCAGGGCATCCCGGACGGATCCGTCACCGTCAGCGTCGACGCGCAGAGCGTGGAGACCAAGAACGAACAGCGCAACAACCACGTGCGCTCCGACGACTTCCTGGATGTGGCGAACCACCCGACGATCGACTTCACGTCCACCGGCGTACGGAACTTCGACGGCGAGACCTTCGAACTCGACGGCGATCTCACCATCCGCGGCATCACCAAGCCGATCACGCTGAATGCCGAGTTCCTCGGCGCGATCGTCGATCCCTACGGTAAGGACCGCGTCGGGTTCGCAGCCACCGCCACGATCAACCGGAAGGACTTCGGCGTGAAGTTCTCGCCGGTGTTCGGCGTGAGTAACGCCGTCGTGTCGGACAAGGTCGAATTGTCGATCGAGGCCGAGTTCATCCGCGACGAAGCCTGATCGCCGCGAATTTCGTCATAAGCGGGACTCCATAGGCGTCAGGGCACACCCTCCTGACAGTCTCCCGACAGCCGAGCGGAATCCCCCAGAACACCGCGGAACTCGCCGTGATCGACCCCGCTACCCGGGCCGGTCACGGCGAGTTCAGTTGCGCGAGCAGGTACCCGATCTCGCTCGGCGCGTACCAGGCGAGGTCGATGTCCTCCGCCTCACCGACCACGACGGCCGCGTCCAGATCCCCCAGGTCCGCGGCGTCGACCGCCTCCCCCGCCGCGCGGATCACCGGCGCGACATCGCCGCCGTCCAGGTGGACCGAAGCGACGGAATCCCACCGCACCACACCGTCCATCGTGACCACGGCGCGGTCGAGGTCACCCCGCTCGGCGACCGGGCGCCCGGCGCCGTCCGATTCGGCCGGGCCGAGGCCGTCGGCGCCGAGACGGCCGGCGCCGAAACGGTCGGGACCGGGTTCGGTCGCGTCGTCGTCGACCGCGAGCACCACGCGAACCGGGTCCGCGCCGCCGGCCGCGATCAGGCGCAGGGACGCCAAGGCGGCGTCATGCATGGCGAGATATTCGAGATCCTCGGTGTCGGCACCCGGGTACTCCGCGGCGAGCCCCCGGGTGACCGCGAAGCCGAGGCCGCCCACCGGCCGGAAGCTCCCGGTCTCCACCGCCTGGCGGAGCATCGGCAATGTCGCCGGCAGATAGATCCTCATCGCGCCTCCGATCGTCCGCCGCCATGCCGCGCGGTCTGGCGCCGCCGACCCCGCGACTCGCCCACCGTGTCCGCGAGTTCTGACGTGGCGTCGGCAATCAGATCAGCGAAGTCGATCACGTCCGGCATGGCGTCACGATCGGCCGTGAACCCGAAATAGACCCGCCCGCGGTACGACGTGCAGCCCACCGCCAGCGCGTGCCCCTTCACCAGCGGCACCACCGGATACATCGCCGCGACCGGATCGCCCGCCGCGTACAGCCGGCGCTGCGGCCCCGGCACGTTCGTCACCAGCAGGTCATAGCTGCGCCGGGAGAGCTGCCCGGCGACCCGCGCGCCCATCGCGTGCAGCGTCGCCGGCGCGAACCGGCCGAGCGCGAGCAGCGCGTCGGCGCCCACCTGGCGCCCCGACTGCGTGTGCGACTCCATCTGGAAAGACACCTGATGCAGCCGCAGCACCGGGCTCGGCTCCGACACCGGCAGGTCGATCAGGTACGAGACCACCCCCGCCGAATCGCCCGGCTCGTCCGGGCGCACCGACATGGGCACCAGCGTCGCGAGCGACGCGCCGCCCGTCACCGGATCGCCGTGGGACAGCATCCACGACCGGACCGCGCCGGCCACGATCGCGAGGATGACGTCGTTCACCGTCCCGCCGTGCGCGGCGCGAATCGACTTCACGGTCGCCAGCGACACGTCGGTCGCCGCGAAGATCCGCGGTCCCGGCGTGGCCGCGCTCATCGAGGACCGGGTGGACCGAAGCATAGATCGCCGCGCCACATCGGCCATGGCCGCGCCGGTGTTCAGCGCACCGGTCACGGTCTGGCGCAGGTTGGCCATCCACAGCCGCGCGGCGTCGAACGCCTCGGACGGCCGCGCCGCCAGATCGGCGACCGCGTCGACCACCAAGTCGACCTCGCTCGGACCGGGCCCGGGAATCCACGGTGTCACCCGCACCTGCTGCGGGTACGCCGTCTCGTCCAGCACGGCCGCGGCGATGTCGACCGCGCCGATCCGGCTCACCAGCGCCTCGTGCGTCTTGTTCACCAGCGCGACACGCCCGCCCTCGAGCCCCTCGACGATGTACAGCTCCCACAGCGGCCGGCTGCGGTCGAGCGGGCGCGAGATCAGCCGCCCGACCAGTTCGTCGAGCTGCCGCGCCGACCCGGGGTGCGGCAGCGACGAGCGCCGGACGTGGTACGTCAGGTCGAAGTGCGCGTCGTCCACCCACACCGGCCGCGCGAAATGCCCGGGCACCGTTCGCACGACCTGCCGGAATCGCGGCAGCTCGCCGAGCCGCTGAGACACCACGTCGACCACGCGCTGGAAGTCGAAATCCCCCTTCGGCTCAACGATCACCACCCCGCCCACGTGCAGCGGCGTGCTCGGCTCCTCGCCGTACAGGAACGCGGCGTCGGTGGGCGTCAGGCGGTCGGTCACGTCATCATCGTGGCACAGGCTCGGCCGGGCGCACCGATGATCAATTCGCGACCGGGATCGGCAGTTTCAACGAATATGACGATGTTCGCGCCCGCTGGGCGAGGGAGTCGAGTCCGCGAACCAGGGGCGATCTGGGCAACCGGCACTCCGCGTCGCCACGCAAGATCGCACGCAGCGCGGTCCTCCGGTAGCAGGGCCTCGGGTTCGCGGCCGCAGAACCGGCGCGTGGCGGCGGCCAGTTCGGCGGGCGCCGCCGCCGTGGGCCGCACCCGATTGAGCACGATCCGGACGTCGGCGTCCGCCGCGCCCGGCCAGGCGCCGGCGAGTTCCGCCATGCCGCGCGCCAGGCGCTCCATCCCCGGCGGATCCGCCGAGCCGACCGCGAGCACGAGGTCCGCGGCGCGGAGCGCGGCGATCGTCGCACCGTTCCGGCGCGGGGCCATCGTGTCGAAGGTGATCTCCTCGTCCGTCTCCAGGATCGCGGCGCAGTCGACAACGACGAGATCGGCTCGGGCGCGGGCGATGTCGAGCACCATGGGGATGGTCGACGGGCGCAGTTCCGGCCAACGGTCGGCCCGGGCGATACCGGTGAGCAGGGCGAGCCGGTCGTCGATCGACCAGCACAGCGCGGCCAGTTCGGCATCGTCCAGCCGACCGTGCGCGGCGAGCCGGCACGCGCCCGCCACACCCGCGGACTCGTCGAGCAGGCCGAAGGCACTGGCCAGGATGCCGCCGTACACGTCGGCGTCGACGAGGAGCACGGAGTCGCCGGCCGCGGCGCACCGATCGGCCAATCCCATGGCCACCGTGCTGCGGCCAGGGGCGCCGACTGGCCCCCAGACGGCGAGCACTCGCCCGAATCGCGATTCCACGGCGCGGTTCTGCCCGCCGGTGCGATCGCCCGCCGGCGTGGTGGTGTGCGCCGGCGCATCGCGCTCCCGGCGCCGCCGTTTCGCCGGCCGGTGCCGGGCGGCACCGCCGGCTCCGGCAGGTCCGTCGTCGCTCGTGACCGCGGCGCCACCGGTGCCGTCCGGGCGCCACGGTGTGTGGACGGGTACCGGCGCGGCCACCGCGTCAGGCATCAGGCCCAGCCCCGGGTCGGGCCTCGGGTCGGGTAGGGCGGACCGGGGATCTCCTGCCACGGTCGCCGCCACGCCGGGGCCGGCAGCGAGCGGTTCCGCTGCGTCGATCGCCGCGACGACGACGGCGATCATCGCATCCGGATCGGCGTCATCGGCTATCGCGTCGGCGACTCCGATGCGTCCGAGCAGGGTGGCGGTACGAGCGTCCCCGGCCCGATGGACCGCGATCACCCGTACGCCGAACATCGCGAGCCGATGCACGGTGTCGCTGTCCAGACGTCGCAGGTCGGCCGCGATCAGGCAGGCGGCGAGCTGACCGGTCGACGCCACGGCGAGCACATCGGCCATGTCGGCGCAGCGCCGCACCACGGCGAGCGGCGCGCCCGGCGCGGCGAGCGCGGCGACCACGCCGGTCTCCCACGGGTGCCCGCCGCCCGCGGTCACGATGCCCCTCACCATGCCGTCACCACGGGTTCAGCCACCTCCCGACGGGCGCTCGTCGCCGGTGTGCAGCACGATCACCGGTTCGCCCAGCGGCAGCTTCTTGACGAGCGCATCGGCGTCGGCCGCCGCGAGCAGCAGGGCGACCTGGTAGCGGCTGGAGATCGCCCCGGACAACCCGCCGGACGCCGGTGCCGTCACCGATTGGATCGTGACGCCGCGTTGCAGCAGCTCCGTCGTGACCTCGGCACCGGTCACGGCGGATTTTCCGGTGACGAGGTACAGGTCTGCCACCGACCCGTGCCCCACGCCGGGCGCCATGTGGTCGGGTGTCACCGCGACGGACAGAATGCGACCGTCGCCGACCGGCCTGAGCGCGGAGGCCGGGACGAACTCGCCCGCCCCGAGCGGGCGGCCCAACAC
>OFTX01000472.1_pt1 | contig 21353 bp, 19 predicted proteins | sample 1775051 | NCBI WGS metagenome assembly OFTX01 (sample SAMN08195772, study PRJEB24354) | sludge metagenome | isolation source: sludge from phenol fed wastewater aerobic bioreactor A | place: India: Nagpur | collected 2016-09-15
GCCGGGGCTCCTCATCGCGGAGATTTCGACGCGGCCGGGGACGATGTGCCGGTCACCATCGACGACATCTACCGCTCGCACCGCATGGGCATGGTGCGGCTGGCGATCCTGCTGGTCGACGACATCTCGTCCGCCGAGGACGTGGTGCAGGAAGCGTTCGCCGGGCTGTACAAGAACTGGTCCTCGCTGCGGGACCGGCGCGCCGCGATCGGATACCTCCGCATGGCCGTGGTGAACGGGTCGCGGTCGATGTTGCGCCGCCGCCGCACCGCGCGGGCGTACGTGCCGCCGGATGCCGGGACTGCGCGCTCGGCGGAGTCGTTGGCCATGCTGTCCGCGGAACATCGCGCCGTGGTGGCGGAGCTGTCGAAGCTCCCCGAACGGCAGCGAGAGGTGTTGGTACTGCGGTATTACGGGGGCTTAAGCGAAGCCGAGATCGCAGCGGCAACGGGGCTCGCCAAGGGCACGGTGAAGTCGACAGCATCCCGGGCGATCGCGAAACTCACGGAGGCGATGCAGGACATGCACTCGGGCACCGACAGGCGCTGACGGGCCTTTTTTGCTGGCACTGACGGGCAGGTGGATGCGGCAGTGACGATGTGGCAGCCGCGGGGCGGCGACCCGGAGACTGTGATCCGGCAGGCGTTGCGGGCGCAGGCGGGGGGCGCGAACCGGCGGCCGGACGCCGCCGGCGCGGCCGGTCCCGGATCGCCGGGCGGTGGTCGGGTGCACCTGACCACCGCGCAGATCCTGCTGATCATGGCCATTATCGGCCTTTTGATCGGCATGGCCGCCGGGTTCACCGTGCTCCTTCTCGGCTGACACAGCCCCGCGGAATGGGACGGTCAATCGCGCAATGGATTGACCCAGTCGACGCGGGGGAACCTGGCGAAGTCCGAATCGTTCGAGTAAACGGTCGCACCCTGCGATAAAGCGTGCGCCGCGATCTGCGCGTCGGTGGTGAGATTGCCTGCCACGCCGACCTGCCGTGTCAAATCGAAAGCGACGGCGACGTGATCCTCGGTGGTCGGAAGCATGCTCACGACAGGTAGCTCTAGCCACTCCCGGAGGTAGCCCAGCGACTCGTCGATGGAGAGTGGGTCTTGAACCACCCGCGCGCTTGTCGAGATGCGCAGAAACCCGAACAGGACCGGCGAAGCGAGGCCGATAGGTTCCGTTCCACTCAGCGCAGCCTCCCACCACGACCTGGCACGGACGTGGTCGGCAAAGCCCGTGATCACCGCATATAACAGCAGGTTGATATCGGGGATGATCACGACCGGCCGCTCGTCGCCTTGAGGATCGCCTCGTCCTGCCATTCGTCGGTGAGCCGGTTGAAGCCGGCGGGATCGAAGCCGGGGCGGATGGCTGAGGCGTGTGGCTTCAGTCGGTAGGGCTCGCGGGCGCCAGCCGGCGGGGTCGGCGCGAGCGCCTTGCGTAGGGCGTCGTTGACGATTTGCTTCATGGGGCGGCGTTCGCGGTGGACCGCATCGTCGATGAGCCGCGCGACATCGTTGTCCAGCGTCAGTGTCGTCCTCACGATGGCATCATGATGCCGAAAACGAGACGCGTCAAGATGCCTACACCGGCCCCGCGCTTGCGTTGCCCGCGATGCTCTGGTTGATGGTCGGCTCTCGATGGTCAGTTCCGGTGTGTGGCTCTCGATGTTTAGTCATGCGAAGTGCCATACAGTGGGTGGAGTGACCGAGACCGAGGAAGGTAGCGGCGCCGGGGGTGCCCGGGGTGCCGTGAATGCGGTGAGGGCGGCCGGACAAGACGGTCAGTCGTCGCGTGCCGCGTATGTGCCCGATCCTCGGCGGTGGCGGGTTCTCGGCGTGCTGTCCCTCGCGCTCTTCATGGCGCTCATCGACGTGAGCATCGTGAACGTCGCGCTGCCGTCGATCCGAGAAGGATTGGGCGCCAGCGAGTCCGACCTGCAATGGGTACTGTCCGGCTATGCTCTGACGTTCGGCGTGATCCTGATTGCCGCGGGCCGCGCCGGCGACATCTTCGGCCGAGCGCCGCTGTTCATGGCCGGCGTCGTGGTATTCACCGGCGCGTCGGCATGGGCTGGATTCGCATCGGATCCGCTATGGCTCAACATCGCTCGTGCGCTGGAGGGCGTGGGATCGGGGCTGATCAGCCCGCAGGTCGTCGGCATGATCCAGCAGTTCTTCCGCGGGGCGGAACGCGGGCGGGCGTTCGGGATCTTCGGCAGCGTGGTCGGCGCATCGGTGGCGATCGGGCCGGTGCTCGGGGGCCTGCTGATCCACATCTTCGGCGTTCAGAACGGTTGGCGCTGGGTCTTCTTCGTCAACCTGCCGGTCGGGGTCATCGCGATCATCCTTGCGCTGATGTGGTTCCCCAGGCCGCTCTTCGTGCGTCAGGGAGGTCCGGAACGGGACGACGACGCGGGGCCTCGCAGCGCGGGGCCGCGCAGCTCGATGGCGGCGAGTGGGGCCGCGCCGAGCAGCCGCGATCTCGACCCGGTCGGCTCCGCGCTGATAGGCGTCGCCGTGCTGGCGATCCTGCTGCCGTTCATGGAAAGCGGTCGGGGCGCATTCATCTGGCTGGCGTTGCCGTTCGGTCTCGGCCTCGTGGCGCTATGGCTGTACTGGGAGCGGCGGTACCAGGCGCGGGGACACAGCCCGATGGTCGACCTGCGTGTCTTCCGGTACTCAAGCTTCTCGAACGGCACGCTGCTGATGGGGCTGTACTTCCTCGGCGTCACCAGCATCTGGGTGCTCGTCGCGTTGTACTTCCAGGTGGGCCTGGGGCACAGCGCGTTGGCGTCCGGGCTCATCGGGCTGCCCAGCGCGATCCTGTCCGGGGTGTCGGCCCTGCTGGCGGGGCGGGTGGTGGCGAAATGGGGCCGCAAGGTGGTGATCGCCGGGATCTGGGTCGTGCTGCTCGGTCTCGCAGCCTGCATGTTCGTGGTCTTCCTGCATTCGCGCGGGCTGGCGAGCGAATGGTGGTGGCTGCTGACGCTCGCATTCGTGGGCCTCGGCCAGGGGTCGGTGATCAGCCCGAACCAGGCGTTGACCCTCGCCGAGGTGCCGTTGGAATACGCGGGCTCCTCAGGCGGGATCATGCAGACGATCCAGCGGATCGGCACCTCCATGGGCATCGCCATCATCACGGCGGTCACGTTCGCGGTGCTCGCCGCGGGCAGTTGGGCAGTGGCCTTCAACGTGGGCTTCGCGGTGATCGGCGTCATCGTCGCTCTCGCGCTGGTCGTCGGATACATCGACCTGCACCAACGCCACGGGACGACGCTGCTGTAGCCGGCCGCTCGCTCGCGATCGCGTGACGGGTCGTGTGCCGGCGGCGTCGGCCGGGGTCTTGACAGATTTCCGCTAACTCGGTGACGCTAGGGCCGGCGCCGGTTCTCCGGCGGGGGCGTCGCCCCCGCGAACAGCGTCATACCCGATATGAGGTGTCTGAAGTGTCGACTGCTGCGGCCTGGCCGCATGTCGCAACCCCCCTCCCCGGACCGAAGAGCGCAGAGTTGTTGGCGCGCAAGGATCGTGCGTTCTCCGGTCCGCTGCGCGACGGCACCAACGTGCCGCTGGTGCTGGGGCGCAAGTACGGGCACATCCTGGAGGACGTCGACGGCAACACGTTCGCCGACCACCTCTCCGCGTGGGGTGCCATGCCCTACGGCGCGCAGCCCCCGTCCGTGCGTAGGGCGGTGATGGACACCTGGGACCGCTACGGCATGGAGATCTCGCAGTACCTGACCAGCGCGCCACCGATCGAACTCGCCGAGCGGCTGGTGGCGCTCGCGCCCGCCGGGATCACCCGCGTGGCACCCACCGTCACCGGCACGGAGGCGGTGGAGGGCGCGGTGAAACTCGCCCGCGAGGCGACCGGACGGCCGATCATTCTGAGCTTCCTCGGCCAGTACCACGGCGAATCCACCTATTTGACGGCGTCCGCGTCGACCGACATCCCAGGCAACACGGCCGGTTTCGCGCAGTTCGTGTCCGGACTTATCCAGGTACCGTACCCGCAGTCGTTCCGGTCGCCGTTCCACCGCGGCCCGGGACCGTACGACCACACGCTCTACCTCGACTACATCACCGACTGGATCCTGCGCTACCAGGTCGAACCCGATCAGGTCGCCGGGGTGCTGATCGAGCCGGTCGCCGGCGAGGCAGGCATTCTCGCGCCCTCCCAAGCCTTTTGGGACGGGCTCACCGCGCTGTGTCGACGATACGGCTGGAAGCTGATCCTGGACGAGGTGCAGACCTGCCTCGGCCGCTGCGGCACCGTGTTCGCCGCCGAGCGATGGGGGTTGGAACCAGACCTGCTGCTCGTGGGCAAGGGCGTGACCGGCGGCGGGCAGGCGGTGGCCGGCGTGCTCGGCACCGAGGAGATCATGGCCGACTGCTCGGCGCACCTCGGCGGCACCTACGCGTGGGAGCCGGCCGCCTGCGCGGGCGCCCTCGCGGGCCTCGACCTCATCGCCGACGGCTCCGTACTGGCCAATACCAAGGAGCTGGAATCCATTGCGCTGGAGGAGCTCTCGCCGCTTGTCGACCGGTTCGACCAGGTCGGCGACGTGCGGGCGCTCGGCGCCTGGGCGTGTGTGGAGTTCATCGCCGCGCGGGGCACCGTCGACCCGGACCCGGACTTCCAGCACGCCGTCCACCTCGCCGCGATGCGTCGTGGCGTGCTCGCGATCAGCGAGGCGTCCAAACCGTTGTACCGGATGCAGCCGCCGCTCACTATGGAGCCGGACCTGTTCCGCTGGTCCTGCCGGCAGGTCGCCGATGCCATTGCCGAGGTTGCCGGGGCCTCTGCGATCACCGCGTCCTAGGAACTCGGCGGTTTGCCAGGCGGCACGCATCCGCGCGGTAGGGCGGCGATCGCGACCGATTCGTGATCGCGCGCCTGCTTGACGTCGACCGGCCGAGCCACACAGAATGCAGAGCATATTGAGTAGTGGGTCACATTCGGCAGAACGTGGCTTCTGCCTCGTGGGGAGTGACCGTGGATCGTGCCGAATGTCCGATGTGCCGGGTGCACTGACGCCGCCCGACCTGCGGAAACAGTCGACCCCGGGCCAGCTCGCGGTCCGCGGGGACACGGTGGTGTACACACTTCGGCACATCGCCGACGGAACGGAACGCACCGAACTGTGGACCGTGCCGTTCGCCGGCGGCGAGGCTCGGGCGCTCACCCACGGCCCGGGTCGGGACGTCTGCCCGCGGATCGACCCGGCGGGAACCCGGGTCGCCTTCCTGCGCAGCGTGGACGATGCGCCGGCGCAGGTCTGGCTGGTCGACCTGCCCGCCTCCGACGCTCGCCCGGTCACGGACTTTCCGCGCGGCGTGCAGGATGTCGCGTGGTCGGCGGACGGTGCGAGCCTCGTTGTGCTCGTCGAGGACGCCGACTCCCCGCGCGTCATCCGCTCGCCCGGACTGCCCAGCGACCGGCCGCCGACGGCTATCCGGCTCACCACGATCGACTGGCGGGCCGACGGCGAGCCCGGTGGGGGCCTGCGGTTGCACCCCCGGCACTTGCACCGGGTTTCGCTGTCGGGCGGACCGTCCGTGCGCCTGACCAGCGGTGCGTGGTCCGCGTCCCGCCCGCGGGTCGACAGTTCCGGCCGCGTCTACTTTCTCGCGGATCTCTCGGCGGGCTCGGATCTGGACCCCGCGCAGCAGGTGCGGCGCATCGACCCGGACGGGACCGGCATGCGGGCCATGACGGCGTTCGCCGGCGGGGTCGTCCGGTACCACCTGGCCGGGCAGCGGCTCCGGGTTCTCGGGCACGCGTCAGCCGGCCGGCCCGACGCGGAGCCGGCGCAGTGGTTCGAGGTTCCGATCACTGCGGCCGGGCAGTCGGTCGCCGAGTATGACGATGTCCTGCGGCCGGGCCCCTTCTGGACCGGTGTGCTCGGCGACGAGACCGACCTGCACGAATGGAATCTCGAGCTCGACGACTGCGCCGAGCTGACGACCGTCAGCCGCGACGGATCCACCGTTCCGGTCGACGCGGTGACCGGTGCGGCCCTCGCCGGGGGAGGGGACCACGGCGCGATCTGCGGCGCACTGGCCGCCGACGGCGCTCGCCGCGTCGCGGTGCTGGCGATGGGACGCGGCGACGGTTCCGGGGTGGGGGCGGAATCGGCGGGCGAGAGCTCTGCCGATGAAGGCCTGGGTCCGGCCGGGTGGGCGCCCGACCTGTATGCGCTGGACGGCGCCGAGCCCCGGCGCCTGACCTGGCATGGCGCGTGGCTGGCCGGCCATCGACAGCCCGGCTGGCAGCGCCGCGAGTTCGCCGGGCCGGCCGGTCCGATCACCGCTTTCATCGTCGAGCCGCCGGACGGCATACGGTGCCGTGCCACGGTTCTCGACCTGCACGGCGGGCCGACCGGCCAGTGGGGCGTGGTCCCCTCGGTCGAAGCGATCCTGCTGGCGAGCGCCGGCTACCGGGTGGTGATGCCGAACATCCGCGGCTCCATCGATCGTGGGGCGAGCTGGGTCGCGGCGCTGGGTGGTGCCTGGGGCCGGGCGGACGTCGCCGACGTCCTCGCCGTGCTCGACGCGTTGGTCGAAGGCTCGCTCGCGGACGAGGGCCGGATCGGTGTGATGGGGCTGTCCTACGGGGGATTTCTCGTGCAGTACCTGATCGGCGTCACCGACGCCTTCGCCGCCGCCGTGGCGGAGAACGGCGTTACCAACCAGGTCTTCGCCTGGGCTGCAAGCGATCTCGGGCCGTCATACAACCGGTCCGCGAACCTCGGCGACCCACTGACCGCGGACGGAATTCGGGCTTTGTGGGACGCCTCCCCGCTGAAGAACGTCGTGCAGATCCGCACGCCGCTGCTCCTGTTGCAGGGCGGCGACGACCGTACCTGCCCGGCGGCCGACAACGAACAGCTCTTCGTCGCGCTGCGGGCGCTGCGCCGCGAGGTCGAGTACGTCATCTATCCCGAGGAGAGTCATCTGATGCAAGCGACAGGCCGGATTGACCGCCGGATCGACCGGCACGAAAGGGTTCTCGCATGGTTCGACACATACCTAGCAGCGGCAGGTGCGCGATGAGCCGCCTTCGTCGAGTCGGGGCGGGGGTGGTCGCCGCCGCGGTGGCGATGCTCAGCACGGTCGTCACGGCCCCGCCGGCCGCCGCCGAGACGGGAGACCTGCGCATCGGCGACACCCAGCCGGTCGACTCGGTGAATCCGTTCAACGAGCAGAACGACATCTCCTACGCCATCACATCTTTGAGCTACGACCTGCTGCTGAACTACGGAACCGACGACTTATCGCCCGATCTCGACCATTCGCTGGCGCAGAGCTACGAGGTCTCCCCGGACGGCAAGACCTGGACGTTCAAGCTGCACCCGGGGATCGTGTGGTCGGACGGCCAGCCGTTCACTTCGGCGGATGTGAAGTGGACGTACGAAGCGGCGCGGGACAACGAGACCAACGTGATGAACGCCTATGTCGCGGGCATCGACAGCATCGAGACGCCCGACAACCTCACCGTGATCCTGAAGCTCAAGGCCCCCGATGAGCGCATGGCCTCGATCTTCGTGCCGATCCTGCCGAAGCATGTGTGGGAGAAGTACAAGGTGGCCGACCTGGACAAGATGGCGCTGCCGCTGCCGTCGGTCACCACGGCCCCGTACATCATCAGTTCGTTCGACAAGACGGGCACTACGATCCTCACGGCGAACCCGAAGTTCCGCGGGCCGGAACCGACTGTGAAGCGGATCGTGGAGACGAACTACGGCAACCAGGACAGCTTGCTGCGCGACCTGCAGGGCGGCGCCTTGGACATGGTGGTCGACGGGAACCTGCAGTGGACGAAACAGCTCGCCAACTCGCCGGACATCCACCAGTGGGCGGGTACCTCCAGTGGCTTCCAGGAGATCGCGTTCAACTCCTGCCCCGTCGGCGGCGCGGGCGAATGCACCGGACCCGGCAAGGACGTGCACGTGAAAGTCGTTCAAGACCATGCGATTCGCGAGGCGCTCGCCTACGCGGTCGATCGTCCGTCCATTGCGCAGACCGTGTACGCGGGAGTCCCGCAGCCGGCCTACGGACTGATCTCGCCGTATTACGCGAAGTACTACAAGGACTGGTCGACGGACCCCGACATCGGCTACCAGTTCAGCCTGGACAAGGCCAAGCAGGTGCTCAAGGACGGCGGGTGGGACTGCGCCACCAACCCGTGCACGAAGGACGGCGTCAAGGCCGAGTTCACGCTCAATGTGCGTACGAACGACCCGTCCGGCCAGAACGCCATGCGCCGGGTGATCGCCGCGGCCGGGGAGATCGGCATCAAGATCACCATGTCGGTGGTCACCGAGGATGCGCTCAACAACCTGGTCTACGCGCCGAGCACCGACGGCAAGTACGCGCCGAACTTCGACGCGTTCTACTGGGCCTGGATCGGTGACCCCACACCGGATTTCAACCTGTCCGTGTTGCAGACGGGCAGCGCGTGGTCGGACTCGTACTACTCCAACCCGGACTACGACAAGCTCGTGAACGAGGCGCTCGTCACCCGGGACTTCGCGAAACGCGTCGACCTCATGCACCAGGCCGAGAAGATCGCCATGACCGACCTGCCCTACATCCCGGTGATCTACGCGTATACCTACGACCTGACCCGGAACGACACCTGGCACGGATACCTGGCCTCGCCGGCCGGCGCCGAGGGGTCACCCATCGGTTCGAACTGGCTCCAGGTGACGTCGCTGCTATCCGGTCCGGCCCCGGCGTCGACCGAGAGCAGCGCGCCCGAAAGTAGTTCCGGTGCCACCGATTCCGCCGCATCGACGGGCGGCGCCGGCGCGGGCAGTACCGAGGCGGGCGGCAGCAACGCCCCGACGTCGGCGTCCGTGGCGGCGCCGGCCCCGGCGTCGTCCGGCGGGGTCCCCGTGTGGCTGGTCGTGGTCCTCGTCGCGATCGTGGTGGTGCTTGTGATCGTGGTGCTGATGGTGCTGCGCCGCGGCAAGGGATCTCGACGCGTGGATGACGAAGACCTGGACGATGCGCCGTTCAACTGACCGTGGCCCGGTGGGGGCGGTGCCAAGCGGCACGCCCCCACCGGCCAGGTGTTTCGGTACCGGGTACGGCGCCGCTCGCGGCGCGAACGTCGTCATACTCGAAAATCGTTGCGCGGCAGCGGAGTCGGACCGATGACGGCGCGCTCCGTTATCTTGCGGATCTTCTCCGCGGCGGTCACCTTGGTGTTCGTCCTCGTGTTCAACTTCTTCCTATTCCGCGCGGTCGGGGACCCGAAGAACGATCTGGCCCGCAATCCCCACCTGACCCTCGCCGGACAGGAGGCCGTGATCAAGGAGCGCGGGCTCGATCAGAGCCTGGCGGTGCAGTTCTGGAAGTACGTGACGCAGACGCTGCGCGGCGACCTCGGCAGCTCGTTCGCAAACGGGCAGCCGGTGAAAGACGTTCTGTGGCACGCGCTTCCGAACACGCTGATCCTGGTCGGCGTCGGCACGGTGCTGGCGTCGGCGATCGGGCCGTGGATGGGCATGATCGCCGGTTGGCACCGCGGCAAGGCGCGCGATCACCTGCTCACCCAGGGCTCGGTGGTGCTGTATTCGATGCCGGAGTTCTGGCTGGGCATGCTACTGATCGGCCTGCTGGCGGTCGCGTGGCCGCTGTTCCCGACCGGGCTGCAAGCCACTCCCGGCGCGAGTGCGACCGGGTGGGCGCACTTCTGGGACGTGTCGCACCACGCGATCCTGCCGATCCTTACCGTGACGCTGAGCCTGCTGGCGCAGTACGCGGTCAACATGCGATCGTCGGTGATCGACGTGCTGCACGAGGATTACATCCTTACCGCTCGCGCTATCGGCCTGTCGCCGATCCAGGTGCGGCGCAGGCACGTGGTGCCGAACGCGCTGCTCCCGGTGGTCACCGTGATCGGATTGCAGTTCGGTTTGGTGCTCGGCGGGGTGATCACGATCGAGGCGGTCTTCTCCTGGCCCGGGCTGGGGCAGTTGACGCTGGACGCGATCAACGCGAAGGATTTTCCTGTGCTGCAAGGGCTTTTCCTGTTGACCTCCGCAATGGTGATCATCTTCAACCTGCTCACCGACCTGCTCTACAGCAAACTCGACCCGCGGATCGGGGACTGACATGGGCCAGGCAGTGGCGCGGGCGGGGACCCCGGCAGTGACACCTGCGGGCGCGCATGCCATGCGGCCGGCGGCCGAGCATCTTCGGACGGCGCAGGTGCTGGTGGAGGCCGACCGGGCCGGTCGGGTGCGTCGCGTCGCACGGGCGCTGCGCCCGATCGTGACGACGCCGCAGGGCCTCATCGGCACGGTGATCCTCGTGGTGTTCGTGATCCTCGCGGTCTTCGGGCCATGGATCGCGCCGCAGGACCCGAATGCACCGACGTCGTTCTCGGCCGACATCCTCGGCGGCCCGTCCGCGGCGCACTGGCTCGGCACCGACGAGAACGGGCGAGATGTGCTGTCCGAGTTGATCCTCGGCGCGCAAACCTCCATGCTCATCGGATTCGTTGCGGCCATGGTCTCCTCGGTGATCGGCACCGCCGTCGGGATCGTCGCCGGCTTTTCCGGCGGCTGGATCGACCGCGGGCTGACCCTGCTGGACGACTGGTTCCTGGTGCTGCCGCTGGTGCCCGTCACCGTCCTCGCGGCGTCCTTGCTCGGCAACCGGGCGTCGGCGCTGCCGCTGGGACAGACCATGGTGTTGATCATCGTGATCGGCGCGTTCGGGTGGGCCGGGACGTCGAGAATCGTTCGGTCCGAGGTGATGTCGCTCAAACAGCGCGGCTTCGTGGAGCGCTCGCGGGCGCTGGGCGCATCGAAGTGGCGCATCATGACGCGCGACATCCTGCCGAACGTGATGCCGCTGGTGCTCGCGAACGCGGTGATCTACGTGTCACTGGCGATCCTCACCGAGTCGACGCTCTCGTTCCTCGGCCTCGGCGATCCGAACCGGTTCTCGTGGGGACAGATGCTCGAACATGCGCAGGACTCCGGGGCCATGGCGGGTGGGCACATCGCCTATTACCTGCCGCCCGGCATCTGCATCACCCTTGCGGTGCTGGCGTTCTCGTTGATCGGGCACAGCGTGGAGCATCTGTTCGATCCGCGACTGCGGGAGCGCCGGTGAGTGCCGTGGAGCGCGTCGCGGGTGCAATTCCCGGCGTCGCCGAGCCGGTTGGCTCCGCGGGCGGCGCGGCGGCTCCGCTGGTCGGCGGCGCCGCCGATGACGACATCCTGCTCCAGGTCAGCGGTTTGACCGTGGCGCGAAAGGATGCTCCGTCGGTACACATCGTCGACGACGTCAGCTTCACGCTGCGCCGAGGCGAGGCGATGGGTCTCGCCGGGGAGTCCGGCTGCGGCAAGACGACGACCGCGCTCGCCGTGCTCGGCCTGCTGCCGGGGGGCCTGCGGCGCGTGTCCGGCGAGCTGGTCTTCCGCGGCGGCGGGCGCGCCCGGCCCCTGCACCGGCTCGGCGGCGCCGCGATGAGACGCATTCGCTGGGCGTCGATCTCGATGATCTTCCAAGGCGCGATGAATGCCCTCGACCCGGTCAAGACGGTCGGCTCGCAGATCGCGGAGGCGATCACGCTGCACGAGCCGAAGGTGGGGCGTGCCGCGGTGTCGCGGCGGGTCGGGGAGTTGCTGGACCAGGTCGGGGTGCCCGCCAAACGCTCCGTGTACTACCCGCACGAGTTCTCCGGGGGGCAGAAGCAGCGGATCATGATCGCGCTGGCCCTGGCCTGCCGGCCGGAGCTGGTGATCGGCGACGAACCGACCACGGCGCTCGATGTGATCACGCAGGCGCAGATCCTGGACCTGCTCGGCGAGCTGCGCCGGGAACTCGGCCTGTCGCTGCTGCTGATCACCCACGACCTCGCCGTGCTCGCGCGGGCCTGCGAGACGATCGCGGTGATGTACGCCGGGCAGATCGTCGAAACCGGGTCGGTGGACGCGGTGTATCGCGACCCGCAACACCCCTATACGGCACGGCTTTTGGACCTGCTCGGCGCCCACGACGCGCCGGGCGCGCTGCCGAAGCCCATCCGCGGGAACCAGCCCCGTCCGAATGCTCGACCCTCGGGGTGCCGGTTCCACGACCGCTGCACGTTCGCCACCGACCGCTGCGCCGCCGAGGCGCCGGATATGCGAAACGTCGGCGCGGGCGTGCCGCCGCATGCTGCCCGCTGCCATTTCGCGCCGTGGCCGGATGGCGCCGTCGATCCGCAGGATCGACAGGCCTCGCCGGAAGGGCAGGAGGAGACACCGTGACGGCGATGGACACCCCCCTGCTCGAAGCGTCCGATGTGTCGGTCCGGTACCGCATTCGGGGCCGGAGCCGACGCGGCAGCCGCTACCTGACCGCGCTCGACGGCGTCAGCCTCAGCTGGCGCGCGGGCGAGACTCTAGCGCTGGTCGGCGAATCCGGCAGCGGCAAGTCGACGCTCGGGCGAGTGCTGCTCGGCCTCATCGCGCCGACCGGTGGCACCGTGCGGTACGGGACGCAGCCGCTGACGGGTGCCGTGCGCCGCAGGCTGTCCCGCGAGGTGCAGCTCATCTTCCAGGATCCGTACCAATCCTTGAATCCGCGCAGCACGGTAGGCGCGCAGGTGCTGGCCGGCCTGCAGATCCACCGCATAGGTGCGCCCGGGGTGGAGCGGACGGCCATCGGCCTGGCGGCGCTATCCGCCGCGGGGCTGAACCCGCCCGAGGTCTTCTGGCACCGGTACCCACATCAGCTCTCCGGCGGTGAGCGGCAGCGGGTAGTGATCGCCGGGGCGATGGCGCTCGGCCCGACGGCGCTGGTGTGCGACGAACCGGTCTCCGCGCTGGACGTCTCCGTCCGCGCGCAGGTGCTGAACGTCCTCGCGGACCTCCGCGCCGAGCGCGGTTTGTCGCTACTCTTCATCACGCACGATGTCAGCCTCGCCCGGCAGATGTCCAACCGGATCATCGTGCTCTATCGAGGCAGGATCGTCGAGGAGGGGCCCACGGCAACGGTTCTCGCCGACCCTCAGCACGACTACACGAAGCGGCTGCTCGCCGCCGTCCCGACGGTGCCCGCCCGGTAACCGGCGAAGGGGCCGCAAGCGTGGCCATCGCCGGCGGAGGGGTGTCAGGCGGCGTGCGCGACGAGGAATCGCACGGCGTCGTCCGGGGTGCGCAATTGGTCGTAATCCTCCTCGTCGATGCGGGCACCGATGCGCTTGCTCAGCCGCTCGACCAATTCGACGAAGTCCAGCGAATCCAGCTCGAAGGTCTCGCGCAGGTCGGTATCGCCAGGAACGCTGGACAGGTCGGCGTCGGGAACGATCTCCTTGAGCGTCTGCTCAAAGATCACGTGGACCTCTTCGGTCGTCATAGCTCCTCCGGTTTCTGCAGTAGCCGATCGATGTGGCGCAGGAACCGCGCGCCGACCGCGCCGTCGGACGCCCGGTGATCGGCGGCCAGGCTTGCGACGACCGCGGGGCGGACGCCCAGCAGGCCGTCCACGGTCCACGGTCGGTCGCGTACGGCACCGAACCCGACCAGCGCCACCTGGGGCGGGTACACGACGCCGAACACTGCGTCGACCCCCTGGTCGCCGAGGTTGGAGACCGTGATCGAGGCGCCGGTCAGCGCAGAAGCGCGCAGCCGTCCCGATCTGGCGCGTTCCACCAGGTCGCGAACGGCCGCCATGACGTGATCGATCGTCAGGTTCGCGGCGTCGGGAATAACCGGCACCATGATGCCGCCGCCGCGCAGCGAGATCACCGTTCCGAGATCCACGGTGGCGGCGGGGCGGAAGGCGCCGTCGACCCAGTGGCCGTTGAGCTCCGGAACGGCGACCGCGGCGCGGGCCGCGCACAGCAGCAGCAGTGCCGCTGGGACGATCCGTTCGGACACGTCAAGCTCGCGGTTCCGGGCGCGCAGCCACTGCGTCGCGGCCGTCATATCGATCGATGTGGAGACGTAGTAGTGCGGAATCTCTCGATTCGCCCGGCTGACCAACTCGGCGATGGCACGCCGCATGCCCGACGCATGCGACTGCGCGGCCGCCGATGGGGCGTGTGCAGCAGCCGTGGGTACGGTCGGGGGTTCTGCCGTGGGCACGGTCGAGGGTTCTGCCGTGGGCACGGACGGACGCTTTGCCGGAAGAGCAGGTCCCGTCGCCGATGCGTCTGGGCCCGGCCGTGCGCCGGCGAGGGCGCGATAGACGTCCTCGGCGCGCACCGCCCCGGCCTCTGCCGTTCCCGGCACACCGGCCAGGTCCACCCCGGATGCGGCAGCGAGCCTGCGGGCCAGGGGCGACGCTCGAACGCGGGAGGTGCGTGCTGGGGGACCCGCCGCGCAGAAGCGCTCGACGTCGGCTCGGTGAACCACCTGGCCGGGCACGGCCGCAGCGACCGCCGTGAGATCGACACCGCGCTGGCGTGCCAAGCGCCGCACCAGCGGCGAGACTCCCTGCGGCGCAAGGGGTGTCACGGCGGGCGGCGCCGGCATGACGGCCGGAACGGGCAGTGTGGCGAGTCGCTGCCCGGGCACAGCGTCCACACTCGGCAACGGCGCTGCGGCCGGCCCCGGTGAAGCACCCGGCTCGGTGATCGTGCCCGGCTCGGTGATCGCGGGCGGTGCGGGAGCGCCGATCGCGGCGAGAGCCGTGCCGACCGGGACCTTCTCGCCCGGCTGCACGAGCAGCGCTGAGACCACGCCGTCGTCGAAGCACTCGACTTCGATGGCCGCCTTGTCCGTATCGACGACGGCGACCACGTCTCCCCGATGCACCGCATCGCCGGGCGAAACGAGCCATTCCAGCAGCCGGCCGGACTCCATGTCCGCACCGAGGGACGGCATCCGGAACTCAGGCATGGGTGCCCACCGTGCGAAGCGAAGCGGCCACGATCCCCGCTACCTGCGGCAGCGCCGCCTCCTCCATGTGGCGCGCATAGGGAATGGGCACCTCGGCCGAGCACACCCGCTCGATGGGGGCATCCAGGTCGTAGAACGCCTGCTCGACCAGACGTGCGCTGATCTCGGCGGCCAGGCTTCCGGATCGCCACCCCTCGTCGACGATCACCGCGCGGTGCGTGCGCGCGACCGATGCGACCATGGTGGCGTCGTCCAACGGGCGCAGCACCCGCAGGTCGATCACCTCCGCGTCGACACCGTGCGTGGCCAGGTCCTCTGCCGCGGCGAGCGCCTTGGAAAGGGTGCCGCCGTAGGTCACGATCGTGAGATCCCGCCCGGGCCGGCGGATGGCGGCGTGGCTGATATCGCCGGTCGCGGTCGGGTCGGGCGCCGGGCCTTCGACGGTGTAGAGCGATCCGTTCTCGAAGATCAGGACCGGGTCCGGATCGGCCAGGGCCGGCCAGAGCATGCCCCGGGCGTCGTCGATGGTCGCCGGCGCCAGTATCTTCAGGCCCGGAATGTGGGCGTACCAGCCCTCCAGGCTGTGCGAGTGCTGCGCGGCGAGTTGACGGCCCGCGCCGGTCGTCATGCGGATCACGATCGGCACCGCCAGCTGCCCGCCGGACATGTGCAGCAGCGTCGCCGCGTTATTCATGATCTGGTCGAGCGCCAGCAGGCTGAAGTTCACCGTCATAATCTCGACGATCGGGCGCATCCCGCCCAGGGCCGCGCCGATGCCGGCGCCGACGAATCCGGATTCGGACAGTGGCGTGTCCCGGATCCGGTCGGGCCCGAACTCCTCGAGCAGCCCCATACTCACGGCGTAGCAGCCGCCGTACCGGCCGACGTCCTCGCCCATCAGGAACACCCGGTCGTCGCGGCGCATGGCCTCGCGGATCGCCTCACGTATCGCCTCGCGATACGTCATCTGCGTGGCGTCGCCGGTCTTGCCCACCACGCCCTCAATGGTGGTCACGGTGCGCCTCGCTGTGGACGAACAATGTCAGGTCGTCGACCGACTCCTCGGGCGCCGCGTCGGCCTCGGCGACGGCCTGGTCGATCTCGGCGATGATCCCGGCCTCGATGCGATCCAGGTCGTGCTGAGACAGGGTCTCGTCCCCTTGCAGCGCCGCACTGAGCGCCGTGATGGGGTCGCGCTCCCGCCATGACGCGATCTCCGCCTTGTCGCGGTATCGGTCCGGGTCGTACATGGAATGCGCGCGGAACCGGTAGGTGTGCAGCTCCACGAAGCACGGCTCGCCGGAATCGCGGACGAATTCGACGGCACGCCGCGCCGCGTCGGACACCGCCAGGACGTCCATGCCGTCCGCGGACCAGGACACCATGCCGTAGGAGGCTGCTCGCAGGGCGAGATCCGTCTGCGCGTGCTCCCCCGCCAGCGCGGTGCCCATCGCGTATCCGTTGTTCTCGCAGAAGAACACGACCGGCAGCCGCCACAGCGCGGCGAGGTTCGCGCTCTCGTGGAACTCGCCTTCGGCCATGGCGCCGTCGCCGAACAGGCACGCAACGATCCGGCCGGTGCAGCGCATCTTCTCGGCCAGCGCCAGGCCGACCGCCAGCGGCAGTCCTCCGCCGACGATCGCGTTGCCGCCGTAGAAGCGCCGGGCGGCGTCGAAGAGATGCATCGACCCGCCGCGGCCGCGGCTGACACCTGTTTGCCGGCCGAACATCTCGGCGAGAATCGCGGTCATCGACAGGCCGCGCGCCAGCGCATGCCCGTGCTCGCGGTAGGTGGACACCACGGCGTCCGCCGGGCCGAGCTGGCCGAGTACACCGACCGAGACCGCCTCCTCGCCGATACACAGGTGCATGAAGCCACGGATCTTGCTGCTGCTGTACAGCTCGACGCAGCGCTCCTCGAAGCGGCGGATGCGCAGCATCTGGCGCAGGTCCTCCACCCGCGGATCGGTCGACCGTGGGTCGACATCCCGCGTATCGACAGCCCGCGGCTCCGTCGGCGGCGCATGCATCGGCCGCCGGGCGCTGCGTCGAGCGGGTCTGGTCGTCGTCATGGCCGGCTCTCAATGGTCGACAGATCGCCCTCGGGAAGCCCGAGCTCACGGGCCTTGAGCAGCCGCCGCATCACCTTGCCGCTGTTCGTGTGCGGCAGGTTCTGATCGAAGTCGATCTCCTTCGGCGCCAACCCACCGAGCCGGTGCCTGCCGAACGTGATCAGCTCCTGGCGCAGCGCGTCATCCGGCAAGAAACCGGATCGGAGGGTCACGAAGGCCTTGACGATCTCGCCCGCGATCGGATCCGGCTTGCCGATCACCCCGGCCTCGACAACGGCGGGGTGCTCCATCAGCAGGCTCTCGACCTCGAACGGTCCGATCAGGTGGCCGGCGGACTTGATCACGTCGTCGGCGCGGCCCACGAACCAGAAGTAACCGTCCCGATCGCGTCGCGCGAGGTCGCCGGACAGGTACCAGCCGCCCGCGAAGCAGGCCCGGTACCGCGCGTCGTCGCCCAGGTAGCCGCGGAACATGGACGGCCAGCCCGGCCGCAGGGCCAGCTCACCGACGGCGCCGGCGTCCAGCTCGGTCACGTGATCGTCGATGACGAGTGCCCGACCGTCCTCGCCCCGGGCCAGAACGGTGGCATCGACCCCCGGCACCGGCCGGCCCATCGAACCCGGCCGGATCGTCATACCCGGATAGTTACTGATCATGATGGCTCCGGTTTCGGTCTGCCACCAGGTGTCGTGGATCGGGACGCCGAACGCGCGTTCCCCCCAGACGACGGCCTCCGGATTGAGCGGCTCGCCGACGCTGACGACGTGACGGAGCGCCGAGAGGTCGAACCGGTGCGGCAGCTCGTCGCCGGCGCGCATGAGCAGCCGGAGCGCCGTGGGCGCGGTGTACCAGACGGTCACCCGGCTCTCCGCCAAGGTCCGGTACCAGCGTTTGGCGTCGAAGTCCGCCGCGTCGACCACGGTCGTCACGCCGTGCGTGAGCGGGGCGATGATCCCGTACGACGTGCCCGTCACCCAGCCGGGATCGGCTGTGCACCAATAGATGTCGCCGGGCCGCAGGTCGAGCACGAATCCCGCCGTGGCGTGGTGCGCGACGACGGCCTCGTGCACGTGCACCGCGCCCTTCGGGCGGCCGGTGGTTCCGCTGGTGAAGTGCAGCAGTGCCGGATCCTCCGGGGTCGTGGCGGCGATCGCGACGGTGCTGCGCGTGGCGGCGAGCAGATCAGGGAGGGCGACCGCGCCGTCCGGCGCCGCCCTGTCGACCACCAGAACGTGCTCCAGGGCGGGAAGGTCCGCGCGGGCCGACGCGACCTTGCGAACGTAATCCGCCGACGTCGTGACCAGGACCTTGGCCTGGCTGAGGGCGAGCCGCTCGCGCACCGGCTGCGGCCCGAATGCGGCGAACAGCGGGCAGTACACCCCGCCTGTCTTGAGCGTGCCCAGGGCGGTGAGATAGAGGTCGGGCACCCGACCGAGCAGTGTGCACACGACGTCTCCGCGGCCGACGCCGAGATCGTGCAGCATCGACGCGAACCGGTCCGTCAGCTCCCGCAGCTCGCGATACGAGATCGTAGAGACCGATTCGTCGCGACCGACGAACCGCAGCGCGGGTGTGTCCGCGAGCGCTCCGGTGGCATGTCGGTCGACGGCCTCGTGCGCGATGTTGAGCCCGCCGCCGGGCAGGCCATCGAGCTCGGATCGGGCCTGCGCCCACGTGAAAGTGGCTCGGGTGGCGTCATAGTCGCCCAAGATCGGCGGAAGCGTGGGTGCGCGGTGGATGGGCGGCCAGTCCATGCTGCCGTCGCGCTGGGAGCGGTCGGCCGTGTCCACCAGGCACCTCGCGATCCTCCGGGCGCCTACGACGACCGGTGCGTTAGGCGGGCTTCGGCCCGCCGGTCCATCTCCTCCAGGTCCGCGGCGCCTACGACGATGGCGTCCGGGCCCGGGAACACCACCGCGGTGTGTTCGGTGTCGAGCCACTTGACGGTGTAGGGCGGCTCTCCGGAGGGGGAGCCTACGGACAGGATCTCGCCGCGTCTGCCGCTGCTGTGGTCGGTTCGGCCGGATATGACGAGCCAGTCACCCGGTTTGGCGATCATGGTCACTCCCTCGATTCGGGCGCCCGATCCACGTGCGGTGCACACTCCAGGTGCGGCGCCCACGTCACGTGCAGTGCCCCCGTGAGCTGCGGTGTCCCCGCTGGGTGCCCTGCATGCTCCAGCCTCGGAAAAACGCGGGTGGTATGCGAGGGTCGAAGGTCCCGACTGCCGGGGACCTGTGGCCGTGGCATGGTCGATGGCACGGAGCCAGGCTCGATGAAGGCCGGGAGCGACGACCTCCTGCGTCGTCGCGGCGGGCCAGCCGCGACCGCACGGCCGGTTCGACCCCGGTGGGTGTTGCATGGCCGAAGGGAGCCGGAGATGAGCGAGCGCGAGAGATTCGCGGCCAGGCGCGAAGCCGCGGCCGACACCGTGCATCGAGCCCGTCCGGACGACGACCGCTACCGATCCGCGCTAGAGCGGTACCTGGCGGCGCTGTCACGTCCGGTCGCCGATCAACTCGAGCCGCCGCCGGGAACCGCGTCCCAGCCGACGAGCCCGGTGAGCACGGCAAGCTCCGGGGCCGTGCCCCCCTCGCCGACACCGTGGACGAACACACCCGTACGCGACGTCATGACCGCCAACGTGATCGTCGTGGACGAGGACGCGACCTTCAAGCACATCACGCATGTCCTGACCGAGAACCGGGTCAGCGCCGTCCCGGTCGTCGACCGCGTGGGCCGGGTGCTCGGCATCGTGTCGGAGTCGGACCTGCTCGCCAAGGTCGCCGCCGGCGGAGATCCGCACGCCAAGATCGGTGGCAGTTTCCCCGAACGGCAGCAGCTTCGCCGCAAGGCCCAGGGCGAGACGGCGCGGGACATGATGACGGCGCCGGCCGTGACGGTGTCCCCCGAGGACGTGGTGGTCGACGCCGCGCGGGTGGCCGCTCGGGCTCATGTGCGGCGGCTTCCGGTGGTCGACGATCGCGGGATCCTAGTCGGCATCGTGTCTCGCACGGACCTGCTGCGGGTATTCCTCAAGAGCGACGAGGAGCTTCACGACTACATCGCCGACGAGGTGCTCAGTAGGCGGTTCCTGCTGGAGCCCGGTTCGGTCGTCGTCACGGTCGCCGATGGCGTCGTCACCCTGCGCGGGCAGGTGGAGACCAAGATGATGCTGGAGCCGCTGCTGGACAACATCCGGTCGCTGGACGGAGTGGTTGCGGTGCACACCGACTTGACGTACCAGGCCGAGTACCCGACCACGTCGACCTCGCTCGTCTACCCGCCCCCGGAGTTCCGGGTGCCGTAACGCGTGCCGTGATCTGACGGAGCCGAGTCGCCGCCCGCCACAGACTGCGCCGGCTGCCCCGGGGCACCGGCGTCGATCCGCGGGTGGAGGAAGGAGCAGCTTTGTTCCGGAATCGAGTCGACGCGGGCCGCCGACTGGCCGAGAAGCTCGGCGAGTACGCCCGTCATGACGTCGTCGTGGCGGGTCTGCCGCGCGGCGGGGTCCCTGTCGCGTTCGAGGTCGCAATCGCTCTGGGCGCACCGCTGGACGTGATCATGGTGCGCAAGCTCGGCGTCCCCTTCCAGCGCGAGTTGGCCATGGGGGCCGTCGGTGAGGGGGGCGTGCGCGTCGTCAACGAGAATCTGGTCCGCCAGGTGCGGGTCACCGCCCAGGAGCTGTCCTCGATCGAAGGGCGGGAACGCGCCGAGATGGACCGGCGGGCGGCCCGGTACCGCGGTTCGCGTCCACCGGTGCCGCTCACCGGCCGGATCGTCGTCATTGTCGATGACGGCGTAGCCACCGGATCGACCGCGCGCGCCGCATGCGCCGTTGCCCGGGCGCAGGGCGCGCGCCGGGTGGTGCTGGCCGTGCCGGTCGCGTCCGCCGACGAGGTGAGTGGGCTCCTCGATTGCGCTGATGCGGTGGTCTGCGTCGAGGCCATCGGTAACCAGTTCGTCGCGGTCGGCCAGGCCTACGCCGACTTCGCGCCGGTCCAGGACGCCGAGGTCGCCGACCTCCTGGACCGCGCCGCGCACCGCGGCGACTTCGAAGCCGCCGGCGCAGAGTTACCGGGGGCCTCGGAGACCCAGCAGACCCAGCAGGTCGAGCCGGCTATTCCATCGAGAACATCGAACCGGGGTTGAACAGGCCCGCCGGGTCGAGGGCGCGCTTGATGGCGCGATGCATCGACAGCCCCACCGGCCCGATCTCGTTGGCGAGTTGGGCCTGTTTCATGCGGCCGACACCGTGCTCGCCGGTGATGGTGCCGCCCAGTGCGCGGGCTGCGTCCAGCACCCTGTCGTACGCGTCCTGAGCGCGCCGCGGGGCATCGGGGCCGCTGTCGTCGGAAGGCGCCGAGGCGCTCCACCGTCTCGATGACCCGGGCGAGGTGATCGACGTCGGCGCGTGAGGCGTCCTCGCA
>OFTX01000473.1_pt1 | contig 21302 bp, 15 predicted proteins | sample 1775051 | NCBI WGS metagenome assembly OFTX01 (sample SAMN08195772, study PRJEB24354) | sludge metagenome | isolation source: sludge from phenol fed wastewater aerobic bioreactor A | place: India: Nagpur | collected 2016-09-15
CCAGGCCCGGCAGCAGGCGACCGGCCGCATCCCCCGCATCCCCTCCGACCGATCGCGACGACAAAGCTGACATGGAAACCCCGTTGCAGTCACGCACCCGAATGTGCGCATGACGGGACTCTAGGGATCGCCAATCAATCCGTCCAACGACTTGTTTTTGTATGATCAAGCTGATTGATCGATTGATTGGAACGCGATGACCCCGTTGCACCTGACCTTGCGGCAACTGCAAGTCTTCACCGCCGTGGCGCAGGGCGGCAGCACGGCCGCGGCCGGCGCCGCCATCGGCCTGTCGCAGTCGGCCACCAGCGCGGCGCTGAAGGAGCTGGAGCGCATGCTGGGCGCGCCCCTGTTCGACCGCGTGGGCAAGCGCCTGCAGCTCAACAGCAGCGGGCGCGCGCTGCTGCCGCGCGCCCTGTCGCTGCTGGACGGCGCGGCCAGCCTGCAGCGCGCGGCGCTGGGCGACCAAGACAGCCCGGGCGCCCTGCGCATCGGCGCCAGCACCACCATCGGCAACTACGTGCTGCCGCGCTGGCTCAGCCTGCACTGGGCGCCGTGGTACGCCGCGCAGCCGCCCGAGTGGCACGCCCAGGTGATGATCGGCAACACGGCCGAGATCTGCCGCGCGGTGGCCGACTTCAGCCTGGACGTGGGCCTGATCGAGGGCCCCTGCCACGATCCGCTGCTGCAGGCCCGCCCCTGGCTGCGCGACGAGCTGCTGGTGGTCGCCTCACCCCGCCTGGCGGGCCAGCTGCAGCCCCAGGGCGGCGCCGCGCCGGCGGTGCCCGTCGGCGTGCTGCGCCAGCAGGTCTGGCTGCTGCGCGAGGCGGGCTCGGGCACGCGCGTGGCCACCGACCATGAGCTGCTGCCGCATCTGCGCGCCTATCGCCGCAGCATCGAGCTGGGCAACTCCGAGGCCATCAAGCACGCGGCCGCCGAAGGCCTGGGCCTGGCCTGCCTGTCCGAATGGGTGGTGGCCGACGGGATCAAGTCCGGCCGCCTGACACGCCTGGCTACCACGCTGCCGCGCATGCTGCGCCCCTGCTACCTGGTGCTGCATCGGCACAAGCAGCTCACCGGCGCGCTCGAGCGCTTGACGGCATCGCTGATGCAAAGCGTGGCGTGACGCCGCCGGCCGGCAGGCCGCAAGCGGCTCGCGCATCGAAGCATCGGCTCACCCAGGGCGTCAAAAGCCGAAGCCCGATCCGGCGCCGAGCAGGGTGGCGATGCCCAGCAGCACGAAGATGACGGCGGCGATCGAGTGCACCAGCTTCATCGGGATGCGGGCGGCCAGCTTGTCGCCCACGAACACCGCCGGCACATCGGCGATCAGCATGCCCAGCGTCGTGCCCAGAACCACCAGCAGCGGCGTGGCGTAGTGCGCCGCCAGGGCGACGGTGGCGATCTGCGTCTTGTCGCCCATCTCGGCCAAGAAGAAGGTGACAAGCGTGGCGCCGAACACGCCCAGGTGCTGGGCCACCTGCGACTCTTCGTCTTCGATCTTGTCCGGAATCAGCGTCCAGACCGCCATGCCGAGAAACGACAGACCCAGCACCCAGCGCAGGACGCCCGGGCTGACCGAGGCGGTGATCCACGCCCCCAGCGCGCCCGCCAGGCCGTGATTGACCAGCGTGGCCGCCAAAATGCCCAAGATGATCGGCACCGGCTTCTTGAAACGCGCGGCGAGGATGAAGGCGAGGAGTTGGGTCTTGTCGCCGATTTCGGCAAGGGCGACGACACCGGTCGATACGAGAAGGGCTTCCATAAACGCTTTCAGGCCGGATGAACGACGATTGACCACCACGCATCCCCGGCCGAATCGGAAGCGTCGTGGTCAAAGGTCTTGCCAAGCATGAAAACCGCTGACACCATGACCTGCGGGTCAAGTGTGTTGACGTCAGCCTCTCGAGGGGGTCGAGAGCGGCTACTCCCCAATGACCCAGCGATTCTAGCAAGCCGCCCAAATCCCGTCAGGCAAGAAAAAACCTCGCTAGGTTTTATGTAGCGAGGTTTCTAGTGCCCATGCGGGCTTGTTTGGTGGCCTGGGGCGGAATCGAACCACCGACACAAGGATTTTCAGTCCTCTGCTCTACCAACTGAGCTACCGGGCCGTGAAGCGCGAGATTATAGCGAAGAATTTTGCGCTCACGTGGCCGCCTGGCTGCTCTTGCGGCCGCGGGCGAGGTCGACCCCGAGCTGCTTGAGCTTGCGGTACAGGTGGGTTCGCTCCAGGCCGGTCTTTTCGGCCACGCGCGTCATCGAGCCGCCTTCCTTGGCCAGGTGAAATTCGAAGTACGCCTTCTCGAACGCGTCGCGCGCCTCGCGCAGCGGCTGGTCGAGCTCGAAGCTGCGCTGCGCCTGCGGCGTCAGGTCGAGGCCGGCGGGGGGCGGCAGTTGGCCGCCGGCCATGGCGGCTTCGACGGTCAGCTCCACTTCCGTGGTGGCAACCGCGCTGGGTGCGCGCGCGCCATCACGCAAGGCCGCGGCCGGGCCCGCCGGCTGCGAGCGCGCCAGCGCCTGCTCGACGGCCTTGAGCAGCTTTTGCAGGGTGATGGGTTTTTCGAGAAAGGCATGCGCGCCGATGCGCGTGGCCTCGACGGCGGTCTCGATGGTGGCGTGGCCGCTCATCATGATGACGGGCATGGTCAGCAGGCCAGCGCCGCGCCACTCCTTGAGCAAGGTGACGCCGTCGGTGTCGGGCATCCAGATGTCGAGCAGAACCAGGTCGGGGCAGGCGTTTTGCCGCGCGGCCCGCGCCTGGGCGGCGTTCTCGGCCAACTCGACGGTGTGACCCTCGTCATTGAGGATCTCCGACAGGAGATCCCGAATGCCCAGTTCGTCGTCAACCACCAGAATGTTGGCCATGAGAAAGCGCTTGTCCTTTGTGTGAATTCAGCCTGCCGCGTGGCTTGTCTCCGAGGATTCGGGGGCGGGCTCGAACGTCAATGATACTTGGGCACCGGCGACGTGCCCATCGACGATGCGATTGGACACATCCACGCGCGCGCCGTGTTCCTCGGCGATCTTCTTGACCACCGCCAGGCCCAGGCCAGTGCCCTTGGCCTTGGTGGTCACATAGGGCTCGAAGGCGCGCTTGAGGATGGCGTCGGGAAAACCGTGGCCATGATCGATGACCGACAGGCGCACGCGCTGCGCGCTGTCCGACCACCGGGTGCGAATGACGACGCCCGCGCCTGTCGCCGCGGCCTGCGCCGCGTCGGGCGCGGGCGAGGCGTCGAGCGCGTTTTGCACCAGGTTGTGGATGACCTGGCGCAGCTGCTGCGCGTCACCCAGGATGGGCGGGCAGGTATCGTCGCGCTCGAAGCGCACCGGCACCACGGCGCCATGGCCAGGGCCGTCCAGGTGCGCGCCATACAGGTGCAGCACCTCGGCCACCAGTTCGTTCAGATCCAGGGGCTTGAGCTGGGCCGTGGGCAGGCGGGCGTAGTCGCGAAACTCGTTGACCAGGCGCTTCATGGCGTCGACCTGATCGACGATGGTGTGCACCGACTTGAGCAGCAGCGCGCGATCGGTGTCGGGCAGCTTGTCGGCCAGCCGCCGCTCCAGCCGCTCGGCCGACAGCTGGATGGGCGTGAGCGGGTTCTTGATCTCGTGCGCCAGGCGCCGCGCCACCTCGCCCCAGGCCTGGGTGCGCTGGGCCGACACGATCTCGGAGATGTCGTCGAACACCAGCAGGCGCAGGCCGCCCGGCAGGGCCGCGCCGCGCGCCACCAGCGACACGGCCTCGGCATTGGCCCCTTCGGTGGCGCCGTGCAGCTCGAAGGCGTGCTGCCAGTGATCGGGCCCGTGCTCGATGCGCGCGGCCTCGAACTGGTCGAACTGAGTTTGCACGTCGCGGCCAAAGGCCTCCAGCTTGGGCAGCGCGGCCAGCGGGTGGCCGACGCCGGCCGCCAGGGGTGCCCGCAGGATGCGCGTGGCACCGGGGTTGGCCGACTGCACGATGCCGGCCGCGTCGAGCACGATGACGCCCGCCGTCAGGTTGTCCAAGATGGTCTGCAGGTTGGCGCGCGCGGTCTCCACCTCGCGCATGCTGGTGTCCACCGCCGTGCGGGCGTCGGCCAACTGGCGCGTCATGTCGGCGAAGGAGCGCGTCAGGCCCACCAGCTCGTCGCGCCCGGCCAGGATGACCTTGGGCCGCAAATCGCCCGCGGCCACCTGGCGCACACCGTCGGCCAGCATCAGCAGGGGCGTGGCCAGCTGCTGCCCCAGCAACACCGCCAGCAGCACGGCGCCGAACACGGCCAGGAACAGCGCCAGCGTCAGGGTGCCGATGTACATGCGGCGCAAGCCCTGGCGGCCCAGCGCACGCTCCTGGTATTCGCGGTTGGCCTCCTGCACGGCGAGGGCGTTTTCAACCAGCACGCTGGGCAGCGGCTGCACCGCCTCGACCAGGCGCGCCTCGTCGGTCAGGCCCAGCGAGCGGCCGCCCACCACCACCAGGGCGCGAATGCGCGCCTCAGGTGGCGCGCTGCCGGCCGCGCGCGGCACGGCGGCCTCGTCCAGGCCTTCGATCTGCGTGGCCACGCCTTGGGCGCGCACGTTGCGCAGCAGTTGCGCCGAAGGCTTGGTGGGCGACAAATCGAAGCGCGACAGCCCGGCACTGGCGATCAGCCGCCCCGAGCTGCTCCACAGGTTGGCGTCGGTGGCGCCGATCTGCGCGCGCAGCCGCTCCAGCGGCAGCGCCGCCGCGGCGTCGGGCGTGTCGGCCAGCAGCGTCGCGGCGCCGCGCAGCTGGTTGCCGAACTCGCGCGCCTGCGTCTCCAGCGAACTGCGTGCCAGGGTCAGGCCCGATTCAAGCGCGCCCTCGACCTTGACGTCGAACCAGGTCTCGATCGAGCGCGACACGAACTGGTAGGACACGCCGTAGATCAGCAGCCCCGGCAGCACGCCCACCAGGCCGAAGATGGCCGCCAGCTTGATCAGCAGGCGGCTGCCGAACTTGCCGCGCCGCAGCCGCGACAGCAGGCGATAGACGCCCCACAGGATGACCAGCGCCAGCACCGCCGCCGCCGCGATGTTGACCCACAGCAGGCGGGTGAAGTAGCGCTCGTACAGCAGGCGGTTGTTGGTGGCCTGCACCAGCAAAAAGACCAGCACCAGCCCGCCCACCAGCATGGTGACGGCGGCCAGGCGCAGCGTCCAGCGCGTGACCCTGCCCTGCCCCGGCAGCTCCAGGTCGAACTCGCTCTTGGGCGCCGTCATGGGCTGCGCTCCAGCTCCAGCGGCTGACGCCGCTCGAGCGCGAGGTGCCAGTCCGACTGGCGCAGCCCGCCCAGTTGGAAGGTGCGCGGCAACTGGCTGGCGTCCAGCCGAAACTGAAACTGCAGCAGCTGCGCGCCACCGCCCGCCAGCTGCTCGGCGCTGGCGATCTTCCAGCCCGCGATGCGTTGCACGGCGGCCATCACCTCGGCCAGCGAGTCATACTGCTGCGACAGGCCCAGGCCCAGCTCGGCGTCGTTGATGGGCTCGCTGGAGGTGTTGAGGCGCCAGTGGCGCGTGAGCGGCTGGTAGGCCACGCGCGTGTAGCGTGCGGCCTGCGCCAGTTCCTGGTCGAACCAGTACCAGCGCTCGCGCAAGACCCGGGCCTCGGCCACGAAGTGCACCGGAATGCCCTTGAGCAGGGCGTCCTGCACCGAAGCGGCGAGCTCGAAGCTGAGCTCGGCGTACAGCAGCACCTCGTCGTCGCTGCGCTCGACGCGCAGCGACTGCACGCCCGGCGCCGCCGCCCAGACCGCGCCGCCCATGCCGCCCAGCCCGGCGCACAGCAGCGCGGCCAGCGCGCGCCGGCGGGCCCGCGCCTCAGAGCTTGAGAGTTTTTTGAACATGGTCGAGGGGCGTGCCAAATCGGCTGCGATCTAGGCGCAAAGCGCAGCCATAGCGCGGGCTATGGCGAGCATCTGCAACCACGAGCGCGGCCGATTTGGCGCGAACGGCGGGCGTGAGCAAAAGACTCTCAGGCTCTCAGGCGGCAGGCTTGTGCAGCAGGGCATAGAAGAATCCATCTTCATCGTGCCTGCCATTGTCGCCAAGCTCGGCGCCCGTTCCCGGCAGCAATGGCAACAAATGGCCCGGCGCGGGCCGCTGGCGCGCGTCGGTGTTGCGTGCGGCAAACGCCGCGATGCGCTCGGCGCCCTCCGCGCGAAACACCGAGCAGGTGCAGTACAGCAGGCGGCCACCCGGCGCCAGCAGCGGCCACAAGGCCTGCAGCAGGCGGTCCTGCGCGGCAGCCAGCTGGGCGATGTCGCTGGCGCGGCGCAGCCAGCGCACGTCCGGGTGGCGGCGCACGATGCCCGAGGCGCTGCACGGCGCGTCCAGCAGGATGGCGTCGAAGGGCACGCCGTCCCACCAGGCCCCAGGATCGCCCGCGTCGGCCACCCGCACCTGCGCCTGCAGACCCAGGCGCTGCAGGTTCTGGTCGATGCGCTGGCTGCGCTCGGCGTTCAGCTCCAGCGCCGTCACTTGCGCATGCGGCGCCAGCTCCAGCAGGTGGGCGGTCTTGCCGCCGGGGGCAGCACAGGCGTCGAGCACGCGCAGGGGCTGCGCGCCCAGGCCGTCCAGCAGCAAGGGGGCGGCACGTTGCGCCGTCGCCGACTGCACCGACACCAGGCCTTCGGCAAAGCCCGGCAGCTCGTGCACCGGGTGCGGGGACCTCAGCCGCAAAGCCGCGCCACCCAAGGGCATGCCCGCGATGCCGCGCTGCGCCAGTTGCTCGCCATAGGCCGTCACATCGCTGCGCCGCACGTTGACCCGCAGGTCCATCGACGCCGGCAGCTGGTTGACCGCCAGCAGGGCGGCCCAGTGTTCGGGGTCGTCGGCCTGCAGGCGCTCGATCCACCACGCCGGGTGGTTCCACCGCGCCACCGGATCGTCCGCCAGCGCGGCCAGCAACCCGTCGGGGTCGCGCCGGTACTGGCGCAGGCAGGCGTTGATGAAGGCCGCCTGGCGGCGCAGCGTCGGCTCGCGCTTGGCCGCTTCCACGGCCTGATCGACCACGGTGAAGGCCGGGTAGGCCTGCGCGCAGTCCGGCAGCAGCAGAACGAGCGCGCTGCACAGCAGCGCATCGGCCAGCGGCGCCGGCCGGCGCGGCGCGAGGCGGCCGCGCAGCGCCTGCGCCGTGCCCCAGTGGCGCAGCACCTCGAAGCTGAGCGCCTGGGCGCCGGCGCGCAGGCCGGGCGGCACGTCGTCCAACAGACGCGTCAGCGACTGGCCCGCACCCACGCCCTCGATCAGGCGCGCCAGCAACTGCAACTGCCGCCACAGCGGCGGCGCCTCCCGCGCTGTGGTGCCGTCACGGGCCGCCGGCGGACTCACGCTGGGGCGTCCTCGAGCAGCGGCAGACCCTGCGCCGCCCGAAAGCCGCACAGGCGCGCCATCAGGGCGGCCGGAAACTGCCCGATGGCGGCGTTGTAGCGCTGCACCGCGGCGTTGAACGCCGCCACCAGCGGCTGCTCCTGCTGGCGCAGCCGCTCCCACTGCGCCAGCACGGGCGTGGCGTCGATGGCCACGTGGGCGGCCCAGTCCTGCACCGGAATGCTGGCCCAGGCCGCGTCCAGCGCCGCATGGGCCAGCACCAGCCGCCCCACGGCGTCGGCGTCGGCCGGCCGCGCGCGCACCGGCGCCAGCGCCAGCGCCCATTGCTCGCTGGCCGCGCCCAAGCGCGCCCACGAGGGTGGCTCGGGCGTGGGCGCGGCATCCGCGCCATCGGTGGTATCGGCGCTGGTCGACCCTCCACCTGGCTTCAGCGCCTCGCCCATCCACGCCAGCCGCTCGTTGAAGCGCGCATCCAGCGGCGCAAAGGCGGTGCCGATGGCGGCGCGCAGGCGCACCAGGCGGTTGTAGGCGCCCACCGCCCAGAACAGCGCCAGGGCGACCAGGATGATGGCGATCACCAATCCGTCGGACATGGGTGGAATTTTGAATTCATATGAAAAACGCCCTGGCACGCCCATGGAACGTGCGCAGGGCGCTATGCTTTTAAAAGCAATCAGGCCGCCGAAGCGCCTTCGTCGGGCGACGCGGAGGCCGCCGCCGCCTCGGTGGCTTCGGCCAGTTCGGCCGCCTCCGCCTCGGCGATGGCACGGCGCTCGGCCTCGTCCATCTGGTCCTTGGTCTTGCGCGCCTGGTGGTAGGCCAGGCCGGTGCCGGCCGGGATCAGGCGACCGACGATGACGTTCTCCTTCAGGCCGCGCAGCTCGTCGCGCTTGCCCATGATGGCCGCCTCGGTGAGCACGCGCGTGGTTTCCTGGAACGACGCCGCCGAGATGAAGCTGTCGGTGGACAGCGATGCCTTGGTGATGCCCAGCAGGATGTTGGAGTAGGTGGCGGCGATCTTGCCGTCGCGCTGCAGCGCCTCGTTGGTGTTGAGGATCTCCGAGCGCTCGACCTGCTCACCGGCGATGTAGCTGGACTCGCCCGGGTTTTCGACCACGACGCGGCGCAGCATCTGGCGCACGATCACCTCGATGTGCTTGTCGTTGATCTTCACACCCTGCAGGCGATAGACGTCCTGCACCTCGTCGACGATGTAGCGCGCCAGCTCTTCCATGCCCAGCAGGCGCAGGATGTCCTGCGGGTCGGCCGGGCCGTCGACGATGGACTCGCCCTTGTTGACCACCTGGCCCTCGTGCACCAGCAGGTTCTTCTCCTTGGGGATCAGCTCTTCCCAGATCTTGCCGTCCGGGTCGGTGATCTGCAGGCGGATCTTGCCCTTGGTTTCCTTGCCGAACGAGATGGTGCCGGTCTGCTCGGCCAGCACGCCCTTGTCCTTGGGCGAGCGGGCCTCGAACAGCTCGGCCACGCGCGGCAGACCGCCGGTGATGTCGCGCGTCTTCTGGCCTTCGACCGGAATGCGCGCCAGCACCTCGCCGGGGCCCACGTCCTGGCCGTCCTGCACCTGAATCAGCGCGCCGACCTGGAAGCCGATGGTCACCGCATGGTCGGTGCCGGGAATCTTGACCTCGTTGCCGGTGGCGTCGATCAGCTTGACCTGCGGACGGACGATCTTGGCCGAGCCGCGGCGCTTCGGGTCGATCACCACCAGGGTGGACAGGCCCGTGACCTCGTCCACCTGCTTGGCCACCGTCAGGCCTTCCTCGACGTTCTCGAACTTGACGCGGCCGGCGTACTCGGTGATCACCGGGCGCGTCAGCGGGTCCCAGTTGGCCAGGATGGTGCCGGCCTTGATGGTCTGGTCGGCCTTCACGGTCAGCGTGGCGCCATAGGGCACCTTGTGGCGCTCGCGCTCGCGGCCGTGCTCGTCGTGGATGGTGATCTCGCCCGAGCGGGAGATGACCACCAGCTCGCCGCGCGTGTTGGTCACGTAGCGCATGGTGGCGTTGAAACCGATCGCACCGCTGGACTTGGCCTCGACGTTGGAGGCCACGGCCGCGCGCGAGGCCGCACCACCGATGTGGAAGGTGCGCATGGTCAGCTGCGTGCCGGGCTCGCCGATCGACTGCGCGGCAATCACGCCCACCGCCTCGCCGGTGTTGACCAGGCCGCCGCGGCCCAGGTCGCGCCCGTAGCACTTGGCGCACAGGCCGAAGCGCGTGTCGCAGGTCAGCGCGGTGCGCACGCGCACCTCGTCGATGCCGGCAGCTTCCAGCTCGTCGATCGCGTCCTCGTCCAGCATCTGGCCGGCCTGGATGACCACTTCGCGGGTTTCGGGGCTGACCAGGTCCTCGGCCGCCGTGCGGCCCAGGATGCGTTCGCGCAGCGACTCGATCACCTCGCCGCCCTCGACCACCGCGCGCATCAGCGAGCCGTTGCTGGTGCCGCAATCGACGTCGGTGACCACCAAGTCCTGCGTCACGTCGACCAGGCGGCGCGTGAGGTAGCCCGAGTTGGCCGTCTTCAGCGCCGTGTCGGCCAGGCCCTTGCGGGCGCCGTGCGTGGAGATGAAGTACTGCAGCACGTTCAGGCCTTCGCGGAAGTTGGCCGTGATGGGCGTCTCGATGATCGAGCCGTCGGGCTTGGCCATCAGGCCGCGCATGCCGGCCAGCTGGCGGATCTGCGCCGCGGAGCCGCGCGCGCCGGAGTCGGCCATCATGTAGATAGAGTTGAAGGACTCCTGGTCGACCTCCTTGCCGTGGCGGTCGGTGGTCTTTTGCTTGGCCAGCTGGGCCATCATGACCTTGGAGACCTCGTCGCCGGCCTTGCCCCAGATGTCCACCACCTTGTTGTAGCGCTCGCCGGCGGTGACCAGGCCCGAGACGTACTGCTGCTCGATCTCTTTGACTTCCTTCTCGGCGCGCTCGATGATGGCGGGCTTTTCCCCCGGCACCAGCATGTCCTCGATGGCGATCGAGATGCCGGCGCGCGTGGCCAGGCGGAAGCCGTTTTGCAGCAGCTTGTCGGCGAACACCACGGTGTCCTTCAGGCCGCACTTGCGGAAGCTGGCGTTGATCAGGCGCGAGATTTCCTTCTTCTTGAGCGCCTTGTTCATCAGCGCGAAGGGCAGGCCCTTGGGCAGGATCTCGGACAGCAGCGCGCGGCCCACGGTGGTGTCCACCAGCGAGGTCGAGGCGACCAGCTCGCCACTGGCCTTGTCGCGCGTCCACTCGGTCATGCGCACGGCGACCTTGGCCGTCAGCTCGACCACGCCGCCGTCCAGCGCGCGTTGCACCTCGCCGACGTCGGAGAAGATCAGGCCCTCGCCCTTGCCGTTGATGCGCTCGCGCGTGGTGTAGTACAGGCCCAGCACCACGTCCTGCGAGGGCACGATGGAGGGCTCGCCCGAGGCCGGAAATAGCACGTTGTTGGAGGCCAGCATCAGCGTGCGTGCTTCCATCTGCGCCTCGACCGACAGCGGCACGTGCACGGCCATCTGGTCGCCGTCGAAGTCGGCGTTGAAGGCGGCGCAGACCAGCGGATGCAGCTGGATCGCCTTGCCTTCGATCAGGATCGGCTCGAAGGCCTGGATGCCCAGGCGGTGCAGCGTGGGGGCGCGGTTGAGCATCACCGGGTGCTCGGTGATGACCTCTTCCAGGATGTCCCACACCACCGGCGTGCCGGATTCGACCTCTTTCTTGGCCGCCTTGATGGTGGTGGCGATGCCCATGGCCTCCAGGCGCGCGAAGATGAAGGGCTTGAACAGCTCCAGCGCCATCAGCTTGGGCAGGCCGCACTGGTGCAGCTTCAGCGTCGGGCCCACGGTGATGACCGAGCGGCCCGAGTAGTCGACGCGCTTGCCCAGCAGGTTCTGGCGGAAGCGCCCGCTCTTGCCCTTGATCATGTCGGCCAGCGACTTGAGCGCGCGCTTGTTGGCGCCCGTCATCGCCTTGCCGCGGCGGCCGTTGTCCAGCAGGCTGTCCACGGCCTCCTGCAGCATGCGCTTTTCGTTGCGCGCGATGATCTCGGGCGCCTTCAGCTCCAGCAGGCGGCGCAGGCGCGAGTTGCGGTTGATGACGCGGCGATACAGGTCGTTCAGGTCCGACGTGGCGAAGCGCCCACCGTCCAGCGGCACCAGCGGGCGCAGGTCGGGCGGCAGCACCGGCAGCACCTGCAGCACCATCCACTCGGGCTTGATGCCCGACTTGCGGAAGGCCTCCAGCACCTTCAGGCGTTTGGCGTTTTTCTTGACCTTGACCTCGGAGCCGGTCAGGTCGCCGCGCAGCTTCTCGATCTCGATGTCGAGGTCGATGCCCTGCAGCAGCTCCTTGATGCCCTCGGCGCCCATGTGGGCGACGAACTCGTCGCCGTATTCCTTGCGCTTGGCGTCGTAGTCGTCCTCGCTCATGATGCCGAACTTCTTCAGCGGCGTCATGCCGGGGTCGGTGACGACGTAGGCCTCGAAGTACAGCACGCGCTCGATGTCGCGCAGCGTCATGTCCAGCACCAGGCCGAGACGGCTGGGCAGCGACTTGAGGAACCAGATGTGCGCGCAGGGCGCGGCCAGGTCGATGTGACCCATGCGCTCGCGGCGCACCTTGGTCTGCGTGACTTCGACGCCGCACTTCTCGCAGATCACGCCGCGGTGCTTGAGGCGCTTGTACTTGCCGCACAGGCACTCGTAGTCCTTGATGGGGCCGAAGATCTTGGCGCAGAACAGGCCGTCGCGCTCGGGCTTGAAGGTGCGGTAGTTGATGGTCTCGGGCTTCTTCACCTCGCCGAAGGACCACGAACGGATCTTCTCGGGCGAAGCCAGGCCGATGCGGATGGCATCGAAGTGCTCATCCGGCGTGAATTGCTTGAACAGGTCGAGTAGCGATTTCATGTGACTCTTTCCTTTTCGTCAAATTTCATAGCTGGCCGCGCTTGTCATCATTGGTTTTCAAAATCAAAACACTATGAAAACCTTGCAAAACAAGCGCAGAAAGCTCATTTTTTAAGAGCGCTCCAGCTCGATGTCGAGGCCGAGCGAGCGAATTTCCTTGACCAGCACGTTGAACGACTCGGGCATGCCGGCGTCGATGGAGTGCTCGCCCTTGACGATGGACTCGTACACCTTGGTGCGGCCCTGCACGTCGTCGGACTTGACGGTGAGCATCTCTTGCAGCGTGTAGGCGGCGCCATAGGCCTCCAGCGCCCACACTTCCATCTCGCCGAAGCGCTGGCCGCCGAACTGGGCCTTGCCGCCCAGCGGCTGCTGCGTCACCAGCGAGTACGGGCCGGTGGAGCGCGCGTGCATCTTGTCGTCGACCAGGTGGTGCAGCTTCAGGAAGTGCATGTAGCCCACGGTGGTCGGGCGCTCGAAGGCGTCGCCGGTGCGGCCGTCGTGCAGCCAGGCCTGCGTGCGCGTGGCCGTGAGGCCCTTGAGCTTGGCCACCTCCTCGGGGTAGGCCAGCTTGAGCATGGCGTGGATGTCTTCTTCGGTGGCGCCGTCGAACACCGGCGTGGCAAAGGGCACGCCGCCGGTCAGGTTCTCGGCCATCTCCAGCAGCTGATCGTCGCCGATGGACTTGAAGTCCTCCTTGCGGCCCGTGCTGTTGTAGAGCTGCTCCAGATACTGGCGCAGCTTGGCGACGCGGTTTTCGGCCGCCAGCATCTCGTTGATGCGCGCGCCGATGCCCTTGCCGGCCCAGCCCAAGTGCACTTCCAGCACCTGGCCCACGTTCATGCGCGAGGGCACGCCCAGCGGGTTCAGCACGATGTCGGCGGGCGTGCCGTCGGCCATGTAGGGCATGTCCTCGATCGGCACGATCTTGGACACCACGCCCTTGTTGCCGTGGCGGCCGGCCATCTTGTCGCCCGGCTGCAGGCGGCGCTTGACGGCGAGATACACCTTGACCATCTTCAGCACGCCGGCCGGCAGCTCGTCGCCCTGCGTCAGCTTCTTGCGCTTTTCCTCGAAGGCGAGGTCGAAGCTGTGGCGCTGCTGCTCGATCGAGGCCTTGATGCTCTCGACCTGCGCGGCCACGCCATCGTCGGCCGGACGGATGTCGAACCAGTGGTACTTGTCGACCGAGGCCAGGTAGGCCTTGTCGATCTTGGTGCCCTTGGCGATGCGGTTGGGGCCGCCGTTGGCCAGCTTGCCGATCAGCAGCTTCTCGATGCGGTCGAAGGCGTCGGCCTCGACGATGCGCAGCTGGTCGTTCAAATCCAGCCGGTAGCGCTTGAGCTCATCGTCGATGATCTGCTGCGCGCGCTTGTCGCGCTGGATGCCTTCGCGGGTGAACACCTGCACGTCGATCACCGTGCCCTGCGAGCCCTGGTCCACGCGCAGCGAGGTGTCCTTCACGTCGCTGGCCTTCTCGCCGAAGATGGCGCGCAGCAGCTTTTCTTCGGGCGTCAGCGTGGTTTCGCCCTTGGGCGTGACCTTGCCGACCAGCGTGTCGCCAGGCAGCACCTCGGCGCCGACGTAGATGATGCCGGACTCGTCGAGGCGGTTCAGCTGCTGCTCGCTCAGGTTGGGGATGTCGCGCGTGATTTCCTCGGCACCCAGCTTGGTGTCGCGCGCCATCACCACCAGCTCCTCGATGTGGATACTGGTGTAGCGGTCTTCGGCCACCACGCGCTCGCTGATCAGGATCGAGTCCTCGAAGTTGTAGCCGTTCCAGGGCATGAAGGCGATCAGCATGTTCTGGCCGATGGCGATCTCGCCCAGGTCGGTCGAGGCGCCGTCGGCCACCACGTCGCCCTTGGCCAGCTTGTCGCCGCGCTTGACGATCGGGCGCTGGTGGATGTTGGTGTTCTGGTTGCTGCGCTGGTACTTGATCAGGTTGTAGATGTCCACGCCCACTTCACCGGCCACCGCCTCGTCGTCGTTGACGCGGATCACGATGCGCGTGGCATCGACGTAGTCCACCACGCCGCCACGGCGCGCCGTCACCACGGTGCCCGAGTCGACCGCGGCCACGCGCTCGATGCCGGTGCCGACCAGCGGCTTTTCGGGCCGCAGCACGGGCACCGCCTGGCGCGACATGTTGGCGCCCATCAGCGCGCGGTTGGCGTCGTCGTGCTCCAGAAAAGGCACCAGCGAAGCCGCCACCGACACGATCTGCGCCGGCGACACGTCCATGTACTGGATGCGCTCGGCGCCCACCAGCACCGAGTCGCCCTTCTCGCGCGCCGACACCAGGTCGCCCGTGAGGCGCCCGTCCTTGTCCAGCGTGGCGTTGGCCTGCGCGATGATGTACTTGCCTTCCTCGATGGCCGACAGATAGTCGATGTCCATCGTCACCTTGCCGTCGACCACGCGGCGGTACGGTGTCTCGATAAAGCCGTACTCGTTCAGGCGCGCGTACAGGGCCAGCGAGTTGATCAGGCCGATGTTCGGGCCTTCCGGCGTCTCGATCGGGCACACGCGGCCGTAGTGCGTGACGTGCACGTCGCGCACCTCGAAGCCCGCGCGCTCGCGCGTCAGGCCGCCCGGGCCCAGGGCCGAGACGCGGCGCTTGTGCGTGATTTCGGCCAGCGGGTTGGTCTGGTCCATGAACTGCGACAGCTGCGAGGCGCCGAAGAACTCCTTCAGCGCGGCCGAAATCGGCTTGCTGTTGATCAGGTCGTGCGGCATCAAGGGCTCTTGCTCGGCCTGCCCCAGGCGCTCCTTCACGGCCTTCTCGATGCGCGCCAGGCCCATGCGGTACTGGTTCTCGGCCAGCTCACCCACGCAGCGCACGCGGCGGTTGCCCAGGTGGTCGATGTCATCGACCTCGCCGCGACCGTTGCGCAGCTCGACCAGGATCTTGACCACGGCCAGGATGTCGTCGTTGGACAGCACCATCGGGCCGGTCGACTCTTCGCGACCGACCTTGGCGTTGAACTTCATGCGGCCGACGCGCGACAGGTCGTAGGTGTCGGGGTTGTAGAACAGGCGCTGGAACAGGGCCTGCACCGCGTCCTCGGTCGGCGGCTCGCCGGGGCGCATCATGCGGTAGATGGCCACGCGGGCGGCGAACTCGTCGGCGGTCTCGTCGGCGCGCAGCGTCTGCGAGATGTAGGCGCCCTGATCGAGCTCGTTGGTGAAGATGCAGGGCAGCTCCTGCACGCCCGCCTCGCGCAGCTTTTTCAGCAGGCCTTCGGTCAGCTCCTCGTTGGCCTTGGCCACGATCTCGCCGGTGTCGCCGTCGACGATGTTCTTGGCCACCACGCGGCCCAACAGGAAGTCCTCGGGCACGCTGATGTGCGTGGTGCCCGACTGCTCCAGCTCGCGCGTGTGGCGCGCGGTCACGCGCTTGTCCTTGGCGACGATGACCTTGCCCGACTTGTCGGTGATGTCGAAACGCGCCACCTCGCCCTTCAGGCGCTCGGACACGAACTCCATCTGCGCGCCGCTGTCCATCAGGCGGAAGTTGTCGTTGACGAAGAAGTTCGCCAGGATCTGTTCCGGCGTCAGGCCGATGGCCTTCAGCAGGATCGTGACCGGCATCTTGCGGCGGCGGTCGACGCGGAAGAACAGGATGTCCTTGGGGTCGAACTCGAAGTCCAGCCACGAGCCGCGGTAGGGAATGATGCGCGCCGAGAACAGCAGCTTGCCCGAGCTGTGCGTCTTGCCCTTGTCGTGCTCGAAGAACACGCCGGGCGAGCGGTGCAGCTGGCTGACGATCACGCGCTCGGTGCCGTTGACGATGAACGAGCCCTTGTCGGTCATCAGGGGCACCTCGCCCATGTAGACCTCCTGCTCCTTCACTTCCTTGACCACCTTGGACTGCGAGGTGGAGGACTCGCGGTCGTAGATGATGAGCTGCACGCGCGCGCGCACGGCCGAGGCGAAGGTCAGGCCGCGCGTCTGGCACTCGCGCACGTCGAAGGCCGGCTTGGCCAGGTTGTATTCGATGAACTTCATCTCGACAAAGCCGTTGTGCGAGACGATGGGGAAGGCGGACTCGAACGCGGCCTGCAGACCCTCGTGGGTGCGCTTCTTGGGCGCGGAGTCGGCTTGCAGGAAGGCGGTGTAGGCGTCGCGCTGCATCTGCAGCAGGTACGGAACCTCGAGCACGCTGTCGCGGCTGCCAAAGCTCTTGCGGATGCGCTTGCGTTCGGTGAAGGTATAGGCCATGAAATCTCCGGGCGATGAACCAAAAGGTCCTGGATATCAGGCGACTAGGAAAGTCAGGCCCCAAACAGCCTGACGAAAGCTTGGTGGCTGGCCACTACCAGCCGATGGCGGACAGCCGCGCATTGCACGCGGCCCGGACCAAGTGGCCTTCTGCAGTCGGGTTCAGAAGACACTTGCAAGCGGCGCATGCCGCCGCTTGCAGGTGCGCTCTGAAAGCGCAAAAGGCTGGCCCCAACAGCCAGCCCGTAAATCGGGGCTGGAGCGTAGCGAGCGGCGCGAGGCTGGTTCGAGAAGCGCAGCCGTACACGAGTACGGCGAGCATCGCAGAGCCAGGATCGCGTCGCGCAGTAGCTCCAGACCGATTTACTTGAGTTCGACCTTGGCGCCGGCGTCTTCCAGCTTCTTCTTGGCCGCCTCGGCGTCCGCCTTCGGCAGGCCTTCCTTGACGGGCTTCGGCGCGCCGTCGACCAGGTCCTTGGCTTCCTTCAGGCCCAGGCCGGTGATCTCGCGCACCGCCTTGATGACGGACACCTTGTTGGCGCCGGCTTCCAGCAGTTGCACCGTGAACTCGGTCTTTTCTTCGGCGGCGGCAGCAGCGCCACCGGCACCACCGGCGGCCGGCGCGGCCATGGCCGCGGCGCTCACGCCGAACTTCTCTTCGATGGCTTTCACCAGGTCGTTGAGTTCCATGACCGTCATGCCATCCAGCGCGGTCAAAAATGCGTCTTTGTCAAATGCCATTTTGATTTCCCAATACAGTTAAACGGATCGTTTTGGCGGTGCCCTCAGGCAGCCGCCGCCTCGCCTTCGCCCTTCTTGGCCGCCAGCGCGCCCAGCACCACGGCGGTGCGGGAGATCGGCGACATGAGCAAGCCACACAACTGGGCCAGCAGCACTTCCTTGCTCGGAATGCTGGCCAGCTCCTTCACGCCGTCGGCATCCAGGCTTTTGCCGCCGTAGACGCCCGCGCGAATGACCAGCTTGTCGTTGGTCTTCGCGAAATCGGCCACCACCTTCGCGGCAGCCACGGCGTCTTCGGAGAAGCCATAGATCAGCGGGCCGGACATCTGCTCGCTGATCACTTCGAAACTGCTGCCGGCCACAGCCCGGCGCGCCAGCGTGTTTTTCAACACGCTCAGGGCGACGCCTTGGCTGCGCGCCGAAGAGCGCAGTTTCGTCATGTCAGCGACCGTGACGCCGCGGTATTCCGCCATCACCAGCGTTTGAGCTTTTGCGGCGAGGTCGGTCACTTCTTTGATGACCGCTTCTTTCTCACTGCGATTCAGACTCAAGGTCTACTCCTTAAAAAGCGTTGCCTGCAACCGATGCCATGGGCACCGACCCTGGCAACGCACCTTCCAAAGCGACCGACTGTTCAGGAAAATCCTTCTCAGCAGGCTCGCCATCTGCGCTGGCCGCTCTCAAAACGAGAGTCGATTAAGTTCGGCCGAAGCCGACCCGCCAGCGGTCTTGGATGGCCTGCCGCAACCCGAGGGCCGCGGCAGCCCACCACTCCGGCACGCGCGCCGCCAGGCGGTGCGCGTGCCGAATTTCGTCATCAGGCGCTGATGGTCTGGGTATCGACCCGCACGCCCACGCCCATGGTGCTGGACACCGCCACCTTGCGCAGGTACACGCCCTTGCTGGTGGCCGGCTTGGCCTTGTTCAGCGCCTCGATCAGCGCCGCCAGGTTGCCCTGCAGCTTGTCGGCCTCGAACGAGCGACGGCCGATGGTGCCGTGCACGATGCCGGCCTTGTCGACGCGAAACTGCACCTGGCCGGCCTTGGCGTTCTTCACCGCCGTGGCCACGTCGGGCGTCACCGTGCCGACCTTGGGGTTGGGCATCAGGCCGCGCGGGCCCAGGATCTGGCCCAGCGTGCCGACCACGCGCATGGCGTCGGGCGCGGCAATCACCACGTCGAAGGGCATGTCGCCGGCCTTGACCTGGGCGGCCAGGTCGTCCATGCCGACGATGTCGGCGCCGGCGGCCTTGGCCTCTTCGGCCTTGGCACCCTGGGCGAACACCGCCACGCGCTTGGTCTTGCCGGTGCCGTTGGGCAGCACCACGGCGCCGCGCACCACCTGGTCGGACTTCTTGGCGTCGATGCCCAGCTGCACCGCGACGTCGATGGATTCATCGAACTTGGCGGTGGCGTGCTCCTTGACCAGCGCCAGCGCTTCGGTCAGGGCGTACAGCTTGGTCGAATCGACCTTGCCCACCTGGGCCTTTTGTTTCTTGGTCGGCTTGGCCATTTAGACGCCCTCCACCGTGACGCCCATGGAACGGGCGGAACCGGCGATCGTGCGCACGGCGGCGTCCAGATCGGCGGCGGTCATGTCCTTTTGCTTGGTCTTGGCGATCTCTTCGAGCTGGGCGCGCGTGATCTTGCCCACCTTGTCCGAGTTCGGCTTGGCCGAGCCCTTGTCCAGCTTGATGGCCTTCTTGATCAGGGTGGCCGCGGGCGGCGTCTTGATGATGAAGGTGAAGCTCTTGTCCGCGAACGCAGTGATCACCACCGGCAGCGGCAGGCCGGGCTCGACACCCTGGGTCTGGGCGTTGAACGCCTTGCAGAACTCCATGATGTTCAGGCCACGCTGGCCCAGCGCCGGGCCGATCGGTGGGGACGGGTTGGCCTTACCAGCTGGCACTTGCAGCTTGATGAAGCCGACGATCTTCTTCGCCATGCTTTGCTCCTTGCGGGTTCATGCGCGCCGCATCGGCGCTCCCCGGGGGTTTCGACTCACCAAAAGTGCCGTTCGCGCCGAGTCGGCAAGCGCGAGCAGCTATAAATTCAATAGCGATCAGGCCTTCTCGACCTGCGCGAACTCGAGCTCGACGGGTGTGGCGCGACCAAAGATCGTGACCGACACGCGCAGCTTGCTCTTGTCGTAGTTGACTTCCTCGACCGTGCCGTTGAAGTCGGTGAACGGACCTTCCTTGACGCGCACGTACTCGCCGACCTCGAACTCGACCTTGTGGCGCGGCTTGTCGGTGCCTTCCTGCATCTGGTTGACGATCTTCATCACGTCGTCTTCCGAGATCGGGGCCGGGCGGTTCTTGGCGCCGCCCACGAAGCCGGTCACCTTGTTGGTGTGCTTGACCAGGTGCCAGGTGTCGTCGTCCATGATCATCTCGACCAGGACGTAGCCGGGGAAAAACTTGCGCTCGGTGGTGCGCTTGACACCGTTCTTGATCTCGACGACTTCCTCGGTCGGCACCAGGATGCGGCCGAACTTGGCCTGCATGCCCGCGCGGTTGACGCGCTCGCGGATGTTGCGCTCGACCGCCTTCTCCATGCCCGAATAGGCATGCACCACGTACCAGCGCAGGTCGGGGTTGGTGGACGCGCCTGCGCTCATGTCCGTCATCACGTCGCTCGTCATTGCTTCCACCCCAAAATCAGGTCGTACAGCGACCATTGCAGGAACTGGTCGGTCAGCCACATGAACAGCGCCAGAAACACCGTGAAGGCAAACACGAAGGCCGTGGTCTGCAGGGTTTCCTTGCGCGTCGGCCACACGACCTTTTGCATCTCGCGCCAGGAGTCGCGTCCGAACGCGATCAGGCGCCGCCCGGACTCCGAGCTCAGGAAGGCCACCGCCGCCAGGACCAGGCCGACGATCAGGCTGCCCCACTGAACCCAGGCGCCGCGGCTGGACAAGAGGTAGAACGCCGCCACGCCGCCCACGACCAGCAAGCCGGCGGCGGCCAGCTTGGCCTTGTCAGCTCCCGTGCTTACGGTTTCGATTTGCGTGCTTGCCATGTGGGCTGCCGGTTTCCAATACACAAGAGGCTTTCTGGGCCTCGAACTTCATTCACGTCTCAACGCGCAAGCCCGCCGAGGTGGCGGGCTTTGCAAAACCACCCGATGTCAGGTGGCAGGGGCAGTAGGAATCGAACCTACAACCTTCGGTTTTGGAGACCGACGCTCTGCCAATTGAGCTATACCCCTAGAGCCCCGCAACAATCACTCGATGATCTTGGCCACCACGCCGGCGCCCACGGTGCGGCCACCTTCGCGGATGGCAAAGCGCAGGCCTTCTTCCATGGCGATGGGGGCGATCAGCTTGACGGTGATCGACACGTTGTCGCCGGGCATCACCATTTCCTTGTCCTTGGGCAGCTCGATGGAGCCGGTGACGTCGGTGGTGCGGAAGTAGAACTGCGGGCGGTAGTTGTTGAAGAAGGGCGTGTGACGGCCGCCTTCGTCCTTGGACAGGACGTAGACCTCGCCGGTGAAGTGCGTGTGCGGCTTGATGGAGCCGGGCTTACAGAGGACTTGGCCGCGCTCGACGTCTTCGCGCTTGGTGCCGCGCAGCAGGATGCCGACGTTGTCGCCGGCCTGACCCTGATCGAGCAGCTTGCGGAACATCTCGACGCCGGTGACGGTGGTCTTTTGGGTGGCCTTGATGCCGACGATTTCGATTTCTTCGCCGACCTTGATGATGCCGCGCTCGACGCGGCCGGTCACCACGGTGCCGCGCCCGGAGATGGAGAACACGTCTTCGACGGGCATCAGGAAGGCGCCGTCGATGGCGCGCTCAGGCGTGGGGATGTAGGTGTCCAGGGCGTCGGCCAGGTTCATGATGGCCACTTCGCCCAGCTCGCCGGTGTCGCCTTCGAGGGCCAGCTTGGCGCTGCCCTTGATGATGGGGGTGTCGTCGCCGGGGAATTCGTACTTGGACAGCAGCTCGCGCACTTCCATCTCGACGAGCTCCAGCAGCTCGGCGTCGTCGACCATGTCGCACTTGTTGAGGAAGACGATGATGTAGGGCACGCCGACCTGGCGGGCCAGCAGGATGTGCTCGCGGGTCTGGGGCATGGGGCCGTCGGCGGCCGAG
>OFTX01000474.1_pt1 | contig 21222 bp, 19 predicted proteins | sample 1775051 | NCBI WGS metagenome assembly OFTX01 (sample SAMN08195772, study PRJEB24354) | sludge metagenome | isolation source: sludge from phenol fed wastewater aerobic bioreactor A | place: India: Nagpur | collected 2016-09-15
CGTGCTCGAAGAAGAACTCCCATGGCAATGACTTGCGCCGGGGCGCGCGCCTCGCGCCGTTCGCGCCGGCGTCACCGGGTGTGCCGGGGGTACCGAAGCGCGGGGCGGTCTGGGCAAGCTGCCTCTCGATGAACGCGCTCGTCGCCTGCGCCTTGGCGCGCAGTTGCGCGCGGCGCCAAAGCTCGAGCCCCGCCGCCACCAGCAGCAGCGCGATACATGCGGCCCACAGCACGACGGCGTTCATCGCCGGCGTCCGAAGAATCCGCCGCCGCCGGAATCGGGCGGCGGGTTGACCTGCGTCTGCGCGGCGGCAGCCGCCGCGTTGCGCGTGTGCTCCCTGTAGCGTTGCAGCTTCGGCGAATGCGGCTGGAGCCCCAGTGAAATCCAGCGATCTTTCTCTTCCCCGTCGGGCCCCACGACCGTCTCGTGGCGATACAGTTCCTGCGTCGAGATCACCGTATCCGAAACACCGGTGACTTCGGTGATCGACAAGATTCGGCGTCGCCCGCTCGACAGGCGCCCGATCTGCACGATGAAATCCAGCGCGCTGGTAATCTGCCGGCGCAGGCTGCTTTCGCTGCCCTGGAAGCCCGCGAAGCCCGCCAGCATTTCGAGGCGGTAGAGACACTCACGCGGCGAGTTGGCGTGAATCGTAGCCATCGAGCCTTCGTGGCCCGTGTTCATCGCCTGCATCATTTCCAGCACTTCGGAGCCGCGCACCTCGCCCACGATGATCCGGTCCGGGCGCATGCGCAAGCTGTTGCGGATCAGGTCGCGGATCGTCACTTCGCCCGAACCGTCGAACCCGCCCTGGCGGGACTCGAGGCGCACCACGTGCGGGTGATTGAGCGAGAGCTCGGCCGTGTCCTCCACGGTCACGACCCGCTCGGTGGCCGGAATGAAACTGGCAAGCGCGTTGAGCAGCGACGTCTTGCCCGAGCTGGTGCCCCCCGACACGAGAATGTTGCAACGAGAGCGCACGGCCGCTTCGAGCAGCGCGTAGATTTCTTCGTTGAAGCTGCCGAGCGCGAGCAGGTCCGACGGCTTGAGCGGGTCCTTGCGGAACTTGCGGATCGAGACGACCGGTCCGTCCACGGCAAGCGGCTCGATCACCACGTTCAGACGACCGCCGTCGGGCAGGCGCGCATCGACCATCGGGTTCGATTCGTCCAGACGACGACCGATGGGCGCGAGAATGCGGCGTACGATGCGCAACAGGTGCTGGTTGTCCGAGAAGCGCAGCGCTTCACGGGCCAGCACACCCTTGCGCGACACGTACACGTCGTTGTAGCCGTTGATGAGAATATCCTCCACGGCCGGATCGGCCAGCAGATCCTCGATGGGACCGAAACCGGCGAGTTCCTTGGTGAGCGCGTCGGAAATCTGGCGCAGCTCCGACTCGTTGATCGGAATGCGGCGCAGGCGCACGAAGCCGTCCATCTCGAGGTCGACGAATTGCTGGATCGCGCCACGGCTCCAGCGCCCGAACTCCGCGCCGAGTTCCTCGATGCGCGCGAGCAGATGTTCGTGCGCCGCGTTCTTGATGTCCTGGAATTGCTGCGAGTTGGCGAACGCGCGCTTGTCGTCGGCGAATTCGATGGAGTCGGTCATATCAGTGCTTTCCCATGAATCGCCCCAACCAGCCCGAAGGCTGGCGGTGCGCTGCGGTCTTCGCATGCTGCGCCGAGAGCAGCCGTTCGACGAGCGGTTGCAAAGCGCGCACATAGGGATCGCCGCGCGCGGTGTCGAGAATCAGCTTGCCCTGGTTGGTCGCCGAGAGCATGGCCAGCGGGCGGTCGGGCAACGTGGCGAGCAGCGGCACATCGAAGCGCTTTGCGATCTGATCGGCCGCCATGCCATAGCGCGGGTCGTAGCGATTGAGCACCAGATGCAAATGGCCGCGATCGACGCCCTTTTCCTCGAGATCGCGCAACATCGACGCAAGCGAAACGATCGCCCCCACGCTCTGGTCGACCACCAGCCAGACCTCGTCGGCCGCGCGTACGAGGCTCGCGACGAACGCCGGGTTCGAGAAGCCTCCCAGATCTGCCACGATCAGATCGAAGAACGCGCGCAGACGGTCGGTCAGCGCGAGTGCGTCGGCGGCCGCCACGCTGCGCATGTCGCCCAGGTCAAGCGGCAACGGCAGCACCGCGAGTCCGCTGGGCGCATGCGAGAGCGCGGTGTGCACCAGCGTCTCGTCGAAGCGCCGCAGGTTCTGTACCGCCTCGGCAAAACTGAACTGGCTTTGCGTGTTCAGGTACAGCAGCCCGTCGCCGGAGGGCAACCCGAGGTCGAGCAGCGCGACATGGCCCAGCAACGACGTATCGACCTTGTCGTCCTTGCCGGCCGCCGCTTTCGCGAGCCTGGCGGGCTTGTCGTCGACGGACCCGACCGACATCTCCTGCCCGAGTTGCGAGAGATGCGCCGCGAGCGTGCTGCAGCCCACGCCGATACGTGCGCCCAGCAGAACGACGAAGCGTCCGTGGCGCTGTGCAGCGCTCGGGCCCGGCGGCGGCGTGTGATCCACCACGCGACGAACCACCTCGAGCGCCTCGTCATGCGTGGCGTGCACGTCGATGAAATCGTGCACACCGGCGCGAATCGCGGCCTTCATGCCGTCGGCGCGAGCCATCGATCCCACGGCCACGAGCGGCAGCTTGGGCGCCACGCGCTTGAGCATCTGTGCGAGCTCGACGGCCTGGGCGATGCCGCCTTCGGGCGCGTCGTCGGCGTGTCCGGTCGGCTCGCCCGAAAAGTCGAGCAGCACGACCTGCGGATCGAGATCGCCAATGCGCTGCTGCAATTGCGCCGGACGCCCCGCTTCCTGCAGCACCACGCCCGCTTCGCGAAGCGCTGCCGAGAGCCACTGTCCGTGGCCCGCGTGCGCACTGCAAAAGAGGAAACGGTGCAACTCGGTCATGGTGTCCAGTATTCGCGTCGGTGCGTTCATTTATGCACTCCTTACTGCTTGCGCGCAGCGCTGCGGCTCCCGCGTCGCCCGGCCCCGTCGTGACGACGGTGCCGGCGCTACTTCGAGAATCCCGGCAGCTCGCTGTCGCTTGCCCCACCCATCAGATAGTCGCCCCACACCGGCCCCGGGCGCTTCTCGCGCGTATCTCCGGGCAACGGCATAGCCACATCCTTGGCCACCGGCTTCACCAGATGCGGCGTGACGACGATGACCAGCTCCTTTTCGGCGCTGCTGTACTTCAGATTCCGGAAAAATGCGCCGATGAGCGGCAGATCGCCGAGCAGCGGCACCTTGTCGACGGCAGCCGTCGTGGTGCGGGAGATCAGGCCGCCGATGACGAAACTTTCGCCGTCGCCCAGTTCGACGGTCGTGTCCGCACGGCGCGTCGTGATCGCGGGGATCTGGATCGAACTGGTCACGATGGCGTTGGTGTAATCGATGTCGGACGCCTCGGGCGCGACCTTCAGCGCGATGCGATTGGGTGACAGGATCGTCGGCGTCACCGTGAGTCCCACGCCGAACGGCTTGTAAATGATGCTCGTGGTGCCGAGCCCACCCGCCTGCGGCACGGGGATCTCGCCGCCGGCGAGAAAGCTCGCGCTCTGTCCCGAGAGGGCGACCAGCGTGGGCGCGGCCAGCACGCGACCGAGACCATTGGTTTGCAGCAGGTCGATTTCGGCGGCGAGATTGAATGCGCCGCGCGTGATCGTGCCGAAGAACGATCCGAAGTTCGGCACGGCGCCGCTGCGGAACGCCGAGTTGAGCGTGGAGCCCACGCCGAAGCTGCCCGAGCCCGAAGTGCGCGAGGCGCTGAAGCTCGCACCCAATTGATTGAGGATGTTGCGATTGATCTCCACGATCTTCACGTCGACCTGCACCACCCCGGTGTCGCCCACCGTCGAGCGGTCGACGACCACCCCGCCCTTGCCCGACGCATCGACGGCCGCCGATTGCAGGCCGCTGTGCTCGATCATCGTATTCGCGTGGCCCTTGATGAGCGCTGCATTGCCGCGCGCATCGACGCTGGCGGTGCCGGTGTCGCCGAGCGCCCCTTGCAGGTCCCCGGTGACATGCACTTCCCAGCGCACGGGCTCCCCGCCACGCGGCCACGCCGAGACCTGCGTCGTACCCGGCTTCTTGCCCACGACGAGTACCGAACCGCGCCGCCCGCCGGTGCCCTTGAGTACGACGATGTCGGCCACCGTGGGGTCGGCCACCGCCACACGCTCGAGCGAGCCGGGCACCGGCAACTCGCGTTGCTCGCGAACGCCCATCGTCAGCGAGCGCGTTGCGGCGCTCACGCCCGAGTCGGCCGCATCGGCCAGGCGTACCGATACCGACGCCGAGCACGCGAGCAACGCGGCGAAGCACAACAGCAGTCCCGTAACGCGTCTCGTCTCTCGTTTGGCAGTGCGAACCTGGCTTCTGGTCATGGCGTGGCTGTATCGGTCACTGTGTCGGTTGATGGGTTTGTCGGCGGCTTCGTGTGGCTCAATAAGCGGCCGTCGATCGTTCGGCGCCGCGCACCACCTCGATGGCGCCGCCCGTTCCGCTGCCCGAAGTCCCCGACCCACGCGACGCCGTCGCCCGACGCACCGGCTCTCCCGCGAGTCCGGTCGCGGCGATCCCGGCGTAGGCCTGGTTCTCGGGTGTGGAGAGCGCAGCGCGATCGTCGACCCTCAGACCGGCCTTGCCAGCCAGCACCGGCGGTGGCGACGGGAACAGCGACGTGTCGGGCATGGCGTCATCGCCCGGATTGCGAAGTGCCAGCATGATTTTTCCTTGCTGTGTGCCGAGCATTACCCGGTTGACGTCGGCCACCGGCACGGCGACCACGGCGGACGTAGCGGGCACCGGCGGCGGGTTGCTCGCCGGTTGCGGCGGCGGTGCCGTGGACGCCACGGCCTGCACCGTCGAGGCCACGCCGGGCGACGCCGGCGGCGGCGTCACGTCGTCGAGCGACGCATTGCCGTAGGTCAGCACCCGCACGCGCGAGGCCAGCAGACGTGCCTGCGTGTCATCCGCCACGGCGCCGTTGGGTCCCGCCTGGTTGGTCTTGAGGGTGAAGAAGACGTCCACGTAGTCGCCCGGGCGAATCCGGTTGCTCACCCCGACCGTTTCCGTGACGGGGATGGCGACCGCACGCTCGCCCGGCGCGAGTTGCAATGAGAGACCATGCGCGAGTGTGCCTTGCGTGAGCGCCACGCCGGGCGCCAGCGCCACGAGCGGCACGCGCCCCACCACATCGGCCGGGTTCGAGAAACCGCCCACCGTCTGGCTATTGAACGCCTCGATCTTCACGTCGCCCGCGCCGATCGGCTGCCCCGGCGCGAGCGCCTTGGCCGCCACCACGGCCGGGAAGCGTTGCGTGAGCGTTTGCGTCACCGGCGACGGCGTGGTCGCGGGCGCAGGCGCGTTCGACGTCCCCAGACGCAACGCGAAGAGCGCGAGCAGCACGCCGGCGACAACCAGCACGGCAGCAAGAATCTTGGTGGCTTTGTTCATGGCTTGGGGCCTTTCAGCCGTTCAGTCACTACCTGCGGGACGCCGGCGCACCGGCGGCATGACAACCTGGCAAACCGCACATCGCTTGTTTCGAGCCCGGCACGCAAATCACACGGCGACACGGCTAACTCCCGCCGATCGTGGACGTATCGAGTGTGACCGCCGCCGCGCCCACGACACTGGCCGGCACGAGCGCCCCCAACCCCGGCCAGTTGACGGTCATGGGCTGCGTCAATGTCAGCGTCACGTGAACGATGCATTGCGAACTGGTGGCCGACCCCGATGCCGGACAGGGATACGTGGCGTCAGCCGGAAAACTGGTGCTCACGACCGACGGTGACGGCCAGGTCAGCGTGTTGGCGATCGCCGACGTGGCGTAGCTCTGACGCTGGGCCATCGTACCCGCGCGCAGCATTGCACGGCCGGCCTCGGAGGCGGCTTGCGTGAGCATCTGTCGGGCGAGAATATTGATGGAGAAAGCGACGGCGACATAGAAGGCAGGCAGCAGGACCATCAGGATCAGCATGAATTCGAGAGCAGCGACGCCGCGCGAGCGCGCACTTAGCCGTCCCGGCCATGCCGATGCTGCCTGTGCCCCAAACCGCTTCATGACGAAACTCCCCGTCGCGCACGGCGCTGTGTGGCCGTGTTTGGCGACGCATTGGTGCTGCTCATTTGCGCGGCGTCGCCCGCGCCTCCCGTTCTAGCGGTGCCGCTTCTTGCAGCACTCGTCCCCCAACACGCCACCTCGGCGACATCTCGAACGACGCCCTCACGCCGTACCGGCTTCGCCGCCGCCAACGACTTCCAATCTGCCGTTCACCTTACGACGAGCGCCGCGGCGGCCAGATACGCCCCGTAGGGCAATCCGATGCGTCCATCCCGCCAACGCAGAATGCTTTGCCAGGCTCGCGATGCCGCAAACCGGTCACGCCACCGCGCCAGGCCCCTCACCCGTCCGGCCAACAGCACCAGGGCATGCAGGCCGGCCGCCACGCTCGCCAGACACCAGACCGGCAGCAACGCGGGATATCCCGCCACCAGCCCGATCACCGCGAACAGCTTCACGTCGCCCGCTCCCATCACACCGCGCCACCAGAACGGCAGCAACACGATCAGCCCGATGAGCGCGCCCAGGCCATGCACCCACCACACCCGAGGTTCGCCGTGCCACGCACGCCATGCCATCCAGGTCAGCGTAAGCGCACCGACGCACAATAGCCACACGTTCGGAATACGGCGCGCAATCAGGTCGGTGACCACGATCGGCACGCACAAAAGCGTCAGCAATATCAGCACGCGATGTTCCGCCTCGATACGAGCAATGCCGGGCAACGCAGAGCAATGCGCTCCGCGCGCTAATGCGAGACCGCCGACGTCGCCGCCGACGACACGGTGCTGAAGGCCGTCGTCAACGCACTGCTCAGGTTCGTGTACACGACCCCGCCGATGATGAGCGCCACGATCGCCGCCAGAATTCCGTACTCCAGTGCCGTAACGCCGCGTTGCCGCGAAAGACGGTGCCCTCGATGTCTTGTTCCCGCTCGCATTGCTTTCATGATGCGCATCCCCGCGAATACAGCATCCGACTTCCCGCAACGGCGTCTCGATGACTGCGGCGCCCGTTGTGTTTTTTTGCATGGGCGGCGGCAGCCGCGAACACGCTCGGCGCCCGCCGGTCGACGTCAGTGAGCGTCAGCGAACGTCAGGCACCGACAGCCGTCACGGCAGAGGTCACTTTCGAGAAGACCGTCGAGAACGTGCCCGTGAGGTTGGCGTAGATCGTGCCACCGATGATCACGGCGACAATCGCGGCGAGAATGCCGTATTCCAGCGCCGTGACACCTCGCTCGTCGCGAGCGAACAGTCGAATACGTTTGCCGAGTTTCATATCAGTCTCCCTCATGAAGGCGCGAGGCGCCCATTCACCCACGGCGGCGCATCATCGGCCTGTCGGCCGCGTAACGCATCCCGCCAAATCACTCATCAATTCTGGACTTCGGCCTCAGGTTCGTTGCGCAGCAAGGCTTTCGAACCTCTTTTACGTTGTACGCCACCAATTCTTTGCTTGTCGACACATCATTTGCGGCGGCGCGCTGATTTTTTCTGATCGTAATTTAAAGTAAATCGCAAAAACTAGAGTCTTGGTTCCAATCACCACCGAGAGTGTAAGAAATCGTTACATGGGTTGATCAAACAATACTCCAAAACCACGCAGCACAACGCTTGCGAGGGAAAACCATGATTTGCGCGACGCCACATCCAATCGCGAATCGAATACACCAGCCGTTTAAATAACTTTTCATTCATTTCCACGCTGCCGACGCGATTGTCGAGTGCAACATCCGCCCCGTCTGATTCCGGGGGCGGACGCACTTCAACAACCGGGCCTCGTAATGCGCCCGGTTTCGCGCCCGGTTTCCCACCCGGGAACGCGCTCCGCAACACGCTCTATAGCACGCTCCGTATCGCGCGTCGAAACCGCCTTGGCACGCCGGCACAGGCGAGCCAGACGCGCAGTCTTTCCCATCCTTTCCATTCATGATGCGTTCCGGGCCCCGCCCCGCGCCCGAGAGATTGGTTCGTCATTCGATTCGATTTCAATGTCGAAAACTAGCCGTGCCACGCGTGCTGTAACAACCCAATTCGAGCACGACGACCATATCAGCGCGAATTCGCATTGAAGCGGATACGACGCATCCAGGCGCTTCAATTTGTCGGCACCCCGAAGGCTTTTCGAACAGCGGCGTTACGTAACGTTACCCGTAACGCCCGACGTAACGGGAACGGATTTGCGCCCGACACTCGCCATATTCCGATCGCGTTAACCCTGACTTTTACCCATTCCCTGCGAACACAGATCTCTCGATCCAAAAGATTCTTGTTTTCCAAAACGCAAATAAATACAGGCTTTTCAGCCGTTTGACGGAAAAACTAGAGCAAGTCTTCAAATCCGAAATCATTGATTGGCACACCTCTTGCGCATACCCCTGCATCGCAACGCTGAAGATCACCGGGGGGACACCATGATCATTGGCAATACCAAGCAACCGACGCAGCGCACCGAAGCCATCACCGCGCAGCGTCAGCGCATCGGCGGCAACGATCGTAGAGGCGCAAGCCCAGGGAGGGGCGGTGAAGACGGCGGTGGCGTGCGCGCCACCGCCACACCGTTCGATCCGGCCAACGGCCACGCCACGCATTCGGCCCATGCAATGACGGGCTTCGGCAGCGCCGCTGTCGACGCGCTGCTGTTCGCGCTCATCGCACAACGCATGAACAACCGTCTGGCGGCACAAGCCGTGCTCGCCTGATAACGACAACGACCAGAGGACACCATCATGAACAACCTTCAACGCAACCTGCTCGCTTCCGCCTGCCTGCTTGCCGTCATCACGATGACCGGCTGCGCCAGCTCAGGCTCCGGGGGCACCAGCGGCTCGCTCGGCGACGGCGGTGGCAGCGGCACCACGGCCGGCGCTGGCGGTGGCGGCGGCACGGGCGCCGGAACGGTCAGCGACGGTTCGGGAACCGGCGGCTCGGGCACCGGCGGCAATGGCAACACGGGTGGCAACGGCAACGGCGATGGCGGCACCGGCACGAGCGCGACCACCAACCCGATCGGCACGGTCGCCGGTACGGCAAGCACGGGGGTTGTCACCCAAGTCGGCAAGACCGTCAGCGACGTGGGCACGACGCTCGCCGGCACGCAACTCCCGCTGCTGAGCACACAAACGCAATCGGGTCTGTCGGGCGCCGTCGTGTCCACCGGCACCGCCGTGCAGACACTTGGCACGGGCCTGACCAACGGCATCGGCAAGCTCGGTTCGGTCAGCGACCCGCTCAACCCGACGCTCGCCAGCGTGGGCGGGGCGGTGACGAATCTCGGCACGGCGGGCACGCAGTTGGGCAGCGCCGTCGCCGGTCTCGGTCAGACAGGCCCGCTCGGCAGCACGCCGATCAACGGCGTCACCACGCTGCTCGGCGGTGTCGTGACCTCGGTCGGCATGGCCGGCCAGTCGCTCGGTACCGGGCTCACGCAGACCGTTACGAGCGCGCCGGTGCAGCAACTGACGACGTCGCTCTCCTCCGCGATCACTCCGATCACGAACGTGGTGACGAACACCACGCAAACGGTCGGCAATGCGACGGGCCTGGGTACGCCGGTTGCCGGCTTGCTGGCCACCGTGGGCGGCGGTCTGGCCGGCGTGGGCACGAAGATCGGCGGGCAACTCAACAACCCGGTCGCCGCGGACGTTGGCGGCATCGTCGCAGGCGTGGGCAACACCGTGGCAAGTCTCGGCGGCGCCGTGCACGGCACGCCGACCAGCGCCAATCCGCTCGCGCCGCTTACGTCGGCATTGGGGGGATTGACAGGCGGCCTGGGTGGCCTGGGTGGCGCCACTGGCGGCGCCAACCCGCTCGCCCCGGTCACGAGCGTGGTCTCGGGCCTGACGGGTGCGCTCGGCGGTGCCGCTGGCGGCACGCCGGGCAGCAACGCCCTCGCCCCGGTCACGAATCTCGTCGCCGGTCTGACAGGCGGGATCGGTGGCGCCACGGGCGGCGCCTCGGGCGGCAGCCCGCTCGCACCGGTCACCACCCTCGTCGCCAGCGTGACGGGGGCGCTCGGCGGCGCCGCCGGCGGCACGCCGGGCAGCAACGCCCTCGCCCCGGTGACGAATCTCGTCTCGGGTCTGACGGGCGGGCTCGGCGCCGTGGCCGGCGGCGCGACCGGTGGCACTGGCGGCGCGACCGCGGGCGGCGCCCTTGCGCCGGTGACCAACCTGCTCGGCGCGGTCACGGGCGCGGTCGGCGGCGCAACCAGCGCCGGCGGCACCGGAAGCACCGGCCCGCTCGCCCCGGTGACGGGTCTGCTGGGCGGCCTGCTCGGCGCGAAGAAGTAAGCGTCGATGCGCCGAAACCGAATCGAAACTTTCAGAACGACACAGGAGATAGACACCATGAACCTCGCACTCCAACGCACGCTGCTCGCCTCGGCCGCCATCGCCGCCATCGCACTGACCGGCTGCTCGAGCGGCGGTGGCGGAAGCGGCGCCACCTCGGCCGGCACCACGGGCACGCCGAACGCCGTGGGCACCACCGCAACGAACGCGGGCGGCGTCGTGAGCTCCGCCGGCAACGTCGTGAGCGCGCTCGGCGATCAGGTCGCCAGCACGCAGTTGCCGCTCGTCTCGCCGCAAGCGTCACAGGGATTCGGCGGCGCACTCAAGAGCACCGGCAACGCCGTCACCGATCTCGGCAACGGCGTGAGCGCGGGTCTCGGCCAAACCGGCACGTCAGGCGATTCCGTCGGCACCACGCTTGCCAGCACCGGCAACGTCGTGACCGATCTGGGCCAGGCAGGCGTTCAACTGGGTAGTGGTGTGGCAGGCATCGGCAAGAGCGGCCCGCTCGCCGGCACGCCGGTCGACGGACTGACGTCCGCCGTGGGCAATGTGGTATCCACGGTCGGCCAGGGCGGCATCGCGGGCGGCGCAATTCTGAAGCAGGCCTTCACGGGTGGACCGGTCACGCAGGTCACTTCCACGCTCTCGAAGGCGATCAACCCGGTCACCAACGTCGTGTCCGACACCACCCGCACGGTAGGTACCACGACCGGTCTGGGCGGCCCGGTGCAAAACCTGCTCACGACGGTCGGCAACACAGTCGGCACGGTCGGCACGACGATGAAGGGCACCTCGTCGAACGGTGTGGTGACGGCGCTCGGCAACACCGTCATCGCCACCGGCAACACAGTCGGCGGCGTGGGCTCGTTCCTGAACGGATCCACCTCGACCGGCACGGCCAACCCGTTCGGCTCGCTGCTCGGCAATCTCGGCTCGACCGCGGCGGGCGGCAACGCGAATCCGCTCGGCTCGGTGACGGGTCTGCTGGGTGGACTTGGCGGCACCAGCGGCGGGGGCAGCCCGCTTGCGCCGGTCACGGGTCTGCTGGGCGGCCTGGGCGGTGCCGCGTCGGGGTCGGGCGGCAGCGCCAGCCCGCTCGCGCCCGTGACGGGCCTGCTCTCCGGCGTGACGAGCGCGGCCGGCGGCAGCTCGGGTGGCGCCACCGCCGGCCTCGGCGGTCTGCTCGCACCGGTGACCACCCTGCTCGGCAGCGTCGCCAGCGTCGGCAAGTAAATCGCAAGTGACACATGGCATCGCGCGCGCCGCCGACGTTCCGGCGCCGCGCATGCCTCAGGCAATTCATCGATAAGGAGATGCCATGGCCCGCTTCCTATCCGACACCGGCGTGCTGATGCGCGGTCTTGGCGAATCCGCCTCGCAATATGCCGAACCCCCGGCCATGCGCGAGACCGCCGGCGGTGTCGGCGCCCGCCAGAGCCACAACACGTACGGCGCCGATTCGGGCGCTGCTTCCGGGGCGACGGCCACTGCCTCCCCGCTCAACGCAACGCACGGCACCATGAGCGACCGACATACGAACCGAAACGATCTCGTCGCCGGCATCGTCCGCTCGCTCGGACGCCGGCTCGCCGTGTACACCGCGCTCTATCACGCAGCGCTGGCCGAACAGCTCGGCCTGAACGTCACCGATCTGAACGCGCTCGACCTGATTCTCGAACTCGAATCGATCACCGCCGGTCAGTTGGCCGAGCTCATGGGCGTGAGTTCTGGCGGCATCACCACCGTCATCGACCGGCTCGAGCGCGCCGGCTTCGTCGAGCGCGAAAAGAATCCGCACGACCGTCGCATGGTGATGATCCATCCGATCGCCGAACGCTGCGCTCAGATCGAGCAGTTCCTGTCGTCCGTCTCGCGCGAGCTCACCGCCGTGAGTGCCGCCTACGACCACAGCGAACTCGCCGCGATCCACGACTTCCTGGTGCAGAGCATTCGCACCCTGAAGAGCGAAACCTTCCGTCTGCGCTTCGAGGCCGACCAGGACATCGCCGGTCTGGTCTCCAGTGCCAGGGGCCCCACGTCCAAGGCCTGACGGCCGCCGGCGAGCTACGCCCCCCCCGGAAGCGCTCGTCCCTGTTCGAGGAGACATGTCATGTCGAAATGGCTTCACCCCACCTTGCTCGCCGCGCTCGTCGCAGCGCTCTTCGGCGTCACCGGCTGCTCCAGTTCGGGCGGCGGCAGTGGCGCGACGTCGAACACGCCGACAAACCCCAACAATCCCAACACACCGACCAATCCGAACGACCCCAACAACCCGACGAACCCGACAACGTCGAGCAATGGTGTGGTGAGCTCGGTCGGCTCCGTGGTCAGCGCCGTCGGAAACCAGGTGTCCGGCACGACGATTCCGGGCGTGTCGCCGCAGGCCACGCAGGGCTTTGGCGGGGCCCTCACGCAAACCGGTAACGCCGTGACCGATCTGGGCACCGGCGTGGGCAGCGGGCTCGGACAGTTGGGCAAGACCGGCACCGATCCGGTCGGCACCACGCTCGCGAGCACCGGCAGTGTCGTGACCGATCTCGGCAACGCGGGCAAATCGCTCGGCAGCGGCATCGCGGGCATCGGCAAGAGCGGCCCGCTCGCGAACACCCCTGTCGACTCGCTCACGGGCGTGCTGGGCAATGCGGTCGCCACCGTCGGCCAGGGTGGCGTGAGCGGCGGCGCGGCGCTCACGCAGGCGCTCGGGAGCGCACCCGTCGTGCAGGCGACCACGGCGCTCTCGTCCGCCATCTCGCCGATTACGAATACTGTGGTGAGCACCACGCAGACCGTGGGGAACACGACCGGGCTGGGCACGCCGGTGGCAGGCCTGCTGGGCACGCTGGGCGGCGCGCTGAATCTGGCGGGCACCCAGGTGAAGAGCGCCGCGCCGAACGCCGTGGTCGCCAGCCTCGGCAATCCGCTCATGGCACTGGGCAACACGGCGACCAGCGCCGGCGGTCTGCTGTTCGGCAACACGGGCGCAACGAGCCCAAACGCGCTGGGCAATGTGCTCGCCAACGTCGGCAATACGACGGTGTCGCCCGCAACGGCCGGTGGCAACAATCCGCTGGGCGCCCTGACCGGTCTCGTCGGCGGTCTCGGCGGAACAGCAGGCGGCGGCACGTCGGGCGCCAATCCGCTGGGCAGCCTCACCGGCCTGCTCGGTGGCGCCACGGCAGTGACCGGCGGCACCGGGGGCGTCGGTGGAAGCGGCAGCAGCGCCACGAATCCGCTCGGCACCGTCACCACGCTGTTGAGCACCGTCACGACCCCGCTCACGTCGCTCGCCAGCGCGGGCTCGGGCGGCACGACCGGGTCAGGCAGTGCCGCCGGTGTGCTGGCGCCGGTCACCGGACTGTTGGGCGGGCTGGCCAGGTAAGCGGACGCGTCGGCATCCGAAGATCGCGAGGGGGAACGTCAGCGGCGTGCAGGCGCCAATGACGTCGGCAAACCCGGACAGTGAAGCGACACTGCCCGGGCTTTGTCGTGCTCGGGTGTTGCCCCCCTGTCGTCATGGCCCGACGTTTGGGAAATGAGCCATTCCTGGTGTCCGACAGCGTCGCGCGCGAGCAGAATCGCTCGCCGTTCCGCCACCGCGTCGCCCTTACCCGCGTCATGTTCCGACGCCGGGCGACCCGCGCGCGGTTTCCCACGACGCTTCCCCTGACGCACCGACATCATGATTGGCCCAACAAGTCTGCGGCACGCCCCTGCCGTAACGCCCCACGTCGTCCTCGACGAAACGCCTGCCCCCACCACCCATGGCGATGCAAACCCCGAGCAAGCGCACCATTCTTCGGCATCCGAAACATCAGATCAGTGGCATGCCCTGACGCGTGAGCAACGGATCGCCAGCGCGAGATGGCGACGCACCTTGCGCGGCGTCCAGACGTCTCCCCGAATCGGACATGACGCCGATCCGCATTACGCGCACGAGCGTCGCTCGAGGGCGTTGACGCAGGCATGGATCGATGCGACGCGCGAGCTGTGCCGGCGCTCGTCCCCGGTGCGCCCGTCGGACCCGCAACAGGCGGCGGCTTTCGACAGCGTGCTCGAACAATTGACATCACTCGTGGACGAAAGCGAGGCGAAAGCGTCGGCATATCAGACGTCGCGTCTCGTGGCTGTCGCGCAGCGCGTCAACGAGATTGATGCGTGGATCGAGACGCACGGCATCGACGCGATGCCTCGCAAGATGCTCGAACAACGTAACGTCGTGACCGCTGCGCTTGTGGATCATGACGTCTACTTCGACCAGTCGATCCCGCAGATCCTGCCCGCGCGCGTGCAATGCATCGACGCGCATGACGACAACGTCCCCGGGGGGTCCGGGTTCTTTGGTGCCGTTTACGCCGACCCCGTCAGCGGCAACATCCTGGCCGCCAATCGCGGCACGGAGATGAACATCGCGGCACGCGCTTACGTCGACTGGAAGCAGAATGTGTTGCAGGCGCTGGGGTTACCTTCACGCCAATACGAGGCGGCCATCGCCTGGGGGAAGACGTTGACGCAGTTTTACCCGGCGTCGCGGCTGATGTTCACGGGGCACTCGTTGGGCGGTGGCCTCGCTTCGGCGCAGACCTCCGTGGTGGAGCGATCGCACGGCCTGACATTCGACGCCGCCGGACTGCACGAGCGCACGGTGGCCCGGCATCACGCGACACCGGCGTCCTCGCGCGTGGACGCCTATCACGTGCAGGGAGAAGTGCTCTCGCGGGTTCAAAGCGTGGTGCGCACCGCCACGGAAATCGCCGAGCGCATTCCCCTGATCGGCACGACGGTGGCATGGCTGGCACGGCTGTCGATGCCGCATCCGGTCGGCACACGCATCGGACTGCCGCCCGCGGCGCCGTCGGGGACGCGCGGGACGCGACCGGCGTCTTCCCCGGCCTCCAGCGGCCTCGCCGAATCGATCGAGCGTCATTCGATGCCGCAGATGATTCGGTCGCTATTCGTACGTCTGGCACGTCTGGCACGTCTGCCTTCGATGGCATCGGCAAGCCGTAACTTCATACCGCTCGAGTGACGCAGGCGCGAGGCATCCGAGGCAGGTCACGGATCGCATCGGCGGCGCGACTCCCTCGGCGCGGCCCCGCCGCGGCAACCCTCGCGACGTCTGGCCACGCATGAACGAGAAGGCCCCGGACGTATCGTCCGGGGCCGTTCCTGAGCCTCGACGACGAAATCGCGCCGAGGTCGATGCACACGTGATGGCCGCTGCGTCCGAACTCGCGGCCGCATCGGCGACCGCTTGCATCACCCTGCTTTACTGCTCGCGCTCCCAGGTCTGCGTGCGGCCCAACAGCGAAATGCCGATATAGCCACGCACGTCGAGCTTCTGACCATCGTCCTTCACAGTCATCTTGCACTTGTAGACCTTGCCGTTCTCCGGATCGAGAATGGTGCCGCCGTCGTAGGTATCGCCGTCCTTTTGCATGCCGCGAATGATCTGCATGCCGAGCATCTTCTGGTCCTTGCGCTCGTCCGTGCACTTCGTGCAGATGCGCTCCGGATCGTCGTTCGGCCCCAATCCCTTGGTGATCACGCCCACGAGCTGGCCATTCTGCTCCGAGATCGTGACGAGGGCCTTCGGCTTGCCGGTGTTGTCGTCGATCGTCTTCCATACGCCGACAGGCGAGTTGTTGTCGGCCGCCATGGCCGCTTTGGCAACGCCGCCGAGCAACGCCACGGCGACAAGCGCGTGAGCACCCAAACGTCGCCACGACGTTGCATTCGAGATCTGCTTCATGATTGTCATCCTCCCAGATACGGATTGATTGTCGTAGGACTCGCGCTGGCGATGAGCACCCCGGCGCATGCACCGGTTCGCACGTGAGTCGCTTTGAAGATTACGCCAAAGGCGTGACGTCGTGCTGAGGAAGTCCTCTAGCTGAGCTCACACGTCTGGCTTATGTGCACGTCAATCGATGTCCCGGGAAAATCGGCTAAGGCTCGCGAATCCACGTCTGTGTGCGGCCCAGCAAGGAGATGCCGAAATAACCTCGAACTTCGAGCTTTTTTCCGCCGTCCACCACGCGGATCTTGCAGCCGTATTCGCTGCCGCTGTCCGGATCGAGAATCTTCCCTCCGGTGTATTCGTCACCGTCCTTGCGCAGGCCGCGAATGATCTCCATGTCCTGGAGCTTCTTGCCCTTGCGGTCGTCGGTGCAGCCATCACAGCGACGCTCGAGCGCATCGCGTCGCCCGAGACTCCTGACAAGCGTCCCCACATACTGGCCGTCGCGCTCGGAGATGACGATCAGCGCCTTCGGGTCGCCGGTCTCGTCGACGATGCGCCACACCCCGACCGGCGAAAGCGTGTCCGCGAACGCCGGTGTCACGGTCGCGCTCATCGCGCTTAGTGCGTAGAGCACGCACAGCCTCAACAAGGCAGGCAGGCAACCGGCGGCGAGCAGACGCCGCCGGAACATGCCGTTCAACATCGCTTTCAAAGGGATCTTCCTGCGAGTGTGCAACGCGCCCCGCCGATTACAGCGGCGGCAGCGCGATGGCGCTCAGGCGCCACTGCACGAGATTGCGCCGGGTGAGCGTAAACGTCACCACGCGCTCGGGGCGGTCGCTGCGCGACACGTGGACGAGGAAGTGGTTGAAATCCTGGAACTCGGTGCGTGTCGTCGTTCGCGGTGGGGCGGTGTCCGCACCTTGCGGCCTCCCACCATTGGACGGCGCGTCGGAAGACGGCGGCGTACCGGACGGTTGCTGCGGTGCCTGGGGTGCCTGGGGTGCTGGGGATGTCGGAGGTGCTTGAGGCGCCACCTGGTCCGGGGCCGGAGCGCCTGGTGCAGGCGGCAGGCCGGTACTGTCACCGCGCAGCATCGCGGCAACGGCCTCGGGCGTGAGCAATGCCTCGACCACCCGATCCGACACCCAGCCGCCAAGTGCCAGCGCCAGTGCACCGAGTGGATTGTTGCGCTGTTTGTCCATCTGACGCGCCATTTGATCGTGCAGGCTCGTCTTCAGGCTGTCGCGCACAGCGGGGTAATCGACGTACGACGAGAGCGTGTCGGCATCGCGGGCGTTCGCGGCTTCGCGCGCACGCCACAGCGTGTAATACGGTGTGCCGAACAGCAGCCCCACCACCACAACCACGGTCACGACGCAGGTCGTGACGATCGACAGCTTACGCATTTCCAGACTCCGACGTTCAAACAGCGCATGGTAGGGGACGCACGCCAGCCCGCACCCTCCGGCTTACATTGCTTTACAAATCTTTACAGCACGCGGGCGTCCACCCTTTTACTCTCGAAGCGTAGCCGCAACGTTCGTCGCCCATGCTGCATGTCTCTCATCCGCACGCCGGCTGGTGCAACCCGGGTCCGACGCGCGGCAATCCAACCGACAAGGAGGTGGCACCATGCGTCACACCCGACTTGTCCGGATGATGGGTATCGTCATGCTGGCCGGCGCCGCGATGAGCGCAACGGCCCAGGCGGCGTCGGCCAGTCAGTTCTTCCAGGGCTGGTTCGCACAGGGTGCCGAACGTCCCAACGGACGCGGCGATCATCATGGCGGCCCACGCTCCGGACCGTCGCGCCCGCAGCCTCAGGAAATACGGCCGCAGGGCGACCTGCGCGGCGACATCTACAACCATATCCGCGAGCAGCGCCAACCGCCGGCGCCGCCTCCTCCGCCTCCGTCACGCAATCCCAACGGACGACAACGCGGCGGACGCTGAAGACGGTCACCCCCGGGTCGAACAGACAAGATCGGCCCCGTGACATGCGCTGATCGGGCACCGATTCCTCAGTCCCATCGGGCGCATTTTTGCGCGTTTATCTCGCCCTTCCCGGGCTTCCCGACCTTATCCAGGCCTTATCGCGGCCTTATCCCGGCCTGACCGAGCCCGTGTCGCGCCCTGTTTCCGCCAGCAGGCGTCGGCCAACGATGCGACGCCACCTGAAGTTCAGGTCAGCGAAGTGTCCACCACGCGCCGCGGGGCCTCGAGATATTCGCGCGACTGCATTTCCACCAGGCGCGACACCGTGCGCGTGAACTCGTTGGCGAGCGTACCTTCCGTGTAAAGCGCCTCGGGCGGCACTTCGGCGGAAATGAGCAGCTTCACCTTATGGTCGTAGAAAACGTCGACGAGCCACGTGAAGCGTCGCGCCTCCGACGCCATGCGCGGCGTCATGCGAGGTACGTCCGAGAGCACCACGGTGTGGAAGCGGTTGGCCAGTTCAAGATAGTCGTTCTGCGAACGCGGACCGCCACACAGCGTATGGAAATCGAACCACACCACGCCACCCGCGCGGCGCAGCGCCTTCAGCTCGCGTTGCTCGATATGCAGCAGCGGGCTTTCGTCGGGCACACCGGCAATCTCGCTGAACGCCGCGCGCAGCGCACGGTTGGCCTCGTTGCCGAGCGGGTAGTGATACACCTGCACCTGCGCCAGCGTGCGACGGCGGTAATCGATGCCGGCATCCACGTTGAGCACGTCGAGCCGGTCTTCCAGCAATTTGATCGCCGGCAGCACACGGTCGCGGTGCAGACCGTCGGGATACAACGTGTCGGGACGATAGTTGGACGTCATCACGAACTGCACCCCGTTCTTGAACAACTCGGCGAGCAACCGGTGCAGGATCATGGCGTCGGCCACATCGGACACGTGAAATTCGTCAAAACAAATCAGGCGGTATCGCTTGGCGATGCGCCTGGCCAGTTCGTCGAGCGGATCGGGCAAGCCCTTGAGCGCCTGCAACTGGTGGTGCACTTCGCGCATGAACTCGTGAAAGTGCAGCCGCGTCTTGCGCTGGAGCGGCACCACCGAGTAGAAGCTGTCCATCAGGAAGCTCTTGCCGCGCCCCACCCCGCCCCACAGGTAAACCCCCTTGGGCAGTTCCGGATGCACGAGCCACTTCTTGAGGGTATTCGAGCGACGGGACTTGTATGCCGCCCATTCGTCGTAGCATTGTTGCAGACGATCGACGGCGCGCTCCTGCGCCTCGTCGGGCTTGTAGCCGCGCGCGGCGAGCTCTTGTTGGTAGTATTCGCGAACGTTCATGCGGTACGGCGACGGGCCGGGGGGCAAGGGTCATCGGGAAAAAACAAAGGCGAGTCGCCTCGCCTTTGTTCCTGCAAGTCAGCGCGAATCCGCTTACTTGTTCAGTGCGCGCTTCTCGACATCGAGCGCCGCTTCACGCATCACTTCCGACAGCGACGGGTGCGGATGGCAGATACGGCCGATGTCTTCCGACGCGGCCTTGAACTCCATTGCCACCACGGCTTCGGCGATCAGATCCGAAGCGTTCAGGCCGATCACGTGCACGCCGAGGATCTCGTCGGTCTTGGCGTCCGCCAGCACCTTCACGAAACCGTCCGACGAGCCCATGCCCAGCGCACGGCCATTGGCCGCGAACGGGAACTGACCCGGCTTGAACTCGCGGCCCTCGGCCTTGAGCTGCTGCTCGGTCTTGCCGACCCATGCGATTTCCGGCGAGGTGTAGATGACCCACGGAATGCAGTTGTAGTCGATATGCGGCTTCTGGCCCGCGATGACTTCGGCGACCAGCACGCCTTCGTCTTCGGCCTTGTGGGCCAGCATCGGGCCGCGCACCACGTCGCCGATGGCGTACACGTTCGGCACCGACGTCTTGCAATGGTCGTCGACGGGGATGAAACCGCGTTGATCGGCCGCCAGACCGATGGCTTCCAGACCAAGGTTGTCGGTGTTCGGCACACGGCCGACCGACACGATCAGACGGTCGACCTCGAGCGTGTTCGCCTTGCCGTCCTTGTCCGTGTAATGGATCGTGACGTTGTTCTTGCCGGTCTTCACTTCGTCGACCTTCACGCCGACGTGAATGTCCAGACCCTGCTTCTTGAACTGCTTCGCGGCTTCCTTGGCCACGCCCGCGTCGGCGGCAGCCAGGAATTCCGGCATGGCTTCGAGCACGGTGACTTCGGCACCCAGACGGCGCCACACCGAACCCAGCTCCAGACCGATCACACCGGCGCCGATCACGCCCAGCTTCTTCGGCACGGTGTCGAACGAGAGCGCGCCCTCGTTATCCGAGATGAGCTTGTTGTCGACCGGCATGCCCGGCAGATGACGGGCCTTCGAACCCGTGGCAATGATCACGTTCCTGGCCGTGACCGTCTCGACTTCGCCGTCCTGGGTCGGCGAGACTTCGATCTGCACACCGGCGTCGGTCTTGCCGACGAACTTGCCGTGACCCTTGAGCCACGTGATCTTGTTCTTCTTGAACAGGAACTCGATACCACCGGTCATCTTGTCGACGATGCCCTGCTTGCGCGCGAGCATCTTCGAGATGTCGATCTTGACATCCGACGTGGTGATACCGTGATCGGCCAGATGGTGACCGACCTTCTCGAATTCCTCCGACGAGGCGAGCAGCGCCTTCGACGGAATGCAACCGACGTTCAGGCAGGTACCACCCAGCACCATTTTGCCGGTCGGGTTGGTCCACTTCTCGACGCAAGCGACGGAGAAACCGAGTTGGGCGGCGCGGATCGCGGCGATATAACCGCCGGGGCCGGCGCCGATGACGACGACATCAAATTCTTTGTTTGCCATTTTGAGACTCAGTGAAGGTTGACGGCAGGGGGAGGCGCGGGGCGCCGGCCACGCTGCGCATGGCCGGGCAACGCCGCGCAGTGCGCGCTAACGCTTACAGGTCGAGCAGCAGGCGAGCCGGATCTTCCAGCGCTTCCTTCATCGCGACGAGGCTCAGCACGGCTTCACGGCCGTCGATGATACGGTGGTCGTAGCTCATGGCCAGATAGTTCATCGGGCGGATGACGATCTCGCCGTTTTCCACGACCGGGCGGTCCTTCGTGGCGTGCACGCCCAGGATG
>OFTX01000475.1_pt1 | contig 21196 bp, 15 predicted proteins | sample 1775051 | NCBI WGS metagenome assembly OFTX01 (sample SAMN08195772, study PRJEB24354) | sludge metagenome | isolation source: sludge from phenol fed wastewater aerobic bioreactor A | place: India: Nagpur | collected 2016-09-15
CCGCGCAATGGCGATGCGTTGCTGCTGGCCGCCGGAGAGCTGTCCGGGGAACTTGTCGCCGGCGTCCGGCAGGCCGACCATCGCTAGCAGCTCGGCCACGCGGGCGTCGCGCTCGGCGCGCGCGACGCGCCGGTTCGTAAGCCCGTAAGCCACGTTCTGCGCGACGCTCAGGTTGGGAAACAGCGCGTACGACTGGAAGACGATGCCGTAATCGCGCTGCATCGGCGGCAGCGTCGAGATGTCGCGGCCGTTTTGCGACAGCGTTCCCTGCGTCTGGGCCTCCAGGCCCGCGATGATGCGCAGCAGCGTTGTCTTGCCGCAGCCTGACGGGCCGAGGAAACACAACATTTCGCCACGCCGCACGCTGAGGTGGATGTCGTGCAGCACCACCGTGTGCTCGAAACGTTTGTGGATGCCGGCGAGGTGCAAATACGTGTCGTCGCTCATTCGGGGGACCTCCTGCAGGGTTCGCAATGTCCGATGGGCCAAGTGTCCGGCGCGTTCGCGCCGCTTATTTCTTCTCGGACTTCGCGCCGTAGCGCTTCTGCCATTCGGCGAGCACCGACTCGCGCTGCTTCGCGATTTCCGTGAAATCGTTCTTCACGAGCATGTCGGGGTAGTTCGCCGGAATGGTGTCGAACTTCTTTGCAACCCCCGGATAGGCGACGATGGCCCAGTCCTTCGCATACATCTCGTTGGCTTCCTTGCTGGCGAGCCAGTCCATGTACCGCTTGGCGGCGTCGAGCTTTCTGGTGGTCTTCACAATGCCGGCCGCCTCGATGTCGTAACCCAGCCCTTCCTTGGGGAACACGAGATCGATCGGTGCGCCCGCGGCCTTGGTGCGATGCGCGTTGAACTCGAACGAGATGCCGATCGGGTATTCGCCGGCGCCCGCGTCCCGGCACGGTTTCGAGCCCGAGTGCGTGTACTTGACGATGTTCTTGTCGAGCGCATCCATGTACTTCCAGCCGCCTTCCTTGCCGAACATCTGCAGCCACGCCGTCACGTCGAGGAAGCCGGTGCCCGACGTGGCCGGATTGGGCATCACGATCATGCCCTTGTAAATCGGCTTGGCCAGGTCTTCCCACGAGGTCGGTTTCGGGAGGTTGCGCTTGGCCGCCTCCACCGTGTTGAAGCACACGGTGGCGCCCCACACGTCCAGCCCGATCCACGAAGGCGGTGTTGCCTTGTCGCTATAGGCGCGCGTGAGCCGATCGAAACCCTTCGGCGTGTACGGCGTGAGCAAGCCTTCCTGCTTGATCAGCTCGAGACTCGAGGCCGCGAGTCCGGCGATCACGTCGGCCTGCGGGTTGGCTTTCTCGGCGAGTACCTTGGCGGTGACCACGCCGGTGGAGTCGCGCACGTATTTGATATCGATATCGGGATTCGCTTTCTGGAACGCCTCGGCATACGGGCGCATGACTTCGACTTCCCAGGCCGTATAGACGGTCAGCGTGGTCTTGGCGAGCGCCTGACCGGCCTGCGCGGCGCAGACGAGTCCGGCGGCAAGCGAGGCGGCTACGCGCATGGCATGGCGCAACGTTTGGTTCATGGATGGCTCCTGTGGGTCGCGAATCCAGATCGCGTGAGTGAGTCGGTCAACGCCCTCTTTTGGGGTGTTGTGTTGCATATTATTGGCAAATTATGTCTTTTTATTGAAACCCGATGCATTTGTCATCTGTTCGTCAAATACCTCCAATAGTATGGAAATCATTGATTCAGATAGGGTTTCGTCGTTGCCTGAACCGACTCACCCCGACGTTGTTGCGAAATTTGCCTGCAATGTCGGATGTGTTTTGTTGACAATCTACAAATTGCTGTGCTTGAATGTCAACAACAAAAATAATCACGTGATGCCACAAATTGCAACGGTGTCGGCAGCACGGGATCGCATGAGTGCCCAGCGCGGAATTCAGAGAAAAGGAAGACCGGTATGACCCCGAAGCCCACCTCGCCCACGGCGATCGAGCTACTGCAAAGCCAGTCGCTCACCACGCTCGTTCAGCACGAGATCGAGCGCCAGATCATGGCGGGCACGCTCACGCCCGGCACCAAGCTCAACGAAATCGAGGTGGCCGGGCGGCTGGGCGTGTCACGGGGACCGGTGCGTGAAGCGTTTCGCGCTCTGGAAGAAGCCGGATTGCTGCGCACCGAGAAGAATCGCGGCGTGTTCGTGCGCGTGATCTCCCTGGAAGAGGCCGAGGAGATCTACGCGCTGCGCGGTGTGCTGGACGAACACGTGGCGCGCACGCTGGCCGAGACGATCACGTCGGAGCAGCTCACGCAGTTGCGCGAATCCGTCGAGGCGATGCATCGCGCGGTGGAGGCGGGCGACAGCGAAGGGTACTACCGGTTGAACCTGGCGTTTCACGACGCGCTGGTGGCGATGGTCGGCAATCGCAAGTTGCTCGAGACCTACCGCCGCCTGGTCAAGGAGCTGAGCCTGTTCCGTCACGAGGCGCTGACGGCGGACACGTCCGCGCCGCCGAAGTCGGAGCGCGAACACCGCGACATCGTGAGCGCCATTGCCTCACGCGACCCCGAGCGCGCGGCGCAGGTCACTCGCGAGCACCTCTCGCGCGGCCGCGCCCGCATTCGCGAAGCCCTGGCGCGCGCGCCGGGAAGCGGTACGCAGGCGAAGGCCGGCTGATCGCGCCCGCGACATCGACGTACCGATTGTGTTGAATAACCGGTCGCCGGCCGGTCGTCGCCCCCAACGACGACGCCTGCGGCAGTCACCCAGTTGCCCTTGAGGAGATCCGACGTGACCCAGCCCGAACAGATTCAAGTGAACGGCCGCCAGTACCGGCTGCCGCAACAGCCGACCGTCATCGTGTGTGTCGACGGCTGCCAGTTCGAATATCTCGAAGCGGCCGCGGCCGCGGGTGTTGCGCCGTATCTCGCGCATCTGCTCAAGGAAGGCGCCGTTTTTCAGGGCGACTGCGTGGTGCCGTCGTTCACGAACCCGAACAACCTGTCGATCGTGACGGGTGCGCCGCCTGCCGTGCACGGTATCTGCGGCAACTACTTCTTCGATCCGGCCGCCGACGGTGGGCGTGGCGCCGAGGTCATGATGAATGACCCGGCCTACCTGCGCGCGGGCACCGTGCTGGCCGCCGCCGCTGACGCCGGCGCCAGCGTGGCCGTGGTGACGGCCAAGGACAAGCTGCGCAAGCTGCTCGGGTATCGCATGAAGGGCGTCTGCTTCTCCTCGGAGAAAGCCGACCAGGTCACGCTCGCCGAGAATGGCATCGACGACGTGCTCGGCCTGGTGGGCATGCCGGTGCCGGACGTCTACAGCGCCGAGCTCTCGGAGTTCGTGTTCGCGGCGGGCGTGCGCCTGCTGGAGACGCGCCGGATCGACCTGATGTATCTCTCGACGACCGACTACGTACAACACAAGTGGGCGCCGGGCACGCAGGGCGCGAACGCGTTCTACGCCATGATGGACAAGTACCTGCGTCGCATGGACGAACTGGGCGCGGTGATCGGTCTGACGGCCGATCACGGGATGAACGCCAAGCACGATCCGACGACCGGGCAACCCAATGTCGTCTACCTGCAGGATCTGCTCGACGACTGGCTGGGCAAGGGCGTGGAGGCGGGGGGCGCGCGCGTGATCCTGCCGATCACGGATCCCTATGTGGTGCATCACGGCGCGCTTGGCTCGTACGCCACGATCTACCTGCCGGCTGACGTCGATCGCGATGCCATTCGCGCGCGCATCGCCTCGCTGCCCGGCATGGACGTCGTGCTGACCAATGCCGAGGCGTGCGCGCGCTTCGAACTGCCGCCCGATCGCGTGGGCGACCTCGTGGTGGTGAGCGATCAGTCGGTCGTGCTCGGCACGAGCGCGAGCCGTCACGACCTGACCGGACTGACCGTGCCGCTGCGCTCGCACGGCGGCATCTCGGAACAGACGGTGCCCCTGCTCTTCAATCGCAAGACCGAAGGCATTCCGGGCAAGGCGCGCCTGCGCAACTTCGACATTCTCGACGTGGCGCTGAATCACGTCTGAAGCGCGACCGATGCCACATTCGAACGATTCCTGATGAGAACCAACGGCGCGCAAACCCCGTTATGGTTGCGCGGCCGGGCCCCTGTCCAGTTGGATACGCTGTGGAGAACCCCATGAACGCGCCGCACAAGCTGCACCCCGAATTCCGCGCCGAAGCGCTTCGCATCGGCGGCGAGAAAGTGACCCGCGAACGGATCATCGAAGTCTTCAATCCTTACTCGGGCGACCTCGTCGGCACCGTGCCGAAAGCGTCGCTCGACGACGTGCGTCGCGCATTCACGATCGCCAGGCAGTTCCGCTCCACCCTCACGCGCTTCGAGCGCGCGAACATCCTCGAAAAGGCTGCCGCGCTGTTGCGCGAGCGCACCACGCAGGCGGCCGCCATCATCACGATGGAGTCGGGGTTGTGCCAAAAGGACGCCATCTACGAAATCGGCCGTGTGGCCGACGTGCTCGGCTTCGCCGCCGGCGAGGCGCTCAAGGACGATGGGCAGGCGTTTTCGTGCGATCTCACGCCGCACGGCAAAAAGCGTCGCGTGGTCACGCAGCGTGAGCCGCTGCTGGGCGCGATCTCGGCGATCACGCCATTCAATCACCCCATGAATCAGGTGGCCCACAAGGTGGCGCCGTCGATCGCGACCAATAACCGCATGGTGCTCAAGCCTTCCGAGAAGGTGCCGCTCTCGGCGTACTACCTGGCCGACACGCTCTACGAGGCGGGACTGCCGCCGGAGATGCTGCAGGTGATCACGGGCGATCCGATGGAGATCGCCGATGAGCTGATCACCAACGAGAACATCGACCTGATCACGTTCACGGGCGGTGTGTCGATCGGCAAGTACATCGCGTCGAAGGCGGGGTATCGACGCATCGTGCTGGAGCTCGGCGGCAACGACCCGCTGATCGTCATGGAAGACGCCGATCTCGATCGTGCCTCCGATCTCGCGGTGCAAGGCTCGTACAAGAACTCCGGCCAACGCTGCACGGCGGTCAAGCGCATGCTCGTGCATCAGGACATCGCCGCCCGGTTCACCGAGCTGGTGGTGGAGAAGACTCGCGCATGGAAGTACGGCGATCCGGCCGACGGTAACAACGACATGGGTACGGTCATCGACGAAGCCGCGGCCCGCCTGTTCGAGGCGCGCGTGAACGAGGCCGTCGCCCAGGGCGCGCGGTTGCTGGTGGGGAATCGCCGCGACGGCGCGTTGTACTCGCCGACCGTCATCGATCGTGTCGATCCGAAAATGACCGTGGTGCGCGAAGAGACGTTCGGCCCGGTCTCGCCGATCATCACGTTCGGCAGCATCGATGAGGCCATCGCCATCTCCAACGGCACGGCCTTCGGCTTGTCCTCGGGAGTGTGCACGAACCGGCTCGACTACGTCACGCGCTTTACCAACGACCTGCAGGTCGGCACCGTGAATGTCTGGGAAGTGCCCGGCTACCGTATCGAACTGACGCCGTTCGGCGGCATCAAGGATTCGGGGCTGGGCTACAAGGAAGGCGTGCAGGAGGCGATGAAGAGCTTCACCAACACCAAGACCTTCACGTTGCCCTGGGGGATTTGAACCCGCCACGAAAGGCGATGGGCGCAGGGAAAACGGGGGTGACCGGAAGACCGGTCACCCGTCTGTCCCCCTTACGCAACAAGGGTTGGCAGAATCGAGCCGAAAATTGTGACAATTTGATGACACGATTGTTGCAGTGATCGATTTGGTGTACGGTGTACCGATTGGGGATACGCATGACGCGTGAACTTCATACGCATCCCGACGCCAGTGATGGACTGACGCGGGATGCCGGTTTGGCAAACCAGTGGGCGCGTCATGTCGGCGGCGCAAGACGTCGCCAGTCCCGTCGACAAGAAGATCACGGAACACTGGCATGCTGACACTACTCAACCTCCTTTCCGGCGTGGCGATGCTGATTTGGGGTACGCATATCGTGCGTACCGGCGTGCTGCGCGTCTACGGCGCCGATCTGCGGCGCATTCTTTCGCACAGCATTTCCAACCGTTTCCTTGCCTTCGCGGCCGGCGTGCTCGTCACGGGTCTCGTGCAGAGCAGCAACGCCACGGCGTTGATCGTGTCGTCGTTCGGCGCGCAGGGGCTCATTGCACTGGCGCCGGCGTTGTCGATCATGCTGGGGGCCGACGTCGGGACGGCGCTCATGGCGCGGGTGCTGACGTTCGACCTGCACTGGCTTTCGCCGTTATTGATCTTCTTCGGCGTCATCTTTTTTCTGTCGCGCAAGCAGACGCGCGCTGGCCAGCTCGGGCGCGTGTCGATCGGGCTCGGTCTGATCATTCTCGCGTTGCAACTGATCGTGGCGGCGACCACGCCGATGACCGAAGCCGCGGGTGTGAAGGTGTTGTTCGGCTCGCTCACGGGCGACGTGATGCTCGATACGCTGATCGGCGCGCTCTTTGCGATGGTGTCGTATTCGAGTCTGGCGGCGGTGCTGCTCACGGCAACGCTGGCGTCATCGGGGGTGATTTCGCTCAAGGTCGCGCTGTGTCTGGTGATCGGCGCGAATCTGGGCAGCGGCATGCTGGCCATGCTCACCTCGGCGGGGCAGAACGCCGCGGGCCGCCGCGTGGTGTTCGGCAGCCTCATCTTCAAGTTGATCGGTTGCGTGCTGGTGCTGCCGTTCATCGACTATGCGCCGCATCTCGTGGACTGGATCTCCGACGCGCCCGCGCAAGCCGTCGTCAATTTCCACGTGTTGTACAACCTGATTCGCTGCGTGGTGTTTCTCGCGTTCACCGAACCGATGGCACGGCTTTGCGAGCGCCTGCTCGCCGAAAAGCCCGAGGCCGACGGTGTCACGCGCGCGCGCCACCTGGACGAGAGTGCGCTGGAGATGCCGTCGCTCGCGCTCGCCAATGCCACACGCGAAACGTTGCGCATGGGCGACATCGTCGAGCAGATGCTCAACGGCCTGCTCGACGTGATTCGCAGCAACGACGTGGTGCGCGCCAGAGAGACGCGACGTCTGGACGACGACGTCGACCATCTTTATACCGCGGTGAAGATGTATCTGACGCGCGTGTCGCGCGAGAACCTGAGCGAGCAGGACAGCCGCCGCTGGACCGACATCATTTCGCTCACGATCAACCTGGAACATGCCGGCGACATCATCGAGCGCATGGTGACCGAGGTCGAGGAGAAGAAGATCTCGCACAAGCTGTCGTTCTCCGAGGCGGGCCTGCAGGAGATCTGCGACATGCATGCGCGACTGGTGACCAACCTCCAACTGGGCCTGTCGGTGTTTCTGAATACCGACCTCAAGAGCGCGCAGCGCCTGATGGCGGAAAAGGAGAGCTTCCGCGATCTCGAGCGTGCCTATTCGTACACGCACCTGAATCGTCTGGCGGGGCAGTCGGTGCAGAGCATCGAGACGAGTTCGCTGCATCTGGACATCATCAGCGACATGAAGCGTCTCAATTCGCTGTTCTGCTCCACGGCCTATCCGGTGCTCGACGACGCGGGCGCGCTTCGCAAGAGCCGCATGCGCGACAAGCCGAAGGATACGACCAAGCCGCCCAAGGAAACGAAGGCCTCCAAGCTGGCGGCGCTCGCCGATGTCGCGACGGCAGCCGCTCCCGGATCTCGCGACGACAACGAGAGTTCACACGATGGCCCTGAGCCTGCCGGACATCCGCACCCTGTTCGATAACTTCGGTTCGCTCGCCTACAGCGGCGAGCCCGTCACCCAACTGGAACATGCGCTGCAATGCGGCGCGCTTGCCGAAAGCGAGGGCGCCGACGAGGCGCTCGTCGCGGCCAGCTTTCTCCATGACCTCGGCCATCTGCTCAACCTCCAGGGCGAAACGCCCACCGAGCGCGGCATCGACGATCTGCACCAGTATTACGCCCTGCCTTTCCTGCGGCCGCTGTTCGGCGATGCCGTGCTCGATCCGATTCGTCTGCACGTGGACGCCAAGCGATGCCTGTGTGTCATCGATGCGGCGTATCTCGGCCAATTGTCGGAGGACTCCGTGCGCAGCCTGGCACTGCAGGGCGGGGTGTTCAGTGACGAGCAGGCGCGCGCGTTCCTGGCGCGCGAGCATGCCGATGCGGCGTTACGCCTGCGCCGATGGGACGATCGTGCCAAGGTGGCCGGTCTTGTCACGCCGTCGCTCGATCACTTCATGGCGGTGCTCACGCGTGTGACGTTGCAGTAGCGGCGCAGTCGCGCGGCGAGACGGCGCAGGCCGGTCAGCGCGGCAGACGCGCCCGCCACGCTGTGGGCAGCAGGCGCAGCACCGCGCCGCGCGACGGTTTCCAGAACACGGAAAGCAACAGCAGCCCGCCGCCGACCACGACGGCGACCAGCGGCAGCGACATTGGCGCGAGGTCGTAAGACCGTCCCGGAAGATCGCCGCCGACCGGCGAAGGCGTGACCATCAGGCGCAGCATCGCGCTCATGACATACAACAGCGACGAGAGCATCAGCGCGCGACGATCGATCGCGAGCGACACGGCGGTGAGCACAAGGAACACGGCGATCACGGCGCCCGGGTGATGTGGGGCGAGCATCCAGAAGATCGGGTGGGTGACCATGCAGGCGGCGAGCAGATGGAGCCAGAAGGCGACATCCGAGCGGATCGTGATGCGCTGAGGATCCTGCGCGTCCCAGCGCAGCGCCCAGATGAAGATCGCGAGGCCGGCCACGATGTTGGCGACAAGCAACCCGCCGACGGCCTGCGCATCGAGCACGAGCGCATGTGCCCACGCAACGATCACCACGCCGGCCAGGCCCATGGCGATGACGGCCGGAACGCGGAACCGCCACCAGTACAGGGCGGCAGCGAGGAGCGTGCACACGGCGGTGGCGGCAAGCGTCCACACGCTCATCGAGGCCCGGACCGTCTCGCTGCCCTGGTGCAGCAGCGACGCGTTGCCGAAACCGAGCAATGCGGCGGTGCTCACGAAACTGAAGGCGAAGCACAACGCGGGCAAGGCCATGCGACGACGCCGCACGAAGATCTCGGAGAGGCCCCACGTGATGGCCGTTGCGATCAGCATCTGCAGCCAGGAGGGGAGCCCCCCGGTCAGGAACACGGTGCCGAACGAGAGCAGCCACGCTGCGATCACGACGAAGATGTCGTTGAAGCTGGTGACAAGCCGCAACGGCTCGTCGTCGACACGTTGCGGCGTCGGTGGGTACGACGCGGGGGACGGCTGGGCGGCGGAGGTGTCGGGTGGGGTCATGATGAGCGGCTTTTGGGCTGATCGGTGTGCCGGCGAGGCGGTCACTGGGTATCCATGAGACGGATCTTCGCAGATAAATATCCCGCCCGTTGCATGCCGTTGCCGTGATTTGTGAGATGGCTTGCGCGCGGGCGGCGCCGTCTCCCAAACGGCTGGCGTTTTGCGCCGACCTTGCCCGCGGTCGGCGCGCTTCACGCCCATCTTTCAGCCGACCTTCAGCCGACCTTCAGTCGAGCCTCAGTCGAGCCTCAGTCGAGCCTCAGCCGGCCAATGCCGTCGCCTCGATCTCGATGGCCACGCCGTGACTGAGCGCGGGCACGGGAACGACGGCCCGGGCGGGCTTTGCGCTGCCGGCCCACGCGGCGTAGACCTCGTTGAAAGCGCCCCAGTCGTCCACGTTGGTGATGTACACGCGCACCTGCACGAGACGGCTCACGCTCGTGCCGCACGCGTTCAGGATCGTCGCCACGTTCTCCAGTGCCTGCTGCGCCTGCGCGGCAAAGGGGGCCCCGACCAGGCGTTCGCCGTCGGGGGTGATCGGCAACTGTCCCGACACGAACACGAAGCCACCCGCGCAAACGCCGTGCGAATAGTGTCCGCGGGGCGGTTGCAGCGTGGGAACGTTGATTGGCTCGATACCGCGTTCGCGCGTGCTCATGCGGCCTCCCCGAGCGTGAGTTTCGCGAAGCGCGCCATGTCGACATTGCCACCCGACAGGAGGATGCCCACACGCTTGCCCCGCACGTCGATCTTCTCCTGCAGCACCGCGGCCGCCGCGAGGCAGCCGGTGGGTTCGACGACGATCTTCATGCGACTGGCGAAGAACTGCATCGTCTTCACGAGTTCGTCGTCGGTCACGGTCAGGATGTCGTCGACCAGCGAGCGGATCACGGGAAAAGTGAGTGCGCCGAGATGCTGCGTTTGCGCGCCGTCGGCGATCGTTCGTGGCGTGTCGATGTGCACGATGGCGCCGCTTCGGAAACTTTGCTGACCGTCGTTGCCCGCTTCGGGCTCCACCCCGTAGATTTCGATGTTCGGATTGAGCGCCCGCGCGGCGATCGCGCTGCCCGAGAGCAGCCCGCCGCCGCCGAGGCAGACCACCAGCGTGTCGAGCTCGCCGGCATCTTCGATCAGCTCCTTGGTCGCCGTGCCTTGGCCGGCCATCACATGCGGATGGTCGTAGGGGGGGATCAGCGTCATGCCGCGCTCGCTCGCCAGGCGCTTCGACAAGACTTCGCGATCTTCCTGATAGCGGTCGTACAGGATCACTTCCGCCCCGTAGCCGCGCGTGGCGTCGATCTTCATCTGCGGCGCATCCTGCGGCATCAGGATGACGGCCGGCACGCCGAGCTCCCGCGCGGACAGGGCGATGGCCTGTGCATGGTTGCCCGACGAGAACGCCAGCACGCCGGCCCGCTTCTGCTCGGCGGTGAATTGCGAAATCGCGTTGTAGGCGCCGCGGAACTTGAAGGCGCCCATGCGCTGGAAGTTCTCCGCCTTGAAGAACAGGCTGGCGCCGGTCATGGCATCGGCCGTGCGCGAGGTGAGGACGGGCGTACGATGGGCGGCTTCGCGAATCCGATCGTGAGCGGCGACGACGTCGCCGTAGGTGATCGCCAGCGGGGTGGGGGTCATGATGCGCCTTTCGGGTCGGTGAGGTAGGTGTACACGGTCGATCGCGCCACGCCGAGCGTACGCGCGACTTCCGCATGCGCATGACGCAGATCGAGCAGGCCACGCGCTTCGACGAGACGGATCGCCTCGCGGCGTTGCGACAGCGTGAGGCCCGGGGGTGTCGTGTTGCGCTGGGCCGCGAAATCGGTAATCAGTGGGGCGATGTCGTCGAGCCGGCGAGTGGCGAGCGTCTCGCGCACCGGCGCGGGTGTTTGCGCCGATACGCTGACCAGTTGCTGCACGCTGGCCGCCGCGGCGGCGAGCATGGAAATGTCCATGTTCAGGCAAATCGCGCCGACGTACTCGCCACGACTGTTCTTCAGCCCAATGGACGTGCTCTTGGCCGGACGTCCGTCCGGAAACCGGTTCGCGTAGTTGGCGATGACTTCGGGGAACGCCGGATCGGCAATCCGCGCGAGGCCCATTTCGGTGACGGCGTCACCGGGTTGGCGACCCGACAGATTGTTGGCGATGGCCACGACCGCGTTGTCCGGATCGGTCAGGTCGTGCAGCACTACCTCGACGAGCGGCGCGAACGTCTGCCCGAGCGCCTCGACGATCTTGCGTCCCTCGCGCAGCAGCAGCGCGTTTTCGTCGAGCTTGCCCGTGCCGACGGCGGATTTGGTGGATTTCATGATTTGACATTATGTCACTGGGTGACGAAATGTCAAATTCCGGTCGGAAAAACGCCCGTGGACCGTCCTGACCCGCTGTCGGCGCAATCGCGAGATTGCGCAAGGCGCCAAGGGGGCGGGCGACGCACGGGCGTTCGTCTCAGACGAGTTGTTTGTCGGCGAGCTCGCTCTTGAGGTAGCCGTAATAGATGGGCGCGGCAATGAGTCCCGGCAGACCGAACGCTGCCTCCATCACGATCATTGCGAGCAGCAACTCCCATGCGCGCGACTGAATCTGGGTGCCGACGATGCGCGCGTTGAGGAAGTACTCGAGCTTGTGGATGACGATCAGGAACATGAGCGCTCCGATCGCCACGTAAAGCGACATCGACAGCCCCAGCACCACGATGAATGTATTCGAGATGAGGTTGCCGATGACCGGCAACAGACCGACCACGAAGGTCACGATGATCATCGTCTTGCGCAGCGGCAGGTGAACGCCGAACATCGGCAGTACCGCGAGCAGGAAGATGGCGGTAAAGAGCGTATTGATGGCCGAGATCTTCACCTGTGCGAACACGATGCGGCGAAAGGCGTCGCCGAACAGCGTGACGCGGCGCGTGAGCGCGGCGGCCAGGGGGCGCATGTGCTGGACGGGGCGCACCGACGAGAGTGCCACGAGGGCGCCGAGCACCAGCCCGACGATGATGTGCACCATCGCGTTGAGCGCTTCCTTGCCAACCAGCGACATCTCCTGGGTGTGATCCTTGAGATACCCCGTGATGGCCTGGTGGATGTCGTCGGTATCGGCGGGAAGCCGTGCCGTCACCCACGCGGGCAGTTGGCTGCGCGCCTGTTCGAGCGCGTCCATCATGCGGCCGTTGATGTGCTCCAGATGCCCGGCGTCGTTGCGGAAAAAGGCAATGATGCCGAAGATGAGTGCGGTCATCAGCGCCACGATGATGGCCGAGAGCAGCGCCACGGCGGCGAGTCGCGCCCAATCGCTCGAGATGCGCAGTTGCAGGCGCGGGCTGAGCACGTGCACGAGCTGATAGACCACCATGCCCGCGAGCACTACCGAGAGCAGATGGATGCCGAGAATGAGCCACAGGCCCACGGCGGCGAACACGTAGCTCGCCAGTTCGATCCAGAAATTCCGGTCCGGATTCCAGCCAGAGCGTGGTTCCATGCAGTGACGTCCTTGATAATTGCCTCGCCGTAATGGCGCGGCTTACTTCGCGCGCGCAAGCAGCGGGGCAAGGTACTTTCCGGTGAAACTGGCCTTGTTGGCCGCCACTTGTTCGGGCGTGCCCTGCGCGATGATCTGCCCGCCGCCCGCACCGCCTTCCGGTCCGAGATCGATCACCCAGTCCGCCGTTTTGATCACATCGAGATTGTGCTCGATGATGACGACCGTATTGCCCTGGTCGCGCAGCCGATGAATCACGGTGAGGAGCAGTTCGATATCGTGAAAATGCAGCCCGGTGGTCGGTTCGTCAAGGATATACAGCGTGCGGCCCGTATCGCGCTTGGAGAGTTCGAGCGAGAGCTTCACGCGCTGCGCTTCGCCGCCCGAGAGCGTGGTGGCCGACTGGCCCAGGCGGATGTAGCCCAGGCCCACGTCGAGCAGCGTCCTGAGCTTGCGCGCCACGACCGGCACCGGCTTGAAGAACTCGTGTGCCTGCTCGACCGTCATGTCGAGGACTTCCGAGATGTTGCGGCCCTTGTACTGCACTTCGAGCGTTTCGCGGTTGTAGCGCTTGCCGTGGCAGACGTCGCAGGGCACGTACACATCCGGCAGGAAGTGCATCTCGACCTTGATGACGCCGTCGCCCTGACAGGCCTCGCAGCGCCCGCCCTTCACGTTGAACGAGAAGCGGCCGGGATCGTAACCGCGTTCCTTGGCGGCGGGCACGCCCGCGAAGAGCTCGCGAATCGGCGTGAAAACGCCGGTGTACGTGGCCGGGTTCGAGCGCGGCGTGCGGCCGATCGGGGACTGGTCGACGTTGATGACCTTGTCGAAGTGCTCGAGTCCGTCGATCTGTTCGTACGGTGCCGGCTCGGCCGACGACCCGTAGAGATGGCGCGCGACGGCGTGGTACAGCGTATCGTTGATCAGCGTCGACTTGCCCGATCCGGAAACGCCCGTCACGCAGGTGAGCAGGCCAACCGGCAGATCGAGGTTGACGTGCTTGAGGTTGTTCCCCGTGGCGTCGACGATGCGCAGGTGGTCCTCGCCGGGGGCATGACGCTCGGCCGGCACTTCGATGCGGCGCGCGCCCGACAGGTACTGCCCGGTGAGCGATTCCGGCGCGCTTTCGATCTGCGCGGGGCTGCCTTGCGCGATCACTTTCCCGCCGTGAATGCCGGCGCCGAGTCCCATGTCGACGACATAGTCGCTCGCGAGGATCATGTCCTCGTCGTGCTCCACCACGATGACCGAGTTGCCGAGGTCGCGCAGGTGCTTGAGCGTGCCGATGAGGCGATCGTTGTCGCGCTGGTGCAGCCCGATCGAGGGTTCGTCGAGCACGTACATCACGCCCGTGAGACCGGACCCGATCTGCGACGCGAGACGAATGCGCTGCGCTTCGCCGCCCGAGAGCGTGTCGGCGCTGCGCTCGAGCGACAGGTAGTCCAGGCCGACGTTGTTCAGGAACGAGAGCCGCGCCACGATTTCCTTCACGATCTTGTCGGCGATCTCGCGCTTGGCCCCATGCAGCACCAGTTCGTGGAAATAGCCCAGCGCGTCGCGCAGCGGCAGGTTGCCGATCTCGTAGATGGCGCGGGCCTGCTTGTCTTCGCCGACCTTGACGAAGCGCGCCTCGCGGCGCAGGCGACTGCCCTCGCAATCGGGGCAGGCCCGGTTGTTCTGGTACTTGGCGAGCTCCTCGCGCACGGCGACCGAGTCGGTCTCGCGATAGCGGCGCTCCAGGTTCGGGATGATGCCTTCGAACGCATGCGAGCGCACCGACGTGCGGCCCTTCTCGTTCACGTAGGTGAACGGGATCTCCTGCTCGCCGGAGCCGTACAGCACGATCTTCTGCGTGGCCTCGGGCAAGTCCTCGAACGGCGTGTCGACGTCGAAGTCGTAGAACGCCGCCAGGCTTTGCAGCATCTGGAAGTAGAACTGATTGCGACGATCCCAGCCCTTGATGGCGCCGGAAGCGAGTGAGAGCGCGGGGAAGGCCACGACACGCTTCGGGTCGAAGAACGTCATCTGTCCCAGACCGTCGCAGGTCGGGCAGGCGCCCATCGGGTTGTTAAACGAGAACAGGCGTGGCTCGAGCTCCTGGAGCGAATACGAGCACACCGGGCAGGCGAACTTGGAGCTGAAGATGTGCTCCTTGTCGGTGTCCATCTCGAGCGCGACGGCGCGTCCGTCGGCCAGACGCAGTGCCGTCTCGAACGACTCCGCCAGACGTTGCTTGAGATCGGCGCGCACCTTCACGCGGTCGATCACCACGTCGATCGAGTGCTTTTCCGTCTTCTTGAGCTTGGGCAGCGCGTCGATGTCGTAGACACGTGCGGTGCCTTCATTCGCCGCGCCGCCACCGGAACGAATGCGAAAGCGCACGAAGCCTTGCGCCTGCATCGAATCGAACAGGTCCGCATGTTCCCCTTTGCGATCGACGACGATCGGCGCGAGGATCATGAGCTTGGTGTCTTCGGGCAGCGCGAGCACGGCATCGACCATCTGCGAGACGCTTTGCGATTCGAGCGGCAGGCCGTGATCGGGGCAGTAGGGCGTGCCCACGCGGGCGTAGAGCAGACGCAGGTAATCGTGGATTTCCGTGACGGTGCCGACCGTCGAGCGGGGGTTGTGCGACGTGGCCTTCTGTTCGATGGAAATCGCGGGCGACAGGCCTTCGATGAGGTCGACGTCCGGCTTTTCCATCAGTTGCAGGAACTGACGGGCGTACGCCGACAGGCTCTCGACATAGCGGCGCTGACCTTCCGCGTAGAGCGTGTCGAAGGCGAGCGACGACTTGCCGGAGCCGGACAGGCCGGTAATCACGACCAGCTGGTGGCGCGGCAGGTCGAGGTTGACGTTCTTGAGGTTGTGGGTGCGTGCCCCACGAATACGAATGGTTTCCATTGACGGTTCCGGGTCGTCGCCGAGGAATCCGCGCGGCGAATTGTCGCGGGGCGGTTTCCGGCCCCCAAGAGTCCGAATTTCCCGGGACGTCGCGCCGTGTCGACGCGGCATTGGCCAGGCGTCGACGCGGCAGGCGGCGGGAGCGGTCGGGCGGGCCGCTGGGGGGAAATCCGGGCGGCTAAACCTGCTAATATACCTAAGTTTGATTGCCAGGGCTGAACCGGCTGACGGGCTGTCTCGCACGGCACAACGGCCAGCGACTCAGATGGGGACGAACCGCCCGAAATCCAGAGGCGCCGCCGCGACCGCGGGCCTGAGTGCGATGCTTGCGTCGCACGGACGGCCGACATGGCGCCCGGGGCCGCGAGCATCGGACGGTGCCGGGGCGGCTCGACAGCCAAACTGATAGCGAAACCCTACCGGCGAGCGCTTTTTCCATCTCTCAGGACGTAATGTCTACCGATTCCGTGACTTCCGCTTCTCCTGCCTCGACACGCGGCCGAGGGGGCCGCATGACCCCGCTAGAAGTGCGCGCGAGTGCGTCGCTCGCGGGGATCTTCGCGCTGCGCATGCTCGGCCTGTTCCTGATCATGCCGGTGTTCTCCGTGTTCGCGCAGACCCTGCCGGGCGGCAACAACACGTTGCTCGTGGGGCTGGCCATCGGCATCTACGGTCTGACGCAGTCGCTGCTGTACATTCCATACGGCTGGGCGTCCGACCGACTGGGGCGCAAGCCCGTCATTGTCTTCGGCCTGATCGTGTTTGCCATCGGCTCGCTGGTGGCGGCGATGGCGCACGATCTGACGTGGATCATCGTTGGCCGGGCGATTCAGGGGGCGGGGGCGATTTCCTCGGCGGTCATGGCCTGCGTGGCGGACCTCACGAGCGAGGCCAACCGCACCAAGGCGATGGCGATGATCGGCGGCAGCATCGGTATCTCGTTCGCCGTGGCGATTGTCTGCGCGCCGTTCCTGTATCACTGGCTGGGCATGAGCGGGCTGTTCTCGGCCATTGGCATTCTGGCGGTGCTGGCGATCTTCGTGGTGCTGTGGGTCGTGCCCACGCCGCCGGCCCATCCGAAGGCGGGACCGGCGCCGTTCTCGGAGGTGCTCCACAACCCCGAGCTGTTGCGCCTGAACTTCGGTGTGTTCATCCTGCACGCCACGCAGACCGCGCTGTTCGTGGCGATGCCGCGCATGCTCGTCGCGGCGGGCTTGCCGGTGGCGCAGCACTGGGAGGTCTATTTGCCGGTCATGGGGCTGTCGTTCGTGGCGATGGTGCCGGCGATCATTGCGGCGGAAAAGCGCGGCAAGATGAAGGCGGTGCTGCTCTCGGCGATCGCGCTGGTGGCGGTGGCGCAGGTGGCGTTGGGTGAGTTGCCGCCGACGGTGGGCGTGATCGCCGGGGTGCTGTTCGTGTACTTTCTGGGCTTCAATGTGCTCGAGGCGTCGCAGCCGTCGCTGGTGTCGAAGCTGGCGCCGGGACAGCGCAAGGGCGCGGCGGTGGGCGTCTACAATACGACCCAGGCACTCGGATTGTTCACCGGTGGCGCGCTTGGGGGGTATCTGATGACCCACTTCGGACAAAACGCAATCTTTATGACCTGTGCAGCTGGGGTTTTGGTGTGGCTTATAATCGCCGCACCGATGAGGACGCCAGCGCCTCGTCAATCCTGAACGGATTTCAGCAATACCGGAGAAAGATTTATGGCATCAGTCAACAAAGTGATCCTGGTCGGCAACCTTGGCGCCGACCCCGAAGTCCGCTACATGCCGAGCGGCGATGCGGTCGCGAACATCCGCCTGGCCACGACCGACCGTTACAAGGACAAGCAGTCCGGCGAGTTCAAGGAAATGACGGAATGGCACCGCGTGTCGTTCTTCGGCCGGCTCGCGGAAATCGTCAATGAGTACCTGAAGAAGGGCTCGTCGGTGTATATCGAAGGCCGTATCCGTACGCGCAAGTACCAGGCGCAGGACGGCACGGACCGTTACAGCACGGAAATCGTGGCGGACCAGATGCAGATGCTCGGTGGCCGCAGCGGCGGCGGTGAAGGTGGCGGCGGTGGCGGCTACTCGCGCGGTGGTGGCGACGAGGGCGGCGGTGGCTATTCGCGTGGCGGTGGTGGTGGCGGCGGTGGCCGTCAGCAGGCGCCGGCCAAGCCGTCCGGCGGTTTCGACGACATGGACGACGATATTCCGTTCTGATCCACGCCAGGCGCCTTTCTGGTGGTAAAAAAAGCCCGCTCTCCCTTTCGGAGGCGGGTTTTTTTGACGCCATCTTCGGCGTCGTCAATCGCGCTGACGATGCAGCAGAAAGCGTCGACGACGACATGCCCGGTTCCAACAAACTCGGGCGGCGTCGCCCAAACCCGCGAACGAGCTTGCAGTGCCCTGCGAGCGCCCGCTGCGCCATCACGGGCGGAGAGCCATCCGAGCAAGCCCGGCAAGTGGCTCTCTCGCCCATTCCCGATGCCAGTATTGCCTTGGTGCGACTGGGCGGCGCAATCGCGGGAATCAATCGCCAAAGTAAATCGATTCGCTTCCGGCGTGGCTTACCGGCTGGTTGCCCGTGCTTACCCCCGTCGCCGTGACAGTGCCGGAGGTGTTGGTCATGCTCGCACGGGCGTCCTGTTTGGCGACAATGGCCTCGGCGCGTTCGATGTTGGCCGGGTAGTTGGCCTGCGAGCCGGACGGTTGGTAGCCCGCTTGTTCGACACGGACGAGATCGGCCCGGACCTGCGTACGCGAGAGTGCCGCACCGTCGTTGCCGCCCGACTGGGCGAATGCGGAGAAGGGGGCGGCCAGGGCGCAGGAAACGAGAAGGGCGGAGACGATGGCTTTCATGATATTCACCTTTGCAAAAGTGGCCTCTGCGCCCGGAACTGGGGCAGTTCAGCCAGCCTTCGACAATGTCGCGAAGGTTGAATGCATTCTGGTCGTTCGCGGCTGACCTGAAGGTGACTCCCCGATTACGATTTTGTTATCCGCGCAGATGACAAATCCGTAATTTGACGGTCAGCGCGAGGTAAGCGGCCCATCCACATACTTGCCTCCATCTCGAACGCCCGCGTTCGTCGGAATTCCACTTTCCGGGCGCAGCGGGTCCTTCGCTGCCGTAGTCACCTCACCCCCGGACATTGTCATGTGGATCGTCAGATTGGCGCTCAGGCGCCCCTACACGTTCGTCGTGCTCGCATTGCTGATCTTCATCCTCGGCCCCCTTGCCATCATGCGTACGCCGACGGATATTTTTCCGAACATCGACATTCCCGTCATCAGCATCGTTTGGTCCTACAACGGCTTCTCGGCCGAGGACATGGCGCATCGGATCACCTCGAACTACGAGCGCGCATTGACGACCGACGTCGACGACATCGATCACATCGAATCCCAATCGCTCAACGGCGTGTCGGTGGTCAAAGTCTTCTTCCATCCGGGCGCCGACATCAATCGGGCGATCGCCGAAGCTGCGGCGAACTCCGCGTCCATTCTGCGTGTCATGCCACCCGGCACGCTCCCGCCGAACATCATTACCTACAACGCATCCACGGTGCCGGTGTTGCAACTCGGGCTTTCGAGCAAGACGCTGCCGGAGCAGTCCCTTTATGACCTCGGCAACAGCTTTATCCGGACGCAACTGGCCACGGTGCAGGGCGCTGCGGTGCCGCTCCCCTATGGCGGAAAAGTCCGTCAGATCATGGTGCAGCTCGACACCCGTGCGCTTCAGGCCAAGGGGCTCGCGCCGATCGACGTGGTCAACGCAGTCAACGCTCAGAATCTGATCCTGCCCGGAGGCACGGCCAAGATCGGCGCGCGCGAATACAACGTCCGGATCGATGGAAGCACGCAGAGCGTTGACGCGCTTAACGATCTGCCTGTCAAGACCGAAAAGGGAGCGGTCGTGTATCTGCGCGATGTCGCCCATGTGATCGACGGTTACGCACCACAAACCAACATCGTGCGCGCGGACGGCCAGCGCGGAGCATTGCTGACCGTGGAGAAGACCGGTAGCGCATCCACCCTCACGATCATCGATCAGGTAAAGCAACTGTTGCCGAGGATCACGGCCGGTCTGCCTGGCGCACTCAAGGTCACGCCGCTTTCGGACCAGTCGCTATTCGTCAAGTCGGCAATTTCCGGTGTCGTGCGCGAAGCGTTGATTGCCGCATGTCTCACCGCGGTGATGATCCTGCTTTTTCTCGGCAGTTGGCGTGCCACACTCATTATCGCCATCACGATTCCGCTTTCCGCGCTCACCTCGCTGATCGCGCTGTCGGCGCTGGGGCAGACCGTCAATATCATGACGCTCGGCGGGCTGGCACTGGCGGTAGGCATACTCGTGGACGATGCGACCGTCGCTATCGAAAACATTACGCATCATCTGGAGCGAGGGGCGTCGCTGCACGACGCCATCCTCGATGGCGCTGGCGAGATTGCGGTACCTACCTTTGTCTCGACCCTTTCCATCTGCATCGTGTTCGTGCCGATGTTCCTGCTCTCCGGCGTCGCACGGTACCTGTTCGTGCCGATGGCCGAAGCGGTCATATTCGCGATGTGCGCTTCATACCTGTTCTCGCGCACGCTGATCCCTACGCTCGCGATGTATTTGCTGCGCGCCAGATCCGCGAATGCGCGGCCTGCTCGCGGATGGTCCGCGCGGCTCTCGTGCTTTCAGTCACGTTTCGAGACGGGCTTCGAATCGCTGCGCCGCTGCTACGCTTCAGCGCTCCGGGCCGCTGTCGGCCAGCGGTCGCGGTTCGTGGCAGTCTGGCTCGCGATCTGCCTTGGCTCCCTTGCCTTGACGCCGTTTATCGGACGAGATTTCTTCCCGTCCGTGGATGCCGGTGAAATACGCCTGCATTTGCGTGCGCCGACCGGCACGCGCATCGAAGAGACCGCCCGCATCACAGACGAAGTGGAAGCGAAGATAAAGACGGTCATTCCTCCGGCGCAAGTGAGCCTCGTGCTCGACAACATCGGCTTGCCGGTCAGTGGCATCAACCTCACCTACGAGTCGTCAGACCCGATCGGACCGGAGGACGCCGATGTGCTCGTCACGCTCAAGCCCGATCACCAACCCACCGCCGAATACGTCGCGAAACTGCGCGATGTGCTCAACGCCTCATTCCCCGGCGTCACATTCTCGATGCTTCCGGCCGACATCGTCAGCCAGATCCTCAATTTCGGCCTGCCGGCACCCATCGACATTCAGATCGTGGGAAACAAGTTGGCACAGAATCGGGCGCTCGCCAATCAACTGCTCGACCAGTTGCGCGGCGTTCGGGGGCTTGTCGACGCCCATATCCAGCAACCCGGCGACGCACCCACGATAAACGTGAACGTTGATCGCACCAAAGCCATTCAGGCGGGCATCACGCAGCGCGATATCGCCCAGAACTTGCTCATTGCGCTATCCGGCAGCTCCCAGACCACGCCGAACTTCTGGCTCGACCCAAGAAACGGTGTGAGCTACCCGCTTACCACCATGGTGCCGCAGTACAACATCGACTCTCTGCAGAAGCTCGCCAACGTGCCGGTAACGACGCCTGCGTCCTTCATTGCGCCGCAAAATCAGA
>OFTX01000476.1_pt1 | contig 21175 bp, 26 predicted proteins | sample 1775051 | NCBI WGS metagenome assembly OFTX01 (sample SAMN08195772, study PRJEB24354) | sludge metagenome | isolation source: sludge from phenol fed wastewater aerobic bioreactor A | place: India: Nagpur | collected 2016-09-15
TTGGCGATGAGCCAGTCGGCAGTGCTGCCATCCACATCGAGCCGTTCGCCCGCCTTGTGGGCTTGGCCCGCGTGGGTGTGCGGTTGGGTCAGAACGATGGAAGTCATGGGGGTCATCCTTTGGCTGAAAGATCGGTGTCGAGCGTCCGGTAGGTGATTGCGTAGCGCGCCGGGATCGTTGCGGCCACCGCATCGGCGTCCTCGACGTCCCACTCGCATTCCTGCTCGCGCAGCCCTAAGGCAAGGCCGCCCAGATTCCGGTCGGCCAGCAGCGCGGCGTGGGCGGCGGTGATCAGCCGGTCGGCTTCGGTTTCCGGAATGGCGGGAGGTACCGCGCGGGCCAGCGCGACCAGGCGCACCGTGAGCTCGCGCGTGACACGGTCGTTGGCGCGCTCGGTGATCGATTCGGACTCGGGGAACACCACCAGTGCCGGGCATTGCTCCCTGCTGATGGCCACCGTGGGCGAGCGGTGCAAGGTCGCCCCAAGCGACTCCACCGGCGTGCGGACCGCCGCCATCACCGCGAGCAGGATCTGTTCGCGGATCGAGTTGCCGGACATGGCGCTACACCCGGGTGAGCTGTGCGCGCATCTCCGAGCCGTCGCCCACGGCCCGGGTGCTACGCACCTGATAGATCACGCCATCGATCTCGACCGCCTCGCGTGGGGACAGCCCCACGAACACCGACGCCGGGTACGACATCTGATAGTCGGTGGTCGAGGCCAGCCCGTCGAATACGGAATCATCCGGTGCCGTGAAGCCGACCGCGTGCGTCTGCGACGGAGATCCACCGGCTGGCTGCCACCGGCAATCACGCAGCAGGCCCGCGTTCAAAGCGGCGGCATAAACCTGCTCGACGAGACCCATCATGCAGCCACCAGCTTCACGAGCACACCAGGGCGATGGCACATCGGCAGCGGGTTGGACTGCGTGTGCAGGTCGGTGCCCCGGTCAAACTTGCGCGGCTCCTGCTTGGCGTACAGCGACAGGCCGAGCGTATTCACCGTCTCGTTGAAGTCGGCTGGTGCAAAGTAGGTGCCGAAGGTGTCGATGGTGCCGGTCGGGAAGGCGTGGGCTTCGCCTGCCTCGATGAAACGGCGCACGACAACGGTCTCGCCGATTCTCGCTACAGCTTTCCCCCGGTACTCCTCGAAGGTAATGCCGCCATAGGTGAAGCCCTTGCGCACATCGTTGATCAAGATGGCACCGTTTTGCCAATTGGCATAGGCCGTTTTTACCGTCGGGTGGGCAATCAGTGCCGCAAAGAACTCCTGCGAGCACAGCACATGAACACCAGTCGAAAATTCGCCGCTGAGACCTTCTTCGATCGCTGCTGCCGTAGCGATGCAGGCGCCTTTGACGTCACCTTTCTCGTTAGAAAACGGAAACTCGACAACGGTCTGATCGATCTCGAAGGCATCGAACAAATCCACCAGCTCCGACCCATCGGCGTCGAGGATCACGCCCTTGAGCGCACCCATACGCAGGTGCTCCAGCGTGATGGCGTGCTTGTTGCGCATGGTCTCCAAGTGACGGGCGACGACGTTGGCGATGGATTCGGTTTCCGTTTCCGAACCGAAGGCACGCAGACCTTGCACTTCTTCCGGCAGCACCACGTCGTCGTGTGGGATGTGCGGCACCACGAAGGAGCGCAGCTTGCGCTTGCCGCGTACGCCAACCGTACCAGGCGAACCCGGTGGCAAGGTGGGCAACAGGTTGAGTACGCCGTTCATCTCCTCCACGATGATCTGGCGCTGACGCACGGGCTTGGGCGGCATCAGGTTCAGTTCTTCCAGTCGCCCATAGCGGTTGGGCAGGATGTTGATGGCGGCGGTGAGCGCTGCCATCGAGAACGCAGGATTGCTGAAGGGGTTGTTCATGATCAGGCTCCTTGACGGACGAGCACGCCCAGCGCCTTCAGTTGCGCGATGGCGGCGAGTTTTTCGGCGGTGGTGATGGCGTCGGGCCACGCGAGTGCGTGGTTGGCGATGATGGCGTGGCGCGCAACGACGAGGCCGTCGTCACGGTCGATCAACACGGCGTCGCAGGCCTGTAGCAGCACGCCAGCGGCGACCTGCGTGCCGTCTTCTGCGGACGGATCAAGTTGTTTGAACTTGGCCGTTGCGGTGACGATCCCGACCACCGTGCCCAGCGGCAGGTTCTGGCCCGAAGCGACCGTGACGCGGTCGCGCGAGTAAAGGTTTGGGGCTTCGTACTTGAGCAGGTCGCCCAGGTTCAGAGGTTCGGCGAGAGCGGGCATCTCAGATCTCCTTCTTGGTGGATTGCGCTGCGATCTGCTTGGCGGCGTCGATCAGCGGATTGCTGGCCACAGGGCGCGCGGCGTCGGGGGCGATGCGGCTGGTGATTTCGGGACTGGCTTCGGCCTGCGCCGCAAGCAGTTGGCTGCGCACCTGGGCGGGCGAGGACTGGGCTTCGAGAAAGCCCGCGATCAGGTCAGTGCGCCCGGCCAGCGTGCAGGTCTGGGCGATTTCGACGGCGTCGGCCACGGTCATTGCCGTGGCGGTGGAGGCGGTGGCGGACGGTTGAGGAGGACTGCCAGCAAGATCAGCAAGAGGCCGATCAGAAGCAGCGAGGTCGGTTCGATCATTCATGGAAGACTCCATCTGGTGGTTGCGAAGAAAGCCCGCTTGGCTGGCCGTAGCCACCTGAGTCGGGAGTGGGGAAAGCGATTGCGTGAGTTGTGTAAGCGCGTCGTCAAGGCTGCCGACGGCGTCGGCCAAACCGGTGGCGACGGCGTCCGGGCCGAAGAACAGACCCGCTTCCGTGGCGCGCACGGCGTCCGCATCAAGGCCGCGATGGCGCGCGACCGTCTCGACGAACAGGTCATAGATGCGATCCACCTCGGCCTTGAGGACGGCGTGTGCTTCGTTGGAGATCGGTTCGTGCGGGTTGAGGTCGTTCTTGCGTTCGCCCGCGAACACGGCGGTGTAGCGAACGCCGTCCTGGGCGTCCTTCACCGACTGATCGACGTGCATGGCGATGACGCCGATCGAGCCGACACCGCCGGTGCGCGCGACAAACACGCGGGTGGCGGCGGACGCCAACGCATAGGCCGCCGAGAACGCCATGTCGTTGGCCACGGCCCAGACCGGCTTCGCCTGCGCCGCCGCGCGGATGCGGTCGGCCAGATCAAACACGCCACCTGATTCACCGCCGGGCGAATCGACGTCGAGCAGGATCGCGGCGATCTCAGGGCTGGCCAGCGCCGCATCCAGTTGCGCGGCAATGCCGGTGTAGCTGGCGAGGCCCGATTCGGCCTCGAGACCAGAGGTGCGGCGCACCAGCGTGCCGTGGATCGGGATGACGGCGACCTTGCCGCTGGCGGGCGTCGGCGCGCGCGTCACCGGCGTGTAGCCCACGGGTGCGGCGAGATCGGCAAGGCCGATGCGCGCACCGAGCACGGAGAGGATGACGTCGAGTTTCGGCCGATGAATCGCCAGCGGCACGCTGAAGAGGCGCGCCGCCAGATGGGGTAGCACGGTCATGGGAATCCTTGTGGAAGGCGGTCTGGCGGCCGGTCAGGAAGACGTTTGGCTGCCGGTGGCGTCAGGCACGCTGGCGTTGCGGTTGGGTTCGGCACTGCCACCGTCCTTGGACGTGTAGCGAGGGTCGGAGTCGAAGATCAAGCCGAGGTCGTCGGCGCGCTGGTTGTCGGCGGCGATCTCGCGGTCGACGTCTTCGGCGTCGTACCCATTGGCCGAGATGGCTTCCGAGCGGCTCATTAGGCCCGCGCGGATGGCCAGCAACATCGCCTTGAATTCCTTCTCGGGATCGACCCACTGCCAGCCCTGGGGAATCCACTTCACCGCGAGGTACTGGCGGCGACGGGCTGGCCCGCCACGCGCGAAGCCCGGGGCATCCAGGGCCCCGGCGAGCACAGCCTGCTTCATCCAGGCCGCCCACACTGGACGGCACATCTGATGCACCAGCACCCCGTGCTGCACCATCTCGCAGCGACGCCGGAACTCCAGCATCCCGGCGCGGATGGACGAGTAGTTCACGCCGGTCAGATCGCCGGTCAACTGCTCGTAGGTCACGCCCACCGCGGCGGCCACCGCGCGAAACTGCTGACGCATGAACTCGGCGTAGGAGCCGCCCACGTCGGCCGGCTGCGAGAACTTCACGTCCTCGCCCGGTTCGAGGATCTGCAGCGTTCCCGGCTCCAGCCCGGCGAGCGCGATGCCGTCGCCATCGGCGGGCCCTTCGCCCATCAGGTTGTCCTCGGGGCTCTGGCGGGTCACGAAGCCGGCGAACATCGCGGCAGTCTTCTTGCGCACCAGCTCGGCGTCGTCGTACTGGTCCAGCTCGTTGAGCTTGACCAGGGCCCGCGACAGCCAGGGCTCGCCGCGGATCTGGCCGGGGCGCAGCACGCGGTAGAGGTGGATGACCTCGGACGCCGGGATGCGGACCGTGTCCATCCCGCCCTGGCCCGACATGGGGGCCAATCGGCCATCCTCCGGGTGCGAGCGGTACAGGTGGTAGGCCACGCGCCGTCCAAGGTTGTCGAACTCGATGCCGGAGCGCACGACGTTGCCTGACGGCAGATCGGTGTTCAGGTTGATGGGCAGGTGCTCGGGCTCCAGCAACTGGAGCTGCAGGGGCACCGACAGGCCATCGTCCGGACGGCGTGGCCGCAGTCGGATCAGGCATTCGCCACCTTCGAGCATCGCCCGACAGGCCAGCGCCTGCAGGCCGTAGAAGTCCGTCTGTCCGGCCACGTCGGCTTCCTCGACCCAATCGCGCCACAGCGCCTGCACCTCGGCCTTGAACCGTTCGTCGCCCGACAGGCTCTGCGGTTTGATGCCGGTACCGACGGCGTTGGCGACGAAGGCGTCGAGCGCGGCCTGCGCCCACGCATTGCGACGCACGAGATCGCGGCTCTTACCGCGCAGTTCGGCGTTAGTCGCCAGCATCGCGGCGACCGCACCCGGATTGCCGGGCATCCAAGCCAGCGAGCGACGACCACGACCTGCGGCTTCGTGTACCGGCGAGGCACCGAACAACCGGCGCACGGTTTGGGAGAACCACGCCATCTCAGAACCCCTTGCGGGTGGTAATGCGGATCTGGCGGGGCGCACCGGGCAACAGCCCGGTCTCAGCCGCCTGCTGAAGCAGGCCCCGCCTGACTTCGCGGATGGCGGCCATCAATTCGTCGACAGAGCGGTACTCGACCGTCTTGTCGGCAAAGGTCACGCGCCGTTCGCCCTTGGCGAGCGCGGATTCCAAGGCCTGGAGCTGGGTTTCTGTATAGGCCATCAGCGGTACACCACGAGATTGATTTCGGAGGAGTCGTCGAACGACGTTGCTGTCGTCGCGCAGGAGATGTCGACGTACTGGGCCGCTTTCAGGTCGGAGCTGGCGCGAACGACAGCCACACGCTGCTGGCCGCTGTTGCTACTGCTGCGTGCGAGCGCCGTCCAGCAGTAGTTCGCATCCGGCATCGCCAGCGCAAAATGCACGCGGTACCGGCCCGCCGCCGTGCGCACGACGCTGGCCACGTTGCGCGCGCTGGCGATCACAACCTGACCGCCCACGTAGCCAAAGCTCACCCACACCCGAGCAAGTCCAGGGTGCGTAGCGTCGATCTTGGTCTTGACCTCGAAGCCGATGCGCGCAGCCAGGGCGGCGATGCTGGACGCGAGGCTCATCAGGCCAGCGCCCCGTCGAAGATCACGACGAAGTCCGTGTCGGTGTTGCCAACATCGACGGCCGCAACCGCGCCAATGTTGGTGCGCGCCTGCTGCTGTTCGGCAACGGTCAGGGTTTGCGCCGCGTCGAACCGCACCCGCAGATTGACGGCAGCGAGGAGCGCGTCCAGCCCCGTGGTGCCGTTCTGCAGCAACTGCTGGATCTCCACCAGGGTGTCGTAGGCGGCGTCTGCTCCACCGAGGATGTCGGCCTTGAGCGCGTCGAGCAGCGACACGATCTTGTTCGACGAGTAGGTGGTGGAGGTGGCGATCTGGTTGTCGTCGATGGCGGTTGCGGAGAGCACCGCCGCCTTCAGTTCGTTGATCGCCGCGACCAGACTCGACTTGTCGGTGGTGGACAGGCTGGCTAGGTTTCCCGCCGTCGCCCGGACGTCGTTGAACTCCTGGGCGACCCGGATGACCAGGCTCTCGATACGGGTGGCAAGACTCATTTGTTCTCCTTGGTTTGAAGGCGACTGCCATCAGCGAAGCCAACGGCTTCGGATGACGCGTCGACCGGTAGTGCGGGCTCCAGAAGCAGCGAGGCCACCGCTGGGGGTGGCCTCGTTCAATTCGATGTCGTGGATGGGCGGTGGCGCATCCGGTGGGGGCGCTACCCCAAGTTGCCGCTCCAACTCCCGCCAGTGGCGTTCCTCGAAGCGATCCAGTCCCGCCGCCGATGCGGCCGCGCGGGCGTAGACGTAGCAGTCGAGCGCCTCGTTGCGCTCTCGCATCTTTTGCCATTCGCGCACCGGGAATCCGTTGCGGTCGCGGCGCGTGATCAGTTGCTCGGCGCAGAGCTGCTGGATGAACTCGGCGTCGATCTTGGGCAAATGGACGAACCCGGCTGGAAACACCGGGGTCGAGCCGTCCTCGCCCACATCCGCGCTCTTGCGCAGGTTGTTGTAGAACTCCAGCTTGGCGATCCCAACCGCCACCGTGAACACCTTGATGCCTCGGCGCAGTTTCTTGCCACCCTGCGACACATCGATGGCTGTCGGTGTGCCGATCAGTGCGGCACCGCGCGGCACGCCCTTGACCGCCATCACGCGCGGATCGTGGCAGGCTCGCACAAAGGCGTAAGCCTCCTGCGTGGCAAAGCCGGTGTCCAGCGCGAAGCGCGCCAGTGGCATCGCCACCCCCGAGGCGTGCGTCCAGTTCTCGGCCAGCATCGCGGCCAGCGCCTTCCACACCGCGTCCCGTGCGGTATCGCCCATCAGGACTCGGTGCTCGATGAGCCAGGACTCCTTACCGCGCCCAAAGGCCCAGATCGAGGCCTCGATGCGATCCTTCTGGACGTCGGCCGCACCCACCAACAGCAGGCCGCCCAGTGGCACGGTGCCCACGGAATAGTCCTCGCGGCGCTCGACCAGCCGTTGCCAGTCGGGCGCTTCGCCTTCCTCGACCCAGGTCTCGCCCAGCTCGGTGTTCTTGAAAGTCTTGATCGCGGCGGCCGATCCCGACTCCTTGTTGACGGCGGCTTCCCACGCCGCAGCGATGTCACGCCAGGATCGCCAGCCAACGGGGCTGTAGAGCGACGACAGGTGAAAGCCAGCCGTCTTGCCCTGTGCCATCGAACGCCATTCGCCACGCTCCAGCATCCACGTCTTGTGATGCTCGGAAATCGCGGTGTCGCAGGACTCGCAGATGTATGCGGCGGTTTCCGGTTGCCCTTTGTCCCAGCGCAGTTGCTCGAAGCGCAACCATTGCGGGTGGTTGCAGTGCGGGCATGGCACGAAGTAGCGGCGCTGGTCGCTGGCCTCGTACTCGCGCTCGATGGCCGAGGCGCCAGAAATCGTCGGCGTCGACACGATGAAGATCTTGCGCCGGGCAAAGGTGCGTGTGCGCGCCTCGGCCAGCGAGATCGCGTCGCCTTCACCCTCGACGTCCAGCGGATACCCGTCAACCTCGTCGAGGAACAGGTAGCGCACCGGCATAGAGCGCAAGCCTACCGCGCTGTTCGCCCCGGTCATCACCAGCACGCCGCCCCGGAACTCCTTGGCCAGAATGGTGTTGCCCGAGTCGCGCGAGCGCGCCGGGGCGATCAGTTCGGCCAAGGCGGACGATTCCTCGATCAGCGGGTCGATCCGCTGCTTGGAGTTGCGCTTGGCCATCTCCACCGTTGGCCAGACGGCCATCATCGGCCCCGGCGCATGGTGAATGACGTAGCCGATCCAGTTCGACCCCATTTCGGTCGCACCGAGCTGCGCTGCCTTCATGAACACCACACGCTCGACCGGCGAGGTCGGCGACAGGCAATCCATGATGGCCTTGAGGTACGGCGTGCGGCTGGTACGCCAGCGCCCCGGCTCCGCAGACGCCTTGCTGGAGAGCATCCGGTGGCGATCTGACCATTCCGATACCGTGAGCAGCGGGTCGGGAGTAAGCCCGTCGCGCCACGCCCGTTCGATCTCCTGCGCGCCTTCGTAGTCCATCGTCATCAATCCACGCGCGGGCGCAGCTCGCCCAGCTCAATCAGGTGCTCGCGCACGGCAGCCTCCAGGGCCACGTGCATCTGGTGCGCATCGACACCGAGCGTGGACGCCATCTGCCCCGAGATACGCGCGGGCCAGTTCAACCACGCGTCGCGCTCGATGCGCGCGAGTTTGAACACGTGGGCCACGGCCTGCGCCCGATCCACCAGTTCCTTCTTGCGGTGCGCTAGCTCCACCTTGTTGAGCTGGGCTTTGAGCACTTCGTTGACGGTGCGCGCCTGCAGCAGCGATGTACCGCCCGTCGACAACGGTGGGGTGCCGGGTTCGGGCACCTCACGCTCGGGCAGTACGCGTGCCTTCGCGGGGCTGACCTTCTCCAGCGCTGCCGCCTTGCGGGGTTGCAATGTGTTTTGTGCCCACTGCGCGTCGGCGGTATCGGCATCAATCGTGCCGTCTGGCAGCGGTGTGATCCGCCCGGTGTCGATGGCCTTCTTTACGGCCACGTGCGACACGCCACGGTGGCGCGCGTAGGCGCGAATGGAAAGTCCCATCGTCACCTTCAATCATTTGTTCGTCATGTCCGCAGATTGAGCTTGGCTTCCATCGGGAACAGCGCGTTCATCACGTCACGCCAACCAACCCCGAAAGGAAAGCGCCATGAGCCAGATCGAACCCATCCTCACCCTCATCGCCCAGAAGCATCTCGGCATCGAAACCCTGCAGACCCGCAACGCCGACAGCCTCGACTTCCACGACACGGCGGTGTGGTGCCTAAAGGACGCGTTGGAAGCGGCCTTCAAGGCGGGCGTCGAACTCGGCGCATCGAGCCCGAAGGCCACGGAAGCGGAAATCGCCAAGGACTGATCGGAGACCAACGAAGCCAAGCAGAAAGCGCTTGGCTTCAGTCCCGAACAGCGCGTTCATCACATCGTCATCCACCACCCCCGAAGGAGCAGCCCATGACCACCACCAACCTGACCACGGCCCAGCACGCCATCCTGGCCAAGGCCATCAACACCAGCAGCGGCAAGATCGACTGGTTCCCCGACAACATCAAAGGCGGCGCGCGCAAGAAGGTGCTCGACGGGATGTTCAACCGTGCCCTGATCACCAACGACGGCACCGACTGGTTCGTCGCCGCCGAGGGCTACGACGCACTGGGCATGAAACGCCCGGACGTCACCCCGCCGATACCGGAAGTCGATGCCGAACTGGAGCACGCTGTGGCCACCGCCGAAGCGACGTGGACGCAAGCACCGGCGCAGGCCAAGCCGCGCACCCGCGACAACAGCAAGCAAGCCGAAGTGATCCGGATGCTGCAACGCCCCGAAGGCGCAACCATCGGCCAGATCTGCACCGCCACCGGCTGGCAGGCGCACACGGTGCGCGGCACCTTCGCCGGGGCTTTCAAGAAGAAGCTGGGCCTGACCATCGTGTCGGACAAACCGCAGGGCGGCGAGCGGGTGTACCGCATCGCCTGATCAGAAAGATCGAGAAAGAGGCCAAGCGGCGCTTGGCTTCTCAATCGAACAGCGCGTTACTACGGGTGTCGCAACGATCAACCCGAAGGAGCCAGAGATGAACACCACCACGCAGATCCCCGCCACCCAGAACGAAGCCTGGGGCTTTTGGGGCACGATGAACGAACACGCCAGCGCCGCATGGCCCCTGGCGATGACCGCCATCTCGGACGCCACCAGCCAGCCGCTCGAATCGGTTCGGGCCTTCCTCGACAGCCGCCACGGACGCCACTTTGCCGACGACGTCCAGAACGGGCGTTACGAGGGCAAGGCCCTGGCGGACGCGATCAACGCAGCCACCCAACGCTGGATGGGCTGGACGATTGGCCGCCAGACCAGCAAGCAATACGGCATCCCGCGCGGCCTGCCTTACCTGACGGGCTTCGTGATTCACTGCGAGATCGTCGACGAGTCGCTCGCCGCCTGATCAAGCAACGCGCCATCCGCCTCGCGGGTGGCCTGCTTCCCGGTGAACTCTTCCCACCGACGCACGATCACATCCACGTACTTCGGATCGAGTTCGATCAGCCGCGCGACACGGCCTGACTTTTCCGCTGCGATCAGCGTCGTGCCAGAGCCACCGAAGGGATCGAGCACCACGTTGCCAGGGCGGCTCGAATTGCGGATCGCGCGCTCGACCAACTCCACCGGCTTCATCGTCGGGTGCAAGTCGTTCTTCTGCGGCTTCTTGATGTTCCAGACATCCCCCTGGTCGCGGTCACCACACCAGTGGCGTGTCGCCCCCTCGGGCCATCCGTAGAGGATCGGCTCGTATTGGCGCTGGTAGTCGGCGCGCCCCAGGGTGAAGGTGTTCTTGGCCCAGATGATGAAGGTCGACCACTTGCCACCGGCGGCGCGAAAGGCGGCCTGCAGCACATCCAGTTCGCTGGAGGACATCGCCACGTAGATACCGCCCCGGCAATGGGCCACGGCGGGCGTCAGTGCCGCCAACAGGAAATCGTAGAAGCCGTCACCCAGGTTGTCGTTCAGGATCGCGCGATCCTTGCCGCGCATCTTGTCCTTGGCGCTGTTGGCGTAGTTCACGTTGTACGGCGGGTCGGTGAAGACCATGTCCGCCACCGCGCCTTGCATCAGGTGGTCGTAGCTCTCGGCCACGGTCGAGTCGCCGCACAGCAGCCGGTGCTGGCCCATGATCCAGACATCGCCCGGACGCGAGATGGGTGTCTCGCTGACCTCGGGCACCGCATCCTCATCGGTCTGCCCCTCGTTGTCCGGCTCTTCGCCCGCGATGAGTTCGGCCAGCGCGTCGGCGTCGAAGCCGGTGATATCGAGGTCGAACCCTTCGAGTTGCAGGGCTTCCAATTCGATCCGCAACATCGCGTCGTCCCATCCCGCGTTCTCGGCGATGCGGTTGTCCGCGATGACCAGCGCGCGGCGCTGGTTCGGGCTCAAATGGTCGAGCACGACCACTGGCACGATCTCCAGACCGAGTTTCTGTGCGGCGGCCAGCCGACCGTGGCCAGCGACGATGATGCCGTCGCTGCCTGCCAGGATCGGATTGGTGAATCCGAACTCGGCGATGCTGGCCGCGATTTGCGCCACCTGCTCCTCGGAGTGGGTACGCGCGTTGCGGGCGTAGGGCAGCAGCTTGCCGGTCGGCCACTGTTCGATCTTGTCGGCCAGCCAGTTCATGCCATCACCTCGGCATCTAGGGTGGTAGCGCGCTCAGCAGCCACCTGCCCGAAGGACTGGCCGGTGGCGATCAAGGTGACCGGCACGCCGGGGTGGTTCTGCTGGAAGCGTTTGATGGCGACGTCCACGTACTCCGGAGCGATTTCCACACTGCGGCAGATCCGACCGGTGCGCTCGGCTGCCAGCATCGTTGTGCCGCTGCCGCCGAAGGGCTCGAACACGATGTCGCCTGCGTCCGTGTAGGCCTCGATCACGAATTCTGGCAGCGCCACCGGGAACACGGCTGGGTGATCGATGTCCTGACCGATCTTGCCCTTGTGGCGCATCACGCGGATCACAGAGTCGGGGATGCGGGTGTCTTGCGTGGGCAGCCCCTTGTGCGTCCAGCCGCCCACCTCGCCAGCCTTGCCGCGCATCGCGGTGGACGACCCGTCGGCGCGCAGGTGGGATTCCTGGCCCGCGTGCTTGCAGGGGACGATCTTGTTCGGCTTGCGGCTTTCGCGGTTGAAGTGGAAGACGAACTCGAAGCTCGGCGCGAAGCGGCCTGCCCAGTCGCCGGGCATCCCCGGCCCCTGATCCCAGACGTACCACGCAAAGCGCCGCCAGCCCTGCTGGCGCATCCAACCCAGCCAAGCGTCCCAGTACGGGATCACTTCGTTATCGCGGTGGATGAGGCCCAGGTTGACCAGCACCTGACCGTCGCCTGCCATCGGCAGGTGCGCGAACACGCCGCGCATCAGGCCGTCCCAGTCGGCGATGCCGCCAGAGGTGTAGTCGCGCTGGTTGCCGTAGGGCGGCGATGTGAAGCACAGCCGCGCGGCATCGCCTTGCATCAGCGCAGCGACCACGTCCCGGTCGGTGGCGTCACCACAGATCAGGCGGTGCGGGCCAATCGCCCAGACATCGCCGGGGCGGGATACCGCCATGACGGGTACTTCCGGCACGTCGTCGGCCGCGTCAGACTCGTCGGCTTCAGACTCTGATTCATCATCCGCGACGGCCACCGCGCCGGTGAGCAGTGCCTCGATCTCGGCTTCCTCGAAGCCGGTCAGAGCGAGGTCGTATCCCGCCTCGGACAGGTCGGCCAACTCCAGCGCCAGCATCGCCTCGTCCCAGCCCGCGTCGAGTGCCAGCCGGTTGTCAGCGATCACCAGTGCCCGCTTCTGCGCGACGGTCAAATGAGCCAACTCGATCACCGGCACCTGATCCAGCCCGAGCTTGCGTGCGGCGGCCAGACGCCCATGCCCGGCAATGATGCCGTTGTCGCCGTCGACCAGGATCGGATTCGTCCAGCCGTACTCGACGATGCTGGCCGCGATCTTGGCGATCTGGGCATCATGGTGCGTGCGCGGATTGCGGGCGTAGGGAATCAGCGCCTCGACCTTGCGGTACTCGACGTTGAGCGTGTTCAAAGTGGGAATCCCAAAAGCAAAACCCGCCGAGCGTTGCAGCCGGGCGGGTTGGTTGAATGAAGATTCTGGTGGGGTGGTAACTGCGCCTGGGGGTGGTAACCGGAGCCGGTAACCTGGCCGACTGGTAACCTTGTCCGCGCCCTGACGCTAAAAAAGCGTCGCGCTCGCGCCCCCCGCATTGCGATTTCGGCAGGAAGGACCCCTTTTGCCTCGGGCCGCTCGCCGCGCCGTCACCGCTGTCCAGAAGATAGCTGAAATACTACCCCCGACTGGGCTGTTTTGTTGCATGCCTGCCGGGCCTCGAAACGGACAAGCAAGGCAAGGCGAGGACAAACGCGGCAAGCATTACCCTAAATTGCCCACGTTTTTGGACGGCGGCCGCACGCCTTCGCCGTTGAGGTTCGTCGCCACGATCTCCAGTGCCCGCTGCCAGCGACGCCACGCCGTGCTGCGGTCGCAGGCAAAGCGGATGGTGATGTCCCGCCAGCCGTAGCGCTTGGCGCGCATCCACACCAGATGGCGCTGCTCGACCTCCAGCCATTGCACCCAGCGCATCGTCTCCAGCATCCGGTCGATGGCGTCCGGCGTGGGCGGGAACGGTCGGTAAACCTTCTCGTCGGCGGAAAACGACTCCCACTCCTTGCGCACAAAGGCAGGCCAGCAGTTGAAGTAGCCCTGCACGCGTACGGGTGGCAGGCGGCGTCCGGTGCTGGCCGCCTCCTCGAAGCGGGCGGCCACGCCCTCAATCGTCCAAGGGTTGTGACGGTCAGCCATGGCGTCGCCCTCCATTGCCGTAGAGGCGTTCACCGATCTGGCGCACCAACTCGCGCTCCATCCAGTCCAGACGCTCGTCGTCAGCATTGACGACGAGGATGTGCTGGTCGCGCCAGCCGCGTTGCTTGATGACATCCACGTCCTGAACTTCCGGCTGCAACCTGCCCAGCGGGCAGCGGTATTGGGGTGTCGGGATCTTCATCTCACACCTCCCGTTCCAATGCGTGCTGTGCGATGGCCCAGTGCAGCAGGGCCAGGGCATCGGCTTCGTTGTCATCGACCGGGGCATGACCACTGGCGCGGGCGGATGCCACCATCTCATCCTTGCTGGCATTGCCCTTGCCGGTGGCGTACTTCTTGATCGTGCCGACCGGCACGCCCTGATACGGGATCTGGTGGTGCTCGCACCACGCGGTGAGCGTGGCCAAAAAACCGCCGTAGGCGTGCGCCGCGTCGGTCGAGACGTGGCGGCGTACTTCCTCAAAGTGCAGGCAGTCGATGCCGTCGCAGGACTGCTTGATCTCGGTGAGCCAGCGTTTGAAGCGCAGGAAGCGCATGCCTCCGCCTTCGAAGCGTTGCGGTTTGAAGCTCTCCGAGCCGCTGGTGATGTGGCCGTCGCAGCCTTGCAGCGCCCAGCCGGTGGTGGTGCCCAGATCGAGGGCGAGGATGGTGGTGGTCATAGTGTCAGTCCTTGTTTTGGTCTGGCCTGACGGATCGGACGGGTCTTATCGAAACCACCCATGAGGTGCGCGCACACGCGCACGTGTAGGAGTTACGACGTAGTCCGTCCGATCCGTCAGACGCGGTCATTTCAGTTGTCGGCGTAAGGGGTGTAGGCAGGTGCTGGCGGGTACTTCAGGCCAAGACCCTGAAACCCACGCAGGCCCATGCCGTTGCGCCATTTGTCCAAGCCACGGGTGAGCAGCAGATCGGCAAAGCGTTTTTGCGACCCCGTGAACTCACCGGCGGCCTCGGCCCACTGTTTCCAGTCGTTGAACAGCTCGGCGGTCAGCGACTTGGCGTTGGCCTCGCGCACACAGCGCTCATCCAGCCAGCGGCCCAGCGCGTCCTCGGCCTCGAAATATTCCTCGGTGGCTTCCACCACGCGCTGCGGCGGATCGAGCCGCCCGTGGCGTTGCCAGTCGAGGCAGCCTTGCACAGCCCACGCGAGGATGCCGTCACGTTCGGCCAGGAGCTTCTGTTGCAGGTTCTTGTCACGGCGCTCGGGCGGCACGGTGATCGTGAAAGGGATCAGGTGCAGCCTGCGTTTCATCGCCTCGTCGATATTGCGAATTGCGGGCTTGTGGTTGCCCGCCACGAACAACTTGAACTGCGGGAAGAACTCGAAGAAGTCCTGGCGCATGAAGCGCGCCGAGATCTTGTCGCCACCGGTGAGGTTCTTGAGCTTCGACTCGGCCCAGCGTTTTCCCTGTTCGGTTTCGATGGCCGCCACGAAGCGCGCGCCGCGCAGTCCCGCCATATCGGTCGGGTGCCGGTCGGTGCGCGTTTCCATGAAGGTGTCCATCGGCGCATTGGTCGCGTAATCACCGAGGATGGTGGCCAGCGTGTTGACGAACACCGACTTGCCGTTCGCACCTGTGCCGTACAGGAAAAACAGCGCGTGCTCTTGCGTCGATCCGGTCAGCGCGTAGCCGACCATCCGTTGCAGATAGGACTGCAGTTCCTTGTCGCCGCCCGTGACCTCGTCGATGAACTGCCTCCAGGTCGGGCAGTCGCCGATGGGCGTGGCTGTGGTGATCTTGGTCATCCGATCGGCGCGCTCGTGCGGGCGCATCCGGCCTGTCTTGAGATCGACCACGCCGCCTGGCGTGTTGAGCAGCCACGGATCGGCATCCCATTCGTCGGTGGTGGCCGCGTGCCTGCGATCCGCCCGTGCCAGCCGTTCTACGCCGCTGACCGTGCCGGAGCTGGCCAGTTTGGCGGCGACCTTGGGGTTGTCGGCGCGCACGGCCGCCTGGCGGCAGACGCTGCGGATCAGATCGGTCGCCGCCAGGGTGTCCTCGGTGCGCCAGCGCTGCCCGTCCCACACCAGCCAGCGACCCCACGCGGCCACATAGCGCCAGTCGCGGTGGTAGCGGCGCGTGAAGGCCAGTGCCAGCGCATCTTCGGTGCCCCAGACGGATTCGTCGCTGCCAGCAACGGGTTCATCGGTGTCGGCCAGGTCATGCATTTGCAGACGCGGGCCGTGGGAGAGGAAGGTGGCGACATCGAAGCCTTCGGCAATGGCGTCCGCCGCATCCCAGCCCTCCGGGGCATCCTCGGGTGGATACAGGATGTGGCAGGACTTGGCACCTGCTGTCAGCACGACCTGCGCCGCCTGCGCTGCGTATTCCCAGCCCGGCTTGTCACGGTCGGGCCAGATCAGCACGGCCTTGCCAGACAGCGGCGACCAGTCGGTTTTGTCGACCGGAGCGTTCGCGCCGTGCATCGCCGTGGTGGCCGTGACGCCGAAGTCGATCAGCGCCTGCGCGCATTTCTCGCCTTCCACCAGCACCACCTGCGCGGCACTGATCATTCCTGGCTGGTTGTACAGCGGACGCGGATCGGGCGGTGCCATCTTGTGCCGCTTGGCATCCCATGGGCGGAACTGCTTCTTGCCCCCGGGCGGGTCATAGCGATACACGACGGCGATCAGTTTTCCAGTGGCGTCGAGGTAGTCCCATTTGGCTGTGGCGGGGCCGAGTTCGTCAACCGGCGCGGTTTGCTTTTTGCCTTTGCGCACCGGTGCGGAACGCGCACGACCGAGCAGATCGGCGGCGGCATCGAGCACGCGGGGAAAGTCGCGGGTCACATCGATGCCGAAGTGATTGCCGATCAGCGCGTACACATCGCCGCCGGAGTTGTCGGCACGATCCGTCCATAGGCCTGCCTTTTCGCCCTCAAGCACCACCTCAAGGCTGTCGCCAGGGCTACCCAGCACATCACCGATGAGGAACTTGCCCCGGCGCTTCTTACCTGCCGGGAACAGAGTGAACAGCACCGATTCCAGCCGGGCGAGCAGTTCTGCGCGCAGTTCCTCCCGCTCGGCATCGCTGACGATGCGTGGTTGGTTTCCGGTGGGGACGGCGGTGTCGTTGAAGTCGATCATTCGGCCTCCTCGACGGCGGTATCCGTATCTCCCGCGAAGCGGCTTTGCGCTGCCGCATTGCGTGCCGCCCACGTAGAAAGCTCTGACAGGCGATAGCGCACCAGCCCACCCATCAGGTAGTGGGGAATCCGGTATTTGCTGCGCATCGCGTGATCAGCGAACCAGTAATACGGCAGACGCAGCGCGGCAGCCGCCTGTTTGGCGTCGATCATCGGTTCAATGCCAGTAGCTGAATGGGTGTTGTCGGTCATGCTTGTGTCCTCCAGCAGCGGTCTTGCCACGCGCACATCCGGCATTCGAAGTGGGTCGGATCGTGGAAGGCGCGTGGCAGAAGCTCCCCAGCCTCGGTCGCCGTGATGACCTTCACCGCTCGATCCGACATGCGTTGGGCCAGCGCCGCGTCAAAGGGCACGAGCTCGGTGTAGATCTCCATCGTGTCGGCGTTGAGCGCCGTGAAGATCGCCGGGTGCTCGTGCAGTTCGAGATAGGCTTGGTAAATCGCCACTTGCGCGGCGTAGATGGGCTTGGAGATGGCCAAGCCCTTTTTTTCCAGGTCGCTCCAGGACTTGTTGCCCAGGCACTTGCACTCCCACAGCGCGGGATAGGCGAAGCCCTCTGGGCCCCCGACGAAGACGCCGTCGACGTGTCCCTGCAGGCGACCATCAGCCACCGAGAAGCCGAACTGCTCGCCATCGGCCTTTCGGGTGCGCAAGTCAAAACCTGCGTCCCGCAGCCACGCGACCATGCAGTCCTCCATGACATGGCCACGCTCGAAGATACGCAGCATCCGGCCCGGGGTGTCCCGCCCGTGGTCGATGGGAGCCTTGGCGTACTCGAACTGCAGCGCACGCTCGCAGGCCACCCCGAGGCGCGAGGCCCCGAGGTACCGGCGCTCAGACTGGCGGGCGCGGGCCTGCTGCAACCCGGCGTCGACCAGGGCGGTGACCTGGCCCGCGATGCTCGATGAGGAATTGAAGTCCATCATGGCTTTTTCCCCTTCGGTTCTTCCCAGGGCAGGTCGTCCTCCAGATCCGCGAACGGATTGGCGGCATCGGGTGCCAGCGGATCGGGCGTGGGCGGCAAGCCCCGCACGGGCGGAAACTTGCTGGACTCGTGGTGCGCGACCATCGCCTCCGACCAGCAAGTGACGATGGCGTCGATCACCCGCAGCGCTTCGGCCTCGGAGTAGTCGCCCAGAGGCTTGGTGAAGCCGATCTCGTCGGCTGCCTCGCCGAAGGCCTTGAGGCAATGACGCATTGCGGCCAGTTCGACATCAGACGGATCAATCATGGCGACCTCCGTCTTGTCGATGCGACCTTCCTTGGCCCGCTGCCAGTTGCCGTACAGCGCGTGGAACGCGTCCTGGCAGCGACGGGAACAGAACACCCAGTCGATGGGATAGCGCCGGGGATCGCCCACACTGTGGCGGTTGTCGGTGTGGCCGTAGCCCCGCGCCTGTCGTTTGCAGACCCAGCATTTCACGCCCCCTCCTCGAGTTCATCGAGCAGCAGGCCCAACTGCAGGGCAGCGCCAGCAAAGGCTGCCTCGCAGCGCCGCTTGAAGTCGGGATAGCTCATCGAGCTGCGCGCAATCGCAGTGACGGCGTGAATCTGCGATTCCAGATGCGCGAGTCCCTGATCGGACAGCCACTGGTGGTGCTTCTGCGAGATGCCCTTGCGATTGCGGATCTCGCCCAGCAAGTCCTCTGGCAGCACCGGCCCGTAGACCCAGCGCAGCGTGATCTGGCCGACGACATGCGGAGGGTTCTGGTCGTGGCCCTGGTACTTCCAGCCGAACAACCGATAGATGGCGCGGTAGTAGTCCGGGTGGAAGCGGCGCTCCCACGATGCGCAGGACTGGCGCAGCAACTTGGAGATTAGCTCCTGCAGCGCATCCGGTGCGCGGTGGTGCTGGTAGCCAGTGGCCTCGTCGATCAGCGCGACCTCGCCGGTGGTGGCAAGAGCGCGCATGATCGTCAGGCAGTTACCGACGATGCCCTGGCGTGCGCGGTGCAGCGTGCCTGCAATGGCTGCGTCCACCACGGAGGTGGCTACGTCCGCGATGATGCCTGCAGGGAAGAACTGGGTCTGGCGTCCCGATGGCAGCAAAATCGGCCCGGATAATTTCTCCAATAGAGACAATGAGTTAGGCGCGATTTCCGCCAGAAATCGGGCGAAACGGCCACCCTTGTGCGACTCGTGGAAACCGAGGAGCTTGGCCAGTTCCTTGCGGACGTAGCCGCGCTCGCCGGTGGTGAGTACGACCGCCTCGCAGTCGAGATCGCCGAAATGCACGACGCCGTAGTGGCTGGCAGTGAGGATGGATGCATTCATGGCGACCTCCCTCACTGCGCCCACGACGGTTTGCCCGTCACGGGTGCGCGTTGCTGAGCCGGGGCCTGGTAAGCGGGTGCTGCCTGCGCCGGTGCGCCGGAAGTGCCGCCGCCTGCAGCCTTGGTCGGCACGCCCATCAACTTTGCGTAGTCGGGGTGGTCGGGTTCGATTGCGACCTTGACCACGTTGCGATCCTGGCCCTTGCCATCCTTCTCGATGTCCACGCGGGCCAGGAACTCCAGACCATCCAGTTCGTGGAAACCCTGGATGCGGCGGGCAGCAGCAGCCTGGGGGCTGTTGTCCTGCGGATGAACGTTGCGGGCGCTGTTGAGCGCGGCGCGGATGAAGCTGCGCCCCATTTGCCCCCAGGTCGGCCCCTTGGGCGAATACAGCCCGATGTTCGACCAAAGCTTGCGCTTCGCGTAGTCACCGCCGGTGACAACAAACTCGGCGGAAAGGTAAATCGCGCCGGTGTCGAACGACTGGGTGGCGTAACCACCCGTCCAGCCCTGGCTTGGATCGTCATAGCCGCCCGGCTTCAAGATCATGCGCATCGGCGCGATGACGCCCTTGGGAATCGGGTCGAAGCCGGACTGTTGGGGATCGGCATCCTGAAAGTCAAAGTAGTTGGAAGACATGGCGATTACTCCTGGGATTCGGTGGGGGTCGTGTTGGCGGCGATGGCGGGCGTGATGGATGTGCCCGCGCACTTGGCGATCAGCGCGCCGAGATGCGGCGGCTCCAGCAGGTCGAGGCGACCGCTGCGGTCTTTGGCCGGAAAGCCGTAGGGATTGACGGTGTGGGTGACGAAGGCGCGGTAGGTGCTGCCGTCCTCGGCCTTGATCTCGGCCAGCGTCACGACCTCATCGACGATGCCGATGAGCGCGCCGACGGTTTGCTTGCCCTCGATCTGAGGCACAAACACATTGCGGTTGTAGTCATCGAGCTTTTCGTCGAGGATCGACACGAACACCACGTTCTTGCCGCGTGCGTGCTGCAAGTGGGTCAATGCGCTGATCATTTCCTGGCCGAGCAGGCCATAGGCCGCGCGCAGGTCAGGCTTGCCGGAGCGGTCGCTGGTTGCACCGGGCTGCGTCTTGCACCACGCGAAGCATTGGCGCGACAACTGCGTGATCGAGTCGAGGAAGAAGGTCTGGTAGCGGTCGAGCTGCGTCGCGTCGCCGAGCTTCTCGATGACGTGGTCGTAGTGCGCCTGCGAGAAGGCAGACTCCGGCGGCAGCGACTTATCCGGGCCCGCGAGGAACACGAAAAAGTCGCGGCTCTCGGGCCAGGACGCCGGTCGGATGGTGTCGCCCGGCCAGTCGGCCACCGCCAAGTCGCCTGCCTCGATGTCGATGAACAGCGCGGTCTTCGGATCGAGGTCTTTGAGCCGGGTGGTCTTGCCGATGCCGGACTTGCCGAGCATCAGCAGCTTGACGCCCTTGCGCTCGGCCATGCGCTGCTTCGCGGAGATGATGGGAAGGCTCATCACGCGGCCTCCTTCAGCTCGTCGGCAACCGCCGGGTTCCAGAGGATCTGGTAGCCGCTGTGGCCGTTGCGCGAGTACGGCATGGCTTCGGCCCATGCTTCACCAGCCTCGGTCAGTTCCCATTCGTCGCGGTCGTTGCGAAACTGGAAGCCGCCTGCCGCCAGCATCTGGTTGGTGGCCTTGGCCGAACGGTTCAGCAGCTTGCCGAGCTGGGTGGCGTTGAGCGCGCAGATCGGCTCATTGGCCGACGGCAGCGCACGGCGCAGCACCTCGGTGGTGATGCCGGTGTTCTCCTGAATGCATGTGAGCGTTGCCGCTGCGGCGATGCCCGGCTTCACGCCCGGCACCTTCGCTACAGCCTCGCCGATCAGCAGGATTGCGGACACGCGGTCGTGGGTCGGCGCGGGCAAGGCCGCCAGCGCACTGGGGGCGGCGTAGCTGCCGGTCTTGCGGATCGCGGGCAGCACTTCACTGGTGAGCCAACGCTTGAAACGCTTGGCGGCATCCTTGGTGCTGCCGAGGATCAGGGCGTAGAGGCCAGACTCGTTGACATGGTTGGCGCGCTGCGTGCGGCCGAGGTTGTCGATGACCTCCAATTTCTGGAGATCATCACCATCGACGTGGGATTTGATCGCCTGAGACGGATTTCCCATCTCCAAGGCATTGCAGACGTCGCTGGCGTTGAACCACGGCAGGCCAGCACCATCGACCTGGATGCGCACGGCGTGTGCTTCGAACTGGAA
>OFTX01000477.1_pt1 | contig 21117 bp, 19 predicted proteins | sample 1775051 | NCBI WGS metagenome assembly OFTX01 (sample SAMN08195772, study PRJEB24354) | sludge metagenome | isolation source: sludge from phenol fed wastewater aerobic bioreactor A | place: India: Nagpur | collected 2016-09-15
GCCGTTGATCATGGTGGTGTGGCTGTCGGTGCCCACCAGCGAGTCGGGGTAGTACAGGCCGTCCGCCGTCTTGTGCACGCCCTTGGTCAGGTATTCCAGGTTGACCTGGTGGCAGATGCCGAAGCCCGGCGGCACCACGCGGAAGGTGTCGAAGGCCTGCATGCCCCACTTCATGAACTGGTAGCGCTCATGGTTGCGCTGAAACTCCAGCTTCATGTTCTGCTGCAGCGCGTTCTTGACGCCGTAGTAGTCCACCATCACCGAGTGGTCGACCACCAGGTCGACCGGCACCAGCGGCTCGACCTTGGCCGGGTCCTTGCCCACCTGGCGCGCCGCCGCACGCATGGCGGCCAGGTCCACCAGCAGCGGTACGCCGGTGAAGTCCTGCAGCAGCACGCGTGCCACGGTGAAGGGGATTTCTTCGGTGCGTGCGGCGTTCGGCTGCCAGTTGGCCAGCTGCTCGACGTGCTCGCGCGTGATCTTCTTGCCGTCGCAGTGGCGCAGCACCGACTCCAGCACGATGCGGATCGAATGCGGCAGCCGCTTGACGTTGGGAAACTCGCGTGCCAGTGCCGGCAGCGAGTAGAACTGCCCGGTCTTGCCGGAGGCGGTCTTGAAAGTCTTGCGGGTGTTGGCAAAAGCGCGGGCCGAACGGGACGTCGCCATGGGGTTCTCCTTTTCCTTCGTCGATCGCAGTGGGTTTTGGGGCATTGTGCGCCGATTGTGGCAGCCTTGGCGGCCGCCCGCGCGGATCACCCCGCGCCATGCCGCTACAAGCAAAATGGGCTTTCAGCCCGCCCCCACCCTGCGCCACCAGCTACCGATTGTGCAGCGTTGAAGAAGCCGGCCGATGCCACCAAGGCCCCGGCGGCGCGCTGCGGGCGCGGCGAAACCGGCGAAAATGCCGCCCCATGAAAGCCCCCGAACTGCTGCTGCCCGCGGGCAGCCTGGACAAGATGCGCGCCGCCTACGACTTCGGCGCCGATGCCGTGTACGCCGGCCAGCCGCGCTACTCCCTGCGCGCGCGCAACAACGAATTTCGCCTGGAGCAGCTGCAGCAAGGCATTGCCGAGGCGCACGCGCGCGGCAAGAAATTCTTCGTCACCAGCAACCTGCTGGCCCACAACGACAAGCTGCGCACCTACCTGCGCGACCTGCAGCCGGTGATCGAGCTGGCGCCCGACGCCCTGATCATGGCCGACGCGGGCCTGATCATGCAGGTGCGCGAGAAGTGGCCGCACATCCCGATTCACCTGTCGGTGCAGGCCAACACCACCAACTGGGCGGCGGTGAAGTTCTGGCAGCGCGTGGGCGTGGCGCGCATCATCCTGTCGCGCGAGTTGAGCCTGGCCGAGGTCGAGCAGATCCGCAACGAATGCCCCGACATGGAGCTGGAGGTGTTCGTGCACGGGGCCCTCTGCATCGCCTATTCGGGCCGCTGCCTGCTGTCGGGCTACTTCAACCGGCGCGACCCCAACCAGGGCACCTGCACCAACGCCTGCCGCTGGAACTACAGGACGCAGGATGCCGACGTCGACCCCAACACCGGCGAGGCGCTGGCGCGCGGCGAGCAACTCGCCGGCTTCTCATTCGGCGCCGAGCAGGAGCGTGCCGACGAAGCCGGCGCCGCGCGGCCCGCGCGTCACCCCGCCGCCGACAAGGTCTACCTGATCGAGGAAGAAGGCCGCCCCGGCCAGCTGATGCCCATCATGGAAGACGAGCACGGCACCTACATCATGAACAGCAAGGACTTGCGTGCGGTCGAGCTGGTCGAGAAGCTGGCGAAAATCGGTGTCGATTCGCTCAAGATCGAGGGCCGCACCAAGAGCCAGTATTACGTGGCGCGCACCGCGCAGGTGTACCGCCGCGCCATCGACGACGCGGTGGCCGGCCGCCCCTTCAACCCGAACCTGATCACCGAGCTAGAAGGCCTGGCCAACCGCGGCTACACCAGCGGCTTTCTGGAGCGGCGCCCGGCCCAGAATTACCAGAACTACGAAACCGGCCACTCGGTGGCCACGCGCAGCCAGTTCGTGGGCGAGGTCAAGGCCGTGGCCGGCGGCTGGGCCGAGGTCGAAACCAAGAACCGCTTTGCCGTTGGCGACTGGATCGAGATCATCCACCCGGCCGGCAACCGCACCGTGCAACTCACGACCATGAAAAACGCCGAGGGCCAGGCCATCCAGGTCGCGCCCGGCAACCCGCTGCGCGTGTGGATTCCGGTCGATGGCCCGGCCGAGCACGCCCTGATCGCGCGCCTGCAGGCGCCGCCGGGCGTGCCCGTTTGAGCCTGCTCAGGACTTCCAGGTCAGCGCCAGCCCGATCACCGGCAGCGCCATGCACACGGTGGCCAGCCAGCCCAGCCAGCGCACGCGCCGGCCGATGACGTGCTCGCCCATCACGTCGGGGCGGCTGGCCAGGCGCATCAGCACCGCCATGATGGGCACGGCCACCACGCCGTTGATGACGGCCGACCAGAACAGCTCCTCGATGGCGGTGGTGGGCGTGAAGCACAGGATCACGCCGCCCACGGTGGACGCCGCGATCACGCTGTAAAAACCCCGCCCCTCGCCCCGGCGCAGCGTCTGCGACAGGCTGCCGTGCCAGCCCGCGGCGCCCGCCACCGCGTAGGCGGCCGAGCCTGCCAGCACCGGTACCGCCAGCATGCCGGTGCCGATGATGCCCAGGCCGAACACCAAAAAGGCGAAGTCGCCCGCCACCGGCCGCAGTGCCTCGGCCGCCTGCGCGGCGGTCTCGACGTCGCGCACGCCGGCGGCGTACAGCGTGGCGGCGGTGCTGAGGATGATGCAGAACGCCACCAGTTCCGAGAAGCCCATGCCGATCACCGTGTCGGTGCGGATGCGCCGCAGGTGAAAGCGCACCTCCTCGGCGCTGTGCACGCCGGGCTTCTTGTCCTCCACCTCCTGGCTGGCCTGCCAGAAGAACAGATAGGGGCTGATGGTGGTGCCCAGCACCGCCACGATGACCAGGAACACCTCGCGCCCGACCGTCAGCTGCGGCCACACCACGGCCCGCCCCACCGCCAGCCAGTCGATGTGCAGGGTGAGCACCACCGCCACGTAGGCGAACAGCGACAGCGTGAGCCACTTGAGCCAGCGCACGTAGCGCTCGTAGGGCAGGAACACCTGCAGCACCAGGCATAGCAGCCCGAAGGTGACCGCGTAGATGTGCGCCGAGCCGCCCACCAGCAGGCGCAGCGCCTCGCCCATGGCGGCAATGTCGGCCGACAGGTTGAGCGTGTTGGCCATCACCAGCAGGCCCACGCACACGTGCACCACCCAGCGCGGGTAGGCGTCGCGCATGTTCTCCGACAGGCCGCGGCCGGTGACGTAGCCGATGCGCGCGCTCACCATCTGGATGGCCACCATCAGCGGCAACGCCAGCACCACCGTCCACAGCATGTTCAGCCCGTACTGCGCGCCGGCCTGCGAGTAGGTGGCGATGCCGCTGGGGTCGTCGTCCGCCGCGCCGGTGATCAGGCCCGGGCCGAGCTGGCGCAGGCCGCGTTGCACGCGATCGAGGGATTCGGTCTTGGGGGCGGTCATGATGGGACGCGAGTATCCGCGAGTCCTTGGGGTCCGCACGCCGGTTTTCGTGCCCGCCTTGCGTCAAGCCACAAAAGCTTTACACTTTGAAGCAATTCATTGACGCGCCCCTCATCGCCACCCTCGCCGCCCCCTGCACGCATGTCCCGGATCTGCCCCCAGTGCGGCGCTGAAAATCGCGACTCCGCCAAGTTCTGCCTCAAGTGCGCGCACCAGATGGTGCCCTTGAGCGCCGCGACCGAGCCCGCCGCCCTGGAAGCCCCCAAGCGCCGGCGCAAGCGTCGCCCCAAGGCCCAGCCCGAGGCGCCGCGCCGCCGGCGCATGCTGCTGGGCACGGTGGTGGGGGTCGTCGTGCTGGCCGGGCTCGTCCTGGCGCTGGGGCCGTGGGGCACGCGCGCCGACGCCCCCGCGCCCGTCGCGCCGCCGCCCGCACTGGCCGCAGCGCAAGCCGCACCCCCTGCACCGACTGCGGCGCTGGTGCCCGCCCCCGAATCCGCCGCCCTGGCGCAAGCGGCTGCCGACCTGGAGCCGTTGCAATCGCCAGCCGCCCAGCCCGCCGCCAGTGCCACCCCGGTTGCCGACGCGGCCCCCGCCGCCAAGCCCGCGGCACGTCGGCGCCCAGCCAAGGCCAGCCCCGAGCCCACGCCGCCGCCGGCACCGGTGATGGCCCAGCAAGCACCCGAGCCCCCGGCCCCGGCGCCGGTGCTGGCCCCGCGCCCCGCCCCGCCGCGCGAGCTGTGCGCGGACAAGAGCTTCGTCGCCAGGGGCTACTGCATGCAGACCGAGTGCAGCAAACCCGGCATGGGCAGCCACCCGCAGTGCGCGCGCATGCACGAGCAGCAGGATGCCATGCGGCGCGGCTCGGGCGAAGGCTGATCGCCCGCGCCGGCAGGCTCAGCGCGCCACGCCATCCATCCACGCGGCGCGGATCAGTCGCCCGCACTGCAGCGAATCGAAGCCGTGCCCCGCCGCGTCGGGGTTGTTCGGGTCGGCGATGCGGCTGCCGTCCTTGCGCGCCACGATGCCGTACCAGCTCTTGCTGGCGTCGATCCAGGGGTAAAAGCCGAAGGCCCCGGCGCTGCTGAAGGCGCCGTCGCCGTTGACCGGGTCGTCCTCCACCCAGTGGCCGATCGAGTAGTGATAGCTCTCGCTGGACGGCACCGGCGCGTTCAGCGCCTGCGTGCAGGTGGCGGGGTTGGTGCACACCGCGTGCGTGCCCAGCGCCGCCTTCATCAGCAGCTGCCCCGACAGGATCTTGCGCAGGAAGAGCGCGTAGTTGTCGGCGCTGGTGGCCACGCCGCCGGCCAGCTGCGGCTGAGTGTAGGTCAGCGCGATGTCGCTGCCCAGCTGCCCCTGCAGCGCCGCGGCCAGGCCCGCGTTGTCGGCCGGCCCCAGCCCGATTAGGCTGGCATGCTTTTCCATGTGGCCGCCGCCGTACGAGAAATAGCCGTCGGTGCGGGGCGAATACACGCCGTTGTTCTGATAGGCCTCGCAGGCATCCACCGTCTGCCCCGGCAGGCAGCGCGAGAAGCTGGTGTAGCCGCTGCGAAAGGTGAGGAACTTGACGTCGCTGTCCGTCAGCTGCCCCTGGCGCCACTGCACCACGTAGGCGCCGTACAGCCACTTGGAGGCCGAGGCGATGGCCATCACCGTCGAGCCGGTGTAGACGGGCGCGCCGCCGGCCGCCGGCACCGAGCCCGAGGCCAGGCGCCCGTCCACGTCACCGACTTCCCAATAGAAGGGCTGGATCGGCGCGCAGGCGTTGGCACTGCCTTGCGCCGTGGCCGCTGCCGCGCTGCTGCGGGTGGCCAGGTCGGGGCCGGCGGGAGTTGGTGCGGGCGCCGGGGCCGGCGCGGGTGACGGCGCGGGCGCGGGCGGTGGCGCCGGCGTGTCGTCCGAGCCGCCGCCGCAGGCGCCCAGCCCCAGCGCCAGCAGCAGCGCACCGGCCGTGCACGCCGCCAAACGCCCGGCCGGCAACGGGCCAGGTCCCTCGTTGATCGTTCGCATGATGTGTCTCCTGATTGTTGTTTCCGTGCGGCACGTCCGCGCGTGCCAGTGCCGACGGTAGAGGGATGCCGTTTCCGGCCGATGAAGCGCGCGTGCCAATCGCAAGCAAACGTCACGCTTGCCGTCACGCTCGCCCGGCGCTAGCCTTCGGGCCACCGGCCCCGCGCCACCTCAGGAGACTCCCCCATGTCGCCCTCCCTGCTGGCCCTGCTGGGCTTCATCGCCTGGACGCTGCTCTTGCTGGTGTTGATGGAGGTGCTGCGCACCCGCCTGGTGGTGACGGGCCGCGTGCCGGCCAACGGCTTCGATCCCGGCAACTCGCGGCTGTCGCCCTTCATGCAGCGGCTGGCGCGGGCGCACGCCAACTGCCTGGAGGGCCTGCCGATCTTCGGCGGGCTGTTGCTGCTGGCCGTGGTGGCCGGTCACGCCGCCGTCACCGACCCGCTCGCGCTGGCGCTGCTGGCGGCCCGGCTGGTGCAGTCCGTCATCCACCTGGTCTCGACCTCGGCGCGCGCCGTGAGCCTGCGCTTCACCGCCTTCGCGGTGCAGACGCTGATCGGCCTCTACTGGGTCATTCGCCTGCTGATGGCGTGAAGCGCAGGGTCTGCACCCCATCTGCGGTGCCCAGCAGGCAAACACTGGCCCGCTGATGCGCGAACACCCCCACCGTGACCACGCCGGGCCACTGGTTGACCGCGCTCTCGAAGCCCAGCGGGTCGGCGATCGCGAGGCCGCGCACGTCCAGGATGTGCTGGCCGTTGTCGGTCACCAGCGGTGCGCCATCCTGCAGCCGCAGCGTGGCCTGCCCGCCCAGCGCGGCGAACTGCCGCACGATGCGCTGCGCCGCCATCGGGATCACCTCCACCGGCAGCGGAAAGCGCCCCAGCACCGGCACCCGCTTGCTGGCGTCGGCGATGCAGACAAAGCGGCGCGCCTGCGCGGCCACGATCTTCTCGCGCGTCAGTGCCGCGCCGCCGCCCTTGATCATGCAGCCCGCGCCGTCGATCTCGTCGGCGCCGTCGATGTAGACCGCCAGCTCGCCCACCGCATTGCAGTCGAACACGGCGATGCCGTGCCGCGCCAGGCGCGCGGTGGACGCCTCGGACGAGGACACGGCGCCGGGGATGCGGTCCTTGATGCCGGCCAGCGCGTCGATGAAATGATTGACCGTGGAGCCCGTGCCCACGCCCACGATCTGGCCGGCCTCCACGTAGTCCAGCGCCGCGCGCCCCACCATGGCTTTCAATTCGTCCTGCGTCATTTGCGACAATTTCCTGTTTGATCCGACCAGCAAGAATTATCCGATGGCACTCGTTCCCTACGGCCTCGCGCGGCCCTTTCTGTTCAGCCTCGACCCCGAAACGGCGCACGAGCACACCATCGACATGCTGGCGCGCGGGGCCGGCACGCCCCTGCAATGGGCCTGGTGCAACGCGCGCGTTCACGATCCCGTCACGCTGGCCGGCCTGGCGCTGCCCAACCGCGTGGGCCTGGCCGCCGGGCTGGACAAGAACGCGCGCGCCATCGACGGCCTGGCGGCCATGGGCTTCGGCTTTGTCGAAGTGGGCACCGTCACCCCGCTGGCGCAGCCGGGCAACCCGCGCCCGCGCATGTTCCGCCTGCCGGCGCGCGAGGCGCTGATCAACCGCATGGGCTTCAACAACGAGGGCCTGCAGGCCTTCGTGGCCAACGTCGAGAAGTCCCGATTTCATAGCGCCTCGCGCACGACTGGCGCGGGTCAGCGCATGATTCTTGGCCTGAACATCGGCAAGAACGCGGTGACGCCGATCGAGCGCGCGACGGACGACTATTTGATCGGCCTGGCCGGCGTGTACCCGCACGCCGACTACGTCACGGTCAACATCTCCAGCCCCAACACCAAGAACCTGCGCGACCTGCAGAGCGAGGCCGCGCTGGACGTCCTGCTCGCGGCCCTGAAGTCGCGCCAGGCCGAGCTGGCCGACGAGCACGCCCGGCGCGTGCCGCTGTTCCTGAAGATCGCACCCGACCTGGACGAAGCGCAGGTGCAGGCCATTGCCGACGCGCTGCAAAAGCACGCCATCGAAGGCGTGATCGCCACCAACACCACCCTGGCGCGCGACGCCGTGCAAGGCCAGCCCCACGCCCAGGAGGCCGGCGGCCTGTCGGGCGCGCCGGTGCGCGAAGCCAGCAACCGCGTCATCCGCCAGCTGCGCGCCGCGTTGGGCCAGGGCTTTCCCATCATCGGCGTGGGCGGCATCCTGAGCGGCGCCGATGCCGTGGCCAAGATCGAGGCCGGGGCCGATGCGGTGCAGATCTACACCGGGCTGATCTACAAGGGACCGGCGCTGGTGGCCGAGGTGGCGCAGGCGCTGCGGGCACACGCCAAGGCCTGAGCCGCCTACAAGCCCAGCGCATCGGCCAGCGCGTTCATGCGCTGGCTGACATCCGCATCCATGGCGATCGGGCGGCCCCATTCGCGCTGTGTCTCACCGGGCCATTTGTTGGTCGCATCCAGGCCCATCTTGCCGCCCAGGCCGGCGACGGGCGAAGCGAAGTCGAGGTAGTCGATGGGGGTGTTTTCGATCAGCATCGTGTCGCGCACCGGATCCATGCGCGTGCTCATGGCCCAGATGACCTCGGGCCAGGAGCGTGCGTCCACGTCCTCATCGACGACGACGATGAACTTGGTGTACAGAAACTGCCGCAGGTGGCTCCACACGCCCATCATCACGCGCCGGGCGTGGCCGGCGTAGGCCTTCTTGATGCGCACCACGGCCATGCGATAGCTGCAGGCCTCGGGCGGCAGGTAGAAGTCGAGGATCTCGGGTAAGGCGCGCTGCAGCAGCGGCACGAACAGCTCGTTGAGCGCCAGGCCCAGCATGGCGGGCTCGTCGGGTGGCTTGCCGGTGTAGGTGCTGTGGTAGATCGCGCCTTCGCGCTGCGTGATGCGCTCGACGGTGAACACGGGGAACTCGGCGCGCTCGTTGTAGTAGCCGGTGTGGTCGCCGTAGGGCCCTTCGAGCGCGTGCTGCCAGCCGCTGGCGTGGCTGGCGTCGGGGTGGATATGGCCTTCGAGCACGATCTCGGCGTGCGCCGGCACCTGCAGCGGCACGCCGATGGCGGGCGCGACCTCGGTGCGCGCGCCGCGCAGCAGGCCGGCGAACTGGTATTCCGACAACGTGTCGGGCACGGGGGTGACGGCGCCGAGGACGGTCGCCGGATCGGCGCCGATGGCCACGGCCACGGGGTACGGAGCGCCGGGGTTGTGCCGGCAATGCTCGGCAAAGTCCAGCGCGCCGCCGCGGTGCGCCAGCCAGCGCATGATGAGCTGGTTCTTGCCCAGCAGCTGCTGGCGGTAGATGCCCAGGTTCTGCCGCGTCTTGTGCGGGCCGCGCGTGATGGTGAGGCCCCAGGTGACGAGCGGCGCCACGTCGCCGGGCCAGCAGTGCTGGATGGGCAGCCTGCCCAGGTCGACGTCATCGCCCTCCCACACCACCTGCTGGCAGGGCGGGCGGCGCACTTCGGCGGGGGCCATGCTCCACAACGTCTTGAGCAGATCGCGGCGGCCCCACAGGTCCTTCATGCCGCGCGGCGGCTCGGGCTCCTTGAGCTGCGCCAGCACTTCGCCGAAGGCGCGGATCTCCGGCAGCCCCGCCACGCCCAGCGCGCGCGCCACGCGAGCGGGCGTGCCGAACAGGTTGGCCAGCACCGGCATGGCATGGCCCGTGGGGTTTTCGAACAGCAGGGCCGGGCCGCCCGCGCGCAGCACGCGGTCGGCCAGCGCCGTCATTTCCAGGTGGGGCGATACGGGCTCGGCAATGCGGCGCAGTTCGCCCGCGGCCTCCAGCTGGGTCATGAAGTCGCGCAGGTCGCGGTACGGCATTTTGGTCAAATCTGGCTCTGGTGCCCGCCCATCAAGCGCGAGCAGCTATCAAATCAGGATTTTTGTGGCAAGCCCGGCCAGCGCGGCGCCAGGTCGTTGTCGAGGCCCAGCAGGTCCAGCGTGCGCGCCACGCCGTGCTGCACGATGTCATCCACCGTGCGCGGGCGCTGGTAGAACGCGGGCATGGGCGGGCAGACAATGGCGCCCATCTCGGTCACCGTGACCATGTTGCGCAGGTGGACCAGGTGCAGGGGCGATTCACGCGCCAGCAGCACCAGGCGGCGGCGCTCCTTCAGCATCACGTCGGCGGCGCGCGTGAGCAGCGAATCCGACAGGCCGTGCGCGATGGCCGCCAGCGTGCGCATGGAGCACGGCGCCACCACCATGCCCTGTGCGCCGAACGAGCCGCTGGCGATGCTGGCGCCGATGGCGGCGTTGTCGTGCACCACGTCGGCCAGCGCCTCGACGTCGGGGCGCGCCAGCTCGGTCTCGTGCGCGATGTTCAGCCAGCCGGCGTCGGACACGACCAGGTGCGATTCGATGCCGGCCATGGCGCGCAGCGCCCGCAGCAGCGCCACGCCATAGACGGCGCCGCTGGCGCCCGAGATGCCGACGACGATGCGGCGCGGCGCCGTCATGGGCGCGCCCGGCGCGACGCCACGCCCGGCATGCGCGCCAGCACGGCGCGCGGGCTCCAGTGCGCGGGGTCGAGCACGGGCAGCTCCAGCGCGTCGAGCGCGTTCTTCACCACCAGGCCCAGCTCGGTGTCGCCTTCCATCACCAGGCGGCGGTTGAAGAACAGGGTGTCGGGGTCCTGCCGGCGCTGGGCCAGCAGCAGGAAGTCCTGCGCGTTGGCACTGATGGCAAGGTCCGGGTCAGCGTGCGGCGCGCTGGGCGCAAAGCGCCGGCCGTTCCAGGTGAAGTCGAAGCCCAGGCGCGCGTCGCGCACGCGGATGGCCAGCTGCTTGCCCCGCAGCATGTCCTTCACGTCCTGCGGCAGCTGCCGGGCCAGGGCCATGTTGATGGCTGCCACCAGCAGCATGGAGCCGGGGTAGGCCGGCAGGCGCGCGAGCACGGCGCCCACGGGGCACGGCAGGGTGAAGGCGGCGGGTTGGGAGGCGTTCATGGCTTTGTCCTTGGCGTTCAGGCCACCGCGGGCTCGATCAGGTCCAGCCCCGGCTTGCCGTGCCAGTAGCCGTTGCAGGGCGCGTCGGGCATGAAGGGGCGCATGGCCTGCAGCGCAGCCGCATCCGGCCGCTCGGCGCGGCGTGCGGCGTCGAAGGCCGCGATGATCTTGTCCATGTGCTGCGACTGCGGCGACAGGCGCAGGATGTCCACGCCCGCAGCGCGCAGCGAGGGGATGTCCTGGATCAGGTTGTGCACGCGCGCGGACTGGGTCTGGATGCCGTTGATGACCAGGAAGGATTCCTTCTCGCGCGTCTGCAGCAGCTGGCCGTCGGGGTGCTCGATGCAGCGAAAGCCGCAGTCGTCCTTCGGCAGGTTGTAGTGGCGCGCCGTGAAGCAGCGCGCCGAAAACGCCAGCGGCATGCGGCCGTAGGCGAAGACTTCGGTCTCCAGCCCGGCGGGCCTGGAGCGCAGCAGCGCGGCCAGGTCGCTTTGGCGCATCTCCAGCGGCATGACCCAGCGCGTGGCGCCCAGGCCGGCCATCCAGGCCAGGGTGTCGGCGTTGAAGACGTTGAGCTGCGGCCCGGCGACGAACGGGCGCTTGCCGGCCAGCTTGTGCACGGCGCCCATGTCGCCCGCCTCGACGAGGAATTCTTCATCACGCACGATCTTGTGCATGTCGGCCACGTCGGCGGTGGATTCGAGCAGCACCATGGTGGACAGCACGGCCTGCTTGCCGGCGTCGCGCAGCATGCGCGCGATGTCCAGCCAGTCGCTTTGCTTGAGCTCATGGCGGCGTGAGCACACGGCCTCGCCCAGATAGACGATGTCGACGGCCGTCTCGGCCATCTGTTGGTAGAACTCGAAGACGGTGTCGCGGTGCCAGTAGTACTGCAGCGGGCCGAGGGCCAGTTTCATCATCTTGCTTTCCATCATTTCCACGGCCGGTGGTAGGCGCCCAGCGTGTGCTGCTGGCCTTCGGCGACTTGATCCAGGCTGGCCATCCAGGCGGTCTTGGGCGCGTACAAATGGCCCTGGGCCATGCAGTGGTCTATGGCCTCGCGCCAGACCTGGGTGACCTGGGCCACGTAGGCGGGGCTGCGCTGGCGGCCCTCGATCTTGAAGGCGCGCACGCCCATCTTCACCAGCTGGGGCAGCAGCTCCAGGGTGTTCAGGCTGGTGGGTTCCTCCAGCGCGTAGTAGTTGCTCTCGTCGCCGACGTCGAAGCGGCCCTTGCACAGCGTGGGGTAGCCGGCGTTCTCGCCCGCACCGTAGCGGTCGATGAGCACGCCGTTCAGGCGCGACTCGACGCCGGCGGGGGTTTCCTTCCAGCGCACGAACTTGGCCGGCGAGCACACGCCATGGGTGTTGGGCGACTCGCCCGTGGCGTAGGACGAGAGCGCGCAGCGCCCCTCCACCATCACGCACAGGCTGCCGAAGCCGAAGACCTCGATCTCCACGCTGGTGCGCTGCGTGACCTGCTTGACCTGCTCCAGCGACAGCACGCGTGGCAGCACGGCGCGCTGGATGTTGAACTGCTGCTGATACAGGTTGATGGCGTCGGCGTTGGTCGCCGAGCCCTGCACCGACAGGTGCAGGCGCAAGTCCGGGTGCTTGTCCGCGGCATGGCGCATCAACCCCGGGTCGGCCAGGATCACGGCATCCACGCCCCAGGCGCTGGCCCGGTCCAGGGCGCTGCGCCAGGGCGCGGGGTTGCTGGCCTGCGGGTAGGTGTTGAGCGCCATCAGCACCTTGCGCCCGCGCGCATGGGCGTAGGCAATGCCGCTTTGTATGGCGGCCTCGTCGAAGTTCAGGCCGGCAAAGTTGCGCGCGTTGGTGGCGTCGCGCAGGCCCAGGTAGACGCAGTCGGCGCCATGGTCGATGGCGGTCTTGAGCGCCGGCAGGCTGCCGGCGGGGCAGACCAGTTCGGGGGCGGTGCGGGTGGCGGATGAGGGCGGGCTGGCGGATGCGGTCACGATGGTGTGCGTCGAAGAGGAAAGCCCGACTACCTTAGGCAGCCTGCAAAGACCTTGATCTGACTTCGATCAACGGACCGCGCAATGACCCCTGCCCTACCGCATTCCGCCGCGGTGCGGAAACCATCGAGACACCGCCCAAGCGCCCCGAACACTCTGTCGGCGCTGCCGCCGACTGGCGCCATCGACTCAATGCATACCGACTTGTCCGGCCGCCGCCGAGACCTGCCAGCCGCCGCCCAGCGCCTTGTACAGCGCCACGCGGTTGTCCAGCTCGGCCTGGTGCAGGCGCACCACCTCCAGCTGCGCGGCATAGAGATTGCGCTGGGCGTCCAACTCTTCCAGATAGGACGCGTAGCCGGCCTCGTATCGGTCCTTGGCAAAACCCAGGCTTTGCTGCAGCACGTCGCGCCGCTGGGTGGCGTGCACGGTCTGGGCCGCCAGGCGGGCGGTGCCGGTGAGGGCGTTTTCCACGTCGGCAAAGGCGTTCAGCACGGCACCGCGGTAGGCGTAGGCGGCCTGGTCGCGCTGGGCGGTGGCGACGTCGACCTGAGCCTCCAGCCGGCCGGAATTGAACAGCGGGGCCAGCAGGCTGCCGCCCAGGCTCCAGACGGTCAGCGGGTTGTAGTGCAAGGCGTTGATGACCAGGCTGCCCGCGCTGGCGCTCAGGTTGACCTGCGGCAAAAAGGCGGCGCGCTGGGCAGCCAGGGCGTGGTCGCTGGCCGCCAGCAGGTAGCCGGCACGCGCGATGTCGGGCCGGCGCTCCAGCAGCTGCGAGGGCAGGCCGGCGGGCACCGCGGGCAAGGGCATATCCTGCAGACGATGGGCCGGGGGCGTTGCCAGATTCTCGTGGCCGCCGGCCTGGCCGAGCAGCAGGTTCAGCGCGGCCAACTGCTTGTCGATCTGCCATTGCAACTGCTGCACCTGCTGCTGCACGTTGTCGTATTCGGCCTGGGCCTGGGTCTGCTGCAGCAGCGAGATGTAGCCCACGCGCACCTGGTCGCGCGCCAGTTGCAGCGCCTGCTCGCGCGAGCGCACCGTGGCCTGGCTGATGGCCAGCTGCTCCTGCAGCGCACGCAGGCCCACATAGGCTTGCACCGTGGTGGCGGCCACGCTCAGCTGCACGGCGGCGCGGTCGGCGGCACTGGCCTGCACGCGGGCGGCGGCGGCCTGGCTTTGCTGGGACAGGCGGCCCCACAGATCCAGCTCCCAGCTGGCTTGCAGGCCGGGCTGCAGCGAGCGGGTTTGCGAGGGGCCGAAGGGACCCAGGCTGCGCCCGACCTGCGCGCCCAGCGCGGCGTTGACGCTGGGGCCGCGCGCAGCATCGGTCACCGCCAGGCTGGCCTGGGCCTCACGCACGCGCGCCAGGGCGGTCAGCACGTCGGTATTGTTGGCCAGGGCTTGCACCACCAGGTCGTCGAGTTGGGTGTCCCCCAACTGGGTCCACCAATCCGCTGCGATCGGCGCGCCGGCCTGCGCGTCGGCCGCGCGTGCGGCCAGCACGCTCCACTGCGCGGGCAGCTGCACCTGCGCGTTGTCCGGCGCCGCGCGGGGCAAGGGGGCGCAGGCGGCCAGCAAGACGCCGGAAACAGCGATGGCCAGCGGCAACCGCCAGGCCCGACGCATCGACGCCGCGGCGGCATGGGCCAAAACTCGGGGCGTCATGGTTTCGATCCTTCGTCGGCCGTGTCCACATGGGCGATGACGGACATGCCGGGGCGCAGGCGCGCGGCCAGGGTCTGGCCGGGGTCGATGGCGATCTTCACCGCCAGGCGCTGCACCACCTTGGTGAAGTTGCCGGTGGCGTTGTCGGCCTTGAGCACCGCGAATTCCGAGCCCGTGGCGGGCGCGATCTCCAGCACCTTGCCGCTGAGCCGGGCCCCTTCCAGGGCATCGACGGTGAAGCTGGCCGGCTCGCCGATGCGCACATGGGCGGTTTGCGTTTCCTTGAAGTTGGCCACCACCCACAGCTGCGGCGGCACCACGTACATCAGCTGGCTGCCCGCCGCCACGTACTGGCCCTTGCGCACCGTCACCTCACTGGCCTGGCCGTCGCTGGGGGCGTGCACCGTGGTGTTGTCCAGGTTGATGCGCGCCAGGCGCACCTGGGCCTCGGCCATCTGCACGGCGGCGTCCAGCGCGCCGCGGTTGACCGACGTGGCCTTGATGGCTTCGTTGCCGATGGCGATGTCGGCCTGGGCCTTTTCGACATTGGTTGCCGCCAGGCGGGCGGTGGCGCGCACCTTGTCGCGCTCGTTGAGCGACACCGAGCCGCGCTGGGCCAGCTCTTCCACCCGGTGCAGCTCGGCCTGGGCGCGCGCCGATTCGGCCCGGGCCGCCGCCAGGCTGGCCTGCCGGGCCTGCAGCGTGGCGTGGTTCTGGGCCTGGGTCTGGGCCGAATTGGCCCGTTGCGCCCTGGCGTTGGCCAGCTGGGCCTCGGCCTGGGCCAGGTTGGCCTCGTAGATGCGCGGATCGATCCTGACCAGGGGCTGGCCGGCGCTGACCCGTTCGTAGTCCTTGACCAGCACCTGCGTCACATAGCCGTTGACCTGGGGCGCCAGCACGGTGACCTGGCCGCGCACGTAGGCGTTGTCGGTCGAGATGTCGCTGGTTTGAAACGGCCCCACCTGCCAGGCACGCAGCACCAGCGTGATGCCCACCAGGCCCACCGCGGTCATCAACAGCGCGCTGCGCAGGCTGGGGCGCACCTTCTTGGGCGTGGGCGAGGGGCCGGGCGCGGGCGCGGCAGGACCCGCGGCGGGAGGCGTTGCCGCGGTGGAGGGAGTGGGTGTGGCGCTCATGGGGGTCGTCAAAAGGAATCGATCGGAAGACGCATCAGGGGGTGGCCAGGCTGCCGACGCCGCGGGGCGGCGGCGCATCGGGCGGCGCGGCCGGGGCCTCATCGGCCGTGGGGGCGTCATCGCGCGGTGGGCCGGCGATGTCGTCGGCGGGCATGGCCGCATCGGCGCCGCCCTCCTGCGCCGCCTGCACCAGGTTGTGGCCGGTGCGCGCGGCCTCGAGGGCGGCGGCCCGGCGCGCCTGGCCCACCAGCAGCAGCGCCCAGGCCAAGTGCGCCAGGGCCACCAGCGCCACCAGGTGAAAGACGTCGTTGAAGGCCAGCACGTTGGCCTCGCGCCGCACGATTTGCGACAGCTGCGCCGCCCCCTGCGCGGCGCGCAGGGCGGGGTCGGTGATGGTGCCGGCCAGGGCCTGCTGCTGCAACTGCAGGCGCTGCGCCACCATGGGGTCGGCCGGATTGATTTGCTGCACCAGCGCCACGGAGTGGGCTTGCTCGCGTTCGATCTGGTAGGTGCCCAGCAGGGCCGAGCCCAACAGCCCGCCGAAGGCCTGGGTCATGGACAGGGTCAAGATGGCCGTGATCATGTGGTTGGGGCCGTTCTTCAGGCCCTGGCGCACGCCGGTCAGCATCAGCGGCCCCATGAAAACACCCGAGCCCATGGCCAGCAGGAACTGGCTGAGCTCGAAGTCGGCCGGCCGGTCCAGGCTGGTGCGGCCAAAGTCCATGAAGGCCGCCGCGCCCAGCAGCACGATGGCGGCGACCAGTTGCTTGCGCAGGTTCTCCATGCCGAAGGTCGCGGCCGACAGCACGATGCCCGCCAGCGTGCCGGCAAAGATCACCACGAACAGCGGCTGCATCTGGTCGGGCGTCATGCCCAGGGTGCGCAGCATGCCGACCACGCCGTAGCTTTGTTCGGTGGTCAAGAACCGCAGCACGATGGCGCCGATCACGAAGCGGATGGTGGCGCTTTCGGTGAACCAGCGGGTTTGAAACAGCGGGTTGGCGCGGTGGTGCTCCAGGTACAGACCGGCAAACAGCAGCACGATGGCGCCGACCAGCATCCAGGCCAGCTCGGGGGCGTTGAACCACCAGCGCGTGGTGCCCTGCACCAGCACGGCCACCAGCAGGCCGACACCGGGTACCAGCAGCGCCATGGTCAAAAAGTCGAGCTTCTCGAACGCCTTGACGTGAACGCCGGTGGGCAGCTTGAGCAGCACCACGGCGGCAAAGGACATCAGCGCCAGCCCGGCTTCCAGAAAATACAGGTTGTGCCACTGGCCGTGGTTGAGCAGGCTGGGCGACAGCAGCCAGGCCAGCGGCGCGGCCAGCTGGGTGACGCCCACGCCCAGCACCAGCATCTTGAGCACGTAAGGGCGCGGCATGCCCTGCAGCATGTACAGCGTGCCCAGCGAGGTGCAGGCCGCCGCGGCCAGTCCGCTGGCGGCGCGCAGCCACAACAGGCTGTGCGCGCTGCCCACCACCAGGTGCAGCAGGCACAGCGTGGCGTAGATGCCCAGGCTGATTTCGCTGAACAGCCGCATGCCGAACTGCTGCCTGAACTTGTAGATCAGGATGTTGGCGGTCATGTTGAAGAGCACGTAGGCACCCGACAGCCACGCCGCTTCGCTGGGGGTCAGGCCCAGTTGCCCCTGTATCGTGGGCATGTTGACGGTGAACAGCGCGTTGCCCATGCCGCCGGTGATGCCCACCAGCACGGCCACCAGCACATAGCAGGCCCGCTCCCACGGGGCGTGGTAGGGCATGGCGGGCGAGCCGGGCAAGGCCGGTTTCTCGTGCTCCTCCCAGTCGGGCGGGCGCTTCAGGTAGACGGGTTCGGCCATGCGCGGGGGCTCAGTCGGCGCGACGGTTCGTGCCTGTGTCTGCATCCGCTTCCGTTTCGGGCCGCAGGCCGCGGCGCACGATGTCCAGCGCCTGGCGCACCAGGCGACGGCGCTCGGCGTCGGTCGGGCCGCGCAGCGCGGCGCCCAGCATGCCGGACAGCAGCGACAGGTCGCGAATCTGCACATCGGGGCGCACCAGGCCATGGGCCTGGGCACGCGCCAGGGTGGGCGCGAACGCATCCCGGATCTGCTGGCGCGCGGGGGCGAAGCGCGGGTCCTTCAGGCTGGTGATGCGCCAGTAGTCGGACACGGCCGGCGAGCGCACGATGCGCTCGGCCTGGTATTCCAGCAGCGCAAAAAAGGCATCGGGGCGGTCTTTCAGGCTTTGCGCCCGGTCTTGGGTGCGCTGCGCCGAGCGCTGCAGCAGCGCCAGCAGGATGGCGTGGCGGTCGGGAAACTGGCGGTACAAGGTGGCGCGGCCCACGCCGGCGTGCTGCACCACCAGCTCCAGCGGGGCGTTCACACCGTGGATGGTGAACACCGCGTCGGCGGCGTCCAGCAACTGCGCGCGGCGCGTGGCCGGGTCCGAGCGCTTGGTGGTCGAGGAAGGCATGACGGCGAATTATCGGACAAAATTGTCCGGTTTGCTGGCGCCAAGCTGTTCGTCCGAACCGCGAACACTTGCGGCCGCCTTCAACACCTCATGCAAACCAAGCTGCGGTCAAGCCGGCAACGGCGTGCCACCCTGCCCCAGTTCGGCCACCACCGCCCGTCCGATCGCCAGGCAGCTGGTCAGCCCCGGCGACTCGATGCCCAGCAGGTTGACCAGGCCGGGCACGCCGTGTCGGCGCGGCCCCTGGATGACGAAGTCGGCCGCCGGCTCGCCGGGCCCGGTCAGCTTGGGGCGGATGCCGGCGTAGCCCGCCTGCAGCGCGCCATCGGGCAGGCCCGGCCAGTAGCGGCGCACCTCGTCGTAGAAAGCGTCGGCGCGCGCCGCATCCACGCCGTAGTCGCCCGGCGAATCCTGCCACTGCACGTCGGGGCCGAACTTGGCTTGCCCACCCAGGTCCAGCGTCAGATGCACGCCCAGGCTGGGCGAATCGCGCTCGACCACCGGGTAGATCAGGTGCGTAAAGGGCGCGCGGCCCGCCAGGCTGAAGTAGTTGCCCTTGGCCCAACGCGTGGGCAGCGGCGGCCGGTGGCGCGGCGCCAGGCCCCGCGTGCGGTGCGCCAGCGCGATGGCGCCCAGGCCGGCGGCGTTGACGACCTGGCGGGCTTGCAGCTCCAGTTCGTCGCCCTCCTGGCCGGCCGTGGAAATCCCTATTTTTATAGCTGCTCGCGCTTGTCCATCAAGCGCTGCAAGCCAATTTGCCTTGGAATGCACGGCCAGCACGCCACCCGCGTTCTCCACGTCGCCCAGCAGTGCCTGCATGAGGCCGTGGCTGTCGACGATGCCGGTCGAAGGCGACAGCAGCGCCGCGTCGCAGTTCAGCGCCGGCTCCAGCGCCAGCGCCTCGTCGCGCGTCAGCCATTGCAGGTCATCGACGCCGTTGGCGCCGGCACGCTGCTGGATGGCGCGCAACTCGTCGATCTGGCCGGCGCCGCTGGCCACGATCAGCTTGCCGCAGCGCCGGTGGCCGATGCCGCGCTCGGCGCAATAGTCGTACAGCATCTGCCGGCCCGGCACGCACAGCCGGCTTTTGAGCGAGCCCGGCGGGTAGTAGATGCCGGCGTGGATCACCTCGCTGTTGCGCGAGCTGGTCTGGGTACCGAAGGTCTCGCACGCCTCCAGCACCAGCACCTCGCGCCCGGCCAGCGCCAGCGCGCGCGCCACGGCCAGGCCGACCACGCCGGCGCCGATGACCACCGTGTCGACCTGCTCTGCGCTCACGACTCGAAGCCCTGCAGCACCTGCGCGGCGTTGTGCCCCAGTTCGGCCGCGGCATAACCGCCTTCGAGGATGAAGGCCGTGGGCAGTCCCAGGCCTTGCAGCCGCGCGCCCAGGCGCGTGAAGTCGTCCGCCTGCAGCTGGAAGGTGCTGATCGGGTCGCCGGCAAAGGTATCCAGCCCCAGCGACACCACCAGCGCGTCGGCACCGTGGCGCACGATGCGCGCCAGCGCGTGCTCCAGCGCGTCGAACCACACGGCCACCGTGCTGCCGGCGGGCAAGGGCAGGTTCAGGTTGAAGCCCTGCCCCGCGCCGGCGCCGGTCTCGTCGGCGTGGCCCAGGTAGAACGGATACTCGGTGCGCGGGTCGCCATGGATGCTGGTGAACAGCACGTCGGCGCGTTCATAAAAAATGGCCTGCGTGCCGTTGCCGTGGTGGTAGTCCACGTCCAGCACCGCCACGCGTGCCGCGCCGCCGTCGCGCAGCGCCTGCGCGCACACGGCGGCGTTGTTGATGAAGCAATAGCCGCCCATGAAGTCCGGCCCCGCGTGGTGGCCCGGCGGGCGCGTGGCGCAGAACACCGCGCGCTCGCCCGCCAGCAGCGCCTGCGCCGCGCTGGCCGCTGCATCGGCCGCGGCCTTGGCAGCGCTCCAGGTGCCTGCCACCATGGGGCTGCCGTTGTCCATCGAATAAAGGCCCAGCCGCGCCACGAAGTTGGCCGGCTCGACGTCGCTGCGCAGCGTGCGCACCGGCCATACGCTGGGAAAGGGCTGCCGCTGGGCGTTGGCCGCATCCAGCGCCAGCCAGTCATCCCACGCGCCGCGCAAAAAATCGACGTAGCGCGGCGCATGCACCTGCGCCAGCAACGGCGTGCTGTCCACCGTGGGCGTGCGCAACGCATGGCCGCGCGCGCGCAGAGCGTCTTCGACAAAGTGGGCGCGCGTGGGGTTCTCCAGGCAGGGCACGCGCTGGCCGCGGAAAAACTCGTCGGCGGGCGCGTGCAGCGCCTGCTCGGGGGTGACAAAGCAAAGCATGGACTCGAACCAGCAATCGGGGATTTGCCATTGTCACGGATGCCGTCCTTTCTGCACCGCGCTCACTTGGGTGATCGCCTTGATGAGTTGCTTCCGCTCTGTGTCGTCGGCGATGACCCAGACCGGGTTGGGCCGGCCTGCAGCGACATCGACTTCGATTTTCAGTTTGCCTGGCCTTCCTTTCCGTTACTTCACAAACGCGCGCGTTCAACCGAACTGAACGGTGCTGGTCAACCACCGCGCACGCCCGATGGCTCGCCGATCGCGGCGGCTTCCCTTGGGCGCAAGGGCATGTCGCATGCCCTTGATTGCGTGACCGCGCATGGCAGTCACCTGATGCCAGCCCGAGCCCGAACCCACATCGAACGCGCCGATGTAACCACCGGGCAGCAAATGCGGCAGCGGCGCATGCAGATGGGAGCCGAAGTCGAACTGGGTGCGCGCCGTCGGCCGCGACGACTCGAACCAGGCCGGATACACAAAGTCAGATACGTGCACCCCCTGGATCGCGTACCCGTATTGATCTGCCTCGCAGGCGTCGCACACTTCGTAGGCATACAAGGTTCCGGTGGTATCCGTGGGTTGCACGAACACGGTCAGGTTGATCTCCGGGTCGGCCAGCATCTCCAACAATTCGTGACTGGCCGTCACGGTCCAGTTCACGCCGTCCTGCATCGCCGTGCGTGCGAACACTTTCGCCAGCGGCAGCCCTTCGTTGGTGGTCTCGTGATAGCCCAACGCCGAGGCCTGGTCCGAATCGTCCAGCACGGTCAGCCACCAAGCCGTGGGCGGCGGCTTGCTGCCAGGGGGGACAAAGCTCAAGTCGGCATCCACCCCCCAGGCCGGTGCGAAATCGCGGTGCACCTGGGTCTGCAGGGCCGGCAAGGTCGCCTTGACCTGATCGGCGTTCAATACGGTGCTGGCATTGATCACGGCAACGTGGATGTTGGACATGGCGCACTCCTTCGCGAGCAAGAACAGAAGCGGCCCGACGACGTGTCGATCGCCCAAGACC